>PVBE012659147.1_pt1 | contig 76603 bp, 65 predicted proteins | sample 1631181 | NCBI WGS metagenome assembly PVBE01 (sample SAMN08397723, study PRJNA350692) | Marine metagenome, whole genome shotgun sequencing project. | isolation source: water | place: Pacific Ocean | collected 2012-04
ACATTGCTGCAAGCATTGCACGATGCGGCAATTGCCCAACCCAAGGTCCAGTGTAAGCAGATATTTCCGCTTGCATTTCAGGTGAATTTAGCAGTACAGACTCCTGCATTCGAAGAATTTCTTCCTCTGGCCAGAACTGCATAGTCCAGTAGAGGAGTAACCAAAAGCCAACAGGCACTACAAACATCATGACAAAACCAACGATGAATAAAACTGCCGGTTTCCAGTTGCGCATAGTTGCGATAAACATGCCGCATAATGCGTACGCAACAAGAATATCTCCAAACCACAGCAAATACGCATGCAGCATTCCAATCACAAATAGCCAAAACATTCGACTCGTTTGCAATTTCCAAGCAGAGTGCCCTTTTGCTTTTGCGCGTTCCATAAAAATACAAACACCAGCGCCGAAGAGGATGGAGAATATAGACATGAATTTCGTATCTGCAATGTAGTGCAAAATTAACCATGTGTACCAATCAGCACCAGCCATGTCGTTATAAACCGTAGGCATTTCGTACGCTGTTGTAACCATCGAGAATGAAACGATGTTCATTAGCAAAATGCCAAGTACTGCAACGCCTCGGAGTACATCAAGTGAAACGATTCGCTCTTTAGTAGCTACTGGTTGTGAATGTTGCAAATCCAATGGAGCACTTCCTCAGTGTCTGACAAATCTTCAAGGAGAAGATCGGGGTCAACTGAACACAGTTTAGCCCAGTCGTGCGAGCCTGTACATACAGCTATTGCTCTACATCCAGCGGACTTGCCACTTGTGACATCGTGGATGGTATCACCTAAAAGTATGACATTTGTCTCCTCTGTTTGTTGAATCGCATGCGGAGGCAAGTCTTTTCTTATGAGTCCATCAGTACCCCAAGCATTTGCTGTAAATAAGCCCAAATCAAACCCAGCCGCTTCAACTTTCATACAACCAGTTTCCTTGTAATTTCCAGTTACAAGGCCTAGCGTAACATTATCCATTGCTGCAAGTGCGTTGACCAGTTGTTGCACGCCGGGAAGTATTCTCACTTCCACTTCTTGAAGATTCTTTGCGAGTGTTTCTATGTATTGCAAGCGAAATACATTGTGCAGAGATTCGCTATTCTCCATTCCATGTTTTTGACACACATCATGCCAAATAAGTGGATCAAGTCGACCTCCAATAGGAATACCTTCGAGTGAACAAGGTTTACCAAACATTTTTTCGCAAGTTTCTTCGATAGAACGGACACCTACTCCTTCTGAGGAAAGCATCGTGCCATCAATATCAAATAGTACGAGCATTATGCACAAGCAGTTGCAACAGCAGACGCAACTTTTACAGCAGCATCTTCAAGGTCGGTTGCCGTTTGCATCGTTGGCAACTCTTGCTGGGCATCTTTAAGAATTTCTCGTGCCGCATCTACATTTGTGCCTTCAAGTCGAACAACAAGAGGGACCTTAAATCCAACTTCTTTCGCTGCTAAAACTATCGCTTCTGCAATGACATCGCACTTCATAATTCCACCAAATATATTAACCAAAACGCCCTCGACTTTATCATCCGACAAAATGATGTTGAAGGCTTCCTTCACAGCTTCTAACGTTGCTGCTCCACCAACATCAAGGAAGTTTGCTGGGCTTCCACCATGCAATTTAATAATATCCATTGTTGCCATTGCTAGCCCTGCGCCATTAACTAAACAACCAATGTTGCCATCAAGGGCAATAAAGTTCAATCCAAATTCAGACGCTCGTAATTCAGATGCGTTTTCCTCAGTTGGATCGAACATCTCCCTTAATTCTGGATGGCGGAATAACGCATTGTCATCGAAGTTAAACTTTGCATCGATAGCGATTACTTCACCATCGGGAGACTTCTCACTTTTAGGTGTAACAATGAGTGGGTTTATTTCTGCTAATGAAGCGTCTGTGTCTTGGACTAATTTAGATAAGTTCAACATAATGTCACGTGCTTGTTCGACTTGCGACCCAGTGAAACCAAGATTCGTCGCCATGTCGGTAGCTTGTTCCGCAACCAAACCAATTAGAGGGTCAATGTGAACCGTTTGAATTGCATCTGGATTTTCATGTGCAACGGTTTCAATTTCAACGCCACCCTCACTTGAAGCAATGAGAGCATTTGTGCCATTTGCTCGGTCGGTTGTAATTGCAAGATAAAACTCACTAGCAATATCGACACCATCTGCGATGAGAACTTTTGTTACATCAAGCCCTTCTGGGCCGGTCTGCACGGAGACCATTTTGTTTCCGAACATGAAGGTCGCTGCTTCATCGACTTCTTCTGGCGTTCTACAGAGTTTTACAAAACCCGCCTTGCCTCGACCGCCAGCGTGCACTTGTGCTTTAACAACAAGAAGAGTTGCGTCTGCATCAAAAAGTAATTTTGCGGCTTCGTTTGCAGCTTCGACTGATGTTACCATCGTGCCACAGGGAACTGGAATTCCTGCTTCTGCGAGAAGTTGACGTGCTTGATATTCATGAATTTTCATAGAATCGATGATTATACAGCAACAAATGGAGACCTGCTATGACCGAAACCCCATCATTAATGGTTCCTCTTGGAACACCGCTCCCCTCTTTTGCACTTCCTGATTCCAATGGAGAGATTTGGTCGCCAGCTAATAAATCATCTGGAACGCTCGTCATTTTTATGTGCAACCACTGTCCGTACGTCATCCATATTGCGTCCATATTGGTGAGTATTGAAGAGCAGTGCACCTCATCAAATATCCAAATGGTTGGGATTAATTCGAACGATATTAGCGCGTATCCACTTGATAGCCCAGAAAATATGTCTCTAACCGCACAAAAATACAAGTGGCGGTTTCCGTACCTGTTTGATACATCTCAGGAGATTGCAAAAGCATTTCAAGCAACATGTACCCCAGATGCGTTCTTATATGACGCATCAAATTGCTTGTATTACAGGGGGCAATTTGATGATTCTAGACCCTCAAATGGCGTTGCAAGCGGGCAAGACCTCATACACGCAATACAGGAGATGCTCGAGGGGTTACCACCCAGAATTGACCAAAGGCCATCTACTGGATGTAATATTAAGTGGCGGGTGTAAAACTGCAAAAAAAACTCAACTTTCCTACATCGATAGCAAAAGTGATGCATACTACGTACATATAACGTTGGACTCCCGGACTGGGACGATTCCTACACCATACCCCATAGGGTACTTCGGATTCTTTGAAATCCGCTCCGGGCACATACGAGAGGAAACGTCCCAGTCTTCTTTTATACAACCTTCTTTTATACAACTTTTTCTTGCACAAACAAAACTTTCTTCGTATCATGATTAATATTGAAACAAAAGAAGTTTCCAATACGTTCTAATGTAGTATCAAAATTTCTATAGATAATAGGAGGTTCAGTATGAACAGAACAATTTTAGGATTAACAATCACCGCCCTTGCAACAACATCTTTGCTTGGATGTACCAAGACAGAGGAGGGCGCAGGAATTGGAGCTGCTGTTGGTGCTCTTGCTGGTCAAGCGATTGGTGGTGATACTGGCGGAACACTAATAGGTGCTGGCATTGGAGCAATCGTTGGAGGCGCTGTAGGCAATAGCCAAGACCAAGAAGCCCAGCAACAACAACGTGCTGCTAATGGTGCAACCGTTCGTCGCACTACAGTTCATGAAACCTTAAATCCAGACGGATCGATTTCTCGAACTGGTACAACAACAACAACATCAAGCCAAACCTCTGATGGGTACACTGGTCTTGAAGACTAAATGAATAAAAAGAACATCCCACTTTTACTCACTGTTTTGTGTTTGATGACTGCGTGTACTACAATGCATAAGGACTCGCAAAAAACTCCACCATTGGAAGCAATTATAAACGGCACTTTTGCTACAGACACTGCAATGCAAGAAGAACGGGACGAACAAGGCGGCTATATTTCAGAACAAGAACAGCGATACGAATAATTATGAAGGAATATTCACTATGAAAAAACTAATTACAACTTTTACTGTTGCAGCCCTAGTAACTATCTCACTTACTGGTTGCACTAAAACCCAAGAAGGTGCTGGCATTGGAGCGGCCGTTGGCGCACTTGCTGGACAAGCTATCGGTGGTGACACTGGCGCTACACTAATCGGTGCTGGTGCAGGAGCAATCGTTGGCGGAGCCATTGGCAATAACCAAGAGTAGTTCTACGTAAAGTTCTAATACAAACACCCCGTTCATGAGCGGGGTGTTTTTTTAGCCACCCACGGGAGTCGAACCCGTGACCTAAGCTTTACGAAAGCTTCGCTCTACCAACTGAGCTAGGGCGGCGAATTATATCAAGGAATAAATGTCATGATTGATGTATTAGGATGATCCAATGCACCGTTCAATCGAGCCGCAGCATCTGATAAATAGCCACTTGAATTTTCTGCGAGGTCAACAACCATTTCGACCTGCCAATCAGCGGCCATGTTGCCCCATCTTCTCACCGAAGCAGCAGCTTCATCGAGAAGCATGACTCGTCCTTCTAGGTCGCCATCTTCAAGTGCAATGTCTATGAGTGCTTGTTGAGCTTGTGCGTCATCAATCATAGAAAGTGTTTGAGCGATAACAGCACGATTGTCAGCATCTGATATTTTGAGTGCGTCAATCAATGTTACAGTAGCATCATCAACTTCGAGAACCGTGGCCGCCAGAGCAATATCGCGAAGAGCTTGTAAAGCACGGTAAGCGAATTCCATTTGGTCCTCGTATGACAAGCTTCCACCTGAAGCTTTATTCATTAGATCCTCTATCACAGCAAGTTTTGCTGAATCTGAGATACTACTATCAGCAGTTTCAACCATATCTCTCGCGCCTACCATATTGGCGAGGATTTGCGAATCTCCGCCAGATGACATTACAAATACCGGCGTCACAGTAGTTTCTGACATCGTCGCTAACTCGTTTGCAACCACAGTTCCTTGTTCCGCATTGTCTGAATGCACAACAGCAAGGTCAATACCTGGGACAGAACCAGCAGCTTGTACTGCTTCTGAAGGATCCATAATCAGTCCTGCAACAGTCCATCCATTCGAGGAAAGTAATTCAGAAGTGGCACGAAGTTCTTCTGCATCGTTTCCAATTACGATTGCGTATAAATCACCACTGCTTCGTACTGCGGATGCAAGTAATGGAACTACTCGATAACTTCCGGAAAAAATTTCTGTGGGAAGCGTAGAAGCAAGTGTAAGTGCAGCTTCATACTGAACTCTCCGGTCTGGATAAAACATCGCTTTAATAAGCGGCTTTTCTCCTGAGAGAAGTGAACTAGCACCAGCAGTTTCTGATAAAGCTGAGATAGCTTCTAGTGCGAGCGCTGTATCATTTCGATCGAGTGCAACATTTAACACCAGTTGTGCTACTTTTGGTCCAAACACAGTTGCATAAAATTCCGGACTATATGGAAGATTTCCATATACAAGATCGTTTTGCCCCGCAAGGTCACGATCTCTGCGTAGATTCGCTGCGACAAATACGCTCATAGCACTCTCATTTTCTGGGTCTAGCGCAAGTGCTTGAGAAGCAAAATACATTGCCATCACATCCCCAAATACGTCTTCTGGAACATCAAGCGGAATAAGTTGTTGCAACGAATCCCATTCCCAGAACAAGTTTGTACCACCTACTGGGCGAGGAATTACAGATGTTAGCTCTTCAAAAAACTGATTTGCAACAACTGTATTCAACACAGAAGGATTAACATCTTCTGCAATATCAAGTTTGGCCAACGTGTTCTTTACTGCATCTATGACCGCGGGGACTTCCTCAGCATCATTCAACCTTGCGATTAATGAAGGGGCAGCATGTTTATATCCAATTTCTCCAAGAACTTTTACAACAAGAACTTTTGAATTATTATCTAAGTGTGGAAGTGCTATTGAAAGTGGAAGTACAGCATCACGTTGAATCGAAACTAGCATCTCTCGAATCGTTTGTAATGTTCGAGTATCGGTTGAGTTATTAAGAGTTTTCAACAGTGCTGGAACAGCATATTCACCAGCCTCTTTTAATCTGTTTTCAGCAAGAATTCTTTGGCGTGTTGTGCCTTGTAATAAATCAATAGATTCTTGAATTCGAGCAGCGTTGCGAATTATATTTATTCGACCAGTTTCAAAACGGTTTTCCAAATTTGCAGCAAGTGGCTCCAAATCTGAAACGTACATCGCCCAACCAAGTGCTCTGTCAAATCGTTCTCGACGCTCTTTTGTTTCGATCACTATTTTGTAAAAATCTTCATCACTTATTTCGTCATTAATAATCCATCCTGCCGCCCCTGCTGCTTGGTTGACATTCGCAATAAGGCAATAGTGAATGAAATTTTCAAGTTGAGATTCAACATCTGCATCTTGAGCAAATGCTACCGATGGAAACACCACGACAATGAACGCGGTAAGTGAGACAATAAAACGATTTACGATATTGGACATTAAGTTGCTCCGTTGAGATAGGCAAACACGACCAGAAGAGGTCTTTCAAGAACTGCGAGAGTATCTTAGCAACCTTTTTGGTCCAATAAAGCATATACTTTGCATATCAGGGCGTTTTGCAGTTGTTCTGCATTATTGGCACTCAATTGCCAAAGGGAAGGTGGTGAAAAGCCACCGCGGACGCGCCGCCGTAATGGGGTTGCCTAGTTTGGCAATTCTTATCAAAAAAGCCACTGCTTGCTATCTCAAGTGGGAAGGCTGATAAGAAATAACCCCCTAAGCCGGAAAACCTCTCTCTGATATCAGTGTTGCCTGCGCGAATCAGGTCACGGCGCTGTGCCTATCGGCATTTCTCGTGACTCTTCGCAAAGGTCTAATATGGAGATCGCGTATGTCACCACTATCAATTATCGTTTTTTCACTCATCTCAAACCCTTGGGCAGATTCTGTTATTTCTTACAACGAGGGAGTCGGCGGAAACGTTGGCTACAACATCCCAGAAACTTCCATAGGTGAACCAAGTCGTTTCACAGGTGAAAATATATGGCCGGGAGTCGTCAGTCCGTTCAATCCACCGTGGCTTGGCAATGAAATTGTTTCCATTGGAGCTGGCGGCTCACTTGTTGTTTCATTCGACGAACCCGTGCTAGATGACTCTGCAAATCCTTGGGGTATTGACTTTCTAATATTCGGAAATACTGGTTGTGTAGATAATTCTTATCCAAATGGAATCGTCGGTGGAATCTTTAGTAATGACGATGGAATGATTGAAGTTTCACAAAATGGAAAACAGTGGTATCCAATCACAACTGTTCTTTCAGATAGTCTTTGGCCAACACGTGGGTATATAGACTCACAACCCTACGATGCAGTCGAGGGGACACAACCTAGCGACTTCACTCTACCGGTAGACCCACGACTTACACTCGATGATGTAATGAACCTAGATAACGATGCACTAATATCACTCTATCGAACTTCTGGCGGTGGGACACCTGTTGATATTTCTGAAACTGGTCTTAACGAAATTTCATTCGTGCGAATTACGGTCGATGCACTTTCTAAACTTTCACCAGAGATTGACGGTTTTTCTGATGTGGCCGCACAACTTGCTGGAGATGTTGATATGAACGGTGTAGTAGATGTCAATGATTTACTTGCACTCATCGGCTCATTTGGCGAACTTGAAGTTGGTGGAGAACTTGCAGATTTCAATGGCGACTTTATTGTTGACGTGACTGATTTATTGGTCGTGATAGGTAACTGGTCTTGAGAAAAGCGTTCACCATTATTGAGTTACTCGTGGTCATCGCAATTGTTGGAATTCTCACATCGGTGATGGTTCCTGCAATCAGCGGCGGTCACACACTTTCACAAACTGCTGTCTGTAAGAACAATCAGCGGCAACTTGTACTTGCTGCTGCCACCTATCAAAATGACCACGGAACACATCCACCATCTGTCGTCTCAATGTTTACGCATTGGGATGATGATTCCATTCTTTGGCAATACGTTGGAGGAGAAAAAGAAAGCACGTCTTGCCCGAATCATTCAAGTTCTGAATACTCCGTAACTGGATATAACTACAACACATCTTTTATTGGCGACGAACTAATTGTTGGAAGTGGAGTCGTCGTAAAAGGACTCATGCCTGCCGATTGTTCACATCCAAGCCAATGTGCATTATTTGGTGATGGGTATGAAAATAAATTTATGCGAGCAACATTAAGCGATGCATCCATTCGGTGTGGCGGCAGGCAAGAATATAGGCACAACTTCTCTACTGTTGTTGGGTGGCTTGATGGCCATGTGAGCTCGCAAGAAAAAAAATTCAATAACAATTGCAATGACGAGAAACACGTTGGTTTCTTGAGTGAAGACAATTCTGCTTACGACCCTCGGAAAATGGCTTTACATTAATGGGTTGCGACGGTCTTGGCTCTAGCAGAGTCGACTTAGAGCCACGGAAATGCTAAACACGACACAATATCGCCTTCAAGCAATTCTTTTTCGGAAGAAGGAAGTTGAACAAGACCATGTGTTGTTGCAGTATGTACAAGATCACCGGACCCTTGCCATTGTGGAACTATCACCCCTCCATTCACGAGAGAACAAGGACGGAATGCTCTTCGACGAGGATTTGGCTTGACTGATGTTGCTAGTGGTACTTCTTGCCAGGGCAAATCTGTTGGCATGCCTTGTAATGCTCGCACAATCGGCCAACTAAAAACACAACTGCATGCAAGGGCTGAAACAGGATTGCCCGGAAGACCAATCACGACTGCTCCAGCATGTTTTCCAACAATCACTGGTTTGCCTGGCTGTATTTTTACGCCTTTAACGACAACATCAACACCAGCACGAGCAAATGCATCTGGGAAAAAATCGCGTTTTCCAGCACTTATTCCACCAACGGTTACAAGAAGGTCACACCGTCCATCGAGTGCCTGTGCAATCACTTCATTTGTAGCTCCAAGGTCGTCTGAAACATGATGCGTTTCTATAACTTCGCATCCCATTGAAGTAAGCGCTGATGAGAGCATTGGGTTGTTGCCGTTACGAATTTGATGTGACAATGGTTGTTCATTTGGTGCAACAACTTCATCTCCGCTTGTAATCACAATAACTCGAGGCATAGAAATAACTTCTATTTCATGTTCGCCAGCACTCGCCGCAAGTCCAATGTGTTGTGGTGATAATTTTGTATATTTACCTATCAATACATCCCCTGCTTTTGCGTCAACACCTTGAAAGTGTATTGCTTTTCCTTTTTGGATATCAGCACAGTGAATGGTCACTATGTCACTACCATTGTCAGATAATTCATGTTGCACCACAGAGTCGAAACAGTTTGGAACCGGAGCACCAGTGGCAATTGCAACGCATGTGTTTGGCTGATGCTCGCCATCAAACGTTGTACCTGCCGAAACATGACCAATCACTTGCATCGAAACGCCTTCTTCAACTTCACTTGCAACAACTGCATACCCATCCATTTGAGATCTGTTGTACGGCGGAAAATCTCGGTCGGCAAGAATGTCTGTTGCGAGAAAGCGATTGCTCGCTCTCTCAAGCAAAACCTTCTCCGAAACACTCACCTTTGGTACGACTGAAAGAGCCGATTCAAGTGCCTGAGAATACGAGGGTAGAGTTTGCATCATCCACCACTCACTGGAGGAAGAAATGCGATTGTGCATCCATCTTCTAACGAGGTTTCCGCAGAACAAAGCTGTTTGTCAATCGCAATAGCACACCATTCTTTGAGCGCTAAAAATTGTTCGTTATCTTGAGCGAGAGCATCAAACAAATCGCTTGCCGTTGCGCCATTTGGCATCATCACAACCTTGTTCCGACAACCAATTGCTTCTGCTACAGATGCAAATAGCATGACATTACATTTCAATTCACCGTCTGCCAAATCGTTTCTCCAGTTCTTCTATCGATAACCTCATTGTTGTCGGGCGACCGTGCGGACAACTTCCACTTCGTTCCACTTCTTTTCTCTTAATTAACAAGTCGCATAATTCTCTGTGTGATAATTGATCACCCGCCTTTATTGCTGCTTTGCAAGACATCATATCTACGATTTCTGCAAGTGCTTCTTCTTCGCTACTTGAAGAATCATTTGCACCTAGTTTTTCAAGTAATTCTCGTATGAAAGTTGCGCCATCGACATTTCTAGAAACAAGGAGAGTAGGCAAAGCATACACAGATATTGATGCAGGTCCTGAAGCAGATGCTTCGATGCCAAGTCGTTCTAATAACGATGCGTGTGCTTCTAGCGCTTCAAGTTGCCACGAATCAGCCTCAAATGCATCTGGAACTAAGAGACGTTGAGATTCTAAGCACCCTTCTGAAAGCCGCTGCATAAACTCTTCAAACATAATGCGCTCATGCAATGCATGTTGATCGATAATGAGTAGCCCCTTCTCATCTTGGGTTACAAGAAAACACTTGTGCACTTGCAACACTGCATCACTCCCAAGGATTGTTGGAAGCGGAGTAGCCATGGGCAATTCAATACCAGCAACTGCTCTCCTCGCCTCGTCAACATTAAATGTAGGGGTACTTGTTGTGCCAAACTCCGTTTGATAACCTCCTCCATGAGAAAACGTCGCATCATTAGACGGCTGATATGCTGGAATATACTTTTTTGTTGCAAGCGAACTTGCAACAGTCTTATTGACAAGACGCCAAACTGCTTCTCGGTTTCGAAAGCGGACTTCACTCTTTTGGGGATGGACATTGACATCAACAAGTGCTGGATTAATTTCAAGAAATAGAGCTGCCGTTGGCCATCGTTTTGGTTCGATGAGTCCTCGAAAAGCTTCTTTCAATGCGTGTGAAATCGAACTGTCACGTATTGCTCTTCCATTGACATGTAAACGAATATGTTTTGATGTAGGTCGTGCGACGCTTGGAGTTCCAACCAATCCCCAAAGCGACATGCCTTCGATCGATCCATCAAGTTCAATCATTTCCCCTTCAAGTTCTCCACCAAAGATAGACATTATTCTTTCTTTTGAAGTTTCCTGTGGATAATCAAGAATTGTTCTCTCGCCACTCTTAAGAACAAAGGAAACATCATGGTGTGAAGCCGCAAGGCGCTGAACTACGTTGCGTACTCGGGTTGTTTCTGCCCCATCTGATTTTAAAAATTTTCGACGTGCGGGCGTGTTGAAAAAAAGTCGTCTCACTTCAACTGTCGTCCCAGCACTCACAGCAATCGGCTTTGGTGGAGAACTAGAGCCTCCATCGACTTCAATTTGAGTACCTGCTGCATCATTTTTCCTTTTGCTTGCCAATGATAGATGGCTGATTGAACCGATCGAAGCAAGTGCCTCTCCTCGGAAACCTAGTGAAGCAATCGCTGCAAGATCGGCTTCTTCTGAAATCTTGCTCGTCGCATGTGGAGTAATTGCAAGTTCAAGTTCTTCTGCAGAAATACCACATCCATTGTCGCTGACTTGAATCAAATCCTTCCCACCATGATCAAGTTGAATGTCAATCCGTGTGCATCCAGCATCAATTGAATTTTCAACAAGCTCTTTCACTATACTCGCTGGTCTTTCGACCACTTCGCCAGCAGCGATTTGGTTGATAAGTACAGTTGGCAACTTACGAATAGTCATGTCGTCTCTCTCGTTGATACCCAAGACCTTTTCATGACCAAAGGCATGCGACGACCTCTTCCAAACGTTCTAGGAGATGTTTTTAAAATGACTGCCGCCTGATATCGTTTGAATTGCGCTCGATCAACCATTTTTATAATGTTTGAAATAAACTCACGTGGTTTTGATACTTTTTCTTCAATATCATCAATCCCAAGATCAAAATCAATATGCAAACGAAGGATCTCGTCCAAATCTTCGTACGAGGGCAATGTATCTTGATCAAGTTGATTTGGTCGTAGTTCCGCTGATGGTGGTTTCGTAATAGTTTCCTCAGGAATTGGCGGAACATCAAAACCGCATTTCTTATAGTTACTATTTATCCACTTTGCTAACGACCAAACATCTGTTTTGTAAATATCGCCAATAACTGAAACTGCTCCGACCATATCACCATACAGCGTGGTATACCCAACAGCAAGTTCTGATTTATTACCTGTGGCAAGGACTAAAGACCCTTGTTCATTCGCCGTCGCCATAAGTAAAAGACCACGAATTCTAGCTTGGGCATTTTCACCCGCAATGCCCGTTGCTTCCAAGCAACCATCTTCAAATGTTCGCTCAAAAGCCGAATGCAGGTGTTCAATTGGCAACGTATCAGTTTGAATCATGAGATTCTTTGAAAGTTGTTCAGCATCTTCGATTGAACCAAGCGAAGAGAATCGGGATGGCATCAGGATGCCATTCACGGCATCATGGCCAAGTGCTGCAACTGCAATCGTTGCCACGAGAGCTGAATCAATGCCACCAGATAATCCTAAGCGTGCGTGTGAGTGCCCCGTATCTTTAAAGTAATCCTTTGTTCCAAGCACAAGTGCATTAAATCGTTCCTCATTTTCACAAGGAAGAGATGGAGCAAAAGTTTTTGCGTCAAGATTTATTGAAATGGAGCCAGTTTCAAACAAAGGCAATTCGCCAAGCATTCCTTTTTCTGAAACAATATAAGAGCCGCCATCAAAAACGAGATCATCTTTTCCGCCAACTTGGTTACACACTGCGATTGTGATGCATTGTTCTTTTGCAAGTTGCAAAGAATATTGCACATGTGATTCTCTTTTGCCTGTTACAAACGGTGATGCACTTGGTGAAATAATAATATCGCATCCTTTTGAAAGAAGTTCGCCCAAAGGATTATTTGCATAACTTGGTGCTACATTTGCATCAAAGCCGCGCCAAAAATCTTCACAAATAGCAATCCCTACTTTTCTTCCGTTCAATTCAAATATGCAAGATGACTCTCCGGAAACAAAATACCTTACTTCATCAAATACATCGTAATTTGGCAACAACTGTTTATCACACGTAGCAAGAATTTCACCGTTTTGTATAACACTTGAACTATTGTGTAATCGGCCTGAATGTGCAATGACTCTTGGGTGTGAAACGATAATCGTTTCATCTCGACATTCTTGAGCAATTCTGAGGACTGCATCTTCACATGCCTGCACAAAACCAGTGCAGAGGAGTAAATCTCGAGGCGGATATCCACAAATAGACATCTCTGGTGTCACAATGATGTCAGCATCCATCGAACGAATTGCACTAATAATTCGATCGGCGTTTCCATTTATGTCACCAATAACTGGATTAAGTTGAAGTAGACCAATACGCATAATTACGTATAGTACCAATGCAACGCGAGCCCGCCAAAAGACGGGCTCACGTATCACACACTGGTTCGGAGAAACCAGAAGGAAAGGAGTTAAGAGTTAATAAAGGACTGCTACTGCGTTTTCTATAGAATCAATCACCTGTCGCACTGTAAATGGCTTTCTAAGCACGCCATCAAAGCCACTACAGGTCAATCGAGTGATTTGGCCATCTGTGAGATGCCCACTCATCGCAATAATTTTAGTTGCTTGCATATCGTCGCCATTTCGAAGTCCATTTGTGAATGATGTGTAATCATCTCCACAGAATGAAAGATCAAATAACATGACATGTGGACGGAAACGTTCACATTCAACACCAGCGCTGAATGGATTAGTACAAGATTGAACGACATATTCTGTTTGGTCATTGAATACACGTTGTAGTGTTGAACACACTTCCTCATCACAATCAACAATCAACACTCGTGTATTTCCCGACATCTGACCATCAAAAGGGATGCCATGATCTTGCATGAAATTCAAGAGAGCTTGTACAGGAATTCGACGGTCCTTCGATCCGGGAATTCGATACCCCTCAATCTGACCACTATCAAACCATTTGCTTACTGTGCGTGCTGCGACATTGCAAACTTTTGCTACTTCGCCAGTTGTGAGTACATCTTTATCGAACGGATTCATCATTATTGCCACGTTCACCTTCAGTTAGAGTTCGGTTAGTTCCGCGTTCCACGCGGGTTGACGCTAAGTGAGGTTTCGACAATGCAAGGCGCTCTATTTACTCCGAGGGTAAGGATTGTGCTGAAAAAACGATCGGTCGCAAAGATTATGCAATCTCTGCGACCGATAACGTCAAAAGGTGGAAACTTAGGTAGTTTGCTAAGCCGTTGGACCGGCTGCTCTTACAGCATCTGTCATATCATACTTTTGGTCGTTGACTTTGAATCTATTCGCCAATTCTATCGCCGTAGTGTCGTAAGCCGCCCCATCTGCCCACGTTTGGCGTGGATCAAGTACTTCAGACGGTACGTTTGGCGCAGTTGTTGGAATATGTAATCCAAAAATAGGGTGCTGTGCATAATCGACTTTCGCTAGCGAACCATCGAGAATCGCCGTTACAAACGCACGAGTCCATGCCAAACTAAATCGCTCGCCTGTGCCGTATGGCCCCCCTGTCCAACCGGTATTCAAGAGCCAAACGTGTGCGTCTTGTTCTTCCACTCGCTTTGCAAGCCAGTGAGCATAATCCATAGGTGGTCTTGGAAGAAATGGACCACCAAAGCAAGGACTGAAGTTTGGCTGTGGTTCGGTGATGCCCGCTTCAGTACCTGCGAGTTTTGATGTGTACCCATTGATAAAGTAGTACATCGCCTGCTCTGAAGTCAATTTACTAACAGGTGGCAAAACGCCAAATGCATCGGCTGTCAGGAAAATTACGTTCTTTGGATGTCCACATACACTTGGAATAATCGCGTCAGGAATGTAATCAACTGGGTATGCAACACGTGTATTTTCGGTTTTTGAACCATCGTCATAATCAGGAATACGAGTCTCTTCATCTAGAACCACATTCTCAAGTACTGAGCCAAATTTTATCGCATCCCAAATTTGTGGTTCACCCTCTTTAGAAAGTTTAATACATTTTGCGTAGCAACCGCCTTCAAAGTTAAAGATTCCGTCATCACTCCAACCATGCTCATCATCACCAACAAGGGGGCGATTTGGATCAGCAGAGAGTGTTGTTTTTCCTGTTCCACTAAGACCAAAGAAAAGTGCAACGTTCGTTTCATCATCTTTGTCAACATTCGCCGAGCAATGCATTGGAAAAACATCCGCTTCAGTCATATCAAAGTTCATTGCGTAGAAGATTGATTTTTTGTTTTCACCAGCGTATTGAGTACCGCAGATCACAACTTTCTTTTGCTCCATAGATTGAATAACGCAAACACCACTATTCAATCCATAGTTTTCGTAATCTTCAATCACGAGATTGCATGCGTTGATGACTGTCCAGTCTGGATCAAAGTTTTCTGGGTCAGCACCACGTATAAACATTCTTGAAACAAATAAACTATGCCAAGCTTCTTCCGTGACGAAAGATACGTTCAATCTATATCGTTCGTCAGCGCCGGCAAAACCGTCGAAACGGAATAATTCTTCTTTCTTGCCTAGGTACTCTGTGGCAAGTGCTTCTATTTTTGCAAAGTTTTCTGGAGAAATTGGCCTGTTGACGCTACTCCAATCAATTGCATCGTGAATGCCGGGAGTATCTTCAACAAATTTATCATTGGGTGAGCGACCAGTGCGCTCGCCAGTGTCGCAACAGAGCGCACCGTTTGCTGCAAGCACACCCTCGTTTCGAGATAGTGATGCCTCGATAAGCTTTGCAGCTGAAAGATTTGAGTGGATTGTTACACCGGGAAAATCTAGGCTTTTTGTTGCAGTTTTCATGGTATTTCTCTTACTAAATGGTTGAATGAAGAGCGATGGTGTGAAACGTCGTATTCTACTGTACGCCTGCCGATTTTGTGCTATCAATTCAATTGAAAATCAATCAAAAAGTTCATGCTGATTGACCAAACAACTTGTTGCGGATACCCTGCCCTTCCCTATGGCGATCGTAGCTCAGTTGGTAGAGCACCGGGTTGTGATCCTGGATGTCGCGGGTTCAAGTCCCGTCGGTCGCCCTTTATTAACAAGGTTAATAAACAGATCCGCACTCACTGCAAACATTCGCTCCAGTAACTTTTCTAGGATATCCACAAGAAAGGCAATGATCTTTCTGCCAAGGTCGTTTCCGCCAAAATAGTAAAATCAGCATAAATGGGCCAAAAAGCCAAAACGCCGCAACGAACGATGCAACGAGAGCGAGGAAAGATCCCGTCTCACAATAACAACTTGAACGTCTGTTAACCATAATCACGAGTGGAATTGACAATAAAAATTCCACAAGAGAACCAGCAAAAAGCCAACTAGTTAATTTAACAAGCGGGCTCGCATCCTTGTTTCTACGCTTTGCAAAGATAATAAGGAGAATAGACCACAAAATCCAAGAACAACCAAGAAAACCAAAAATGAACCATTCGGAAATTTGGTCTTTGTCAGGAAAATCTAAGAACATCGTTGTCACAATCGAAAAGATAAATACTACTAGAGCAAAAGTATTAATAGATGCAATGAGCGCTGCAATTATCATGCTAAGGAACAATGACTTCCCATATAGAGTTGTAGAAGGCGGTCTCACTAATGGTAAAACAAATAACGCTTGCGTTCCAACTATAATAGCCGAGGTTACTAGCGGAAAACTCCAAAATATTTTTACGGTTGAACCATTTATCAACTGTAATAATGCCAAAGATCCAATCACAAATGCAACGTTTAAAACGTACGCCCCCAAGATAATCAACAATCGCTTTGAGCCATTCATATCCACACAGTATCAGAAGATACAATTCACATTATGCAATTTCATGCAATTCAACATGACGTCGTTCCAAATGATTGGGAATCTACTCGGGTTACCATCGAAAAACAGATTGTTGATGCGAATCCTAGGGCTAATGATTTCCTTGTGCTCTGCGAGATGAGTGATACCGGCTGGTCAATGCAACTCGACTCCATCACTGGAATTGGAACTCTTGATTGGGCATGCGGAATTGCGAAACGACTTGGTGTTTGGATTCAAGTAGGGTGGGCGGACTTGGTTGATTCACGAGGTCACAACTGCGTTTCTATTTGCTCCCCCGCTGGAGAACCAATCGCAACCTATACCAAAATTTTTACCTGTAATCCACTTGGCGAAAATGATTATTACGATGGAGGCGAGGAGTTGGTCGTTGTCGATTTAGGAGAAGTAAAAATTTGTCCTTTGATTTGCTACGACGTTAGATTTCCTGAACTTTGGCGTCCAGCTGCAATTTCTGGGGTTGACGTATTCACGGTTTCTTCAAGTTGGCCAAAACAACGAATTAGCCATTGGCATTCACTCCTCATCGCTCGGGCACTTGAAAATCAAGCATTTGTCGTTGCAGCCAATCGTGTTGGAGAAGATGCCATCGCAACATGGGGTGGAAACTCGCTCATATGCACTCCACTAGGTGAGTTACTTGCTCAGGGAACGAATACTGAAATTGAAACATGCTCGGCAACCATCGATTCACAGCTCGCCCGTTCTTGGAGAAAAGAATTTCCCGTTTTTGAAGATATTCAAGAAGAATTAATTGGGAAGATTCAGGTTCGAGAGATTACCGCTTGATGAGGGTCGGTTTGTCGGGTACCCTTTGCGACTCAGAGTTCGGCGAAATAGCTCAGTTGGTAGAGCACTGCACTGAAAATGCAGGTGTCCCCGGTTCAAGTCCGGGTTTCGCCATTTTTAGGATTTAGCACCTGCTCATCCTACTTCACGGAGGCGATCGATTCGCATCTTATGCACCAGCCGTTTCATCGTATCATTCGTTGCGCTTGCTGCGCTCATCCCACCAAGCGGATAATATTCTGATAGTGCAGCAGCGAGTCTTGCCTCAGTCGTCATCATGAAATATGCAGGACGATCAAGAATACGCGTTGCAAACTTTAGCGCTCTTTGCAAATATCGTGGTGTTGTTGCTAAAACAAGCGTGTCCCCTTCAAGGTTCATTGGAAGACAACGAAATTGCCACGCTTGACGATGGGTTACTAATGATCTTGCTTCAGAACGTGGAATAAATGTAACTGGATCAATCGTTGGAGCGTTATATGCATATTGATATGCCCATGCTTCTTCAATTGCTTCGGTTGAAACATTACAAAATTTCTCGGCTATCTCACCAAATGGTCTTCCGCTTGCTTGTTGTTGTTCAAGAATCGATTTAACATCGACTTCGGTTAGCAATCCTTGCTCGACAAGCACCTCGCCTAAAAGGAGAGTGCGGTCATTCTTCCATGTATTAATTTCATCCATGTCACACCATCGGTGTCAACCTCGCCACACTACACGAGAGTATGTAATATGGGCTTGAGACTGCGTAAAGCAGTGTGGATTGTGCAGGCAAATCGCGTTATAGGGCTACAAATCAGACTGTACAAGCTTCGCCAATGAGGTTTTCTGGGTTCAAACCTAGCAGTTCATCTTTGACAAATACCCCATCTTCACGGATAACTTCGCCGTCGAAGCTAATGGTGCCTCCGCCATATTCCTGTCGTTGTATCAAAACCAAGTCCCAGTGAACTTCTGATTTATTCCCATTGCATGCATCGTCGTAAGCATTGCCTGGTGTAAAGTGCATCGAACCAGCAATCTTTTCATCAAAAAGAATATCCTTCATTGCTTCCTTTATATAAGGATTGAATCCAATTGCAAATTCTCCGACGTACCTCGCTCCTTCGTCTGAGTTAAATATATCCTCCAAAAATTCTCCGCCTTGATCAGCCGAGCAGCCAACAATTTTGCCATCCTTAAATTCAAGACGAATGTTTTCAAAGGAATGCCCTCTATAGATAGATGGCGTGTTGTAGTGAATGACACCGTTGATAGAATCCTTCACAGGTGCTGTAAAGACCTCACCATCTGGAATATTCAACTTACCACAACATGGAATCGCTGGAATATCTTTGATTGAAAAAGTTAAATCAGTATCGCCAGGACCTTGGATGTGTACTTGATCCGTTGTGTTCATAACATCGACCAACTTATCAGCAGCTTCTGCCATCAAACTGTAATCAAGAGTGCACACTTCAAAGTAAAAATCTTCAAACGCCTCGGTATTCATTCCGGCAAGTTGCGCCATGCTAGGAGTTGGCCAACGAAGGACACACCAGCGAGTGTGATTCAACCGTTGTTTCATATGTACAGGTGTTCCGTAAATTCTCCCCCACGCTTGTTGGCGTTCAGGATCTAGCCCACTTAATTCACTTACATTGTGCGAACCTCTTATGCCAAGATATGCATCCATGTGCTTCATGCGTTCAAGGTCGTACGAAGACCATGATTCATAACATTCGTCATTAGCCCCATCATGAATTGCTCGCATAATCTGTCCATCACGAAGTACTACATGTGCATGACCGCCCACTTCTTGGACTGATTTGATGATTGCAATAATCATCTCGCGAGGCATGTCGAATGCTTCAACTAGAAGATGCTCACCTGCTTGTAAAGCAGTGGAGTAATTAATTAGTAAATCTGCTAATTTTGTATACCTTGGGTCAATCATGGCAATGCATCCTTTCAATTATGAAGAACCACACATAGTACCAGAGCTTTCAAATACTTGTGAATATATCTTGTGCAAGATTAATAACGTTCTGATTCAATGAACATTCATCTCGTATCCACATTTTTCCTTGGTATTCATCATGCATAGGGGCAAGCCAAAACCAACCACCTAATTGGGATTCCAACATCTGGTTCGGTTGCCAGAACCCATCTGCACTGCGTCCATGTGCAACCCTCGACCCTTTGGCTGGATGTTCATCCCATCGCTCTATATGTGAACCAAGAAATGCTGATTCAACATCACCCGATCCTTGAATAGATGGTGTACATACAAGAATAAGATTTGCCTCCTTTGGCATAAATTGTTTTTGTGCTCGATGCAGAAGTCGATCAATTCTTGGCAATTCATCTACAAAGCCGCTTGGCAAACCGATCACTAGAGAGACTCTCTTTTCATCATTTGGCGCAACAATTTTCACCCCACCAAGCTCGGCTCCTTCTTCATCTCGAACAACATGTTCATCACCAAGACGCGCAGTCTCGATAAAAGAAGCAGCTTGCGTAACATAAAACTGCATCGCTTCATCCTGAAGTTCTTCTCTCCAGCGAATTTTAACAACCCATGGTTTTTCAATTTGCTCAAGAATTCTAAGACGAGAAGAAATTTTCATCCGGCGGCTTTTTGGTCGGCTACTTTCAAGACGTTTTATGTGCACATACAACTGAACACCATCGCGTTTTAATAGTAGATCACATGTTTTGCCTGAGGGTGTTGGCACTTCTATCTGAATCGAACACCCACTCCTTCTTACGTGTAATGCAACCAAAGCCTCAGCAAAAGAATCTAAAAAACCTCTACGATTTTTACGGGCTTGTAATCGATGATAAAGAGGGTCGAGTTCAGTATCTCCCTGCCAAGCACGAATCATCCCGACAATGGCAGGATTTAAATCATGTGCAAAACGATCAAGACCAAGCTCACTCGGTGTCAAATTATTCTCCTACATATCATGAGTGTAATAGTTTACTCTTGAAACCTATGCGGAGGTAGTTGGCAACTTTCGCTCTCGTTCGTTTCAGTCGACCAAAGTATCTCCAATAAATCTTTCGCTTGCCGTCCGTCAATCTGTACGTCACGCTCTCTTGATAACACTTGTTCAATTTGATTTCTTCCAATCCGAACAGTGAAAATTGAACGGTCCTCCTTCCAATCACGATGAATCACTTCTGTACGTTTTTCTATAAAATCCACCGCCTTACTTGCTCGACTAGGTAGCGAGAGTACAACTTCACGTACATCTCCAATTACCGAAACTTGCACTTCTGAAATTAGGGTTTCAATCCCTTCGCCTGTTGAAGATGATATTTGGATTGCATCTGGATATCTCGAGACCCAAACCAATCGGTCAGATGGGTTTTCAAGAAGATCAATTTTGTTCAATACTAAAAGTCGCGATTGATGCTCTGCGCCAATATCTACCAAAGTCTTTTCCACAGTTTCAAGTTGGGATAACGCATTTGAGTCTGAAGCGTCTAGAACAATGAGCAATAATTGGCACTGAATTGTTTCTTCGAGAGTTGAACGAAAACTTGCAACTAAGTGATGGGGCAATCGTCGAATGAAACCCACTGTGTCCGAAAGCATTGCGCTTGTTCCACCACCAAGTTCCAAACGTTCAACCCTTGTAGAAAGAGTTGCAAAGAGTTGGTCGTGTGCCCATGCTCCACCAGAAGTAAGCGTATTGAATAGCGTCGACTTGCCCGCATTCGTATAGCCAACAAGCCCAACCGTGAAATAATTGCTATTTCTCTTTTCAACCTCACGTACAGACCGTTGCTGAATTTCTTCAAGTTCACGTCGCAATTGTTTTTGTCGACGTTGGACAAGTCGCCGGTCAATTTCAATTTGCTGTTCGCCGGGACCACGAGTACCAATTCCAACTGGAGCTCCGCCTGTCACTTGACCTAAATGGTCCCACATCGCACGTAGCCTTGGGTATGTATATTCGAGTTGCGCAATTTCTACTTGCAACTTTGCTTCCGTCGTTGATGCACGACTAGAAAAAATATCTAGAATTAATTCACTACGATCAATAATCTTTCGATTCGTAGCTTCTTCAAGATTCCGAATTTGTGCTGGAGTCATATCGTGGTCAAAAATAATCACTGAAGCATCAACAGATTCTGCAAGGTCTTTGAGTTGCCTGACCTTCCCACTCCCAAGAAATGTACGTCCACTTGGGAGACGGCGCTTTTGTGTCAACTGACCAACAACCACTCCGCCTGCGGAATCCGTCAAAGCACATAGTTCATCAAAGCGATCTTCTATAGGGACACGTTCTCCCCTGAGAGTCAAGGCGACAAGCACCGCTCTTTCTGCAACTACATTGAGATCTTCTCGTTGTTCATGTCCCATAGCACTCGCGGCTCCTAGCCACTCATGGTATTGTAGTGCACTGAAAGAAAGTGCTTTTAGACATTTTGAACACATAAAAAAGGGGGAAAGGAATTTGCATGTCATTTCGACCTCGACTCATACCAATAATGTTGGTATTACTCACAACCCTCGCAATTGTTAAGTTATCAATTGCGATAACAAGTACTTCTCCTAGTTATGAGTGGTTCGACCCTCTCATCGACGTTCGTGGCGTCCTTGTTGACCGCCATGTTAAAGTTCCAAATGAAGAAGAAATGCAAAAAGCTGCAATCATAGCGATGATTGAATCTCTAGAAGATCCATATGCAATGTTTGTTCCCGACGAGAAGGAAAAAGCTTTTATCAAAGATCTTGAAGGCGATTATGCTGGAATTGGTGCAGAGGTTCGCATGATTGACGGAGAACTCGTCATCATCACTCCAATGGATGATTCGCCAGCCCTCAAAGCAGGCGTTAGAGCTGGAGATGTTGTTGAAAGCATCGATGGCGAACTTGCCATCGATTCAACTATTCAAGATCTCATCGATCAATTAACTGGCCCAGTTGGAACAGATGTTCAAATCGACGTTCGACATAATGATGAAACAAAAGAAGAAATCACTATTACTCGCGGGCATATTCAATCTCCAAGTATTGCAGGATTAATACGCAGGAATCAAAAATGGTCTTGGTGCTTAGATGAAGAAAATAGCATTGCATATATACGCATAAGACAATTTAATGAAACTACTCCAAACGAATTAGCCATTGCTTTGCAAGATGCTGAGCGAGAGGGCCTTCTAGATGGTCTTGTTATTGACCTAAGAGATAATCCCGGCGGAGCACTCTCAGCAGCAATCACTATTTCAAATATGTTCCTTGATAGCGGAAATATTGTCACTGTTTCAGGTAGAGCAAATCCAAAACGATCTTGGGACGCGCAGCCCGATCATATTCTGCACAACGTGCCTATTCTGATTATTGTTAATGGGAATTCTGCTTCTGCTTCTGAAATCGTTGCAGGAAGTTTGCAAGCAAACAAACGCGTTGCTATTCTTGGCACGAGAACTTTTGGCAAGGGATCTGTGCAGGAGGTTTTAGAACTTCCCTCGGGTGGAATGTTAAAATTTACAACAGCGAGATATGACCTTGCTAATGGAAGAACCATTGACAAACGTCTTTCTGAAGATAAAAGTCTTTGGGGTGTTGATCCAAATGAAGGACTCGTCATACTTGAATCGCCAGAAGAATTCCGAGATCGTATAGAAAGTAGAGAGCCATACATCGTCATTACTGATGACGAGCCAGAAGAAGGGGCGTGTGGGAATGTGGAATGGATTAAAAACACATTTAATGACCATCAGCTCTCACAAGCTTTACTTGCAATTCAAACCAAACTAGAAACGGATCAATGGCCAATTCTTACCGATACCGATCCAGTAATTGAAGGAATTCGTGAAGAGGTTACTGAACTCGCAAAGGAAAGAATTGAAATATTGAAAACTCTGATTGACGTTGACAAACAACTGACATCTCTTCAAACCGAACTTGATGAAGAAGACGCTTCGATATTTCCAGAAGATGTCAATCTAAAGAATGTACGTATGACAATTACTGATGCTGATGGGATCGCTCTAGGCACTTGGCGTGTCAAAAATGGTGATGTTGAAGCAGCACTAGATTCATTACAATTGGAACCAGAACTACAAACAGACGAATAATGACATGAGATTGGGGGATACTACCTATGACCCTTGTATTAGGCATCGAATCGAGTTGTGATGAAACGGCAGCATCTGTTGTAAAAGATGGCTGTACCGTTCTTTCCAATATTGTTGCGTCGCAAGATGAACTTCATAAAGAATACGGTGGCGTTGTTCCAGAAATTGCAAGTCGGGCGCATTTGGAACGAATTCTTCCAGTTATACAAAAAGCCATAAAGAATGCGAACATTGAACTCAGTGATATCGATGCAATTGCTGTTGGTAATCGACCTGGTCTCATTGGTTCACTTCTAGTTGGAGTCGCAGCAGCAAAAACACTTGCATGGACGCTTAGCAAACCATTCATTGCTGTTGATCATGTCGTTGCGCATCTGTGGGCACCACACTTGTCAGGCGCAATAATTGAATACCCCGCGCTTGGCGTCGTCGTTTCAGGTGGACACACTTCATTACTCCTATTAACAGATCCGTCAAATGTGATATGTCTAGGTAAGACTATAGACGACGCCGCGGGCGAAGCATTCGACAAAGCTGCTTCTATACTTAAACTTGGTTGGCCCGGAGGGCAACGAATTGATGATGCAGCTACAAAGGGCTCCCCTGTTCATACATTACCAAGACCAAAAACAAAGGGCGACCGACCAGATTTTTCGTTTAGCGGATTAAAAACTGCTCTTTTGTATGGCGTACGTGGCAACCCCTCAAAAGTAGATGGGAAGATGGTCTTCCCGCGAGATCCAGATGAACTTTCTACTCAGGAAATACGTGACTGGGCATGCTCATTCCAACACGCCGCCGTTGATTCTATTATTAACGGAGTACGCAACGCTCTTTCAAATAATACTGTACGATGTGTTGTCTCAGGTGGAGGCGTTTTAGCGAACTCTCTCCTGCGAACAAAACTTACAGTTACTGCTGATCAGTTTCACATCCCAATACATCTCCCTGAATCTTCCTACTGTGTCGACAATGCAGCAATGATTGCAGGGCTCGGACATCACTTATTCATTAACGGACAACGAGACTCACTTTCCATTACTGCATCACCTCAAGGAATTGCCTCCTAACTTTTTACCTTACATCTCATGAATAAAAACCCAAAAAAAAAGGCAAGTCGAACAAACGATTTCTTGACACCAGTTTCGGCTTTTCAACAGTCATCTCACAAAATGATTGATGATAAACATCCATCAATGCTCTGCGAAGATGAGTTGCTGAGGAATGTTGTTCTTGATTTTGGTCGAAGCAGTGGGCCAGGCGGACAACACCGGAACCGCAAAGCAACAGCGTGTACTGCAACGCATATTCCTTCTGATATTAGTTCAGAAGCAACCGAGAGACGTAGACAAAGTGAAAATAGGAAAATGGCAATTAGCAGGTTAAGACGAACACTTGCAATCCTACTTCGAAGAAAAATCAACATAGATTCTTATACCGTCACTGAACTTTGGAAAAATCGACGACAAGGCGACAAACTTCCAATTAACCCTAAACATAAAGAATACCCTGCTATTCTTGCAGAAGCGCTTGACATTATTCTTGCAACTGATTTTGACATGAGTGAAGCGGCAGTAATTCTACAAGTAACAAGTACACAACTTCTCTCGATTGTTTCGAATGACAAAGCAGCTTTAACTTGGCTTAATGATCAGCGTAAGGAACACGGTCTAAAACCGTTGCACACATGACTACGACTTCTCAGCTATCAAAAATTGTGGAAGATCTCATCGAAGATATTCTTCCTGAATTAGTTACACTTAGACATGACATTCACAAACATCCTGAACTTGGGTACAACGAAACTCGAACGAGTACAGTCATTCAGGATTTCTTAACAAAGATAGATGTTCCATTTAAAGCAGGACTTGCGAAAGGCACAGGAGTCCTAGGTCATCTTGAAGGAGACGGCGACAAATCTATTGCGTTAAGAGCAGATATTGACGCCCTACCCATCACTGAAGAAAATACGTTTGATTGGAAATCGGTCCATGATGGTTGCATGCACGCATGCGGACATGATGGACACACAACAATATTACTTGGCGCAGCAAAAGTATTATCATCACTCTCAAAAGAACAAGTGTTACCAAACCCAATCACATTTGTTTTTCAACCCGCAGAAGAAGGTGGTGGCGGTGGTAAACAAATGGTACTAGACGGGTGCCTTGATGGTTCATGTATTGGCAAACCGGTAGGAATGATGTTCGGGCTACACGGCTGGCCTCAACTAAAGCTAAACGATGTTGCAACTCGAGTGGGCCCCATGCTTGCAGCTGACATTGGCGTTAGTGTTACTATTCGTGGCGTAGGCGGGCACGCTGCATTCCCACACCTTTGTATTGACCCAATAATTTGCGCTTCACAAGTCGTAACATCACTCCAGCAACTTGTGTCGAGAAATACCGATCCACTTGACGCTCTGGTCGTTTCAATAACACAGTTCAACGGCGGTACGGCACATAACATTATTCCAGATGAAGTCAAATTAGTCGGCACCATTCGCTACCTTGAACAAGAAACTGGAGAGATGGCAAAGAAACGATTTGTTGAGATCGTAAACTCGATTGCAACCGCGCATGGCTGCGAAGCATCGATCATATTGCATGATGGATACCCCGTCACTCGCAATGACGAAAAAGCAGTCGAAACTTTTTTTGATATAGCGAACGAAGCTCTTTTAGACAACCAGGTTTTACTTTTTGAAAAACCAGTAATGGGCGGAGAAGATTTTTCATATTATTGTAAAGAAGTACCATCTTGCTTTTTTGCACTTGGTCTACTTCCAGAAGACAAAGATTCGATTCCGTCATTACATCAACCAACATTTGATTTCAATGACGATGCAATCAAAACCGGCATAACTATGTTTTGTGCCCTCGCACTTCAAACAAAATTAGTTTGACGCTTGAGAAATATGAAAATCAATCATGACATCGTAGTGAATAAAATTAATTTTCAAAAATAATTCTGCTAGTTCTGGATCAAACTGTGAACCTGAACATGCTGTAATTTCTTCAAGCACTTCGATTCTATTTAACTTCTTTCGATATGAACGAGATGAGCACATGGCATCGAATGCATCTGCAATCCCCAGAATACGCCCAAAGAGTGGGGTCTCTGCACCTTCTGTTCCGTCAGGATACCCACCGCCATCCCATCGCTCATGGTGAGAACGCACGCCAGGAAGTACTGATTCCAATTGAGAAACTTCTTTTAATATGTCTTCGCCAATAACGGGATGCGATCGTATCTGGTCGAATTCTTCATCTGTTAATTTCCCAGGTTTTCGTAAGATGGCTTCTGGAATTCCTATTTTTCCAATGTCATGCACTAAGCCACAAATATGAATCTGTTCTGTTGTTGTTGGGTCAAGTTCCATTATCTGTGCAAGTTCTTTTGACAACCATGCCACTCGCTCTGAATGTCCACATGTGTACGTATCTTTTGCATCAATTGCTGATACTAACGCAGAAACAGTCCCAAGAAGAAAGCTGTGTCGTTCCTCTGTGTGCCTGCGTTCAATATCAATTCGCCTCAAGTTTGACATGGCAAGTGATGCAATTTCAGCAAGACCTGTGCAATATTCAATATCCTCTTCAGCCGTTTCGCCTCTTGCTTGTCCTTCTCGATTATCGAGATAGATACAACCTGCGACTGATTTACCAATCAAGATGGGGATGCAAAGAGCTTCCTCGATGTTGTATTGCATAATACTTTGTGCTTGCTCTTCAGCAATTTCAGCTTTTTGAAAACGAACTGGCTCACCTTCCATCGATGCATCAAACAACGAGCGGCTGATATTCAGTGTTCCTTCTGATGAAACTCGTCCCTTTGAAGCAAGAATTTCTACCTTGTCTCCCCCTGCTGCTCGAATAAATGCAACGTTGCTATATAACGTGCCTGCACTTGCAGCTACAGCAACTGCTTCAGCCATTTCAGGCTCCGTATTTGCAGAATGAATAATTCTGCTGCAATCAAGTAATGCTTGCAATCTCTCTTGAGCAAGTTGTATACCTCCTTGTGTTCGGTCAATCCGAAGAATGGAAGTGCCGGCCGCTGTTCTTGCATCATCAAATGTATCTGTAAAACGATTCATATTGTCTTGATCAACAACTTGAAAAGTAAATGGATCTATTGTGATGAGATCGCCTGGAAGCAAGCGAACCATCAGTGAATTTTTTAGTTTCACCCCATTTATAAATGTGCCATGGCGTGAGCCCACGTCTTGAATTTTCCAAATATAGCCATCATCAGACTTATGTCTTGTTATTACGGCATGATTTCGAGAAACTGTTGCTCCAGAGGGGAGTGGAAGTGAGTGTTCTGTTCCCCTGCCGATGGTGATTGGAGCGTCTCCCTCTAACTCTAGCGAATAAAATTCTGGTCCATGCAATGTTTCTAACTTTAGTTTTGTATGCACTGTCATACCTCGTATAGAATACTGCGATAATTAGGGATTGTCACAAATCTTTGCATATGTTGTGTTGCCCGATTGAGAAGAGTTTGCTAGAATACTCCGTTCACTAAAAACACCGTTACAACCACTGCGTCGTGACTTGCTGGCCAGCATTCACACAGAACGTTGGTGGAAGGCAGGAGAATCACATGGCCAAAAAGATAGAAAAGCAATTCAAGGTGCTTGCGCCCGGCGGTCAAGCCACGCCAGCACCACCACTTGGTCCAGCATTAGGCGCAAATGGCGTAAATCCTGGTCAGTTCATTCAACTATTTAATGATCGAACACGCGAACTCAACGGAAAAATCGTTGGTTGCATCATTACGCTGTATGCGGATAGATCATTTGATATTGAAATAAAGTCGTCACCCGCAGCAGTGCTCTTACGAGCTGCCGCTGGAATTGAAAAAGGCTCTGGAGTCCCTCATACTGAAAAGGTTGGGTCTGTCACAAAAGATCAAGTCAGAGCAATCGCTGAAGAAAAAATGGAAGATCTCAATGCTGCATGTATCGAGTCAGCAATGCGGATTATCGAGGGTACCGCCCGCTCAATGGGCGTAACTGTGGAGGGAGCATAAACCCATGGCACGAATAACAAGACGACAAAAAGCAAATATGGAAATTGCTGCTAAAGGAAAAATGCCACACAGCGTTACAGAAGCAGTAAAACTACTAAAAACTTACCCAGCAACCAAGTTTGATCAAACTGTAGAAATTGCGGTCCACCTTTCTATTGACCCAAGACAAGCAGATCAGCAACTTCGTGGCTCCGTTTCCATGCCCAAGGGTGTAGGACGTTCTGCCAAAGTTGTTTGTTTCTGCGGTAAGGATAAAGAAGATGCGGCTAAAGCTGCAGGTGCTATTGAAGCAGGTTCAGAAGAACTCGTAAAGAAAATTGAAGGTGGCTGGATCGATTTTGATGTTGCAATCGCGTCACCAGACATGATGCGATTTGTAGGAAAACTTGGTCGACAGCTTGGTCCAAAAGGCCTCATGCCTTCACCAAAAGCAGGAACTGTAACGCCTGACATCGAAACCGCTGTTGCCGAATTTGCAGCAGGTAAAGTTGAATATCGAAATGATGATGGTGGAAATATCCACTGTATTGTTGGAAAAATTAGTTTCTCAGAAGATGATCTCACTGAGAATCTTAACTTTTTTATCAATCTCATTTCAAAGGCGCGCCCCGCAGCAGTAAAGGGTGAATTCATAAAGAATTGTTCAATTAGTGCCACAATGACCCCAAGCGTAAAGGTAGCAGTATAAACTGCTACTCCCAAAGGAGTTACACCTATGAGTAAACAAATCAAAGACATGATTGTGGCCGATTACAAACGCCGCTTTAACGATATCAACAACGCTCTAGTCGTTGACATCCGTGGAATCGAAGCAAACGATAATAATGACTTGCGGATTGACCTTCTTGGAAAAGATATCCACATTACAGTATTAAAAAATAGCCTTGCAAAAACTGCTTTTGAAGGCACTTCCCTAGAAGTACTCTCAACCACGCTCACTGGACCTTCCGCTCTTGTGTTCGGAGGCGATTCAGTCGTCGATGTGGCACGAAATATTGTTGACTGGGCTAAAAAAGTTAAAAAACTCGATTTAAAAGCGGCAGTACTTGATGGAGAGTTATTTGACGGAGCTGAAGGCGTAAAGCGACTTAGCGATTTCCCAACGAAAGAAGAAGCACAGGGTACAGTCATACAGTTGGTTCTTTCACCCGCTAGAAATTTAGTAAAAGCAGCAACAAGCCCTGGCGATAACGTCATGGGGATTATCAAAGAAATCAGAACTCGTTTAGAAAAGGGAAATACGATCGAAAAGATTGCCTAATTAAAACGAGAAGTACACTACATCGCGTTTGGGACTGGCCCTTAAGGGTTAAAAGTCGCACAGGGTGGCTCCTCTCCCACGCATGACACTTAGTTATGGAGTATGAAAATGTCCGAAGAAGCAACAGCAACAAAAGAATTTGATAAAGCAATCAGCAAGATTGGCGATGAAATCGCTGGTCTTACATTGACTCAAGCAGTCGATTTAGCTGATTACATGAAAGATACCTACGGTATCGAACCAGCAGCAGGCGGCGCCGTCATGATGGCAGGCCCTGCTGATGGCGAAGGCGGAGATGATGAACAAACAGAGTTTGATGTAGTTCTTGAAGCCGCTGGCGACAAGAAAATCGCAGTCATCAAAGCTGTTCGTGAAATCACTGGTCTTGGGCTCAAAGAAGCCAAGGCACTGGTTGACGAAGCACCCAAAGCGATTAAGGAAAAGGTGTCGGAAGACGAAGCAAACGATGTTAAGGGCAAACTTGAAGAAGCAGGCGCGAGCGTCACTGTCAAGTAACATATTGCTACTAAAAAACTTAGAGCAGCGAGTACACCTGTACTCGCTGCTTTTTTCTTAGACTTAGATAAAACCTATTAGCGTCCGATAACCATAGTCAATTCTGTAGAGATATTCGATAGGTCATTTTAATAAAAAATTTAATAAAAATTCAAGTTTCTGACGTCGCTCCTTGCCCAAAAACAGCGTTTCGTATACTCTACGTGGCTCGGCAGCGGCGGTCGCGGCAACTTGGAAGACACAGTAAGAAACACATATAAAAACAGGCGAACTGCTTTCCAACGCAGTATAGGTCAGTTATGAGGTTTATTTATGGCGACGATTACGGTACGCGATTTTTCAAAACGCGGAGATGCAATTCCTGTACCACCACTCACAAAAGTTCAAGGTGAGGCATACGAACGACTCATTCAATCTGATGTTGAACCATTAAAAAGAAAACCAATTGGGCTGGAAGCACTTCTTCGTGAAGTCTTTCCTATTGAAGCATACGACGGTTCAATGCGTGTTGAATACTTGTATTACAAACTCGATGAACCAAGGTACACCGTAGATGAATGCAAAGAGCTAAGACTGACATACGGGCGACCATTTAAAATTGGCGTGCGTTTTGTTCGAGATGGTATTGCAGAGGTACTAGAAGAAGAAATTTATATTGGCGAAATCCCACTTCTTATCGGTGGTGGCGAATTTATTATTAATGGTTCGGAACGTTGCATCGTAAATCAACTTCACCGATCCCCTGGTGTTGACTTCTCAATTCAAGATGACATGGGTGATCGACAATTGCATAAAGCAAGAATTATTCCTGAACGTGGTTCATGGATTGAAATTGAAGTCACGAAAAAAGATGTCTTGGCGATGAAGATTGATCAATCTGCAAAAATCGCAGCAACAACATTCCTACGAGCCCTTGACGAAGAGTACAGTTCAACAGAAAAAATTCTTGATAAATTCTACGACGTCAAGGAAATGTCTGTCAATAAATTGAAACCTGAGTATTACTCAGCTGAACTCATTATTGACTCTGATACTGGTGAAGAATTGTGCAAAATTGGATCGCAAATTGGTGACGCGTATGATGCTATCCTCGCTTCACCCATTAAGAAGATTTCAGTTATTGCAGACCCACCAGACCCACTCATTCTTAACACACTTGCTGTTGAAAAACTCGACTTCCTTGCAGATGCAACAGAACACGAAGCATCTCTATTAAAAATTTACGGCCGATTACGTCCAGGAAACCCGCCACAAGTTGACAAAGCACGATCACTATTTGCAGACAAATTCTTCGATGACAATCGATACCGTCTTGGTAAAGTAGGACGCTTCCGCATCAATCGTAAGTTTAATATGGAAATCTCTGAAGATGTTATGCATCTTCGACCTGAAGATTTCATCGCAGTAATCGAATATATGCTCGACTTACGAGCCCGAAAAGACTCCGCTCACATTGATGATATTGATCACTTGGGCAATCGACGTTTGCGAACATTGGATGAGCTTGCTGTTGAAGAAATGCGAAAAGGCTTCCTAAAACTTCGTCGAACTGTTCAAGAAAGAATGAGCGTTAAAGACCCAGACGAACTCAACAAGGTTGCTGATCTTGTCAACTCCAAAGCGGTAAGCTCTGCCATTGACTTTTTCTTTGGCAGAAGTGAACTTTCTCAAGTAGTTGACCAAACAAACCCGCTCTCCATGTTAGTCCACGAACGTCGACTTTCAGCGCTAGGGCCTGGCGGCCTAAACAGAAAACGTGCGGGCTTTGAAGTTCGCGACGTTCATATCTCTCACTATGGTCGTATTTGCCCTATTGAAACGCCTGAAGGCACCAACATTGGACTCATTGCTTCGCTTGGTATTTACGCAAAAATTGATGAATATGGCTTCATTCAAACACCATATCGTTCAGTCCAGCGTAACAAGGTAACCGATGAAGTGCTCTTCCTACGTGCTGACGAAGAAATGTACTCTGTCCTTGCACCAACTGAAACCCTCGATGATAAAGGGAAAATACGTGGAGATCACGTAATAGCTCGTCGCAGTGGCGAACTTACACAAGTTGATTCCAGCGAGGTGAAGTACATTGATATTTCTCCAAAACAACTTGTTGGTGTTTCTGCATCATTAATTCCGTTTCTTGAACACGATGACGCCAACCGTGCATTAATGGGTTCAAATATGCAACGGCAAGCCGTCCCTCTCATTACTCCTGATCCGCCGATTGTGGCAACAGGAATGGAAAAAATTGTTGGCCATTACTCGGGCATGTTGGTCAAAGCTAAGAAAAGCGGCAAAGTTACATATGTTGATGCCCGCAGAATTTTAATTGACAACTCTGATGAATATATTCTAAAGACTTTCAGAGGTCTAAATGAACGCACATGCCAATCGCAGAAGCCAATCGTTAAAATTGGCGACTCGATCAAGAAGGGACAAATCATCGCAGATGGTGCTTCCACAGTAAATGGCGAACTCGCCATTGGTAAAAATGTCCTCGTTGCATTCAATACTTTTGATGGTTACAACTTTGAAGATGCAATTGTTATCTCAGAACGTCTTGTAAAAGACGATGTCTTTACATCAATCCATATCAATTCATATGAGGTTGAAGTGAGAGACACCAAACTTGGCAAGGAAGAGTTCACTTGCGATATTCCTAACGTCTCCGAGCGACAATTGATGAATCTAAATGAAGATGGAATCATCCGACAAGGTGCGCGGGTTGGACCAAATGACATTCTTGTTGGCAAAGTTGTTCCGAAGAGTAAAAATGAACTTACACCAGAAGAAAAGTTGCTACATGCAATTTTTGGTCGCGCTGGCGAGGATGTCAAAAACGAATCGCTCAATGTTCCTGCAGGATCAAGTGGCGTTGTCATTGGCACCAACCACTTCAGTCGACGTATGCACCTTGACACTGATCAAAAGAAACTGATTAAGAGAAAAATGGATGCATATGAGGACGAGATGAACAATATTGCCATAACTCTCTTTAGAGACATGGTGAGCGAAATGAATGGCGTTCTTGGCACCGAAATGGTTGACCCTGCAACTCGTCAAAAAGTTGGTCTGTCAGATATTCCAGAGGTTATCTTAGAGCAGATTGATGGCTTCTCAGAGAAGTGGGTTAAAGGATCTAAAAACGCAAAAACAGATGCGACAAAGATTCAAGAGCAATATTGGCCACGCATTGAAATGCTATATAAGGAACGGGATCGAAAACTCGCACATATGAAACGTGGTGACGAACTCCCCTCAGGTGTACTTGAAAAAGTTGTCGTCTATCTGGCAAACAAACGTACTATTTCTGTAGGTGACAAAATGGCTGGCCGACACGGTAACAAAGGCGTGATTGCACGAATCGTTCCAGAAGAAGACATGCCATTCATGGAGGATGGTACTCCGGTTGACATTCTTCTCAATCCACTAGGTGTGCCCTCTCGAATGAATGTTGGGCAGTTGTTAGAGTTACACCTTGGTTGGGCAGCAAAAGTGCTTGGATTCCAAGCTGTAACACCAGTGTTTGATGGAGCGACGGAAGTTGAAGTTCTCGGTGCAATTGAAGAAGCAAACAATTCTGTACTTGAGAAACGAGATAATTTTGAAGAGACTGGTAAAAATCCGGGTTCGTCTAAAGAAATTTTGGCAGAGATTCCATTTGCTGGAAAAGTACAACTACACGATGGTCGCACTGGCGAACCATTTAAACAACCAAGTTCAGTCGGCGTGATGTACATGTTGAAATTACATCACTTGATTGATGACAAAATCCATGCTCGATCAACAGGCCCTTACAGTTTAATTACCCAGCAACCTCTTGGTGGTAAAGCTCGTACAGGTGGGCAACGGTTTGGCGAAATGGAAGTTTGGGCTTTGGAGGGTTACGGCGCAGCATACATGTTGCAAGAATTGCTCACTGTTAAAAGTGATGATGTAGAAGGCCGTACGAAAATTTATGACTCCATCGTGAAGGGCACCAATGTCCTAGAAGCAGGCATGCCCGTCGTATTTGACGTGTTATGTCACGAGATTAGAGGCCTTTGTATGAATATTGAGTTGGAAAAAGATCAAGAAGAATCAGGGAGTCTTCTCTAATCTAACTTCGTTTTGGAACACAACGATCTTCAACACACTTGCTAGATAGGAATAAAGAACTATGTCTGAACAAGTCTTTGATAAAGTCAACGATTTTAAATCTGCCCGCATCGGTCTGGCTAGCCCGAGTGATATCCGAAGCTGGAGTTTTGGCGAAGTCAAAAAGCCAGAGACGATTAATTATCGAACATACCGTCCTGAAAAGGATGGTCTATTCTGTGAACGGATCTTTGGACCTGAACGCGACTACGAATGCGGTTGTGGAAAATATAAAGGGACAAAGTTTAAGGGAATCATTTGTGATCGTTGTGGAGTTAAGGTAACGCACTCACGAGTTCGACGAAAGCGAATGGGTCACATCAATCTTGCTGCATCAACTGTACATATATGGTTCTTCAAGGCCCTCCCAAGTCGACTTGGGACACTGCTTGGGATGAAGACGTCTGATCTTGAGAAGATTATTTACTTTCAAGATTATGTCGTCCTAGAAGCGGGTGACGCTGATATGGAAGGTACCCCACTTGAATACAAGCAAGTTATTACTGAAGATCAATACCGTGAGATTACAAGTCGTGGCGGATACGGAGATTTCCGTGCAGTCATGGGTGCCGAAGCAATCCGAGAAATCATCGAATCACTTGATTTACATGAAGAAGTAACAATCATTCGTGAGGGATTAGCAAGCACTCGATCAAAGCAGAAAACTGCAGACCTAGCAAAACGCTTAAAACTTATCGAACAATTAAGAGGAAGCCATAACGACCCAGCATGGATGATTCTTGACGTTGTTCCTGTCATTCCACCTGAACTTAGACCACTCGTCATGCTCGAGTCAGGTAACTTTGCGACAAGCGATTTGAATGATTTATATCGACGAATTATCAATCGAAACAACCGACTGAAAAAATTAATGGATCTCAACGCTCCTGAAGTCATCATTCGTAATGAAAAGAGGATGTTACAACAGGCCGTGGATGCCCTATTTGACAACGGGCGATGTCGTCGCCCTGTCCTTGGAAGCTCGAACCGTCCTCTTAAATCAATTACTGACATGATTAAGGGTAAACAGGGACGATTCCGAGAAAACTTACTTGGGAAACGAGTTGACTACTCAGCACGTTCCGTCATCGTTGTTGGTCCAACTCTTAAATTAAATCAATGTGGTCTTCCTAAGAAAATCGCACTTGAGCTATACCAACCATTTATCATTCGATGCTTGAAGGAACGAGGTCTCGCTGACACAATCAAGTCCGCTAAGCGAATGCTTGAGCGTAGAGATGAAGAAGTTTGGGATATTCTTGAACAAGTTATTCATCAACACCCAGTATTGTTAAACCGTGCTCCAACCCTTCACCGTATGGGTATCCAAGCTTTTGAACCTGTTTTGGTTGAAGGCAAGGCCATCACGCTTCACCCACTTGTTTGTACAGGATACAACGCGGACTTTGACGGTGATCAAATGGCTGTTCACCTTCCGCTCTCGGTTGAAGCACAAACTGAAGCCCATGTTCTCATGCTTTCAACACATAATATTTTCTCTCCTGCACACGGGAACCCCCTAGTTTCTCCAAGTCAAGATATTGTCATGGGCGTGTACTTTTTAACGCATATGGACATCAATGACACACGTCCTGAAAAAGATTTAAGAAAATTCCGAAACGCTCATGAGGCGATTCTAGCATACGACTACGAACAAATTACATTGCAAGAAAAGATACAAGTTCGTCTTCCACGATATCCAAATATTGTTTCTGACGAAACAGATGCAATTGAAAGCATGCCAGAAACTGGTCGAATTGTGACTACTGTTGGGCGAATCCTATTCTGTGAAATCCTCGCGCATGGCATGCCGTTCTATAACTGCACTCTCACGAAGAAGGGATGTAGTCGCGTCATCGATGACACGTATGAAATAATGGGCCGAGCAGAAACATTGACCCTTCTTGACGACATGAAAGAAGTAGGTTTTAAAGCATCAACATGGTCCGGCATTTCAATCGCGATTACTGACATGCGAATTCCTTCCAATAAGCAGGATTTGCTTGACTCAACACAGCAAAAAGTTGATCGAGTAGAGATGGCAACAGCTGCAGGCGCAATTACAAACCAAGAACGTCACAACCAACTTCTTGACTTGTGGTCTCATTGCCGTGAAGAACTCACTGGTTCATTGATTAAAACGCTTGAAATTGACCGCAGAAATCCTGAAGACAATAGCTATCTTGATGTTGATTCAAATGAAGGATATCGATACCTTAATCCTGTCTTCCTAATGTCTACTTCTGGCGCTCGTGGTAACGTAAGTCAAATGCAACAACTTGCAGGCATGCGAGGTTTGATGACAAAACCAAGTGGCGAAATTATTGAAACACCGATTAAGGCGAACTTCAGACAGGGATTGAATGTTCTTGAATACTTCTCGTCAACACACGGCGCCCGAAAAGGACTTGCAGACACAGCTCTAAAAACTGCTGACTCAGGGTACCTCACACGTAAACTCTATGATGTTGCTCAGCCAGTTGTTGTAAACGACTTTGATTGCGCAACAAAACGTGGAATTACAAAACGTGCTGTATACAAGAATGATGAAATACACATCCAACTTCGCGACTTAATTGTCGGCCGAACAAGCATGCAGACAATCATTAACCCCGTGACCGACAAAGTAATCGTCGCGAACAAACAAGTTATTGACGAAAGTGTTGCAAACGATTTGGATAATCTCAACATTGAAGCCGTTCAAGTTAGAAGCCCATTGACTTGTGAATCTGAATCTGGATGTTGCGCATTATGTTACGGATATGATCTTTCAACGAGTCAACTTGTTGAAGAAGGCATGGCTGTTGGAACCATCGCTGCTCAATCTATTGGCGAACCGGGCACACAGCTCACAATGCGTACATTCCACACTGGTGGTGTCGCTTCTCGTGAATTTGTTGAGACAAATTATAAGGCCCCTCATTCTGGAATCATGATGCTTCGCGACTGTAACGAAGTTCCGCTTCCAGAAAACACCGAAGGCCATCTGGTTACACTCAAGCAAACTGGTGAACTTGTCATTGTGGATGACAAAGGTCGTGAACTCGACAAAGCATTCCGTGTCCCATACGGTGCCACTGTACGTATGCCTTCCGGTTCCAAGGTTAAAAAAGGCAACATACTTATCGAGTGGGATCCACACGTTATGCCAATTCTCGCTGAGAAAACTGGCTCTGTTGTTTTCAAAGACATTGAAATTGGTACAACTTTACGTGAAGAAAATACCAAAGGCATTAAAGAACTAATTATTACAGAACACACTGGCGACTTACATCCTCAAGTTCTTATCCAAAACAATGAACAAACACTTGACTTCCACCACTTACCTGCGAAAGCTCGTTTGGAAGTAAAAAATGGCGAAAAAGTTGTAACTGGCCAAATGCTTGCGCGACGCCCAAGAGAAGTGAAGGGCTCAGCGGACATTGTTGGCGGTCTACCACGTGTTACCGAAATTTTTGAAGCTCGTGTTCCTAAAGAGCCAGCAATTCTCGCACGAGTGACTGGTCGAGTTGATCTTCAAGCCGAACGCAAGCGTGGCAAAATGGTAATCCACATTGTTCCAGAAGGTAGTGACGCTGTTGAGCATCTTGTTCCACAAGGCAAACATTTGTTAGTACATACAGGGGATAATGTCGTCGCAGGAAGCCAACTCACCGAAGGCCCAAGAGATCCAAATAATATTCTTGATATTAACGGTGAAGAAGCACTCTATAACTACATGATTTCAGAAGTCCAAAATGTATATCGTGCTCAAGGTGTGCCTGTCTCAGATAAACACATCGAAGTTATCCTTTCTCGTATGCTTAGTAAAATCCAAGTACAAAAAGCTGGTGATACTGAGATGCTCCCAATGGACTTTGTAGAACGATATAAATTCCGCATCTCAAATAAGAAACTTGATGGTTCACTTATTATTAAAGATGCCGGCGATACAGATTTTGCTGTTGGTGACATTATCAATAAGGATGCCATCAAAGAAGCAAATGCAATTGCTGAAGCTGAAGGAAAAAATCCTGCTAAGACTACAAGGCCAAAGAAAGCAACGGGCAAACCGCTACTTCTTGGAATTACTAAGGCAGCTCTCCAATCAGAGTCTTTCTTATCTGGTGCATCCTTCCAAGAGACAACGAAGGTTCTTACTGAAGCCGCGTTGCGTGGAGCAGAAGATCACCTCAAGGGACTCAAGGAAAATGTATTGCTTGGACACCTTGTCCCTGCAGGCACTGGTTTTAATCCATATCAGAATATGAAGGTTAAACTTCTCGTTGATCCAATTCCAACAGATGAAGACAACGAGGAAAATATGATTGCAATAGCAACTTCTCGTGCAGAAGCCGCTGGAGCACAACCAAGTAGTAGTGGACCAACTGTTCAAGTACCTACTTCTTCGATAGTCGAAGTAAGTGAACTTTCATAGTCTCAGTTTCGTTACTCATCGCAACAGACCTTCCCACTTCCTCTGGAGTGTGATTATGAGCTGATGATAGACGAACCTATTGTGTTTCAGTTTGTTCCTTGTGCCGAACCATTTTGAGGTGGTTGCCACGCTCATTGACATGTACTTCGTTCATAAAAGCGCGAATCATGGCAAGTCCACGACCTGAGGGTAGTGTCAAATTCTCATTTGCAGTTGGGTCAGGAATTGTCTCTGGATCATATCCTCTACCTTGATCAATAACTTCAATTTCAACAAATTCGCTCGTAACTAACCATAGAATATCTATCTCAAACGTTGTATCGCCTTGATGACCATGGAGAAGAGCATTAGCAAGTGCCTCTTCAAATGCAACCCGTACTGAAAAAAGATCATGATCACCGTATTGGTATTTTCGCATCAATTCGAGCACAGATTCTTGCACATCATCAAACGATTCGCGAAGACCGCGAATAGTCATCCGTTGTTTGCCTGATTGTTCATCGTTTGAGCACATTCAATACTCTTTTGACCTTTTTTCCAAAAAACTCCGTAGACAACACAAAAAAAATGACTCCATCTTACATGGAGTACATCTCCGATATTGGAAGTTCCTATCGAACAGAACTTATTGCTTCAGCAAGTGAATCGCAAATCGAAAAGGCCTTGTCTAATTTTGTAATACGAAATACGTCACGAATCGGGGCATCAAGTGAAGCAAGGACGAGTTTTCCTTTTTTATCTCCAATCTTCGTATTCACAGTAATCAGCATTCCCAACGCTGAAGAAGAAAGAGCATGCACATTTTTAAAATTCAAAACAACTTTAGGACAACCCTTTCGCTCGATTACTGTAGAAAGTTCGTCTCCGATGCGTCGAATGCATATTTCATCCAGAATGTTGCTTTCAACAAACTCGACATTAGTAATACCGTCTCGTTCAAATATTTGTAGCAGTGATGTCTCAGCCATAATAATTTGTGCTTACTGGTTATACCTTACCGTAAGAATGAATCGCCTGCATGGCTTGCATCAAGGATACTTCGGCTAAATAACATTTCTTCATTTTCTTGCTGAATAATAATCTCTGGCCTTAGAAGAATAATCAATGATGTTTCTTCGCGATTTGTTGTTCTATTAGTGAAGAATCGATTGAGATATGGTATTTTTGAAAGTACTGGAACACCGACTTCGGTTTCATATTCTCGAACCTTACGCTGTCCACCTAATAGTGCTGTACCCTTATCTGGCACGGAAACGGTTGTTCGGATACGGTGTTGCAAGGTAATGGGCATATCCACAGATGAGTCAATTGTGGCGGTACTACCACCACCACTCCCACCACCGGCTGCGGCAGCGGAGAAAGCAGCCGTTTTACCAAAGGTGACCTCTTGAACATTAAAGTCTACTTCCATCGTGACATACCGTCGATCTGCAGAAATAACGCCTTGTATTTCAAACCGAATACCTGAACCAGCCGTTCCAATAACTGGCGTGTAACCAATTGCACCTGCGTTTGAATCGAGTTGTAGAGATGATACATACGCCACTTCAGTCGAAATGTTAATCCATGAACGCTGACCGTTGTGCATTGTAAGGCGAGGAGCAGTAAGTATTGTATTTCGCTTATCTGCCTGTGTTGCTTCAATCATGAGATCCACTTGAACATCATCCATAAACTGCAACCCAAAGCCAAGTGCAGGGCTACCGCCCATAACAAGTGAACCAAAATCGTTGTAGTTAGCAATGGTGTCTATCAATGAGTTTGAGTTTTGAACGATTCCAAGGGGACTGATTCCTGACCCCTGTCCTTGACCAACATTTGTGTAACCTCCAGGTGGAGGCGTAAGTGTCCAAATCATCTGAGATGGATCATCTGGGTCTGGTGATGGAACATAGGTTCCCCATGGAATCGTGTTTCCTGGCATAGTTGGATTGCCATCAGCGTCAGGTCCTGTCCATACAATTGGGTCTACAAGTGAACCGTCAGAATTGAAGAAATCGCCTAAAGAAGCAGTTGGATCGTTTCTGCCCAATTGGTTTGACATATTATTATTGGTATTAAAGTATAGGTCTAAATCAAAACCAATTTTTTCAAACCAATCTGTTGCAATTTGCAAGAAACGAGATTCAACGTTAATCTGCAATGCCCGAACCTCTCGAAGTTTTGCAAGCAATGAAGTAATTTCACGATGCACCGAAGGGGTTTGCTTAATAATAAAGTTCCCATTGATGGAATCAATCTCATGTTGGCCATTATCGTCCCAATTCCAAGCGCCTGATGGACTTGTGATGTATTTTTCGATAAGGGTCTTTAACTCATCCATCAAATCTTCTTGTGTCTTTGGATCTTCGACTTCCCCATCACCGATACCGCCTCCACCGGTACCGCCAGAACCACCACCAGAACCACCACCGCTACCTCCACCACCACCACCACCAAAGCCACCACCACCACCACCAGAACCACCCCCAGAACCACCACCACCAGAACCAGTTGCTGATAGATCTGGAGCAGTAAAATTTCTAATCTCAAAAAGAAGGTCAGTGACACTATAGACTTCAATATAAGTATGGTCTTTCAAAGCATGTTTTGTGGAAATTTCAAGAACGCCATCCCTGATGTCATACCAAACGAGATCCCCTGCATCCGCCTTTAAAGGATCAGATGGATTGTTCTTGATGTTCACATAATTTAGAACTCGTTCCAATAAGATTATTAAACTTACATCACCCATCTTCAAACTATTAATAACGAAAGTTGGGGTTACTGGAAAATCAGTATCCATTGCTTCTAGAGTTGCCCAATCAATAAAGAAATCTTCTGGAATACCAGATGCTTGTTGAATATCATTCAAAACATCTTCTAATGATTCATCTGCAATATCGTGAGGCATTCCAACACTTTTATCCATTGCAACTTTAATCGCACGGTTATGTATCGTTTCACTAAATCCTGCGGCTGAACCAAGACGACGAATGGTCAGGTTTTCCCATTCCGATGGGTATGTCATGATTCCAGAGGTTGATTTGTCGCCAGGACCAAGAAAGTTTTCTTCTGGTGGAACAAGTGCTTCTCGGTTTTGAAGAAAAAGCTCAGATACTCCATACTCTTGCATACCACCAGCTTTTGCGAAATCTTGGTAGAGTTTTGCTTGCTTGAGTATATCCCGAAGAGTAAGAGCAGCAGCGTTATGCTGATCAATAAAAAGTATTTCCTCAACAATACCCAATGCCTGATCGTACTTTCGTTCATATTGAAGTTGTCGAATTCGCTTCATGTTTTCTAGAATCAGCTGCGTTCTTTTTTGCGATTCTTCGGCTTGCCGCTTTGCTTGATCGCTTGAACGTTCTTCAGCCTGTGTCACTAATCGCTGTTGCTGCCATGCTTCTTGAAGCTGGGCGATTTTCGCATTTAGAGCAGTGGCTTCAGCCTTTTTCTCGTTATATTCATCCTCAGAGAACAGATCCTTGTCAAGACCATCGAGTCGAGCAAGTGATCCAGCAACAATTTGTCGCGCTCTGTCAAAATCTTCTCGTGCAAGGCGATCTTTCGCAGAAGTCATTGAATCCTTAAATAAATCTCGAGCTTCTGTTCGAGCCATTTGAATTTGCTGTTGATACTCTGACAAAAGTTGCGATTGGTCGAGCATAGAATAAGCGTGTTGAAGACCTTTGATTATTTCAGCATTATTTGGAAGATATTGGCTTGCTTCAGAATATTTAATTGCGGCACTACGCCATTTGCCTTCTGCAGCAGCTTCTTTTGCTTCTTCGAGTATTTGTTCACCAAGTGCACTCTGCGAATCTTTACGTTTTGAAGCTTCAATTAATTCAAGAAGTTCCTCATGAGTTAACTCTGAAATTTTATCTATAAGATCATCAGAAGAGTCGAGTATTACAACATCATCTTCTTCTTCAAGAGCGGGTAAGGGCTGTGCTACAACGTACTTAGAGAACATTGAAACGGAACAAAAACTAAACGCAATAGCTAATAGAAAACCAAAGCGGTGTGACAAAGTTAATTGATTGACAAGACGGGTCATAGAACTCTCCATAGTAAGTAAACCTGCACTCTGACTCTTAAGTAGCGCGACATTGTTATTTCGACTATTAAGCACTATGCTCAACAATCGAAACTACCATCATTCCTACAAACTCGCCCTAAACTTAAAATCACCCGAAAATGTAAAGATATGCCCCGAAGAATCGGATAGCGTACTTGGACAAATGCAGACTCGCAAGTGATTCTGAGCAACCTTACGAATCTTTCGTGTCTCTTTTTTATAGTTTTTCAGAATATGCCTGAGATTTCATCATACTCACAAATTTCTCAAAGAGATATGAAGAGTCATGAGGGCCAGGAGAGGCCTCTGGATGGTATTGAACGCCCATTATTGGCAATTCGCCGTGTTTAAACCCTGCCACAGTATCGTCGTTGAGATGGCGATGTGTCACGATGCATCCTGCATCGATAAGTGATTGCTCATCAACGCAAAAACCGTGATTTTGGCTTGTAATCTCAATTTTTCCGCTTTCAACATCGCGAACTGGCTGATTTGCACCGCGATGTCCAAACTTAAGTTTCCAAGTAGTTGCACCAAGCGACAGTGCAAGCATCTGATGTCCTAAGCAAATACCAAACATTGGTAGCTCACCGATTAATTCCTTAAGAATAGAGACAGTTGTTGCCACGGCAGCAGGGTCGCCAGGACCGTTAGAGATAAAAACACCGTCCGGATTATAGTTTTTGATTTCAGAAGCTGTTGTTGTGTTGGGAACTGAGATAATCTCACAACCAACTGACGCTAAGTGTCTATATATATTGGATTTAGCGCCACAATCAATTGCAACGACCTTCCACTGCGAACTTACGTTTTGATTCTTAGATGTATCCCATTTTCCAAGACTCTCTGTCCAAGACGACGCTGTAGTGCAGGAAGAACTGCTCGCGAGATCTTGCCCAGCCATTATTGGACCCTGTTTTGCTATCTCCACCAAATTATGATCTGAAATAGAAGTGTCCGTGCTCATCGCTCCTCGCAATGCACCAGATTCACGAATAATCCGAACGAGTGCCCTTGTATCAACACCTGTGATTGCAGGGACACCCTCTGTTGCAAGCCAATGAGATAAACTACTGTCAGACCTATAGTTTGAAACTGTTCTAGACAATTCTTTAACGACAAAACCAGAAACTTGCACCTTTTGTGATTCCATATCTTCTGAATTCACACCATAATTTCCAATTTGGGTCGCCGTCATCAACAAAATCTGCTCCGAATAACTCGGGTCAGTAAGTGCCTCTTGATAACCAGTCATAGCCGTATTAAAGACAACTTCACCGCAAATTGGTATTGCACAAGTACTTCCAAACGATTCCCCAAATACTATCGTGCCATCTTCAAGTGCTAGTCTACAGACCTTTGATTCCATCTCCACATTTTAACAACAAAAAGGATCTACCCCATAATTAAAGAAAGTAGCAATCATTTTAAGGAAGATTTATGATTTTGCGCTAGAAGATACTCGTCTTAGCTGGTGTTTGGCCTAGTGACAGACTCTGAGTTTCAAAGGTCTGAATTGAACACCTTTGCTTATTGGTCTGTACACTCGACAGTATGGCTGGTCTTTTTGATGAACCTTCAGTTTCATACGTTCAAGTTGCGGTTGAACGTGGTGTCGATCAATTTCAAGATGGATTGACCTACGGAGTCCCCGAGCGATTGCACCCTCTGAGAATTGGACAACTTGTGACGGTTCCTCTTGGAAAGGGCAATTCGCCAACCCAAGCATGGGTCATTCAAACGACAGATCATCCCCCAACACTTCCAAAGGGTAAAGAAACGAAACAAGTTTTTGATACCGTTCGAGACACCATAATCCTTCCAAAGGACTTGGTTGAACTCGCAAAATGGATGAGCCAGTATTACTTCACACCAATCGGTCCAACACTTGCGACTATGCTTCCAGGTCCAGTACGACATGGCACTGGGCTTGTCACACGACAACTAATTGATGTGGCAGAAAATCCACCACAAGTCTCCCTTACAAAAAAACAACAACACGTGCTAGACACACTCGCTGCTTTACCAGCAACAGAGCGACCTCTAGAATCTTCAACTTTGATGAAGCTTGCAAACATTGGAAGCCGAGGTCCAATTGAAAGACTTATTAATCATGGCCAACTCACATGCCATCATGTCACACGAGTCGAAGCAACATGGTTCCGCCAATCTGTTGACACATCCACTCCCGAAAAACTTACCGATGAGCAAACCACTGCAATTGAAAACATTTCCTCTACGCTTTCGGAGTATTCATCTCACTTATTATTCGGAGTGACAGGTTCAGGTAAAACAGAGGTATACATTCGACTCATTAAAGAAGCTATTTCAAATGGCGGTGTTGCACTCTTCCTTGTTCCTGAAATTTCATTAACCCCTCAAACCGCTGCGCGACTCATGGGAAGATTCCCAGACAAGCGGATTGCCGTATTACATTCTGCGCTTACAAAATCGCAACGTCATCAACAATGGTCTCTCGTTGCCGATGGAAAAGCCGATATCATTCTTGGTGCGAGAAGCGCTGTGTTTGCTCCTATTCAAGAACATCAACTTCGTATTATTATTGTTGATGAAGAGCACGACCACTCGTTTAAACAAGAACAAGCCCCACGATATCATGGTCGAGATGTTGCTATTCGCCGAGCTTGGATGGAGAAGTGCCCAATAGTTCTTGGTTCAGCAACTCCCTCAATGGAATCGTGGTGGAATGCTACGTGCCGCAACATTTCCACAGTACACAAACTTACAAAAAGAGCGCCGGGCTTATCCGCTCCTGAGATTGAAGTTGTAGATATGAAGCATGAGAGAAGACCTAGCGAAATAGGATACTCTGTATTGAGCGAAAAACTTGAAAGGTCAATCCATCAAACAATTGCTAAGGGGGGACAAGTATTGCTCTTATTAAACCGCCGAGGATTTGCGCCTTGGATAGCATGCTCAAATCGAACTTGTGGCTGGATGATGAAATGTGACCACTGTGATTCATCAATGGTATATCACAGGAGAAAACCTCTTGAACAGGCAGGTTTTGTTCGATGCCACCACTGCTCAGCTGAACAAAGAGTGCCAAAACAATGCCCAGACTGTTCAAAAAAGATAATCCAACTCGGAGCCGGAACTCAACGCGTTGAATCAATCCTTCGTGAAACTCTCCAAATCCCAAACGAACAAATTGCACGTCTTGATTCTGACACCATGCGTAAATCGAGTGATTTACATGCAATGCTCGATAAATTCGGCAAGGGTGAAATAAAAATATTACTTGGCACACAGATGATAGCTAAGGGATTGGATTTTCCAAACGTTCAACTTGTTGGTGTAATCGATGCTGATACTGCAATAGACTTGCCCGATTTTCGTGCAGCAGAACGAACATACCAAATTGTTTCACAAGTCTGTGGGCGATGCGGAAGAGGAAAAGAAACAGCAAAAGCGATTATTCAAACATTTAGCCCTCATGCTTCGCCAATTTCCCTTGCTAGTAAGGGTGCGTATACACAATTTGCATCTGAAGAACTTGAATTTCGTAAAACATCACAAGTCCCTCCAGTTTTAAGGATGGCGCGCTTTATTATTCGCGATAGAACTTTTGAACATGCCGCAGGAAGAGCCGATTCACTTGCAGCCAGACTCAGTTCGATTGCTTCTACGAATGTTGTTGTTTCATCAGCTACTGCATGTGTGCTTCCTCGTATTGCTGATTTGTTTCGCTTTGACGTTATTGTCACTGCCCCCACTTCTCAAGAACTTCAATCGTTCCTAAAAATTGCTCGCAAGAACGTTCATGCAGGTAGAGATTTGGCCGTTGATATTGACCCTATTTCTATGCTTTAATTGAACGTTGGGAAACAGCTTTTGGTATAATTGATTGTTTATTAGCACATGAATAGGACATGTAACATATGCATTCTGAAAAGAAAGCACAAGTGGCAATAACCCCCGCCACAATTGCTCCATCCATTAACAGTTGGAGTGCTGATTATCTCGATAATCTGCATCGCGTATGGAAAGAAAATCCAAACGCTGTGACTAAAGAATGGCAAGACTTTTTTAAGGGATTTGAACTTGGGAATTCTGCTGAAGCGAATAATTTTGATTCTGAATGTGTGAGAACAGATCAAACGAAGGTTGACTCACTTATATATCACTATCGATCTGCGGGACATTACGCTGCAGATCTTGATCCACTTTCAATCGCACCAAGAACAAACAAACAATTACAACTTTCAGCATTCAATCTTAACGAATCACAACTTGAAGAACTATTTGATCCAGGGCATGTTTCAATGCCGAATCCTTCAACCCTTAGTGACATTATCGCAAAACTTGATACCACATACTGCAAACATATCGGAGTTGAGTATCTTCACATCGAGGACACCGAGCAAAGGCGTTGGCTACAACAGAAAATGGAGCCAATCAATAATATCCCTTCGTTTGATTCGATTACAAAAAAACGGATTCTCAGAAAACTGACTGAAGCAACAACTCTTGAACAATTTTGCGCAACACGGTACATCGGGAAAAAACGTTTCAGTCTTGAGGGCAGCGAATCTCTAATTCCAATGATGAGTGAATTAATAAATCACGCTGGCGATCATAACGTTAAGGTTGTAACAATTGGCATGGCGCACCGCGGACGTATTAACGTGCTTGTTAACATCTTGAGCAAAACATATGACCAACTCTTCACAGAATTTGAAGAAAACTGGGGAGAGGCGTATGTCGGAGGTGGTGGAGATGTCAAGTATCACCTTGGATTCAGTGCGGACATTCTCACTGACAATAACAAATCTGTTCACATAACTCTCGCATCAAATCCTTCTCATCTTGAATTTGGTCACTCGGTCGTTCTTGGTAAAGCAAGAGCACTACAACGAATTCAACACGAAGAAAATCGTACATTGTGCATACCCTTAATTATCCATGGGGATGCTAGTTTTCCAGGTCAGGGAATTGTTGCAGAAATGTTTAACATGGCACATCTTGATGGATACACCGTCGGAGGAAGTATTCATTTCGTCGTTAATAATCAAATTGGTTTTACGACAGAACCAGGAGATAGTTACAGCGGTAGATACTGCACCGATATTGCCAAAATGGTTGGCGCACCAATATTCCATGTCAATGGAGATGATCCTGAAGCGTGTATCCATACTGTTCGCATGGCTGTTGAATATAGGCAAAAATTTCATAACGATGTTGTTGTCGATATGTGGAGTTATCGAAAACATGGGCACAATGAATCGGACGAACCGGCGTATACACAACCAAAGATGTATGACGCTATTTTGAACATGACAAATGTGACTGATAGTTATTCACAAACATTAATTCAACAAGACATTCTTAAGCAAGATGAACTAGATGTGATGACTAATGAAGTTCTCGCAAAACTTAATAAATCACAACAGCGATCAATCGAACAGCCCGTTAACCCACATGTTTATCCATATGGAAGAACAACCGTTTGGGAAGGTCTTCGAGGAGACCCAACTATTAGAAAAGCGAACACAACTGTTCATATTGATTCACTTAAAAGCGTTTCAAAAGCCCTTGGAACTATTCCTAAAAACTTTTCTCATCATCCTAAGTTGAAAAAATTATTATCGATGAGAGCGAGTGCGATTGAAAACGACTTACTCTTGGATTGGAGTATGGGAGAACTTCTGGCATATGGAACACTCCTTGAAGAGGGAAGCCCAGTACGACTCACTGGCCAAGATGTTGAGCGTGGAACGTTTAGTCACCGACATGCTGTCTTATTTGACACGAATACTGGCGAACCGATAACTCCACTCAATAACATTAGTCCAACACAAGCATCAATATGTGTTCATAACAGTCCACTCACAGAAAATGCATGCCTTGGTTTTGAATATGGTTACTCTCTTGGTGATCCTAAAATGTTAATTGTTTGGGAAGCACAATTTGGCGATTTTGTGAATGGGGCACAAGTTATCATCGATCAGTTCATCGCATCTGCAGAAGTAAAATGGAAACGTGCTTCAGGAATCGTTCTATTGCTCCCACACGGATATGAAGGACAAGGACCAGAACATTCTTCTGCACGTCTCGAGAGATTTCTCGCTCTTAGTGCCAACCATAATATGACAATCATTTACCCAACAACACCTTCTCAAATTTTCCACGCATTACGTCGTCAAATTAAATGGAACTTCCGTAAGCCACTTGTTGTAATGTCACCAAAAAGTTTACTTCGTCACCCTAAAGCTGTTTCTTCTGTTTCGGATTTGACCGAAAGTGGTTTTAAAAGTGTCATTGATGACAACAATGCAAATCCAACCATAATCAAACGTGTCATTTTTTGCTCGGGGAAAGTCTATTACGATTTGCTTGCATATCGAGAAAAAGTTAATGCGCTAGACAGAATTGCCATCGTCCGTATTGAGGAACTCTATCCATTTCCACAGATTGCTCTTCAAGCGATTACCTATCGTTATGATGGGGCAGAATTCATGTATGTCCAAGAAGAACCTGAAAACATGGGTGCGTGGCGATACATCGACTCTGAGTTCCGCGACAATCTCGATATCTCACTCACACGCGTATGTAGAAGAGCCAGTGCATCACCAGCGGTAGCATCAAATAAAATGCACGCCATCGAACAACACCGTATCCTAGTTGAGGCAATTGGTTTAGATACAGAATAATTATGACTACACCTATCATCATTCCATCTCTCGGTGAATCCATTACAGACGTTGTTTTAGGACAGTGGCTTGTTAAAGATGGACAATGGATTAATAGAGACACCCCTCTTGTGGAAGTTGAATCTGACAAAGTGACTCAAGAACTCCCCTCTCCTGTTTCAGGCATTCTTAAAATTGAAAAACAACTTGGTGAAGAGTGTGTCATTGGTGACACCATAGGCACCATTGATGAAACCGCTGAAGCACCTATTGAAACTCAAGAAGAATCTGATGCTATCGAGGAAGTAAAAACTGAAACCATTGCCTCTGCAGAACAAACAAAAAAAGTTACTCCACTCGCTCAAAAAGTTGCAACTGATTTGGGTGTCTCCCTTGAGAACATTGATGGGTCTGGACCTTCAGGTCGGATTACCAAGTCAGATGTTCTAAGTGTTGGAGATTCCTCCAAAGTTTCTACTCCTGCCCCTCTTGTCGAACAGCCTGTCATGCAACACCGAAACATTCGACGTGAAAAAATGTCTACGCTCCGAAGACGAATTGCACAGCGGCTTGTCGAAGCACAGCACTCTGCAGCAATGCTGACCACTTTTAATGAAGTGGACATGAGCAAAGTTATCTCTTTACGAAAACTTCATAAAGAAGAATTTAATGACCGATACGGCATCAACTTAGGGTTCATGTCATTTTTCACTAAAGCATGTGTCTCTGCGATCCACGCATGGCCAAGTGTAAATGCTTCTCTGATTGAAGGTGATATTGAATACCACGATTATGTCGACATGTCTGTGGCTGTTGGAACGGACCGTGGATTGGTAGTCCCTGTTATTCGTAACGCAGAGCAACTATCATTTGCCGAAATTGAATTAAGAATAAAAGATGTTGCAACCAAGGCAAGAGATGGGAACCTTACTATTGATGAAATGACCGGAGGAACCTTTACTATCAGCAATGGTGGCGTATATGGTTCAATGATGTCAACACCAATTCTTAATCCACCACAATCTGGAATCCTAGGTCTTCATAGAATTCAAAACCGTGCGGTTGAAGATGTAGATAATCCAGGAAATATTGTGCTTCGTCCAATGATGTACCTTGCTTTAAGTTACGACCATCGTCTTGTGGATGGAGAGGGCGCTGTGAGTTTTCTCGTTCATGTTAAAAATTGCATCGAAGAACCTCAACGATTATTACTTGGGCTGTAATCATATGTCTGAGTATGGACACATCCCTGTTCTCCCTGAAGACGTTGCACGTCTCCTTCATCCACAAACAAACGAAGTCATCGTTGATCTCACCGCTGGTCGTGGTGGACATGCACACCTACTCGCAAAAATTGCTGGGAAGACCTCTACTGTCGTCCTATTCGACCTTGATAAGACGAATCTTGACTATGCGGCAGAGCGAATCCGCGAATTAGGCGTCAAAGTACACGCTATTCATGAAAATTTTGCCAATGCAGCACATACGATTATAGAACTTGGGCTTCGGGCAGATTGTGTTCTTGCCGATCTTGGTTTTGCTTCGAACCAGATGGATTGCTCGCAACGAGGACTCAGTTTTAAGAGCGATGGTCCTCTTGATATGCGACTTAACACTGATGTAGGTATCACTGCGGCTGACATTATCCAGACGTCAAGCGAAAAAGAGCTCGCCGATATGATTTTTCAACTCGGAGAGGAGCCGTATTCAAGACGAATTGCTCGAAAAATTGTACATGAGAGACAAATTAAGCCGATTTTAGGTACAGCCCGTCTTGCGCAAATTGTGCGTAGTGCATACGGAGTTCGAGCTCGGTCTTCACGAATGCATCCTGCAACTAGAACCTTCATGGCGTTGCGGATTGCAGTCAATGACGAACTCGAAGCTCTCAGTGCACTTCTAGAGGACATGCAAGCGGGTTGCCGCATGGTCAACGACAATGGCTGGCTCAATGTAGGCGCTCGATTGGCTGTGATAAGTTTTCATAGTCTTGAAGATCGCAGAGTCAAACATGCCTTCGTCAACCTTGAAAAGTGCGGTTTGGCAAATCGGCTTACTCGCAAGCCAATTTGCGCTTCAGACGAAGAGATTGTGGTAAACCCACGATCTCGACCTGCAAAACTTCGTGCAGTACATGTACTACCCGAAGCGTAGCGAACAAAGGATTGCTCGGCTAGACATTATGACTCGTGAAAACAAACTCTCTATCGTAATTGCTTTTGGACTTCTTATCTTCGTTGGCATGTTGGTTGCTGACCACTTCTCGATTGCTTCACATCGTGAAGTTGCAAACCTAGGTTCAAACATTTCTACACCCCCGCTTATTTCTCCAACATTGTTGATTGACGGGCCACCCCCTCCCAAGCAAATCACTCCACGTTCCAACCCTACAGGCGATAGCGTCCACATTGTTGTTCATGGTGAAACGCTACGTTCAATCTGCCAAGACTTTTATGGTAATTCTGGACTTGCAGACGATGTCGCTCTTTGGAACAACCTCCAAAACCCGAATGTTATTGAAAATGGCTCTCAGATCGCACTCCCAACTCGAGCCACATTAATTGCTGGCAGCATGGTTTTCCAATCAAGTACCTCTACCGAATCGCCAATTCAATACCAACCCGCTGTCGTAACTATGGGGACATACACCGTTATAAAAGGTGACACGCTCTCTGAGATCGCGCAAAAAATCATGGGGACCACAAAGAAAACACAACTCCTCATCGATGTTAACAAAGATGTAATGCCAGACCCAAACCGTATTGAACCTGGCATGATTTTACAGTTTCCATTGAAATCCCCATAAATCTATGGCTCGTAAACTTATACTTTCAATCCTACTCTTGAGTTTTGCTTTTCTTGAACTCCTCGCAGTGCGTCAAGGACAAATCAATACTGTTCATGAGATGGCACAACTTCATCAGGCAATAAATTCACACAATGAAACAATTAATGCACTATCGATAGATATTGAAACGATTTGCTCGCCAATCCATCTTCGAAAATCCATTGCCTCTGTAGAAGTAGATTATGAAAACGACTAAAACCATTACCAAGCGCGTAACAATCACTGCCGTTTTTATTGCTGTACTCGTTACCATTATGTTTGGCGGAGCACTCTACAAAGTGGTTGAACTTAAAGTTTCGCCACCCATCGCACTCCTTAACGCCATCGATCCAGTCATCAGCACTTCTCACACACTTGCAACACGTGGGAATATTATTGACTCTCGTGGGAGAATTCTTGCCGCTAGCAAAATTGGATACACATTGTTCGCTGACCCATCGCTTGTTGAAGATCCAGAAAAACTCGCGTTTGATCTCGGCGAAAAACTTGGTATCTCCCCTGCATTTATTGAAGAGAAAATTCGGTCGAGACCTAATAGTAGATATGTAGTTATTGAGCCACTTCTCAACAAACACCAAGTTGAAATCGCTCGTGCATTAAATTATCGTCCTATTGGAATTCAAGAACGCCTTGTAAGAGAATACCCACATGGGGATGTCGGCGGTTCACTGATTGGCTTTGTCGGCACAGAACATTCTGGTCTTGCGGGGTTTGAGATTCGATATAACAATCAACTCTCGGGTGAATCTGGCAAGTTTATACGTCAGCGAGACTCAAAACGGAAAACAATATGGGTCTCACCAGACCAATATTATCCTACAAATGACGGGGAAGATGTCCGGCTTTCTATCGATGTTGTCGTTCAAGACATAGCCTCTACTCGTCTGCTTGAAGCAATACACCATTGCAATGCTGGAGGTGGAAGGATTGTCGTCGCCAATCCTTCGACTGGAGAAATCCTTGCTATGGTAGATATTTTGAATCCACGAGAGGGATGGACACAACAACCTAGCGACCCAAATAGAGAAATAAATCCTAGACTTGGCAGAAACCGTTGTGTTACGGATCCATACGAACCGGGATCTACATTTAAACCGTTTGTTTGGTCATTCGCTACTGAACTAGGACTTGTAGATATTGATGAAGTATTGCAAACACCTTCACCTTCCAACAAACCATATCGAACAACATTTGGTCGAAGTATTCGAGATGCGCATTACTATGGCCCATCAACATGGGAAAAAGTTCTTGTCAAATCTATGAACAGCGGAATGGCAATCGTTGCAGAACGTTTTTCTCACGAACAATTACAACACGCCATCCGTCAATTTGGTTTTGGAGAACGAACCTTAGTTGGGCTTGGAGGAGAAACCTCAGGTATTATCACATCTCCTTCAAACTGGAACGATTACACTCAAACATCTGTTTCAATGGGACATGAAATTGCTGTGACTCCACTTCAAATGGTTCAAGGTTTCTGCGCTTTTGCGCGTGATGGCACTGTCCCACAATTACAACTTACTCCAGCTCATAAGGACGATGTCTTTGTTGTGCGTAAGGCAATCTCTCCAACAATTGCAGCGCTCACAAGACAAATTATGGGCGAAGTAATGACAGAAGGTACTGGACAGCGATCTCAAAGCAAAATGTACTCGCTCTTTGGAAAATCAGGAACTGCTCAATTACCTCGAGCTGATGGCAAAGGGTATTTTGAAGATCGTTACGTTTCTAGTTTCATTGCGGGAGCCCCAATCGACTCACCTGAGATTGTAGTGCTCTGTGTAATTGATGATCCAGATAAATCTATTGCTCATTATGGGGGAGTCGTTGCTGGTCCGGTTGTACGTGATGTCATCGAGTCAACACTGCAATATCTTGGCGTGTCACCCTCGACAGAATATCTCGCTCAAATGAGTGTTGAATAATCAAGCACGCCACGAAATTGGTTGACCGGTTGCTCCAGTTGCTTCTTTGACAAGCATGACGAGTATCGAGCCAATTAATGCAAAACCAAACATAAAAATTGCAGGGCCATATAGCCCCAATGCCATAAGCCAAGCGGATGCATAAATACACTCCCAGAGTGCACCATAACGGCGGATCTTTTCGGCTGCGAGCTGAGGCGTGCGAGCATTTGACACTTTCCATCTGATTGTGACTGTAAACAACGCAATTGCTGCAAGTGGCCAAAGTAAAGACGTCACATCGAATCCTTCAGGGAGAAGTGTTCCATATTTTGCAAATGGGCCACTCAAAAGTACCGCTGACCAAAAAAACCAACCCATAGTTATTCCTACCCAACCTCTGAACGATATTTTTGGTCGTTTGCCTTCTAAGTAGTACATTGCAATTGCGCAAACCATGGCATGCGTCATCACAAGCCAAACTGGCAATGTAAAAGTGAGTCCTATATTAGCAATCAACATATGTGATGCATAAATTAGACCAATACTCACCAGTCCAACTGCGGGAACGTGCTTTCCTGCAATGTTATAAAACAAAATCGCAGCAGCCGTGAGCAAACCTATTCGAACTGGCCATGAGCCAAGAAATGATGCAGCTAATAATGCGATAAGAAGAGAGCAGACCATCAACACAACTGCTTGTGCAATTGGAATCCATCCACTTGGAATTGGACGTGATGGATGAAATGTCGCATCATGCCGAGCATCAATAGTGTCATTCAGCGCCGCTGCAAATCCACACATACCTACTGCAATTACCGCTGCTGCAAGCATAGAGGACCACCATGGGAGCCCATAAACACTCGTGCCAACGTACGCGGAATCACTTTTTGTAATGAATAGCACTAGCCAGATATTTGCAATTGCACCGATTGCAACACTAAATCGAGTAAACTTCAAAGCTGCAATCATTTGACGAGTCGGTAATGCCATACGTACATCGTAACGACACGTAGCATCGTTGCCTTCCCTCGCTTACCATACACAATCACATGCAGTCAGAAATCAAACATCCACGTCCTTCAAAAGGGCTACGAATCACCATTATTGTCAGTGATTACCACCCACTTATCACTGAAAACCTAGCAAACGCTGCTAAACAGACCTTTATCGATGGAGGAGGCAGTGCCGAAGATTGCAACATCATCCACGTTGCAGGAGCATGGGAGCTTCCCGTTCTCGCAAAAATCATTGCCGATACAAACGAAGTTGATGGTATTGTTGCCCTTGGTTGCATCATCACTGGGGAAACGACACATGATCGCGTAATCGCGGAGGCAATCGCACATGGGCTAATGTCAATCTCCCTTAACTGGCGACACCCAGTATCCATGGGTGTGCTGACTTGCCAAACTATTGAACAAGCCCAAGCAAGAGCCGGTGGATCCTCTGGAAACAAAGGTGCTCAAGCGATGATTGCAGCAATTGAAACCGCAATTACACTGCAGGAATTCCGGACATAATGCCAAATAAGTCACCAAACCGACGAGAAATACGCCAACAGACTCTTCAACTACTCTGTCAATTTGATGCTGGGAACGAAGATGTTGCACTCATTGCAGAGGAGCCATTTGACGAAGATACTTCTTCGACCATCACTCCACATGAAAAAGCATTTACGCTTGCAAAGGAAATTTGGGAAGATAAAATTTCTGGAGATGCACAAATAGAATCGCTCACACCAGAGTGGCCAATTCACCGACAACCATTAATTGACCGCAATATTCTACGGCTTGCAAGGCATGAAATAATCACGGGTATGACCCCTCCGATTGCAGCTATTGACGAAGCCATCGAACTAGCTCGAATCTTTTCTACCGAAAACTCTTCAACATTTATCAATGGTGTTTTAGATACGTTATATCATCAAACTACGTCTACCAAAACCGTCAATGAGGAGAGTTAAGTGGGTTTATTCCGTGCGACACTCAACGCATTAAGAGTAGGTCTATCTAAAACAAGGTCTGCCCTTGCCGCTCCTCTTTCGACAATGCGCGGTCGTGTGATTGACGCTGAAACAATAGAAGAACTCGAACACTTGCTGCTTTCCTCAGATGTTGGGGTCACAACAACAGATGCAATCATTCAAAATATTCGTGAAGAGGTTGCCCAAGGCGCATTAAAAAATAGGGACATCATCGATATCCTTCGTGAAGGTTTGCTTGAACGACTTCAGGGAAAAGATCGGTCACTAGCAATCGCTTCAAGACCACCAACTGCAATTCTCGTCGCTGGTGTAAATGGAGTTGGCAAAACAACAAGTGTCGCAAAAATAGGTAAAGCACTTATTGACGACAATCGAAGTGTTCTTCTTGCCGCAGCAGACACCTTCCGAGCAGGTGCCGTCTCCCAGTTATCGACATGGGCTACGCGACTAGGTATCGAAATCGTAAAGGGTGAGCAAGGATCAGATCCTGCAGCGGTCACCTTCGATGCTGCTTCTGCTGCAGTAGCAAGAAATGCTGATGTCCTACTGATTGACACAGCAGGTCGACTTCACACACAAGAACCTCTAATGCGGCAACTTGAGAAGATTAAAGCCGTTACGACAAAAAAAATCCCAGATGCCCCCCATGAAGTCCTCCTCGTACTTGATGGAACGCAAGGTCAAAATACCCTAGTTCAAGCAAAACGGTTCTCTGAGTGCATTGATGTCACAGGAATTTTTTTGGCAAAACTTGACGGCACCGCACGAGGTGGGATTGTATTTGCGATAGAGGATGAGACCGGAATCCCCGTAAAACTAGTGGGAATTGGCGAGCGTCCCGAAGATGTTGAAGCTTTCGATCCCGAAACATTTGTCGATTCACTCATCGAAGTAGGTCAATAATGTGGGATTAAACCACCCCCAAATTACACATTTGCGAGGTATCATCCCGTGTACGTGATACGCCTTTGCATCATTATTCTCACATTCATATTAACTGAAACCTCCTTCGCGCAGTCGAGTCTTACCGTTTCAGAAATTTCGCTCAAAGGCGACCGATTATCAGGCGTAGTATTGCCAGTTCTCCCGAGGGCAACAGACATTACAGTTAAAGGGCTCCGTGCAAATGCTTGGACGGTTGATGACACGAAGCGGTTGCTCGTAGAACAGAACTTCAATGTCACAATTGGCGCCTACACCTTTGATTCAGACATTGGAGTTGTCTGGATTAACCGAATGGAAACCGACGCGGGAGTTGTTTCCCAAATTGCGGTCTACCTTCCTACTTTTACAAAATCCTCTAAGCACGCAACCATGGGTGCAGAAGGAGAAAATCTGCTCGTAGTTGGAAGCACTCTGGGAAAAGTTACACTTGATGTTGCACTTCTAGAACCAAAAAAACCAAAAGGAAAAGAAGATGTCCTGCGCCGCGCAACCACAAGGTTAGCCACATACATCCAAAACCTGACTAATTCACCTGACGAACTTTCGTCTCGCCCAAAAGTTATCCCTTTTCCTGAAAAGCAACTTCAAGGTGTACTTGCAAAAACAGCCGTTGTTGAAAATAGAGAGAGGACATGGCTCAAACCAAAATCTGGGTTTGTTTCCATCAGCGCGAATCTTGTTGAGTTGCTCCCAGATGAATTAGAGAACACCATTACCCTCACTGGTGATGTGCACATCGTGTTACGCTCTTTTGCAGGTATTAGTGATATGGAAATGTCTGCAACACGAAGTGTTGTTTTTACTGATCCAGGTGGCGTTCGTGATATAGCTTCTGGCAAAATCGATATTTCTGATATTCATGGAATTTATCTTGAAGGAAATGTGGTCATCACGGCGAACTCAGGAAAGTATCTCCTGCGGGCACCACAGATGTATTACGATTTCAAAACAGAAAAGGCCATCATGCTTGAGGCTATTCTTCGTACATATGTTGAAGAAGGTAGCGTCCCAATGTTTATCCGCGCTGATGAACTTCGACAGATATCTGAAAATGAGTGGGTTGGAACGGGTGTACAAGCATCAACGAGTGCTTTCGCCACACCAGACATTGCGGTTGGTGCAACTAAAATGACCATTACAAAACTTGAGAATGGCAATACATACATTAAAAGCAGGAACAATACCATTAGATTTGGTGGCGTACCAATTATGTACTGGCCAAAGTATGAAGGCGAAGCTGACGGGATTCCACTACGTGGAGCAAAATTCGGGTTTAGAGATGATTTTGGTCTTATGGTCGAAACAAAATGGGATTTATATTCCCTCCTTGGCATACCGAAACCAGAAGGCGTAAAGACAACATTACGAGTTGATACGTTTACAGAGCGTGGCTCAGCAGTTGGTATAGATTTTCTCTACAGTGCTGATCACAGCAGCGGTCTCATCAATTCTTACTTTCAAACGGATTCCGGAACGCAAAAAACTGCTTCTGGAATCGAGACTCCAGTCACCAATAAAGACCGAGGGTATTTCTTGTGGACAAACAAAACAAAACTGAACGAAAACTGGAACGTCCAAACGCAACTCAACTATATCAGTGACCCTACGTATATGTCTGTGTGGAGACAGCAGGATTACAATAATCATCCTGAATATGAGACCAGTATCTACGCAAAGTACCAAAAAGAAAACCTCGCTTTCACTGCGCTCTTAAAAAGTGATTTAAACAAATTTATATCTACGAGTTGGCTTCTAGCATCAAGACAATACAAGGTTGATAAAACCCCTGAATTAGGGCTCTTCTTTTACGGAGAAAAGTTACTAAACGATGCAATCACTTGGTCGAGCCAAACAAAAATAATGCGGGAACGTATGATCTTTCAAAGTGGCACACCAAATGAACTAGGACTTCGCAGAGGAGCATTTGGATTACCTAGTGCAAACACTGATATTTCTGCCCCACTTATTGCTGATGGCCTACAGGAAAACTACCAGAATAGGCTTGTAACTCGCCAAGAGTTTTCCATGCCGCTACAACTTGGCGCTATTAAACTTGTTCCCTACGCGAGTATTCAAGCTCAATGGGGCATATCAAACAATGAAGAAGTAAATCAACTTCGCGAATCAAACCACTGGTTCAGAACCGTGGGTCTTCGCGCCTCAACACAATTTAATCGCATATTCAACAATGTTGATAATGACCTCTTGGATCTTCACAGATTACGCCATGTCATTGAACCGTATCTAACTGTGTGGAATGGCGATAGCAATGTTGATATCTCGACTCTTCCTCAATACGACGCAAGCATAGATAACATTTCAGAGGGCTCGCTTGCTTGGGTTGGTGTTCGCAACACACTTCAAACTTGGCGAGGCGGACCTGGACGTTGGTACAAAGTTGATTGGCTGACACTTGATACTTCGTTACTCTTTTCGAGCAATGGATCAACACAGAGATATGACAATCCACAATTCTTTAACTGGCGTCCAGAATATTCTTCTATACAAGATGCATTTATCGCAAATGGCAAATTTCAGTACAGCGATAGTGTTGCCTTCATTGGTAATGGTACATGGAATCTAGATGATGGAACATTTTCTCGCGGCTCGATTGGTGCAGAACTTGACCATGGACGAGACGTTAGAACATATCTTGAATATCGCGAGATTGATGTAACGAATGACCAGCTCCTTTCGCTTGGCATCAACTACGATTTAAGCAAACGATATTCATTAAACTTCTCCCCATCTTGGAACTTCCATATTGACGATTTGCAATCTCTTAATTTCGTCATGACACGTCATTACCCAGAGTTTGATTTGATTGGCGGAATTTCGTACAACGAGATTCGAGATGAAACAGAATATAGCTTCCGGTTCAAGCTTTTGAAGTTTTAACCATCGCACATAACTCTTCAAGTTGATGGATTGTTAATGTCGAGGGTCTCATCTCTGGATTCACACCTTCTGGAAATTGTGCATTCCGACCAACAATTGATCCAAGTTGTTTTCGACGACTCGCAAACAACATAGTCACAAATTTGGCAAAATCATCACTTTGATTTGGTTCAATCCCCTTTTTTGGTATCACTTGAACACATGCACTCAAAATTTTAGGTTGAGGCCAAAAACACGTATTTGGAACTTTTGTGATTAAAGAAATGTCTGCATTTCGCTGTACTAGGATAGAAAGAACGCCCCACTGAGCAGAATTTACCTTTGCCATCAACCGCTGCGCAACTTCATATTGAATAGTGACATACTGGCCAAGGCATCCAGAGTGATTCACGAGCACATCAACAAGAAGTGGACTTGCAATTTGATAGGGCAAATTTGCAACAAGTCTCCATTGTTCTTCACCAACTGCTTCTACTATCTCTTGATTCAGACGTTTCTTCTTCAAGCAATCACCGTGGATAAGGTTGATGGAGTCTCCAAATCGATCTCTTAACAAACCAGTTAATCCCTTATCTAGTTCGCAAGCAATAACTCGGCATCCACGATCAAGAAGTGCTTCGGTCAATGTTCCTGTTCCCGATCCAATTTCAACTACTAGATCGCCTTCTTGAACTCCAGAGGCATCAACAAGTTTGGTAAGAATATTGTGGTCATGGAGAAAGTTTTGCCCCAATCGATGCAACGGAGACAACCCATACTCATCAAGCATCGCTCTTATGTCACGTAGTGGTTGCAGTTTTATGCCTTTCCGAGATACTCTCCGGTCTCGGTATTGATTTTGACAACTTGCCCAATCTCAATAAAAGGAGGAACTCGAACGCGAGCCCCAGTTTCAACCGTTGCTTCTTTTAATTGATTCGTAGCAGTTGCGGCTTTTGGCTGATCAGTCGTCTCTGTAATTTCGAGTTCAACAGATGCAGGCAAATCAATACCCAATGCATTTCCGTTAAACATTAACACCGTAACTTCAAGCCCATCTTTTAACCATTGACTTTGCATTTGCATCACAACATCAGAATCTAGTTCAAGTTGGTCATAAGATTCGTTATCCATAAAAACCCATGGCCCATTACCTTGCCCACTATTGTCATACAGAAATTGCATTGAACGCTTGTCGATATTTACATCTTCAACTTTGTCAGAAGAATTGAGTCGGTTCACTTTGATTGTTCCGGTCTCAACATTCTTCATCTTTGCTTGAACATACGCAGGTCCCTTGCCAGGTTTCACGTGATCCGTCTCAATGATGATTTGCAGTTTTCCATCATAAATTAACGCTTGTCCACGTTTTAATTCTGTTGATTTGATTGGCATATCAAGTCCTTATTTTCTAATGCGCTATTGCTTCAGCACGTATTTCACGAAGCACTGTAACTTTTATTTCACCTGGGAATGTCATTTCTTCTTCAATGCGCTGGGCAATTCGTTTTGACATTGAGAATGCTTCTCCATCTGAAATAGTCTTTGCATCAACAATGACACGTATTTCACGTCCTGCTTGAATTGCGTGGGATTCTGAGACACCCTGTTGTTCCTTTGCAATCGATTCAAGTTGTTCCAATCGCTTGACGTACATCTCCATAGATTCTCGTCGTGCACCAGGGCGAGCGCTACTGATTGCGTCTGCAGCCATCACAATTGGTGTGTATGGAGTTGTCGCTGGAATATCACCATGGTGTCCCGCAACCGCATTCAAGACTGCTTCTGCTTTTTCACCATACTTTCGACAAAAATCCATTCCAATTTGAGGATGCGTACCCTCAACTTCATGGTCCATGGCCTTGCCAATGTCATGCAAAAAACCGCACCTGCGAGCAAGTTCACCATCGAGTCCAAGTTCATCAGCAATAATCTGACACAAGAATGCAACCTCCACCGAATGCCTAAGAACATTTTGTCCATAACTAGTTCTGAAATGCATTTTTCCAGCGGCTTCAATTATTTTCGGATGCAATCCTCGAATATTTGTCTCCATAACCGCATCATTTCCGGCTTGAACTATTTTTTCTTGGATATCCGATTTGACGGTTTCGACGACTTCCTCAATTCGTGAGGGGTGTACTCTGCCATCAGAAACTAATTTTTCAAGCACCCTACCTGCAATTGCCCGGCGTATAGGGTCAAAGCACGAGACAGAAATAACTCCTGGTGTATCGTCAATCAGAATATCGACACCCGTGGATTGCTCAAGTGCGCGAATATTACGCCCCTCTCTACCTATCACGCGGCCCTTCATATCGTCTGAAGGGATACGAACAGAGCGTACTGTTGTTTCAGAGACATGGTCTGAAGAATATCTCTGTATTGCCTGTAATGTGATTTCTCTGCTTTTTGACTTTGCTCGTTTAGTCGCATCATCAATAATTTCCTGCATCAATTCATTCGCCTCATGCTCTGCGTCATGGCGAACCTCTTCAAGGATCTGATCTTTTGCTTCTACCGATGACATGCCTGAGACTTCCTCAAGTCGGGTTCGCAAAGTTTCTCGTTCTTTAGAAAAATCCTCTCTATCTCGCTCTAAAACCTCAGTTTGCTTGTCAATTTCGCTACGAATAGTGTCGAGCTTTATCTCACGATTAGATAATTGATCCATCATCTGGTCAAGTCCATCTTCGCGTTTAGCTATTCTTGCCTGATCACGCTTTAACTCTTCGTGAGCAACTGCGGCTTCTGATTCGAGTTCTTTACGATGTTTCGCTGCTGCTCTCTCCGCCTCGAGTTCAATTTTTTGTTTTATGGAATCGCCTTCGATTTTTGCCGCAGAGACTAGTTGCTCAGATTCCCTCTTCGCCAACCTAAGGGTGCCACCAGTTATTGCCCTGAGCAGAAACCAGCCAATAGCCACCCCTGCTATTAAACTTCCCACGCCAATTCCAAGTTGTAAAAAGATGTTTGCAATCATCAATATATCTGTGGAAAACCACAGCCTTTTAACAAGGTGTGAAGCCAATCCTTAGATGTATTCCAATCGCACAATCAACATTACAAAGGTGTAACGAAGAAACAAATAATTGGTTATCTAGAACTACGCAGATGCATCGTCGATCCCACTCTCTGCTGGTTTCTATACAAAAACCGTCTTTATGTGTAAAACACACGTAGTTCAATAACAAAATCAATCTATCAACTGCATTTCCTCTTCTGAGGTATCGTTCTGCAGTCGCCAGCCAAAGGACTGGTACGATCGGCTTTCCAGATGGACTAGCCGAGAAAACTGTGTTGCCTCAAACAGTTTGAGGCAACTTCTGTAAGAATATGTAGTATTCCAAAGTAAGGCCTCCCCGTCAAGTAGAATATCTCATACAAAAGCTCCTATGCCTCAATTTTTTTATTGGTTTTTACGGTTCAGCATCCTGAACCCCATATGCATCCGTTTAGTTGGCGCAGCATCAAGTCGTCATCGAGATTTATATATCCGTTCTGGCTATGTTGCCATTCTTGCTGCTGTTCTGCTCTTTGGACTTTTGGCGATAACTACAAGCGGCAGTTCTTCGCTTCGTGAACTTGCCGCTGGAAGTGCTGGAGTATTCACCTCCATTGCATATTTACAACTCATCTTCATTTGTATACTCACACCAATCTTTATGGCTGGTGCTATCTCCAAGGAAGCAAATCCTCGAACTTGGGACATTGTTCTAACCACTCCTCTATCCCCATTACAAATAATACTAGGCAATTTATTTGGTCGACTCTTTTTCATTATTGCGTTACTAATTGGAGCACTTCCAATTATGATTGTGACGCAATTTTTTGGCGGTGTCCCACTAAGCACTATTTTATTCACCCAACTTGTCGCATGTATGCTTGCTCTTGTCATTGCATCCATCGCTATTGGAATGAGCGTAACAAGAACTGCCGGTCGGAAAGCCGCCGTAAGTTTTTTCGTTATTACTGTATTGTATTTATTAGTCACATTTGCAATTGATGGTGCAATACGAGAACCAGTTTCGTTAGGATCTGGGTCGTCTTGGACAACTATTCTCACGCCCTTTAACCCATTTCTTGTTCTAGTAGCACTTTTACAACCCGCAACATACGTTGTTCCTGAAACAAGCATTCTCCCGTGGCCACTTGGGTGGGTAATGACGCATCCAGTTGCTGGGTGGTCATGGCTAACACTACTACTAAGTGTGATTGTCATATCGTGGTCTTCACTTCAAGTTCGAAAATTAGGCGATCGCTCTGCAAGAGTAACTTTCTGGAAACAACTGTTTAAACAGGAAATTGGCGACCGTGATGCCCATGCAGTTTCTGGGAATCCAATTTCATGGAGAGAAAGAGTAACTCGACACCGCAATATCGGTTCACTTTTAGGACGCTGGGGATTTGTTGCCATATTTTCTTTGACATATATTATTTTGACCACTTTGTTTTTAACAACTACGATATCTTCCGACTCCTACCGGAATTTAATTCTGTTTCTTGTAGTTGGAGAAATTTTAATTGTGACACTCTCAGCAATTTCACTTTCTGCCTCTTCAATAGCAAAAGAACGTGAGGATGGCTCACTTGACTTACTACTTACAACTTCAATTACACCGAGGATGTATCTTGGAGGAAAAATTAGGGGGCTTGTGATGCATCTCTTGCCAATGGCGCTCATCCCCTGCATCACAATGATATGTGTTGGGTTGATTCTTCTTATAGCTCCCAACATCTCCATAGTTTCTGATGTTCTTGTACAACCTGCTAATAACGACCTGAGCTCAACAAATTTGCCTGTACCACTCGCGTTAATTTCCTCTGCTTTTTTATTCCCCGTTGTCTTTATCCCCTACATCATGTTCTGTATGACACTTGGACTCCTTTGGTCAATAAGAAGTAAGGGAACTATTAGCGCTGTAGTCTTCACACTCATTCTTGTATCTATAATCACAACTGGATTAAGCATGTGCCTTGTTCCTTCGCAATCGTTTGGTCCCCTAGGCGCTATCTTTGGAGCAATTTCCCCATTTAATGATGTAATCTCAACACTCACTGCTTCTAATCTCATTAACCCAACAGCTCAATCCGATGGGATTATGAATGCAAATATTGTCATGGGTGTCGCATCGATTATTTCAGGAATAATCTGGTCTTTGGTGGTACTTGGGTTATTACGAAGCATGTCATCTTCGTTCGTTGTTACTGTCCGACGTCTTGCAGGGATTAATTAACTGGCCTAAACGACTCTTTAACCAAAATAAGCCAAAACTTAATAGCCGCCACTTCTCATAACATTCAAACTATCAGGAAATGGATACGTCGCGAAAACACCTGTTGGCGCAAGTTCCCACATCCGAACTGAAGGGTAAATATCTCCACGATATCCAGCGTCGAAAATCGTATCAAGAACTGCTTCAAAACTTGGTTCATTACCTTCATTATCGACGAGTCTATTCGATTTTGCGCCCAAAAAGCTCACACTCGCACATGGCATTCTGTCCCACCGTGTTTCTATCATTTCCGAAACTTTCACGAATCCGGTACGCAAATCATCAAGAGTATACGCATCTCGATTGAGCGGTCGTAGCAGTGCAAACACTTTCACGTCATCCATGTCGAACTTAAGGACCAACACCTTGTCTGGCGATAACTCGGCATATCCACGAGCGTACTTTGTAATACTCTCATTGTTCCATTGGCTCGTTGGTAACATTTCACCAAGGGAGCTGATAATGCCATGACTATTATCTACAGGATTAACACCACAAATTAGAGTGCGATACCTTCTGGTCATCATGTCGGCAAGTAAATACTGCCCCCATTGAATACGAATTCGGTGCCTTTCAGGACACGCCTTCCGAGGGTCGCCACTTGGCATAATCACTAAGCGGTTTGCTTGGCGGTCTGCTTCCATAAGCACATCGCCATCGCCATCATAAATTCTAGGTCGAGATTCAGTATGAGATTTTGCTGTCATGATGGACTCCTTTACATCAAACTAATAGTGATGCTGGGTTTTCAATCAGTTCTTTGAGGGTTTTTAAATACAATGCAGCCATCGCACCATCGATGACTCTGTGGTCTAAACTTATGGTTGCGGATAGTTCATGTCCAACCGCAAGTTCGCCGCCGCGAACAACTGGCTTTTCAATCGCTGCTCCTACAGCGAGAATCGCGCTATTGGGCGGATTAATGATTGCCGTAAAATTATCAACACCAAACATGCCAAGATTTGAAATAGTAAATGTGGTATCGCCTATTTCTTCTGGGGCCAAACCAACCTCACGCGCTTTCTTTGATAAGTAAGACGACTCTTGGCTAATTGTACGCAAACTCTTTTGGTCAGCGTTGCGAATTGTGCCAACAACAAGTCCACCGCCACGGTCTTCTGGAAGTGCGATTGCAATTCCAATATTCACAGGACCGTGGTAATGAATACAGTCGCCACCAAACGATGAGTTGAATTCTGGATTTGTCGCCATGGCAAGTGCGCAACATCGAACAATGAAATCATTCACTGAAAGTTTGACTCCCGATTTTGTAAGTTGTTCGTTAAGAGTTTTTCTCATTTCAAGAAGTGGATCCATATCAAATGTCATTGTCACTTGATAATGAGGAATTGTTTGCTTTGATTCCACAAGACGACTTGCAATAATTTGTCTCATATTTGAAAGTGGCTCGGTTCGGTCTTGTTGCCACGGCGATGTTGGGGCTAGTGGTTGCACTGCATGTAAAGGTGTCACAGGAGCAGTACTCGTAATGACTTCTTTTGGAGCAACCTTTGTCGTTTGAGCAGCTGCTGCTATCTCACTCACTGTATCAACAAGTTGTAAAATATCACGCTTGATAATTCTTCCCGAAGGACCACTTCCTTGCACTGAATTCAAGTCAACACCATATTCTTCGGCAAGTCGACGAGCGACAGGGCTTACTCGCTGACCACCCTCTGAAACTTTTGGCATAATTGGCTTTGGCGATTCTTCAATTATTGATTCTTCCTCTTCTGAAAGTGTTGCAATAAGAGTCCCTACATCAACTTGGTTTCCTTCAGGAACGAGAAGTTGTGCAACTTTTCCATCGTCAAACGACTGAAGTTCCATAGTTGCTTTATCGGTTTCAATGTCTGCAAGTAAATCTCCAGATGAAACTTTGTCACCAACTTTTACATGCCAATGCAAAATCGTACCGACTTCCATCGTGTCAGAGAGTCTTGGCATTGTGATTTCTATTGGCATGAGAGAGTTACTGTCCTTTACACGTTATATGTTGCTTGACGAACCGCTTCGCATACTTTGCGTGTGTTGGGCAAGTATGCCTGTTCAAGATTGTATGCGTAGGGCGTTGGCACGTCGTCGCTGTGTACTCGATAGACTCGATTATCAAGGTCATCAAAGCAGATTGCATGAATTTGAGCTGCAATTTCAGAGCCAATTGAGGCAAATGACCATGATTGGTCAACCACGACGCATGCATTAGTTTTCCGAACTGAAGCAACCATCGAATCAATATCAAGCGGTCGAATTGTGCGACCATCAATCACTTCACATTCGATACCTTCCTTTGCTAGTTCTTCTGCAGCTTCAAGACAGAAGTATAGTGGGCGGCCGAAACTTATGAGAGTACAGTCATTTCCAGTACGCCTTGTAATCGCTTGTCCAAATGGAACTGTGTACTCTTCTTCTGGAACATGGCACTTTGTTGACAACAAGCGTTCAGACTCTAAGAAAAACACAGGGTTATCGTCTTGAATTGCAGTCTTCAACAATCCCTTTGCATCGTATGCGTCATAAGGAATCGCCATTTTTATCCCTGGCACATTTGCATATAACGATTCAACACACCAAGAGTGCGTCGAAGCTAGTTGACCTCCAGCTCCATCATTGCCTCTAAAGACAATCGGACAACCAAACTGCCCACCAGACATGTATAACATTTTTGCAGCGTTATTCAAAATAGGATCAGCAGCAACCAAACTAAATGACCAACTCATGAACTCAACGATTGGTCGCAACCCACGCATTGCTGCACCGATTGCCATTCCAGAAAAACCACTTTCGCTAATTGGAGTATCAATCACTCGGCGTGGGCCAAATTCATCCAACATACCTTTGGAGACTTTATACGCCCCGTTGTACTGCGCAACTTCTTCGCCAAGCAAAAAGACTCTTTTATCTTTCCGCATTTCTTCGGACATAGCCTCACGTAATGCTTCTCGAAATTCAATAATCCTCGCACTTATTACAACTGTCATGAGTTTTCGCCTTCTCGCAACATTTCTGGTTTCGATGTCCCCAAATATGGACCCCATCGATCTGTAAATACATCTGTATACAACTCTTCGTGTGGAGTTTCGGGCGATTTTCTCGCCCACTCAACAGCTTCGCGAACCTGTGTTTTCACTTGTCGTGTTATTTGCTTGATTGCATCTTTCGTAATGTCATGTTCTTCGGAAAGATACGAGACCAAAGAGTCTATGCAGTCTTGTGACTCTTCACTACGTTCTTCCTCTTTTGTTCTATACTTTCTAGGGTCGGACATCGAGTGTCCTTTATAACGGTATGTTTGTGCCTCGACGAAGTATGGTCTAGATTCTTCTCTGCACCAATCCGCAATTGCTTTGAAATCTTGATAGGTTGAAAGAACATTTTTGCCATTAATAATTGCATGGTTAATGCCATGAGCTTCAGACTTCATTCGCAAATCATGTGCCATCGATGTGCCACGTTCAATCGCTGTACCCATCGAGTATCTATTATTCTCAAGAATAAATATAACTGGAAGATTCTGCAAACTTGCTAAGTTCATCGCCTCGTAAAAACAACCTTGATTCAACGCCCCATCGCCTAAGTAACAAAGTGCCACGTGGCTTGATTTGCCACCATTAATAATCTCATCTTCATACTTTGTTGCAAATGCGAGCCCCGCTCCAAGAGGAGTCTGAGCACCAACAATACCATGACCACCATATAAATAATGGTCGGCATCGAACATGTGCATTGATCCACCCTTGCCCTTGGCACACCCACCGATTCGTCCAAACATTTCGGCCATACAGTACTTTGGATCCATACCACGAGCGAGTGCGTGACCGTGATCTCGATACGCTAGTACAACCGGATCGTCTGGATTGACCGCTGCGATTGTTCCAACCGCTACTGCTTCCTGCCCAATGTAGATATGGCAAAAACCACCAATGAGACGGTTCTGATACGCCTGCATCGTTCTGACTTCAAATTCACGAATAAGAAGCATTTGCCGAAGCCAACCAAGCAATATGCCTTTTTCAGGAATAACTGCTGGAGTGAATTGTGGTAGTTGCTCTGTCATTTCAGAAGACTCGGTATGAGCCACTGTATTTGTGTCGATATCCGTCATAAAAAATCAAATGCAGTTGGTGTGGTCATTATACCATCGCAAAAAATACAGATACAGACCAACACTGGGCGATTGAAAAGATAGACCAGGGTACTACATACAAAAATTACAAGGAGTTTTCATGTCAGAATACCGTATTAAAATCATGGCCTTCAACTCAGCAGCTGTTATCGCGGTTGGAATTGTGGCATCCATAGTTACAAGCACTATCGTTGCTTCAAATGCGTATAGTTCTAAATACGAGAATGCCTCGAAGGTACACCAATCCATTATCGTGAAGGGAAAGGCAACAAAACAAGTAAAAAGCGATCAGGGAAAATGGTGGATTACTGTCAAGGGCATGGGAAAAACCATTCAAGAAGCGCACGAAACACTTGCCACCGGAATCGTACGAGTGGACAATTTTCTGAATAACAGTGGGTTTTCTGATGATGAAATCACTCGCGGAGCAATTGCCACTACCGTGTTTTACGACCGAGATGAAGACGGAAATAAAACTAGAGATGTCGTCGAATATGAACTTTCACAGTACATAAGTGTCTCAACAAAAGAGGTAGAAAAAATCGAAGCAACCGCTGGCGATGTTACCGATCTGTTAAAGGATGGCATTTATGTCATTGGCGGAACACCCTCCTACACCTATAGTGGCGTAAGTGATGTCAAAGTAGAAATATTGGCTGACGCGGCTGCAAATGCTCGAACTCGTGCGGAAGAAGTAACAATGAAAGTTGGAGGTTCAGTAACTGCCATTAAAGATATTCGTCAGGGAGTTATTCAAATTACAACCCCAAATTCCACAAGAGTATCTAGTTACGGCATCAATGACACCTCAACCATCATGAAAGACGTAAGCGTTGTTGTCACCGTAGAGTTTGGGATTACGAGTTAAACCCGACAATCATACCCAGTAGAGGGTCAAACGCGGATGACAGGACTCGAACCTGTAACCTTCGGTTTCGTAGACCGACGCTCTATCCAGTTGAGCTACACCCGCTGAGGGCCATTTACCACGAATGACGCGAAGAATACCACAGCAAGACCCATATCGCTACGCCAAACACGTTGAAGCGGGTTGACTTCCTGCTCGTTTTTGGGATAATTCCTAGTTCGCCCTATGTTGGGGCGAAACAGATACTGGAGATTTACTGTGCCTCAATCACGTTCAGCCAAAAAAGATGTTCGTCAAAACGCAAAACGCCGTGCTATCAACCACTGGCGCAAACGTCGGATTAAAGAACAATCAAAATCCTTCTTAGATGCTATTGCTGCAAAGGATGTCTCTCTTGCTGAAACCGAGTACAAGAAATTCTGTGGCATCGTTGATAAAATTTCCTGCACAAGCACTATGCACAAAAATACTGCTGCACGACGGAAAAGTCGATACTCAAGACAACTTCTTGAATTAAAGCAAGCATAATCCCCGTTTATCAAATTAATTTGTGCCCGTCTAATCAATTAGATTAGACGGTATCATTGCAATTATGGCACTGCCAATACGGTTTGCAAAACAAGGCTCTGCACGCAAAGTACGCTACAGTGAGCTGTCTCGTCAGCCATTATATATGTTGGTGTTCTTGCTACCACTAATCATTTGTTATGAGATTGCTCTCTCTGCAAATAAACATATTCAAATCAAAGCACACGATCATCTTGTCAGATTTTTTGAACAAATTGATATCCCTCCTACCCAAGGACTTTGGCTAGGAGGAATTGCAATCGTCACAACGCTGTTGATTTGGCACATTTTTACAAATAACAAGTGGGCAATAAAAATTCATGTGATTGCGTTTATGGCAATTGAATCAATCGCATTTGCATTACCTCTTCTCTTTTTTGGAGCAGTCATTGGCGGTTATGTCGCTGCCGCAACACCTACTTCCATTAGTTCGCTTGGCTTGTTTGAAAAAATATCTGTAAGCATTGGCGCAGGTTTATACGAAGAATTACTTTTCCGTATGATTATCATTGCTTGCATCCATACACTTGTATGCAACCTCTTTAAACGGAGCGAAATTGCTGGTCTAACTATCGGAGTTGTTATTTCAGCGATCTTGTTTGCGCTCTATCACGATCTTCCAGATACGGGGTCGATGTCCGCAAGTAACCTCTTTTTCCTTTTTATCGCAGGGCTATATTTAGGTTTTCTCTACGTAATACGCGGTTTTGGTATCGTTGCTGCAACCCATGCCGCATATGATGTCGTAGCAATTACCTTGCCAGCATCACTCTCGCCATAAAGAAGGTACACTTTGAGAAACGTGTATGAAGAAAAGGAGCACACAATGCACAAAACAATCACTCTTGGACTAATAGGAATCGCATGTATCTCAATCGGTGCTTGCAAATCACAGCAAACAACTGAAGCTACACCAACAACTCCGGTAGAGCAACCTACCGTTGTCGAAACTGTTGAGGTTACTCAAATACAACAGGAAGAACCCGACACGCTATCAATTGGCGATGCAGCGCCATCAATTAACGTTGATAAATGGGTCAAAGGAACCGCAGTTAACAACTTTGAAGAAGGCAAGATTTATGTCATGGAATTTTGGGCAACATGGTGTCCACCGTGCCGAAAATCCATTCCACACCTCACTAAACTTCAAGAGGAATACAAAGACAATAATGTGAACATCATTGGATGCGCAATTTGGCAACAGGAAGATACACAAGATGCTCGAGATGCAACTGTCTCCACTTTCGTAGAAGGTCAAGGCGACGATATGGATTACACAATCGCAGTTGATGATGGAACTTGGATGTCTGACAATTGGATGAAACCTGCCGGTCGTAATGGCATTCCAGCAGCATTTATCATTGATGGCACTGGTACAGTTGCTTGGATAGGAAGTCCGTTTTCTATGGATGAAGCTCTTGAACAAATCGTAAATGGAACATGGGACCTTGCTGCTGCTACTGAATCTTACGCCAAGGAACTTGCACAAAAAACTGCAATGAACGAATTGAAGGCAACTTACCGCAAAGCAATGGAAAACAATAATTGGGACGAATGGATTTCTGCAATCGATACGTTCACCGCTAAATACGGAGATAATGATAATCTTTCCAAAGAAAAATTCCATGCATTGCTCACAGGGAAAAAAGATAAAGAAGCTGCGTACGCTTGGGCAGAAACAATGGTTAAAGCAGATTGGGACAATTCAACTGCCCTCAATAGTTTGGCTTGGAACATTGTTGATGAGCAACCTGCAGAACTAAGAAATCTTGATTTTGCTTTGAGGGTTGCACAACGTGGATGCGAACTCACTGATTACAAAGACCCAATGATTCTCGATACACTAGCTCGCTGCTATTGGGAAATGGGCGATAAGTATAAAGCAATTGCTTGGCAAGAAAAAGCTGTTGAGTATATGGGTGACGATGCAATGAATGAATCTATTCTCGCCACTCTTAATGAGTACAAGGCGACGCTTGCAAACGTCGACGAGTAACAAGTCTAAATATTAAATTAGATAATCGAAAATAGCGGTCGTCATCTGGCGACCGCTATTTCTATACCAACTTCATCGGAAGCGTAGATTGCCTCAACAACACTCTGCACAAGTCGTCCATCCTCACCAGTACCCGCCCCATCATCAATCTTTCCGCTTGCAATTGCATTTGCAAAGGCGCGGTGCTCTCCATCAAACGCATCTTCCCATGCCTCAGTCAAATCAATCGAAATAGTTTCCGTTTTTGGAACCCCTTCATCTGAATACCCTCGAGTAATTTCATCAGCCCATAAGTCAACTACCAGTGAACCATGTGTTCCCTCAATAATAATTCCATCCTTCAAAATATTTTCAGGAAGGTGCGTTGCCCACGCAACGTTAAACTCGAAGGTTGTGCCACTTACATCAGTAAGTAATGCACGCACACGATCCTCAACATCAAATGTTCCATCCTCCACAGGAGTTGCCCACATTTCATCATATGCATACGTTTCAGTAGTAAACATTTGTGTACATTTTCCATACACGCGATGAGGTGATCTTTTTGAACTCAAGCACATCACAAGATCAATGAGATGCACGCCAATATCTATTAAGCAACCGCCACCACTTTTTGCTTTTGTTGTGAACCACCCGCCAAGACCTGGAATACCACGCTGGCGAAGGAGTGTTGCTTGCACATGTAGAACTTCTCCAAGCTCACCACTTTCAATGATTTTCTTTGCTCGTAGTGCCGCCGGCGAGTACCTGCAAACAAATCCCATTTGCAATACTTTCCCAAACTTGTCTCTAGCCGAAATAATTTCATCACATTGCTGCAAATTCATCGCCATAGGCTTTTCTAATAGAACATGTTTTCCTGCTTTCAACGATGCAATTGCAAGTTCTGCATGCATGTTATTTGGAACTGCAACAATAACTCCATCGATGTCATCTCTTGCAAGCAAGGAATCAACCGTCTCGAGTACTTCACAGTTATGCTTCATGCCAAACTCTTCCGCGCGACTCATCCGAGGATCATGAACTGCTACAATTTTCGACCCGACACGTTTGATAGCATCCGCATGAATATTCGCAATCATGCCCGCTCCAATAAGTCCAAGAGAGGTCATCGAACTGACTCCAATGACTTTTTATATATCACATTGCGGTCTTCAAGCTCTTTGAGCAATCGTTGCACAACCTTGTCATTGCTTCCGAAATACTCAGGCGGGTGAACACCTGGTTCGTCAATAGTCCCATCAACAATCATCCTTCCCATCGAAGCTGCAGGAAAACCAGTTGTCCTTGCCATACTTGACTGGTCTTCGTTTGGATCATAGTAATCCAGCAAGTCCCAACGTAGTCGAACGTATTCTTCACCGATTGTGCCTTCTGCTTCTACCCGCATCACAGTCAAATCTTCTTCGGATTCCTCGAATTTCCAACAATCAATAAGGATCTTTGAAGTAACGTCAATTGGTTTTATATCTTGCTCACCTACTTGTAACAATTGTTCGCTAAAGAAACCTGCTGCTCGAAGCACACGCATCATTTCCGCATGACCTGGATATCGTAATGTTCTTTCTCGTATAAAAGGGACATCGAGAGTATCGCATAATGTCCACAAGCCATCGGAATTAAATGCTTCTAGCGTTCCAACTCCTGGAAAGTCCATCAACACACACTCACTTAATGCGGGTCGAGTCACAATCTCACCGTGCTCAACTAATCGTGCTGGACGAATATATTCTTGGATTACATCACACGGACTAAATGGAGCCTTGTATTCAAAAGGCCATTTTCGTTCCACAGGCAAACCGCCAACAACAATTTCGAGTCGGTCAGATGTATCTAGTAGATGAACAGCATGTGCACAAAGTAAATGGCTCATGCCTGGGGCAACGCCAAAATCAACCACACAAGTCACCCCATGCTCTTTTGCGAGAACGTCCCACGAACGAGGGTCTTCTGCCATGAAAGAAATATCACAGTACGATTTTCCAGAGGTAATGATTGTTTCCAATGCGTTCAACCCCAACCAGCTAGGCAGAGCTCCGAACACAATATCAGCCGAAGCAATGACCGCTTCGATTGCGTCCTGGTCTCTGCAGTCAACCTGAGCAATAGCAATTGCACCGTTACTTCTCTCTGCAACTCGAGCAAGTGCATCCCCAGAATAATCGGCAATCGTAACTTCATATCCACTCTTAGCTAGATCTTCAGCAATCACAGATCCAACCATGCCAGCGCCAAGAACGACAGCGTTTATCATAGATTTACCATTTTCCTGCGATTTCATCAATTTTTGATTTCTTGCCACTCTTTGTATGTGAAATGGTCGCGATGATTGAAATAATAAAGTTCATCGTTAGAAGCAACCAAATAAAGAATCTTGAATCCGGCAAGCTGTCATCACCCATGAATCCGATGAAGGCTAGGATTGTTCCAAAAATCACAAAATACATCATAAAAATTCGCCCAATTCCAGCCTTTTTTGGTTCAGGTGATGGATTTGACGAATGATGGGAAGAATTTTTTGTTTGTTTGCGTTTGTTTGATTGCGTCATGAATATGCCTTTACATTCGAATAAGGGGTTCTTTATGACGTACAGCATACCTGCAAAAAGATGTTTTCGGTATTTTTTGTAATAATTAGAACAAAAGCGTTCACAAAATCGAATATTGCTCATAGATGGTGTAGTTGGTGTCATTACCAGACCCAACTAAAGACAATTTGTGCCACGAAGGTGCCTCCCCGAAAGAGGCATCGACCCTCCTTGAGAGGGTCCTCAAATTTGCAACGTAGCAATTTGAGTCTTGAGAAAGCCACGGAACCTGCAACCACGAACGTTGCAAACCGCTTGACCCAAGGAGAGACTGATATGCCAGTCACAACATCCCGAGCAAACCTAGTCCTTGAACTCTTCGACGCTTATTACAAGCGCGTTTACTGCTTCACTCGCAAATCACTTGCGCCATCCGCAGCTGAAGACATTGCTCAAGAAGTATTCACTCGGCTCCTTACAGTCAACGCTCTTGAAGAAAAAACAATCACTTCGAGCTACCTCATCAAAATCGCTGACAATCTTATCAAACGTCGTTACAACAAAAATCAACGTAAGAATCAATATATCGATTCGCAACGTGAAGAAGCCATCCGCGATCTTCGCAATCTTCGCAAGGAAGAACAACAATGGTCTACTGAAGAAATGACCGACGCTCTTGCATCTCTCCCATCCCATGAACGTGACGCTGTACGGCTCGTTATTTGCGAAGGCTTGAGTTACGAGGAAGCATCGGCTTCGCTAGGAGTTCCAGTTGCAACAGTCAATAACTGGAAATACCGAGGAGTCAACAAACTCAAAGAAATCGCAGCAATAAAGGAAATGAAGCAAAGCGCATAACATCAAAGAAACTCCATTCATTTCTCTCTTTTAAACAATCCATCCCCCGTCCGCACAGAGGCTACGACTCCCATCAACGCCTCTGTGTGGTCTTTTGTTACCATGCATATATGCCAGAGCAAAACGGACTCGACGATTTACGAAAACAAATCGACGAACTTGACAAAAAACTAGTCGAACTGCT
>PVBE012602517.1_pt1 | contig 76545 bp, 66 predicted proteins | sample 1631181 | NCBI WGS metagenome assembly PVBE01 (sample SAMN08397723, study PRJNA350692) | Marine metagenome, whole genome shotgun sequencing project. | isolation source: water | place: Pacific Ocean | collected 2012-04
ATCCAGTAGCGCGGTCTCGACGATCAGGCTCAGCACCCAATCCGGCTGCTCTTCTTCGATCAGCTCCAGATCGATCTCTCCGCTTACCTGACGGACGAAGACGACCCGCTCGAAGGCTTCGGCGAGGGGGGCCATCAGGGCGTAGGCGCTGGAATCGTGAAAGACCACGGCCCGCGGCAATCGCTGGTCGCCGGTTTCCAGGATCAGGCGAAGATCCGTGCGATCGTTGTCGAAGGGGTCGAGCACGGGACTGCCCTCCGCTGTCCGAGCCCGAGTCGGATGCAAGGGCTCGAGATAGATCCAATCCTCGAGGTAGCTGAGACCGTAGTTCTCGAGGAAACGTCCAAGATTGCCACCGGGGGCATCGCTCAGCACTCCGAGCTCGAAGTCATCGAGCCGAGGCACCTCTACTTCGGGATACCGCTCGGCAAGCGCTTCGAGTATCGCCTGAGCGCCAATCAGGGCACCCGTGTGGTTCCAATGCGTATCGGTCCGATGAAAGAGCCGCAGTGGGGGATCGACCGCGAACAGGCCTTCGGACCGGCTCCGCCGAACCCGAGGGCGCAGATCGAGGAAGTCGATGCCCGCACCGCTGGTCATAGTCGATCCAAATAGAGCGAGTGGGCAATGGTCCGCGTCGACGCGCGCGCGGTCGGGCAGAAACTCGGGATAGACCGTGTGCTTGTTCGGTGCGAGAGCAAATAGATAGGCAATGCCCAGGGCATCCAACGCGGCTTGCCTCGAGCGAAGCAGGTCGACCCAACCGGCCAGGTCCGAGCCTTCGGGCATTACGCAATGCCTCTCCGACAGCGTCTCCTCCTCTCCCATGTAGAGCCACCCGTCCTTGCCCACCGTGATCCAGCCGCTGGTTCGCTGATAGGTCCATTCGAATTGGTGATGCAGGCGGACGAGCCAATTTCGAAAGCCAAAGTGGTCGTTGAAGTAGCGATCGAACCGGTCTGGAAATGCCTGCCATTCGTCCAGCGATCCTGGCATTTCGGGCGCAGCGGAAAGCTGCCTGTTTTCAGCCAGGGGAACGAGATGATCGATCTGGATCAAGCTACCCAGAGTCGGCAGTGCGAGGAGGACGATGAAGACTCCGCATTCGAGCCGACTCCAAACCGCGCGCCTGGGTTTCCCCGCCTGCTTTGGAGTACAGCGATGAAGGTCCATTCTTCAGAACCTGAAGTAGATGAAGGGATTGAAGGTTTGAGTCGCCAGGTGCATTGCACTTGCGACGAAGACCACCACCGTGGCCAGCGGGCGAAGCAAGCCGCCCAGTGATATGCCCAGGGTCAGGCGGCCGTCATCCTCCCACGAACGCATTCGGGCTTCCAGATGCCGCCACCACGGGGGCGCCCCGAGCATGCCTGCCAGCAAGGCTACGCCGACGACAATACTCACGAAGTCCACGAGGTACTGGCCCTCGCCCGTCTCGACACCGCTCCCGAGAAGAGCTCCGAGATAGGCGAGCGCCTGGCCCAATGTTTCCGCGCGAAAGAAGACCCAGGCAATCAAGACGACGCCAAGCGTGTAGGTATGACGCAGCGGATTGGGCAGGCGCTCCAGGACCGCCCCCCATCCAATCCGCTCGATCACGAGGAAGCTGCCGTGGAAGAGGCCCCAAATTGCAAAGTTCCAACTCGCCCCATGCCAGAGTCCGCAGAACAGAAAGACGAGGATGAGGTTTCTGTAGGTGGTCTTTGCAGAACCGCGATTTCCACCGAGAGGAATGTAGAGATAGTCACGGAACCAGGTCGAAAGCGAGATGTGCCAGCGTCACCAGAAGTCGCTCATGGATCGGGCGACATAGGGATAGTTGAAATTCTCAGGAAAGGGAAAGCCGAGCATGCGACCAAGGCCGATCGCCATGTCGGAATAGCCCGAGAAGTCAAAATAGATCTGCAGCGCGTAACAAACGATTCCGAACCAGGCGAGTGACGCTCCAAGCCCCTCAGCCGGTAGCGCGAAGATCGTATCGACGGGCACCGCCAGCGTATTGGCGATCAGCATCTTCTTGCCGAGCCCCAGGGTAAAACGCTGTGCTCCTTCCGCGAATTCGCCCTGGCTGAGGGACCGCGAACGCAACGCTTCGCGGATCTGCGGATAGCGCACGATCGGCCCCGCGACGAGCTGAGGAAAGAGACTGATGTAGAGACCCAACGTCAGCGGGCTGCGCTCGGCACGAATCGATCCCCGGTACACATCGATGATGTACGAGAGAGCCTGGAACGTGAAGAAGGAGATGCCGAGCGGAAGGTGCAGGGGCTCCAACTCGAGTCCTTCAAATCCCATGTTCGACGCCAATAGGGAGTAATTCTCAGCCAGAAAGTGGCTGTACTTGAATGCCAGCAGCAGCCCGAGATTGAGTCCGACCGCTATGCCAAGACAGACTCTGCGACTTGCGCCCGGGGATTGTTGTGCAATGACCCGGCCCGCAATGTAATTGGCCGCGATCGAGAAGAGCATGACGAGCACGAAGACCGTCTCGCCCCAGGCATAGAAGAACAAGCTCGCAGCCAGAAGAACCGAATTGCGCGCGCGCTGGGGCGCCAGGCCATGCAGAAGCAGGACCACGGGAAGAAAGAGAAAGAGGAAGATGGGCGAGCTGAATACCATCGATGCTCCGTCGCGGATGAACCGCGAAACAGCTCCGCCTCCAGCGATCGGCCAGTCAGGTTGTGTGCTTGAGGCGTCGGCGCACGGCCCGGCCAATCTCATCGCAGACGCGATCGAAGCTGGGTTTCAGGATTTCCAGCCGGGTAGCAGACTGGCTTTCGCCCGATCGGTGAGCGATTCATCCCTCATCCGGGACGATTTCAAGGCCCCGGTGACTGCGCCCGAGCATGGAGCCCGCCGTGTGCACCCGTGAGCCCGATTGCGGGCGTCGCCCTCCCTTCGGGGCCGGGCCGGGTGCCGGCTGGAGCTTCTGAATCGGGGCTCCTCCGCCCGGGTGGTAGCGCTCGTAGTCGGCTACGTGGACCCGGACTAATAAAACGTCGAGCGCGCACGATGTCGGGGCCGGGCCTTGACCTCGGGCGCCTGGCCCGCGTTCCAGAGCAATCCGTCCAGGGCATGCGCCGTCGTGGGACATCCCAGGCCTGCGAGTTCGGCCACGAGTCGCTCCACGACCTCGACCGCGACCGCGCGAATCTCGGTCTCCTCCGAGGATCCCGGCACGAGCAGCTCTTCCGCATCGATGCGACGCGCCAGCCCCGCCTCGTAGACCAGCACTCCGTTACAGCGCAGTACGTGGGGTACCAGGTTGTCCGCAAACAGCGTCAACCGATCGAGATCCTCGAAATGCCCGTAGGGGGCGGCGCCGAAGGCTCGGTGCAAGTCGGCCACCGTAATCTGTGCCCGTTTGTAGAGCGGCACCTCGAGCTCCTCGTATCGCGCCACATCCCGGTACAGCGTCATCTCTGCCAGCGCGCTCACCAGGCGCTCCGCCGAATGCTCGGCCCCCCGAACCACTTCGTCGAAACGATCCGAATGGCGCTCGAGCAACCAGCGACCGAGCTCTCGCCAGGCCCTTGCAAAGAGTGCCATCAACTCGGCGATCTGCGGCTCCGCGAGATCCTGCCCCAGCAGCTGGGCCATCGCCTCGGGCGTGGCTCCGCGAAGCATCGCACCGTCCCAGCATCCCTCGGCCTCGAAGCGCTCCTTGCACGCGCTCGCGATGGTCCGATAGCCGGACATGCCCTCGCGTTTGCGCAGAATCGGAAACCATCCCGATCCAAAATTGATGGCATCCAGCGCAATCGTGAAGCACAACGTATCGAGGTCACCGCCTCGAAATTGGTGCGCGGGATCGAGATCGTCTTCGGGCCAGGGCCCCCGTGCGAGACGATCCGCGAAGGCCGATAGAGCCGCAGCGTCGATTCGGACGAAGCGCGCACGCCGCGTGACCTCGCTACACGTGCTTCGGATCCGATCGAAGAGCCCGGACACAGAGCTCATCGCGAGCTCGAGTTCGGGGCAAAGACCCGCAGCGCCCCGGGCAGAATCTCCGCACACAGGGGCAGCGTCCCCAGACCCTCGCCGTCGACATCGATGGGCGTACCGATCTGCTTGGGAATCAGCGCCAGCTTGCGCGCAGCATGTCTCGACACGCTCGGGTGTCGAACGTGTCGACCGAAGTAGAAAGAAGGCAGATTCGCCAGCAGACGGGGAATCGAGAGGCCGCGCACGAGGATGACCTCGAGCACACCATCGTCGATCGATGCAGCGGGCGCGACCCGCATCCCAGCGCCGAAATAACATCCGTTGGCGGCCACGACCAGCGACACAGGCCCCTCGTAGATCCGTTCGCCATCGATCTCGACGGCAAGCTCGGCGGGACGATGGCCGAGGATCGCCCCCAGTGTGCCGGCGATGAAGCCGAGACGCGAGCCCAGACGCTTCTTCGAGTCTTCGACGAGGCGGACGGTCGCGCCCGACAGCCCAGCGCTGACTTCGTTCACGAAATAGCCCCGACTCGCCGCGCCCGATGCATCTCGATACTCGATTCGACCGGCGTCGATCGTTCGCAGCTCGGCCGATTCGATGACCCCCAGAGCCGCGTCGAGATCGCGCGGCAACCCCAGCGTTCGGGCCAGATCGCAACCCGATCCGAGCGGAAGCAGGCCGAGCGGGGGGCGCTGCGGCGACGACGCCTCGAGAAGCCCCGACACGATCTCGCTCGTCGTGCCATCGCCCCCCGCCACGAGGATGCGGGCGACCCCCGCCGAGCAGGCCGCGCGCGCGATCCGCTCCGCCTCTCGGGGCCCCCGCGTCGACTCGACACGCACCGGACCGAGCCGGGCCTCGACCTGGGCCAGTAGCGCCGGCACACGGCGACCGGTCGCCCCGCCGGCGCTCGCGGGGTTGAGGATGACGAGCGTCTCTTGCGACACGCTTCGCACGGTACCGAAATCAAGGCGTTCCGCTGCGCACGCGAACCCCTCCGAACGAATGGGGCCCGAAGCGATATGCTGTGTCGCATGTCCCCGACCCTACGCCGCTTGAGCATCGGCCTGCCCGCCATTGGGATGCTGCTCTTCGTCGCTTCTCGAGTGCGCGGAGAGCTCGGAATGGAGCTCGATGTCGGCAGCGTGCGCATATTTGCCGAAGGCCTCGGCCCCCTCGGTCCACTGCTCTTCGTGGGCGTCATCGCCATGAGGAGCTTCCTGGCGCTGCCCTCCCAGGTCGTCCTGCTGGCAGCAGGCCTGTGTTTCGGGACCGCCATCGGCACGCTGGTCGGAGGAACCGGGCTGATGCTCAGCGGTCTCGGCATCTTCCTCGCCGTCCGCTTCACCGGCGCGCAACAGATGACAACCCGCCTCGCGGGGCGTTTCGACGGATTGATGGAGGCCCTGGGCCATCGCACAGGTGCCGTCGTACTCGCCCTCGGCAGCGGCTATCCGATTTCGCCCCTGAGCCCGATCCACGCAGTTGCCAGCCTGACCCCGATGTCGATTGGCCTGTTCATCTTGGCGGCCTTCACCGGCGGCCTGATCCGCGCGGCGATCTTTGCCTTCTTCGGCAATGCGATTACCGGGTCGAGCCGGTCCGAGCTGCTCCTGGCATCGGGCGCCCTGCTTGCCGTGCTCGCGATCCCATTTGGTTTCCGCGCCGGGCGAAGCTGGCTGCGACGCCTCTTCGGCCTGGATCAGAAGCGCACTGCTACGTCGCCGATTGCTCACGAAGAAGGTTGAGCGCCGAGCCCGCGCGGAACCATTCGATCTGATCTTCGTTGAGTGTCTGAGCCACCTCGAAGCGATCCTCGCTGCCGTCCTCGTGATGGGCCACGACATCGAGGTTCCGATCCGGAGCCAGCTCCGCGAGTCCGAGAATGCTGATCCGATCCATCTCCTGGATCTTTTCGTAGTCCGCCGGATCGACGAAGGTCAGCGGCAGAACGCCCTGCTTCTTCAGGTTCGACTGATGAATCCGCGCGAAGCTGCGCACGATCACGGCGGCGCCGCCGAGGTGCCGGGGCTCCATCGCGGCGTGCTCGCGACTCGAGCCTTCACCGTAGTTCTCGTCCCCGACGACCACCCAGCGCAGACCCTTCTTCTTGTAGTCGCGCGCGATAGCGGGGAAACCCTGGCCGGCCTCACCGGTCACCAGGTTCTTTCCGGCTCCCACATCCTGGGTAAAGGCGTTGATTGCGCCGATGAACATATTGTCGCTGATGTGGTCGAGATGACCTCGAAAGCGCAGCCAAGGACCCGCCATCGAGATGTGATCGGTCGTGCATTTCCCCTCGGCCTTCAAGAGCAGAGGCAGCCGCTCGAAATCCTTGCCGTCCCAGGCGGCGAAAGGCTCGAGCAGCTGGAGTCGCTCGCTGTTGGGGTCGACCTCGACCCGAAGCGCCGCCCGTTTGTCCTTGGCGGGCGGTGCTGCGTAGCCCCCGAAGCTGATCACGAAACCCCGATCCGGAATTTCCGGGGCGGGGCGGGGCGGGGCGAGCTTGAAGCGGGTGCCGTCGGCGGCCTCGATCTCATCCGTGAGCGGATTGAAGTCGAGGGTTCCGGCCAGGGCGTAGGCGACGCAGATCTCCGGACTGCCGATGAAACACAGGGTCGCCGGATTGCCATCGTTTCGCTTGGGGAAGTTTCGATTGAAGGAGGTCAGGATCGAATTGTCCTGTCCGGTCTCGATGTCATCGCGCTTCCACTGGCCGATGCAGGGTCCACAGGCGTTGGCCAGGACGGTGGCGCCGATCGCTTCGAGGGCCGCCTTCTGCCCATCACGGCTGACCGTCTCATCGACCTGTTCGGAACCGGGCGTGCACCAGAGCTGAGCCTTCGTCCTGGCACCGTGTCGGGCAGCCTGACTCGCCACATCTGCGGCACGTGAAAAGTCCTCGTAGGAGGAGTTCGTGCAGCTTCCGATCAGGCACGAAGAGAGACCGAGCGAATAACCATTCTGCTTGGCATCCGCAGCCATCCGGGAGACCGGGCGCGCCAGGTCTGGCGTATGCGGACCCACGATATGCGGCTCGAGAGTCGAAAGGTCGATCTCGATGATCTCGTCGAAGTAGCCATCGGGATTCGCGAGTACATCGGGATCCGGTCCGAGCAGCTCTTCGTTCGCCGCCGCGATGTCGGCGAGTTCGCTCCGCTGTGTCGACTTCAGGTAGATCGCCATACGCTCGTCGTAGGGAAAGACCGACGTCGTCGCGCCCAACTCGGCACCCATATTCGTGATCGTGCCCTTGCCTGTGCAAGAGAGCGACGCCACGCCCGGTCCAAAATACTCGACGACCCGATTCGTACCGCCCTTGACGGTCAGCAGATCACAAACCTTCAGGATCACGTCCTTGGGAGAGGACCATCCCGAGAGCTGCCCGGTCAGATGGACGCCGACGAGCTTCGGATACAGGACTTCCCAGGGAAGTCCCGCCATGACGTCGACGGCGTCCGCACCGCCGACACCGCAGGCGAACATGCCCAGACCACCGGCGTTCGGCGTGTGGGAGTCGGTACCGATCATCATACCGCCCGGGAAGGCGTATTTTTCGAGCACGACCTGATGAATGATGCCCGCACCGGGACCCCAGAACCCGAGGCCATAACGCGCGGAGCAGCTGCGCAAGAAATCGTAGACCTCGGCGTTCAGCGCACGCGCGGCGTCCATATCTGCATCCGCGCCGAGATGGGCCTGGATCAGATGATCACAGTGCACGGTAGAGGGCACCGCGGTTTCGTCGCGACCGGCTTGCATGAATTGCAACAGCGCCATCTGCGCAGTCGCATCCTGCATTGCCACGCGGTCGGGGCGTAGCAACAGATAGGAATCACCGGGCGCAAGCTCTTGACCCCGCGGATCATCGAGATGGCCGAGCAGAATCTTCTCGGCATACGTGAGGGGTCGGCCGACGCGCTCCCGAACGATACCGAGATTCGCCCTGGTCTTGGCGTAGACGTTCTGGAGTAGTTCCGACGTCGTCTCGATGGCGGCCATAGGTTCTCCCTGGGGTCTTTAGCTCGAATGCGCGGCCACATTAGCGCAGGCAGCATCGCACCGGCGGGGGACTGCAAGCTGGAATCAACGATGCAGTACGCACGGAACACCCCCATCCAACCGAACCTGACAGGAAGAAAGCCTTCAGCCCAGCTCGGAAAAGAGATGCGCCGCAGCGCGCAAGGCCTTGGCGAAATCATCCAGGTCGAGACTCTCGTTCTCGCCGTGTGCGTTGCAGAGCGGATCCTCGAGTCCGAGCAAGATCGCGGGCACGCCGCCCAACACTTCCGCAAAGGGCGCAACGAAGGGGATCGACCCACCGCATCCGATATACACCGGATCCCGCCCGTATCCGGCCCGAAGGGCCCGCTCTGCCGCCTCGTAGGCGGGACCCTCCGGCTCGATGCGCCAGCCTCCAACCGGGCTTTCGGCCTCGACTTCAACGCAGACACCCCAGGGCGGATCGGCTTCGAGAAATGCCAGGACGCGGTCTCGCATGGCGACGGGATCCTGTCCCGGTGCCATGCGAATGCCCACACGCGCCGCGGCCTCGGCGATGAGCTGATTGCCCGCCGCGGCGAGCGGCATGCCCTCGATCGCAACGATCGCGAGCGACGGCCGAAACCAGAGCCTTTCGAAGATTTCAGCCGTCGTCTCCGCGACGAGACTCGCCGAAGCCACCACCCCCACGTCGCGACGAAAGTCAGCCACGTCGAGGGGAAGAGCCGCCAGATTCGCCCGCGTCTTCTCGGACAGCTTCGGCACGTCGCGCTCGAAATCGGGAATCGCCACCTCGCCCTCGGCGTCGAAGAGTCGACCGAGGATCCGCGCGAGTGCGCTGGCCGCGTCGGGGGTCGGGCCGCCCCACAGTCCGCTGTGCACCGGATGGTCCAGCGCCTTCACGCGGACCTCGATGTTCAGCAACCCGCGCAGACTGGTCGTGAGCGACGGCAAGCCACGCTCGAGATTTGCGGTATCCGACAGCACCAGCACATCGGCAGCCAGACGTTCGCGGTGGACGCGCAGGAATTCGGCGAGATGCTCGGAACCGATCTCCTCCTCGCCCTCCACGATGAGCTTCAAATTCACGGGTGGATTCACGCCGCTCTCGAGCCAGGCACGCAGGGCACCGGCGAAAACGACGACCCCCGCCTTGTCGTCGGCGACGCCGCGACCATAGAGTCGCCCATCAGTGCCTCGTGTGGGCTCGAAGGCAGGCGTCCGCCAGTAGGCCTCGCGGCCCGGCGGCTGGACGTCGTGATGGGCATAGAGGAGCAGCGTCGGTGCACCGGGGCCCGCGCCGAGCCATTCGCCCACGACGTAGGGATGAGCGCCTTCGAGTTCGAGGATCTCGACCTGCTCGAAGCCCGAAGCCGAAAGCAGGCTTGCCACCGCTTCGGCGCTGCGTCGGACTTCCGCGGCTGGAAAACCCGGGGCCGAGACGCTCGGAATTCGCGACAGCGCAATCAGCTCCTCGACCCGCGCGTCCAGATGCGAGTCGAGCCATTCGAGCGTCTTCTTCGGTGCGGGCATGGCGGGAGCATAGGATTGGACCTCCCAAAGGGCTTCTCAACCTCTTCCGACCTGAACCAGCCCCAGTCCGACGACCAACCCCAAGGCGGCCAGCATCCGCCGGCGGCCAAAGGGCTCGCCGAGGAGCTGGCTCCCGATGATGGCAGCAAAGAGCACGCTCGACTCCCGCAGCGACGCGACCGACGCCATCGTCGTGCGCGACATCGCCCAGAGCACAATCCCGTATGCGACCGTCGCCATCAAGCCGCCCGCCACGGCATGCAGTCCGCCGGCCCGCAGTGCAGCCAGACCAGCGCGTCCACGAATCGAGATCGTGGTCAGGGCGATCGGCAACGAGCCCAACACGAAGGACCAGCCGATATAGAAATGCGGCTCGGCGACCGAACGCACGCCGCGTCCATCGCTGTAGGTATAGAGGCCGATCAAGGTCGCGGTGACCATCGCCATTGCGACCGCACCGCGTGAGGAGGACCGCTGATTGCCCAGGCCGGCGAGGACCATGATCGCGATCGAGGCCAGGGCCAACCCGAGGATCTGGATCGGCGCGAGCCGTTCGCCGGCCCCGACCGAGGCCAGCATGGCCACACCGAGCGGCGCTAGACCGCGCGCGATCGGATAGACCTGGCCGAGATCGCCGAGTTGATAGGTTCGAACCAGCGCGAGCTGGTACGCGTAGTGCAGGACCGCCGAGGCGAGCAGCCAACTCCATGTCTCGGGACCGGGAAGGGGAACCGAGAACAGGAAGGGAACTGCCAGCAGCCCCCCGGTGCCAGTCACGACCGTGATATTTACGAGCGGGTCGCCACTGGCCTTGGCTAGCGCGTTCCAACTCGCATGGAGCACGGCCGCCAGAAGCACCAGGCCGATCGTCAGCATCTCCGCTGGCAATTCCGGGATCATTCCGGCGGAGCTCCCTGTGGCGCGTCTCGGTTTGGGGGCTGGGACGGCGGCGGGATCACGGAAATCAAACGCGCGCGGCGGCCTCCTGAACTCGAGGTCACGCGGCCGCGCCAGCCTCGAGCGCAATCGTAGGCTCTCGGCCAAAATCGGAAACACCTCGAATCAACGCAATGCCCTGAATCGCGAGAAGGAGCTGGAACCGCGGGGGTCGAATCGGACACGCACGCCCGAGCGCTGCATCGACACAGCCCGGAACCGGCCTCTAGACCGACTCGGGGCAACGCGAGCGGCGCCCGAAAGGAACGACCGTCCGCTCTGGAGCTTGCGTGAATCTTGAGGGGAAACGCCGTGCCGAGTGTTTTCCGCCTGCTAACCTCTGGCCGGGCATCCCTCGCGTCGTTGCCTTTTCCCATCTCCCCCCGTCTCGAGAGACGAATCCGCGGTGGCGAACATCTTCTTGGCCGGAACTGACTGAATGCGATCGAAGAGCCGGACCCCGTTTCTCCATCGCGGAACCTGCCGGCTGGCCATGTTCACCATTCCGAGCGGACATCTTCATCTGGAACCGAAGGAAAGACCATGTTGAACCCGTTTCGAAGGACCGGCCTCCTGATCGTGCTGCTCAGCGCGCTCGGCGCGCCAACCGCGAGCGCCCAGGACGCAGCGGCCATCGACACGATGGGGGAGGCTGTCGCGACGACTCCGAAGAGTTCTCCTCGACCCACGGTCGAGGCCTGGCACCTGAGTTTGCTCGAAATCATGAAAGAGGCCAAGACCCTCGGCTTCCAGGGTCGCATCGATCGTCTCGCTCCGATCATGGCTGAGACTTTCGATCTCGACTTCATGGCCAGCAAGACGGTCGGAAGACTCTGGCGGAAGCTCTCGGAGGAAGACAAGACGCGCTGGCAAGAAACCTTCGCGCGCCTGACGACAGCGGCCTATGCCGGGCGCTTCACCGGCTACACCGGCGAGCAATTCGTGACGCTCGGCGAAGAGCAAGCCCGACGCGAGACGAGAATGGTGCTTACGAAGATCGTCGTGCCCGATGACGACGACGTGCAGCTCAACTATCGATTGATGCAGAGAGACGGCAGCTGGAAGGTGATCGACGTGTACTTGAACGGCACCGTGAGCGAACTCGCCCTGCGACGCTCCGAGTACTCCGCCGCGCTGAAGCGTGAGGGCTTCGAGAAACTCGTCGCCAGCGTCGAAACCAAGATCGCCGACCTCATGACCAAGGGCCTGGCCGACGGCTGATCACGAGCCAGCCACTTTCTCAAAAGGCGTCAAACTCAAAAAGCGTCAAACTCAAGAGGCGTCAAACTCAAGAGGCGTCAAACTCAAAAGGCGTCAGAAGCTCAAGACGCGATCCCGCGAAAGGCGATCCTTCTCGAGAGACGATCCTCGCGGGATCGGCATGCGACTAATCCGTGGAAACACCCTCGTCGTTCGCGTCTGCGGCGGGCACCAGACCGGGCTCTTCGCTGGTGCGATGCTGATCGCGCCGGCCCCAGATCTCGCCCGAGCGATTCTGGTAGTAGGCACTCTTCATGGCGGCGTAGAAATCGATCGAACTGCCTTCCAGGTCTTTCAGCTCCGCAAAATGGCGCTCGCGAGTGCTGAGCCCCGAAGTCCCGCTGTAGAGCAGGATCTCCGTTGGGCCGATGATGAGATTCGCGGGGCCCAGAACGTAGTAGGTGGGCTGAAAGAAGACATGGACCACGGTTCCGATTCCATCCCTGACGGTGGCCGGCCCGAGCACGGGCAAGATCAAGTAGGCGCCACTCGGCGTCCCGGCAAGTGCCAGGGTCTGACCGAAATCGGATCCATGTCGTTCGAGTCCCCAGCGCTGCGCCACATCGAAGAAACCGATGAGCCCCACAGTGGTATTCACAACCAGACGTGCGCTGGTGACTCCGGCGTCCTGCCATTGGAGCTGTAGGAGGTCGTTGGCCAGGACCTTGGTCGAGCTCAGATTGAGGAAGAACCGCCAGATCGCGTTTCGACCCGGTTTCGGGACGAGAAACTGGTAGCCCTTGGTGAGTGGGTCGAGCACCCATCGATCGACCTGCCGATTGAATGCAAAGACGCCACGATTGGTTCGCTCGAGGGGATCCGCATAGCCCAGGGGCCGGTCGTCGAACTCGTCATCAAAGATGTCGTCGAAGAGCGGGTCGGCGTCCTCGGCCTCGGTGTCGGCTTCTGACCCGTTCTCTGAGCCGCCCTCCGACCCGCTCTCTGACCCGCTCTCTGACCCGCTCTCTGACCCGCTTTGTGGAGAGACCGGGCTCGCGCAGGCCAACGAGAGCAGCAACGCGATCGCCACCCCTCGAGGCAGACCCAGCCAGCTCAGCGCCGATCCCATCCGCATCCATTTCCCCCTGAGGGCCAGCGTGCGATCGTCTCATCCCAACCGCCCCTGGAGTGCGGACTCTACCGAAGTCACGCCGGCCAAGACCCGTTCCTGGCTCGAGTGCGCTGCGCCCGTCGGTCGGGTGTAAATGGACACATCAAAAGATCGGTCTGCGGTGATTCGCCCGAAGCCTTGGGGTACGCTTGCAGTCCCCTCTTCGAGCCTGGTGGTCTTGCTGCCTCGATTCCGACGGGTCATGGAATCAGGAAGCGCGGAAGCATCAGCAGTCAATCCAGCCACGCACCGACTGGCGCCGATGTTTCCCAACTGGGGATCGAATCGAGGACTCAAGCTCCCCGGGCGCAGGACCGGGAGGAATGAACTTGGACGTCTTTCAGAAATGCCGGGACTACACGCGCGTGCGGGATGCTCGCGATGCAGGTCATTATCTTCTGTACCGCGAGATCGGCTCAGCCCAGGACCCCGTCGTCACGATGGACGGCCAGAAGGTCGTCATGTTGGGCTCGAACAACTACCTGGGACTGACCAGCCATCCCAAGGTCAAGAAAGCCGCCGCCGCCGCGACGATGAAATACGGCACTGGCTGCGCGGGATCCCGCCTTCTCAACGGCACCCTCGACGTCCACGTCGAGCTCGAGCGCAAGCTCGCACGTTTCATGAACCGCGAAGCGGCCCTGGTTTTTTCGACCGGCTATCAGGTGAACGTCGGCACGCTCTCCTGCCTGCTCGACCGCCACGACGTCGTTTTCATGGACGCGACGAACCATGCTTCGCTGATCGACGGCGTTCGCCTGAGCTTCGGAAAGTCGCTCAAGTTCCGACACAACGACGCGGACGATCTCGAACGAAAACTCGCGCGGGTCGACGACGAGAAGGGCAAGCTGATCGTGGTCGACGGCGTCTTTTCGATGGAAGGTGACCTGACACCGCTACCGGAGATCGTCAGGCACAAGAAGAAGTATGGCGCGCGCCTCTTCGTCGACGAAGCCCACAGCCTGGGCGTCTTCGGTGAGCATGGCCGCGGCGTCGCCGAACATTTCGGAGTCGAGGACGAGGTCGACTTGGTGATGGGCACCTTCTCCAAATCCCTGGCCACCGTGGGCGGCTTCATCACGGGCGACGCGGAGATCATCGAATACATCCAGCACACCGCCCGCGCCCAGATCTTTTCGGCCGCCATTCCGCCGGGAGCAGTCGCCGCCGTGAGTGCCTCGATCGATATCGTCGAGGCGGAACCGGAGCGACGCGCGCGCCTCTGGGAGAACACTGAATACATGCGCGCGGAGCTGAGCGCTCTCGGCTTCGAAACCTGCGGTTCCCAATCACCCGTTATTCCGCTCCTCATCGGCGACGATGCGGCGACCTTCCAAATGGCCAAACGACTCCAGGAAGAGGGCGTGTTCGTGAATCCAGTCATTCCGCCGGCCGTTCCAGTCGGACACGGCGTCATCCGCACCTCCTACATGGCCACCCACAAGCGCGAGCATTTGGACCAGGCCCTCGGTGCGCTCGCCAAAGTCGGCCGCGAACTCTCTGTCATCTAGAAGCGAATCGAAGAATGGGCGCTAGCGCGCGCCCGGCGATCCCGACTTCGGCAACTCGCCGAGACGCGTGCGACCAATCCATTCGTTGCTGAACTGTCGCGCTATGCGACCCGAACGACCGCCGCGTTCGAGCGCGAATCGCAATGCGGCCTCGCGTGCCAATTCGTCGCACTCCTCGATTCCGGCCGCCCTGAGCCAATGGGCCACGATCTCCAGATAGCGTTTCTGATCACAAGCATAGAAACCCAGTACGAGTCCAAAGCGATCCGCCAGTGCGAGCTTCTCCTCCAGCGCCTCGCCAAGATGAAGCTGTCCTTTTTCGTCGAGCCGCGCCTGTCTATTCTCCTCCATCGTCTCGGGCAGGAGGTGACGGCGATTGCTGGTAGCAATCACGCAGACGCGAAACGGTCGCGCCTCGATGCCGCCCTCGAGAGCTGCCTTCAATTCTCGAAAACCCTGTTCGGTGTTGCCGAAGGAGAGGTCGTCACAGAAGACCAGGAAGGAATAACGGTCCGGAACGGTTGCGGTGGCCTCGCGAAGGACATGCAGGAGGTCGGGGAGCTCCGCCAGATCGCCGCGATCCACCTCGACGACGCGCAGACCCCGGTCGGCGTAGCGGCTCAGCAGACCCCGCACGACCGAGGACTTCCCGGTGCCGCGCTCGCCATGCAGGAGCACGTCGTTGAAGGGCAGGCCTGTGAGAAGCTGCCGGGTGTTTCGATCGAGGGCCTCGATCGCACGGTCGACCCCGATCAGATCCTCGAGATCGAAGCGCGCGATCTCCGCGACCGCCTCGAGATGCCCCACGCCGCGGCCGACCCGCCATCTGAAGGCGTGGCAGCGCTCGAAGACTTCGGGCCTCGGCAGGCTGCCCACCCAGCGCGCCAACAGGCGGCCCAGCTGTTCGAGAATCGGATCGAGGCTCGCACTCATGCGTTCCACGGTGTCGGTGATTCGATCGGTCATGGTGAGGGATTGTAGACTGTCCCGATGGCGAACGAAGAGCCCGACCACGACCCCGCAGCAGGTACGGGCCGGCCTCGCTGAATGCCAGGATCGGGCTCTGCGCCGGCTGCTGCCAGATCCACGTCGAGTCGACGCAGCTTCAGAAATCGTCGAACTGCAAATCCTCACCCCAGCGCCTGGGAAACGGATGCTCGAGAATCTCGAGCATCCCCTCCAGGAACCGATAGGTCAGTCCCCAGACTACGTGACGACCCGGCTCCCCGACGAGCACGCCCGGAAACCGCATGTCCGGAAGCTCCGAAATCGCGTGTTCGACCCAGCGCGATTCATCGAGAAGAGAGGCCAGGGGAAACCAGATCGCACCCTGGACCTCGCTCGAATCGAGGACGATTGGCGGCGGCGCCTCTACGAAGAAGGCGTGGGCTGCGATCACGAGCTTTGCGCTAACACGCGGGTTGCCGGCCAGGTCGTCGAGCCGACCGAGATACTCTGCGCTCGAGAGTTCGACGCCGACCTCCTCGAGAGTCTCCCGACGTGCCGCACTCCGCGTCGAGTCGTCGACCGACTCCATTCGACCTCCCGGGAAAGCCATGTGGCCCGACCACGGATCTCCCATTTTGACTGCGCGCTCGATCAGCAGGACTTCGCTACCTCGATCGCCGGCTTTGAAGACGAGAGCGACGGCCGCCTGCTGGTGACCCGACGTCCCGATGCGTACGGGGATATGGTTTGCAAGCTTCTCTCGGATCAAGTCTATCTTCACGGCCTCGAGCTTAGCCCGCGTGCAGCAAGCGCGAACCACGGCGCCCGAGGGCGAAGGCAGCGCATTCGGGCTAGCTTGCGCGAGATGGAGCTCTCCCGCGAAAACCTTCCCGAAGCTCGTCGATTGCTGCGGCTAGCACGAACCGATCGCCGAGCCGCCGAGAAGGAACTCGGAGCGCTCTCGGTCGAACAGCAAACGAGCGTAGTCTGCGACGCGTCGCTCACGGTTCGTCGCAACCTGATCGACCTGCTCCCCGATCCCGAGTCGGTGATCCCGCTGATTCCAGAGGCCGAGCTCTGTTATACCTGCCGCGCGATCGGGTTGGACGACGCGAGCTGGCTGCTTCCCATGGCGACGCCGGAACAGCTCGTCGCGTGTCTCGATCTCGATGCTTGGAATGGACATACAGTCGATCCGGCACGGCTCGATGAGTGGATGGCAGCTCTTGCCGGAACGGATGACGAAACCTTTCTACGGGCCGCCCAGGCCTTCGATCCCGAGCTGATCACCATTCTGCTTCGAAAACACTTCGATGTGTATATCAAGCCCAGCGAGCAGGACGATCCCGATTGGTCACCGCCTGACCGGTCGCAGACGCTCGAAGGTCAGTTCTATTTCGTCGCCAAGGATTCGAAGGACGACCTCGCGCCTATACTCGCGCTGCTACACACGCTCTTTCAAGGCGACTACTGGCTCTACTTCCGAACCATCCAGGCGGTCCGCGAGGAGCTGCAACCCGAGAACGAAGAATGGGCGCTGCGCTGGCGAAATGGTCGGCTCGAGGATCTCGGCTTCCCGGCCTGGGACACCGCGATGCGGATCTACGGTTTCCTTCGCCCCGATCGTCGCACGGACCTGCCCGACGACGCATCCGCCCTCGACCTCGAGAGTGGTTTCCTACCCATCCAGGTCTCGGATCTTCCGGGAAAGCCTTCTGTCGAGCGAGCGCTCTTCCGTGCAGCGCGTGAACTGAACAACGAAGAACGCGGTGCCCTCTTCTATTCGTTAGTGGGCCTCGCGAACCGTATTGCCGTATCCGATCGCATGAACCTCGGCGATGCGGACTCATTGCCCCGTGCGATCGACAAGGCGACCCGTTTCGCAAGCGAGGGCCTCGAATTCGTAGCCCAGGAGAACACGGTCCCCCTCGACGAAGCGTTGCGACGCGCGCCGCTCGAGCGTCTGTTCCGTGTCGGTGTCAATCTGAATCCGGAAGAAGGATTGCCGCCGCCCCTCGAAAGCGCGGACGAGTCGGACGACGCCGATGAAGACGGTGGCGAATAGATACGCGGGATCGAAACGTGAAATCTGCTCTGGAAATACAAGAGGGCCCGCCAGAACTGAATCTGGCGGGCCCCTTTATCGAAATCGAGAACGAAGTGTCACCGTTCGCTTCGACTCTCCTCGCCTCGACTCTCCCTAGCCTTGCCTCGCCTCGGTACTCACCACTTGGTAGTCAAGAATCCAGATTGGCAACAAATACCGAGACGTTCTACATGCAGACCGGAAAGAGTCGCAACGGATGCATCGTCAAGACCGTTCACCGACCATTCCAGCGGATTCGAATAGCAACCCGCAAGGCAGCGAAACGATCTTCGGGTCCGGAGACCTAGAGATCGTTGGCCTTCAGCGTCTTTCGCTTGTTGCCCTGGGCGCGGCGCTCCGCGCCCTTGATCAGACCACGCACGGCCTCGTCGAGCGCCGGATAGAACTCAGCGCCAACGTTGCACTTCTTGACGGCTGCCTTCACCCGGGACTTCGAGATGATGAGATCCCCGGTCTTGCCCTTCTTCTTACCTGCCTTCTTCTTCTTGCGAGCTGCCATGTCTGGCCTCCTCTCGTCGCGTCATCGCGTCGTCGCGCGCGCTATCGCGCCAGTCGATCGCGGTGCGATTCCCTACGAATCGCGGTGCGAGCAACCTGGCCCCCCAATAAAATCTGGACAGGCAAACCCTGCCAAACGGCGCGATCATAAACATTTTCACACCCATGTCAATCGAAATGAGGCCTCTATTCGGCCTCTCGAGCCCGAATTCGAGTGTTATCGATCGGCTCGGTCTGCCGCACCGAACGCCCATCGAGGCTTGAAGACAACTACCGAAGCAGCTCGATCGCCCCCCGCATCGCGTCTTCGAGGGCTTCTCCGATGCCTCGACGAAGTTCGTCGAGAAGTCCGCGTCAAGTCTCGCGATCTCGGTCCATCCATTTGGTTCTACAGGGAATTTCCGTATTCTTCCGTGAACTCGAAATGCCCGGATTCCTGCCCCACAGCGCTGCTCCCGCGCATCTCCAACAGCCCGGTTCGGGCCGCGCAGCAGCTACGAACCAACGAGATCCAGCATGCCCGCCACCGCAAGAGCGATCCGTGTCGAAGCCGAAGACGGAGTCGTGCTGCATTGCCTCGAATGGACCTCGATTTCGAGCTCTCGAGCGACCGCACCCGTGATTGCGCTCCATGGAGGCGGAGCAAACGCGCATTGGTGGGACCATCTAGCAGCGCAGATCGCGATCCAGCGGCCGGTCTACGCTCTCGACTTTCGCGGTCATGGCGACTCTGACTACCCCGAAGAACGTCGACTCGGCGCCTTCAATGACGACTTGGAGGCGCTGCTGGGATGGCTCTGCCGAGAGGACGTCTTTCTGTTCGGCCACTCCATGGGCGCCGCGGTGGCACTCGATCACGCCAGCCGCTTCGGGGCAACACGCGGCATCGCGCTCGTCGACCTCGCCCGGGGCAGCGGTCGGGGCTCCCGTCGGCGCGCCCGCCTGGCTCTCTCATTGCGCCGTAGCTACCGGACCCGATCGGAGGCCGCACTCGAGTTCTCTTCGCAGCTTCGGGCGTGTCGGTTCGTCGAGATCCCTGAGGCAGGCCACCACGTCCTCATCGATCAGCCCGAGGCGCTGCTTTCCGCCCTGGAAGACTTCATGGACGAACGCCCGCAGAACCCCTGACTCGCAATCGTGGGGCCGCACCAATCTCTAGCAGGCTCAAGATTGGCTCTCGGCGAGCGATCAGAAGCAGTACTTTGCGCGGGTCTTCCTGCCGAGAGTGCAGGGTGCCGCGTTCAACACTCCCGATGGGCTGCAGGGGAAAAACAACATTGGCCGCATCTTCCCAACCCAAAGCGGCGCCACTTCGTGGGATGAGCCACTCCCCAGGACAAGCCGGCAGATTGGTCAGGGTTCATGAACAGACAGCAACGCCGACGCGAGGCCAGGGCACAGCGCAAGGCGGCCAAAAAGGCCGGAGCGGCCGGGCCGATCGAAGCCCTTTACGAGCGGGTATTGGCGAGCCAGCCCGACAATTGGGAGGCCCATAACAACCTCGGCAACCTGCTGGCGGACCGGGGCGATTTCGCGGCTTCGGCAGCCGCCTACCAGCGGGCACTGACGATCAATCCAGATTACGCAGACGGCCACAACAATCTGGGCACCGTTTTGCGCGAAACGGGCGATCTGGACGGGGCCGTCGCCTGCTATCGGCGTGCCCTGGAGATCAATACCGACCAAGCCGGGGTGCATTTCAATTTGGGCACCGCCCTGTTCGACCAGGACAAGCGGGAGGACGCCAACGCCGCCTACCGGCGGGCCGCCGGGCTGGGCCATGAAGCGGCTCGTTACATGCTCGACTCGGGAAGCGGACGCGCGCCCGATTCTGCACCCCAGGACTATGTCACGGGTCTGTTCGACGACTATGCGCCCCGCTTCGAAAAGAACCTGGTCCAGGACCTGGACTATCGCGTTCCGTCGTTCTTGCGGACTCGTCTGCAGGCGGCCCTTCCCACCGGGACGCGTTTCGCGAACGCCGTCGATCTGGGCTGTGGGACCGGGTTGGTCGGCCTTGAGATCCGGCCACTGACCGAAAGATTGACCGGCGTGGACCTGTCGCCGGGCATGCTGGAAAGAGCGAAGGAGAAGAAAATCTACGATGAGCTCGTACGGGTGGACATCACCGAGTTCCTGGCCGCGACCGGGAAGAGATACGACCTGTTCACAGCCGCCGACCTGTTGGTCTATGTGGGCAACCTGGAATCCCTGTTCTCCGCCGTCCGCCACGCCGCAACGGCGAAGGCGTGGTTCGCCTTCTCCACCGAATCGACGCAAGGGGCCGACTTCAGACTCAACGAAACAGGGCGCTACACCCATTCAAGGGGCTATATCGAGCTTCTGGCGAGGCAATTCGGCTTCGCGATACGAAGCTGCCAAGCGGAGACCATTCGCCAACAAAGCGGCCGTCCGGTAGCCGGGGACCTGTTCGTCTTGCAACACGAGGCCGCAGCCGTCGACTCGCCATGACAAACAACCGAGCAGATTCATGCACTGACCGAGCGACACGGAAATCCCTACTCGGTGGATCGCTTCGACATCGATTACTCCTGTGAGCGCCACTGCTTGCGCCGACCGCTTCGAGCCCGCATTCTATGGGGCGAGGAGAAACGACCTCATTGATCACTGTCGCGTTATCGACCACGATCGGAGCGCCCACTAGACTCGTCTGGCGCGCCCTCACCGACTCAGCCGAGCGGGTCGTTTGGGATGAGCGGATCCTCGGCGAGGTCACGCTGTCAGAAGTCGCGCGGTCACGAACGACGGCCTCAGATTCGGACTCCGACGCGCTGCACCACATGCACTGGCGCTTCCGGCTCGGCGGCATTCCACTCGTTATGCAGGACCGCCTCGTTAGTGCCCTACGATTCGAGCGCCTCGTCAGTCACATCTCGATCGGCTCGATGCAATTCGACCAGACCCTGACTCTCTTCTCGGAGGACGACGAAATGGGTCCCCACACCCGCCTCGCGATGAAGCTCGTGGCGCGCAATTCAATTGCCGTGATCGGCGAGATCATCCCGCGCCTCGACGTGCAGAAGATCGCGATCGAATACATCGACACCACATTGGGTCAGATTCAAAAACATTGCGAGCGCTGATCCAGCGCTCGCCGTCTGCCCGACGCCTCAATCCAACTCGCCGTCGAGGGACTCCGGCGCGACCAGCGGCAACTCGATCACGAAGGTCGCCCCGACCTTCGGTGTCGATACGACCTGGATCCGGCCGCCGTGGCGCTCGACGATGCCATGGGAGAGGGAAAGCCCCAGGCCGGTGCCCCTACCCACCTCCTTGGTGGTGAAGAAGGGATCGAAGATCCGTGTCTGGACCTCGGGCGGAATTCCCGGCCCCGTATCCTCGAACTCGAGGCGAACGCCACCTTCCGTAGGCTCGGTACGGATGGTAATCCTCCCGCCGTTTGCATCTTCCAGGACGTCGCACGCATTCATCAGGAGGTTGAGGAAGACCTGATTGAGCTGACCCGGGTAGCAGGTCACCTCGGGCAACTCTTTGTATTCACGCACGACCTCGACCACGCCCTTGAAACGCGGCTCCATCAACGCCAGGGTGCGATCGATCTCCTCGATTAGATTTGCGGATTGCAGATCGGCCTGGTCGGTTCTCGAAAAGGTCCGCAGATCCTGGACGATCTGCTTGACGCGCTCGGTACCCTCCCGACTTCGCGCAAGCAGCTTCGTGATTGCGTCGCGATAGCGCGTCGCGTCTTCACCCTTCGCCTGCGCCGCAACGAGCTTCTCGATGAACTCGTCGAGAAGCTGCAGGTTCGCGTGGACGAAGCCGATGGGATTGTTGAGTTCATGGGCCACTCCCGCAACCAGCTGGCCCAGGCTCTTGAGCTTTTCGCTCTGCATCAGCTGGTTCTGGGTTTCCTGGAGTTCGCGCGTTCGCTCGTCGACCCGCGCTTCCAGACTCTCGTTCAATTTCGCGATCTCATCGAAGGCCTTGGCATTCTCGATGGCGATCGAACTCTGGTTGGCGAGCGTCCGCAGCAGCTGGCGATCGTCTGCCGCCAACCGTTCACCCGAGAGCTTACGGCCGACCGCGATCACCCCCAGCAGATCGACACCAAAGAGGATCGGAACCAGCAGCTCGACCTCCAGGGTGTCGTAGATATCCCAGCAGTCCTCGAGTTTGTCCGAATCCGGCTCGTCATCGAAATCCGAGCGTGTCAGCTCCTCTCGGCGCATCCAGAGATGCTTCCAGATCGGATGATCCGATGGAATCTCGACCCCGATGTCATCCTGATCCCAATCGCCACGCCAGGCTGAGACCCGCAGGACACGATCAGTCTCGTCAAAGAGCAGGACGATGGCGCGAGACACACCCATTGTGTCGGTCAGCGCTGCCAGAATCCGATCGCCGATCTCTTCCATCGAGAGCATCGAAACCATCGCTTCCGAGATCTCACGCACGGCCTGGCGATAACGTGAACGGTCCCGGTCGAAAGAATTGTCGACCAGACCCTGCATGCGTTCACGAAGAGGATTGAAGGCAAGGATCGCCAGGAAGAGCAACGCCACCTGAACGCTGCGGACGTTGACGCCATAACGAACCACGAGTTCATCGGCGAAAGTGATCATGAAGGCGAAGACGCCGGTGATCGCCAGGGTTGCCGCGCCATAAGCGGCTGAGGACTTCGCGGCAATCCGAAAGTCGAAGAATTGGCGTCGCACCATGCCGTAGCCGACCGCGACCGGAAAGAAGCCGACCCAGAGCAGCGCGAGGTAGACCGGCAGCGCCATCGGTGTGAACCATTCGAGGATCAAGGCCAGGAAAGCGGGCATCAGACTGACCACGCCAGCCAAGAGCATCAGGTCGGCGCGATCTCCAATGCCGGCCTCCCGGGCCTGCCTTCTTCCGGCCGCCAGAATCGCCACCGATACGACGGACAGCCCGATGCCAAAGCTGAAGGCAGCCAATGCGATCCAGGCTGGCGGAATTCCCATGGCCCTTTGAGAGAAGATCGCGAAGCTGACGAGTCCGGCAATCAGATAGGGGATCAGGCGAAGCCGACGCCGTTTGGTGATCCATCGCGGTTCGATCGGGTAGGTCGTGAAGAGATGAAAGGTCGTCGCGCCCAGGAAAGGCAGCGTGCAGAGCACTCGGGTCGCGGCCCAGGGAATGATGTCGACCCGAATCGCGCTCGCAAGCAGTACACACATCGTCGAGCAATAGAGCAGCAGGGCCCAGGACTCTCTGCTGGAGGGCTGGCTCCACCAGACGGCCAGCCCGACGATCAGATACAGCGAACTCACGAGCAGCAGACACAGATGCAGCAGGACGTCACTCGGCTTCTCGACATCCGATGGCCACACGGGCTCCAGCGATGCGGGCAGAACACTGCCGTCGGGTTTACGAACGCGGTAGCTATCGAGCACGCCCGCTTCGAGCCGCGGCTCCCAGAGCACCTGGATCGCGGGCAGCCCGCCGACGGTCAGAAGCTGGTCGCCCTCTTCGATGCCCGCAGCCGCCGCGGCTTCGCTCGTGGCGTGCACCACGGCGATGCCCGCGATGATCGAGGTCCGGACCGGCAGCTGCGGACCTTCGAGGGGATAGACCAGAACGAAGACCGACAGGCCGATCGCCAGCAGCGCCCAGATCGCAGCGAGGCTGCCGGTGATTTGGCGCATCCGCCTTGTCGTCGCGGGATCCATTGGACCGACGCCTCTCATCGCGAGCTGGGGCCGGCGCTCCGCTCGTGCGGGACGGCCGACCCTGCTGGGCGCGCACAGGGATTACCGCCGAGGCATCGACCCGATGGGTTCACGCAATTGTATCCGGTCTCTCACCGCACGTCGGGCGCTCTGCAGGGGCCACGCCAGCAGCTCGCGTGGTCAGCGCAGCCAAATCCGGTGCCTGCGGCGTGACGCAAGGAGTAGCCCGCGGCCTGCTATTTCTTCACCTCGGATGCGGGCGAAGCCGGCAGATGGACGGCTAGAGGGCGGACGGTGGGGCGATCGGGGCCGTAGTTGTAACCGCGCGTATTGAGTGTAACGACGCCGCCAGCGGCCTCAGCGCGCGGATCGGGGGCCCGAGGAGCCATCTCGATCTGCCCATTGCTGTAAGCCGGCGCCACGGCTGCCGGTGCCGTTTGCTGCAAAGCCGACCCCGGCCCCGCCTGCGGCGGATCTTCGCCGGCCCGAACCGTTCTGACGCCCGGTGACCAGAGCAGAAAACTCACCACCAGGCAGAACAATCCCAGGCGGGTCTTCCAGCGTCGCAGACTCGTGCGGGTCTCGGACATCGACGACTCCTCGGTCTAGACGGCGGCAGGAAGCGCGTTGGGGCACTGCCCGGCCGGCCGCCAAGGAGAACTATCGGCAGGGTTCGGAAATTGCTTGAGGTCGGGGAGTCGGAGGTCGCCGAGGCCGCTGTGTCCAGCCCGTTCGACCAGGGAGTCGTCGTGGCTCACGCCCCCGCAGGGATCGCGCTTCCAGGCAGCAGGTCGGGCTTCAGGAAGCCAGCGGGACCCGAGCTGAGCTGGATGCGTGCGCCTTCTGCCGCGCAGACTCTCAAGCGACAAATGGCCCTTGGGACGTTCGTCGCATCGAGGGCGAACCCGACCGAAGTGAAGGTGCGATACTCCTAGATACCGGACCCGTCGGACTCCTCCTGGAGGTGGATGCCACATTCCTTGAGATCGTCCGTCTCCCACCACCAGCGACCCGAGCGCGGATCATCGCCCGCGGCCACGGCTCGCGTGCAGGGTTCACAGCCGACCGTCGGAAAGCCCTGGCTGTGCAGCCGATTGATCGGAACGTGGTACTTGTCCACGTATTCGAGCACCTGCTCGTGGCTCCAGTCCGCCAGCGGATTGATCTTGACGAGACCGCCGTTGGCCGAGTCGATCTCGACCTTCTGCGTCTCGGCCCGATTCAGATTCTGGTCTCGTCGAAGACCGGTGACGTAGGCGTCGAAGCCCTCGAGATGGCGTCGCATGGGTCGGACCTTGCGAATCTGGCAGCATCGCTTTCGATCTTCGAGAGATTCGTAGAAGAAGTTCATCCCCTTCTGACGCACCATCTCCTCGACTTCCTCACTGGCCGGAAACACGACCTCGACGATCTTGCCGTAACGATCCCGCACCCGGTCGATCAACTCGTAGGTCGCGGCGTGTAGCCGGCCCGTATCGAGCACAAAGACGAGGGTCTCGGCCTCGATGCGATGCAACATGTCGATCAGGATCATGCCCTCCGGCGCACCGAAGGATGCGGAAAGGGTCAGCCTTGGATGGAATTTCCCGACTGCCCAGGTCAGTATTTCGAGCGCGTCCTCTGATTCCATGGCGTCGCGCCGGACAAGACTCAAGACCTCGTCTTTGAAGGGTTTTCCGTCCAGAGCATCGATCGCGAACAGGGCCATGGGGGGACTCCTGGAGACCCGGGCTCACCAACTCGAGGTGTTCGGCCTTGTTTTCGGCCGTGCGGGGCGAGTTCCTGATTACTACAGTCGGGACGAGGATTCAAATTCCCGACTTCCTCAGTCGTCTTTCTTACCCCGCGCTGCCAGCTTCGAGAGCGCCGACTCGACCTTCTGCTCCATCCCGAACCCCGACCGATCGCGGCGATCGTCGATCTTGATCAGCGTACCGACCCGCTTCGCGCCGGCGGCGAAGACCGCCTCCTGCATCGCCTGGATCACGACAAACAGATCTTCCGGCTCGCCTTCGAGGGTCGTGAACATCGAGTCGAGCTTCCACTCGACCCGATCCTGCCGTTCGAGCACCCGCAGTGCTGCGGCGACGTACTCCGATACGGAGATGCCGACGCCCAGGGGAGACAGACTGACTGCCGCAATCGCCATCTCGGAAGCATAGGGCGAGCGAGGCGCGACGGAACCGGGTTTCGCATCGCGCTCGGTTATCCCGGCCCCCCGCCAGGCCAGCCCGGCGGACGCGGCCAGCGACGCACCGCATCCCGATCCGGACGCGAAAACGCAATCTCCGCCATCGTAAGGCCGATCACCGGATGCGAGAGCTCGGGATCGAGCTCGGACATCGGGGTCATCACGAAAGCGCGCTCATGCGCCCGGGGATGGGGCACCACCAGATCGGGCAACTCGATGCAGCGATCGCCGCAAAAGAGAATATCGAGGTCGACCGGGCGCGGCCCCCAGCGCACGGCTTCGGCACGGCGATCGCGTCCGAGCGCGGCCTCGATGCGTTGCAACCGGATCAGCAGGTCCAGCGGCGAGATCCAGGCCCGAAGACGCAAGGTCGCGTTGAGGTAGGCCGCCTGCGCGCCCGGTCCAATGGGATCGGTCTCGAAGACCGGAGAAGCCGCGAGCAACAACAAATCCGGCTCTGCCTCGATCGCGCTGATCACCGCCGCGAAGGTCGCCTCGCGATCCCCCAGGTTCGCACCGACCGCAACGTAGACAATCTCACCGCCGCCTCTCATCGCATCCTCCCCGATCGCAGCTGGGTGACCCGAAGCTCGCTCGAGATTGGCACCCAGCGTAGCGTGCGGTCGCTCGTGCCGTGCACGGCCGGCACGCTTTCCCGAGAGGGTCCTACACTGACGCCATGGCAGATTCCGAGATTGCACAGGCACCCGGCTCGACCGAATTGCCGGCGCTGCGCACCCAGGTGCCCGGCCCCGAGTCACGGGCCCTGGCCTCGCGTCTGGCCAGAGTCGAGAGACGCAACGTCACCGCGCTGGACCCCGTGCCCATCTTCTGGGAGCGAGCAGTCGGCGCAAACCTCTGGGACGTCGATGGAAACCGCTTCGTCGACCTGACAGCTGCCTTCGGCGTGGCCAACGTCGGTCACGCCCATCCCGAGGTCGTGAGCGCAATCGTGCGACAAGCGCAGTCGCTGCTCCACGGCATGGGCGACGTGCATCCGGCACGGGTCAAAGTCGAGCTGTTGGAGCGCCTGCTCAGTCTGTATCCGAAGGGCCAACCCGAGGCGGCGGCGATTCCCGCGCGCGCACTGCTCTCGTCTTCGGGATCGGACGCCGTGGAGACCGCCCTCAAGACCGCCCTGCTCGCAACGGCGCGACCGGGGGTGCTCGCCTTCGAGGGCGCTTATCACGGGCTGTCTCTCGGAGCGCTCGACTGCACCTGGCGGCCGGACTTCCGCGAGCCCTTTCGCGCGCGGCTGCCGGAAGCGACGCGATTCGCGCGCTACGGCGATCTCGACGATGTCTCGCGAATCGCCCGGGAAGAGGGCGACGCGATCGGTGCCGTGCTCGTCGAGCCCATCCAGGGTCGCGGTGGCGAACGCGTGCCGCCGAAGGGCTTCCTCGCCGGGCTGCGCCGGATCTGCGACGAACACGGCTGGCTGCTGATCGCGGACGAGATCTACACCGGCTTCGGGCGCACGGGCAAGGGCTTCGCCTGCGACCACGAGGCCGTGATTCCGGACCTGCTCTGCGTCGGCAAGGGACTCGCATCGGGTATGCCGATCTCGGCCTGCCTCGGAAAGCGCGAAGTCTTCGACGCCTGGCCGCTGTCCCAGGGCGAAGCGCTCCACACCCAGACCTTTCTCGGCCATCCCGCGAGCTGTGCCGCAGCGCTCGCCTCGCTCGAGGTCGCCGAACGCGACAACCTCGCCGATCGGAGTCGCTGGCTCGGGCAGCGCACCCTCGATCGTCTTCGAAAACGACTCGAGAGCTGTGGCGTCGTCCGGGAGGTGCGCGGCTTGGGCCTGATGATCGGCATCGACTGCAGTCAGGGGCAGATCGCGCAGTCAGCCACCCGGCGACTCCTCGAACTCGGATACGTCACCCTGCCTTCGGGAGAAGACGGGCGCGTGGTGTCGCTGACGCCACCGCTCTCGATTGGCGAAGCAGCCCTCGAAGCCGCCTGCGTCGCGATCGCAGATTGCCTGACGAGCCTCGATCGGCGGACGGGATCCGGGGCATGAATCGACCGGAACTCGAAAGCGAATTGCTGGCATGGATGGCGAGCGGCGAGTGGGCGCCCGACCCGGAGCGCTTCGAACGCATCGCATGCGAGCTGTTTCGCTTTCAGTTCGAGCATTGCGACCCCTATGCCCGGCTTTGTCGATCGCTTCACATCACGCCGGATCAGATATCGTGCGCAGACGAGATCCCAGCGGTCCCGACCGGCGCCTTCAAGGAATTCGACCTACGATGTTTCGAGGCCGAGGACACCCTTCGCACCTTCCGTACCAGCGGGACCTCGACTGATCGCAAGGGCGAGCTCCATCTCGACCGTCTCGATCTCTACGAGGCTTCGCTGCTGGCTGGGCTCCGGCACGCCCTGCTCGTCGAGCGAACCGGCCAGCCTACGCTGATGCGCATCCTCACGCCCTCTCCGCTGGAAGCTCCGGATTCGTCTCTTTCCTACATGTTCGGCGCGCTCCTCGAAGCGGAGGGCGGACCCGCGAGCGGCTTCTACATGCACGGTGGCAAACTCGATCTGCTCGCACTGCGAACGGCCACCGCGCAGGCGCAACGTTCGGGCGACGCGTGCCTGATCGCCGGAACGGCCTTCGCCTTCGTGCATTTCCTGGACGCCGTAGGCGACGAGACCTGGGCGCTTCCCAGCGGCAGTCGCGTGATGGAAACCGGTGGCTTCAAGGGTCGCAGTCGCGAAGTCCCGCGCGAGCTCCTGCACCGCTCGCTCGCCGCGCACTTCGGGATCCCGGAGGCGAGCATCATCAACCAATACGGGATGACCGAGCTCGGTAGCCAGTTCTACGACTCGACGCTCGTCGACCCGGCGGGTCCGCGGCGCAAGCTGGCTCCGCCCTGGGCTCGCGTCCGCATCGTGGATCCCGCCTCGGGTCGCGAGCTGCCGCCCGGAGAAGTCGGCTTGATCCTGATTCAAGACCTCGCGAATACGGGCAGCATCGCTGCCGTCCAGACCGCGGACCTGGGTCTTATTACTCTCGACAGCGACGCTGGCCAAAGCGGCTTCGAGATCGTCGGACGGGACGCGGGCGCCGAGACGCGGGGCTGTTCGATCGCCACGGACGTCATGCTGGAGGCGGCTCGGGGCGTGGGCCGATGACGCGTCTGGACTTCAATTGGCCCGACGCAGCGGGCGAAATCGTGCGCGTCGCGCGCGGCCGGCTGGCCGTTGCAGGGGAGTCTTTGCGCCGGGCTCCTTTCGAGCAGCGGCTGCAAACGGTGGCACGCGTCATCGACTCCTGGTCCCGGGTCGACTCGCCATGGCGACGCGAGCTCTCGGATCAGCTCGCCGCACAGTCGACTCTCGATGCGCGAACCCTCGACGAGGGACTCGAAAGCGCCCTGCGCGCCTGGCACCGAGATCGCTTCGTCGCCTGCGCACGGCGCGAAATCGCCGCAGCGACGCAGTCGGGCTGGCTCGCGTTGGCGCCCTTCGCCTGCACTTCGGTCCTGGCGGGTGGTGCGATTCCGATGCCGACGCTGCTTTCCGGCTTGCTGCCCCTGGTGCTCGGTTCCCCAGTTCTGCTTCGTGAAACGAGCCAGGACCCGGTCACGGGCTCCTTGCTCGCCCGATCGATCGCAGATTGCGACGAGGCTTTAGCGCGTTGTCTGGAAGTCGTGCGATTCCCGGTCGAGGATGCGTCGGCCATGGAAGCATTTCTCCAATCGCCTTGCATCGTGGCGACGGGCTCGGATCAGACCCTCTCCGCGATTCGCTCGCGTCTCGCGCCGGGCCAGCGTTTCGTCGCCTATGGACATCGCTTCTCGATCGGCGTACTCGGCCCGAATGCCGCGCAGGATGAAGCGAATCTCGATCGGACGGCAGCCGGGCTGGCGCTGGACCTGGCACGCTGGGATCAGACGGGATGTCTATCGCCCGTCGTTGTCTACCTGGTAGGCCTCAAGGCCCCGGAGCACATCCAGATCGCGAAACGCATCGCAGACCGACTCGAAGGGCTTTCCGTGTCACGGCCACGCGGCGACGTTTCGGCCTCGACCCTCGCCGCCCATGCCGCCGAACGGGCGGAGGCGCGCATGCGCGCGGCTGTCGACGACGACGCCTCGATCTTCGAGGGAGCGGATTTCGCGGTCGTTCTCGAAGCCGATGCGCGTCCGAGACCCGCGCCCCTGGCTCGATTTCTCCGGCTGCTACCCGTCCCATCCCTCGAGGAGCTCGATCGAGCGCTTGCCCCTTTCTCGGCTCATCTATCGAACGCCGCCGTAGCCGGATTCGATTCAGACGAGCTGGCGACACTGCACGAGCGGCTCACACAGACCGGTGTGAATCGGATCACGAAGCCTGGACTGCTTCAGACCCCTCCAATCGACTGGCCCCACGACGGCATGCCGCTGTTTCTCCCGATGGCGCGCTTCGCCCAACTGGATCGACCCTGATCTGATTGGTCGAGCCGATTGGTCGGTCTGATCGGCTGGTCTGATCGGCTGGGTCTGATCGCAGCGCGCAGCGGCGTCGGCGGCTGACCTCGATCGCCGTCTCGAGGCGCCCGGGGCGTCGCGCGCCAGCTCAAATTGAGCCACGAGCCGCTCCAGGCATAGCCAGGAAACAGAAAAATTACATAAATTCCGGTACTTGCTAAATACAGAACCGACTCGGTCCGATATTTACAGGACCAGTTCGGTCCGATACAGTCCGAGCCCTCAGAGCGGGCTCGGCCCGCGGAGGTTCGTGTGTTCCGGCTCAGCAAGACAACAGACTACGGCATCGTTCTGATGGCCCAGCTCGCAGGCGAGGCGCGGCGCGCGACACGCGGGGGCACCGGCAATCGAGCCCAGAATGCTCGCGAGCTCGCCCTGGCCTCAGAGCTGCCCGTGCCGATGGTCAGCAAGATCTTGAAGGCCCTTACGAGGGAGGGCCTGCTGGTGAGCCAGCGTGGCTCGAAGGGCGGATACAGCCTGGCCCGGGCGCCGGAAGATCTCACCGTGGCGGAGATGATTCGGGTGCTCGAGGGGCCGGTCGCCTTGACGGACTGTGCGATCGGACCCTCGCTGTGTGAACACGAAACGGTCTGCGCCGTGCGCGAGCCGTGGCAGGTCATCAGCCGCGTCGTCGAAGGCGCCCTGGCAGACGTGACCCTCGCCGACCTGGTGCAGCAGCGAGCGGACTGGAACACGGGACGAGGACAGGGCAGTTCGATGCTGCAAATCGATCGGGCGGCAGACCACCCCAGCGAGCCGAGCTGATACGGCACTGGGCGAATCTCGATCCCGAGCGGATCCGACTATCAATATCCGAGCAACATCCGAGTCAGATCCGATCGATATCCGAGCAGCGAGAGGAGAGCAAGATCATGGCAGGCGCCAACCCGGAGCTCGAACGACTCGCGAAGCAGGACTACAAGTACGGCTTCGTGACCGACATCGAAGAGGATCGCATCGAGCCCGGCTTGACCGAGGACGTAGTCCGACTGATCTCCGCCAAGAAGAACGAACCGGAATGGCTGCTCGAGTATCGACTCAAGGCCTTCCACCGCTTTCGCGAGATGCTCGAAGACGACGACGCCAACCCCAGCTGGGCCAAGATCCACTACGACGCGATCGATTACAACGCGATCGTCTACTACTCGGCGCCCAAGCAGCCGATCAAGCTCGAGAGCCTCGATGATCTCGACCCCGAGCTGCGCGCGACCTACGACAAGCTCGGCATCTCACTGCTCGAACAGAAGCGCCTGAACGGAATCGCGGTCGATGCTGTCTTCGACAGCGTATCGGTCGCGACGACCTTCAAGGCCGAGCTCGAGAAGCAAGGGATCATCTTCTGCTCCTTTTCGGAGGCCGTTCAGGATCATCCGGATCTAGTCAAGAAATACCTGGGCAGCGTCGTTCCCTACTCCGACAATTTCTTCGCCTGCCTGAACGCGGCCGTCTTCAGTGATGGATCCTTCGCTTATATCCCGAAGGGCGTGCGCTGCCCGATGGAACTCTCGACATATTTCCGGATCAACGCAGCCGGCACTGGACAGTTCGAGCGAACCCTGCTCGTGGCGGACGAAGATTCCTACGTGAGCTACCTCGAAGGCTGTACCGCGCCGCAGCGTGACGAAAACCAGCTCCACGCTGCGGTCGTCGAGCTCGTCGCCCTCGACCGAGCCGAGATCAAGTACTCGACGGTCCAGAACTGGTATCCCGGCAACGCCGAGGGCGTCGGCGGCATCTTCAACTTCGTGACAAAGCGCGGCGCGTGTCGCGGCTACCGATCGAAGATCTCATGGACCCAGGTCGAGACCGGCTCGGCCATCACCTGGAAATATCCGTCCTGCCTGCTGATCGGCGATGAATCGGTCGGCGCGTTCTATTCGGTCGCCATGACGAACAACCGACAGCAGGCCGATACCGGCACCAAGATGATCCACATCGGCCGAAATACGAAGAGTACGATCATCTCGAAGGGAATCGCCGCGGGGCACGGTGAACAGAGTTATCGCGGCCTCGTACGCATCGGACCCAAGGCAGAGAACGCCCGCAACTACAGCCAATGTGATTCGCTCTTGATGGGAGACCAATGCGGGGCTCACACCTTTCCGTATCTCGAGGCGAGAAATCCATCGTCGACCATTGAACACGAAGCCACGACTTCAAAGATCAGTGACGATCAGCTCTTTTTCTGCCGCCAACGCGGCATGAACGAAGAGGACGCGATCTCGATGATCGTGAACGGATTCTGCAAGGACGTGCTTCGAGAGCTCCCGATGGAATTCGCGGTCGAAGCCCAGAACCTCTTGACGGTAAGCCTCGAGGGTGCCGTCGGATAGTCCGCCACGCCCAGCTGAACCCGCCTGCCACCGCGCGGCGAGTCGCCAAAGCCGCCTCGAATTGATGAACGAGACCAAAGAGATGTCTGAAGACGCCCTGATCGAAATCCGAAACCTGCATGCCACCGCGGGCGAGACACCCATCCTGAACGGCATCGACCTCGACCTCCGAGGGGGTGAAGTGCACGCCGTCATGGGCCCGAATGGTTCCGGCAAGAGCACCCTCGCGAATGTGCTCGTAGGCAAGCCGGGATACGAAGTCACCCAGGGCGAGGTCCGGTTCCGTGGCCGCAACCTCCTCGAGATGGACCCCGAAATTCGCGCTCGCGAGGGTGTTTTCCTGGCCTTCCAGTACCCGGTCGAAATCCCCGGCGTCTCGAACAGCTACTTCCTGCGCTCCGCGGTCAACGCCATGCGCGAGCATCGTGGCCTCGATGAGCTCGACGCGATCGACTTCTTGACGCTGCTGCGCGAAAAAATGAAGCTCGTCGAGATGCCCGATGAAATGATGTCGCGGGGGGTCAACGAAGGTTTTTCGGGCGGTGAGAAGAAGCGCAACGAGATCCTTCAGATGCTCCTGCTGGAACCGAGCGTCTGCATCCTGGACGAGACCGATTCCGGTCTCGACATCGACGCGCTGCGCGTCGTCGCCAACGGCGTGAACCAACTGCGCTCCCCGGACCGCTCGATGCTGGTCATCACCCACTATCAGCGGCTGCTCGACTACATCGTCCCCGATCGCGTTCATGTCCTCTCTCACGGACGCATCGTTCGTTCGGGCGGCAAGGAGCTGGCGCTCGAACTCGAAGACAAGGGCTACAGCTGGACCGAGGATGCCGAAGCCGGCGGTGCGGACTCGTGAGTGCAGCCTTCGAATCGCTGCGTGCCCTTCGCGAGCAAGCGCTCCGCGGATTGTGCGACGGCGAAGCGGACTGGATTACCCGGCTGCGCAACGACGCTTTCGCCGCCTTCGAGGAGCAAGGCTTCCCGACGCGGCGACTCGAAGCGTGGAAGGGTACGAACCTCGCCCAGCTCGAGGCGATCAGCTTCGAGCGCGTGGGCGCCGCCCCGCCGGCTCCGATCGTCGTCACCGGAGGCGGCGCGCCCGAGCTCCACTTCGTCGATGGCCGGCTCGATGCGGCAAATTCTCAGGCCGCCAAGCTACCCCCTGGCATCCGGTTTCTGTCACTCGCCGAGGCCCGCCGACAGGCCCCCGAGCTTCTCGAGGGTCGGCTGGCGCAGCTCACGAACATCAAGGGCCAGGCGCTCGTCGCATTGCAAACGGCCTTTCTCGACGACGGCGCGGTGCTCGAGATCGATCCCGGTGTCGAGGTCGAAGCGGCGATTCGAATTCGCTTCGCCGTCACGGCAGCTTCCGCGAACTCGCCCAGCGCCGCGTTCCCGCGGCTGCTCGTGATCGCGGGTGAGCGAAGTCGTGCGGCGATCTACGTCGAGCACGCTTCGGCCGCATCGGACTCTTCACTGGACCCTTCTCCGGGTTCCACACCATCCACGTCATCCACGCTATCCACGCCATCCATGCCACCCGCGGAGCCAATGCATGCCCCCGGTCTCACCGCCTTCGTCGCCGAGCTTCATGTTGCAGCGGGCGCCCGGCTCGAGATGGTGCAGGTCCAGAATGAAGACGTCGATCGGGTGCACTTTACCAGTACGCATGCCCGGCTCGAAGGCGACGCGCACTTCGACTCCCATGTCTTCACGCTGAGCCCCGGACTGGTTCGAAGCGAACTCGAGATCAGCCTGGCTGAGGCCGGCGCCGAGACCCGTATGCGAGGCTTTTGCCTGGGCCGTGGCGAAGCTCACGTCGACCATTTCACGACGGTCGAGCATGCCGCGGAATCGTGCACGAGTGAAGAGGAGTATCGGGGTGTGCTGGGAGGCCGATCCAGCGGTGTCTTCCGAGGACGCGTGATCGTAAGGCCCGGGGCACAGAAGACCGATGCGCGTCAGTCGAATTTCAACCTACTGGTCTCCGATCGCGCAAGCATCGACTCCAAGCCCCAGCTCGAAATCTATGCCGACGACGTTCGAGTCAGTCACGGTTCGACGATCGGTCGACTGGACGAGGAAGCCCTCTTCTTTCTGCGCGCTCGCGGAATCGATGCGACACACGCCAGATTGATCCTGACCCGTGCTTTTGCGCACAGCATCGTCGAGGGCATCGCCCAGGACGCGCTTCGCGACACGGCCGCTTCGCAAGTCGACCGGGCGCTCGCGCATCTGGACGGCAATGCGCCCGCAAGCTCCGGAGGCAAGCCCTGATGAGCCTGGACCCGGATTCGATTCGTCGGGATTTCCCGATCCTCGAGACCGAGATGCGTGGTCGGCCGCTCACCTATCTGGACAGTGCCGCCAGTGCACAGAAGCCGCGAGTTGTCATCGAGGCAATCTCGAATTTCTATTCCGCTCACTACGCGAACATCCATCGAGGCGTCTACCAACTTTCGGCCGAGGCGACGCGCAAGTACGAGGACGTGCGGGGCCGCGTGGCCCGATTCATCGGCGCCCCGGATGCGCGTGAGATCATCTTCGTCCGCAATGCGACCGAGGCGATCAATCTCGTGGCGCGCAGCTGGGGCGACAGCCAGATTTCCAGACATGACGAGATCGTCCTCACGCATATGGAGCATCATTCCAACATCGTTCCCTGGCAGATGCTCGCCTCACGCGTCGGCGCGAAGATCCGGGTGGCGTCGATCAGCGACTCGGGTGAACTCGATCTCGATCATCTGAAGAGCCTGCTCGGGCCGAACACCAAGCTACTGGCCTTCGCTCACGTATCGAACGCCCTGGGCACGATCAATTCGGTGAAGGAATTGACCCGCATCGCGAAGCAGCGGGGCATCACGACGCTGGTCGACGGCGCCCAGGCCGTCCCCCACCAACCGGTCGACGTGACCACCCTCGGCTGCGACTTCTACGCCTTCTCTGGCCACAAGGTCTTTGGACCCACCGGCGCGGGCGTCCTCTACGGGCGATTGCCGCTGCTGGAATCCATGCCGCCCTTCCTGGGCGGCGGCGACATGATCGAGAGCGTGTCCTTCGAGGGGACGACCTACGCCCCGGTGCCTCACAAATTCGAAGCCGGCACCCCGGACATCGCCTCGGTGATCGGCCTCGGGGCCGCAGTGGACTATCTCGACGCGATCGGCATGGACAAGATCGTCGCCTACGAACAATCGCTCCTCACCTATGCGACTGAATGTCTCGAGGAGATCCCGGGCCTGCGCTTCATCGGCACCGCGAAGGAGAAGGCCGCCGTCCTCTCCTTCGTGCTCGAAGATATCCATCCCCACGACATCGGAACCATCCTCGACCGCGAGGGCGTTGCAATCCGGACGGGCCATCATTGTGCACAACCGCTGATGGAGCGAATGGGCGTCCCAGCGACGGCGCGTGCTTCGCTCAGCTTCTACAACACTTTGGAGGACGTCGACCGCCTGGTCGCTGCGCTCCATAAGGCCCAGGAGATCTTTCACTGATGGACGATCTTCGTGAGCTCTACCAGGAGACAATCCTGGGACATAACAGGAAGCCTCGAAACTTCCGCGTCCTCGAGGACGCAACCCACCAGGCAGATGGACACAACCCGCTGTGTGGCGACGCACTGACGCTCTACCTCCGCGTCAATGACTCGGGGATGCTCGAAGAACTGACCTTTCAGGGATCCGGCTGTGCGATCTCGAAGGCCTCGGCGTCGCTCATGACCGAGTTTACCAAGGGCAAATCGCTGCCCGAAGTGCATGACGACTTCGAACGGTTTCACGCACTCGTGACGTCGCCGCCCGGTGCCGAGCCCAAGACCGACGGCCTGGGCAAGCTCGCGGTATTCGCAGGCGTTCGCGAGTACCCCGTACGCGTAAAATGCGCGACCCTGGCCTGGCACGCGTTGCGATCTGCGCTCGAGGGTGATGGCAAAACGGTAAAGACGGAGTAGATCTCGATTCGGAAGACAGATCGGCCGATTCGAGGGCCGCTTCGGCACAGGGCCACGATGAAATTCTAGACGCGATAGCCGGCGCGACGAATAGGAGGCACGCAGTGTGCCACAAGCAGTGTGCAAGAAGAGAAAAGAAGAGAAAAGAAGAGAATGAATCATGTATGAATTAAAGGACGAGAGCGAACGCGTGATCGAAGGCGGCGATCCGGACGGGGGCGGGATGAGCGTGGCGATGCAGATCCGAGACCGCATCGTCGCAGTGCTCAAGACCGTCTACGATCCCGAGATTCCCGTCGACATCTACGAGCTCGGACTGATCTACGGCGTCGAAGTCACGGATGAAGGCGAAGCCCACGTCACGATGACTCTCACGACACCGATGTGCCCGGTTGCCGAAACGCTGCCCCCCGAAGTCGAGGACAAGGTTCGCAACGTCATCGGCGTGAAGGACGCGAGCCTCGATCTCGTCTGGGACCCGCCGTGGAGCGTCGACATGATGTCGGATGCAGCGCGACTCGAACTCAACATGATGTAGCTTCGCAGATGAATGTTCTCGGCACTGCGGCCTTCTTCGCATTCGGAGCGCTACTCGTTCTCTTCGGGGCCAACGCCGGCGAGATCATTCAGACGCTGCGACTCGACTACGCCGAGTTCGGACTTGCTGCCTCGACACTCTTGCTCGGTATTGGAGCCGGGATCTTTTGCGCCGGCCCTCTCGTCGACCGTCTCGCGAGACGCCCACTCTTCCTGCTCGCCTGCGCCAGCGTCGCGCTCGCGGCACTTTCGGTGGGCCCCAGGACGACCTATGAGGCGCTTCTCTTCGCCAGCTTCGTAATCGGCTTCGGAGCGGGTTTCTACGAAACCCTTCTCAACGCCGTGATCGTCGAAGAGTCGGCCTCCAAAGCACCGCGACGCCTCCTCTTCATTCATTCCGCAGCCACCTGCGGTGCCGCCGTGACGCTCTTCGCGATCGGTTCTCTGCGCGAGCCCCTGGGTCTGGCTTGGTATGACTCCTTTCGTGCGGCTGGCCTGCTGCACGGGGCACTCCTGTTCGGAGCTCCTCTGCTTCCCACGCAAAGGCCGTCTGTCCACGATTGGGGAGACCAAGCGAGCTCGCGATCAGAAGAGGGGCGCCGTCTGCTGATCGCGATCTGTATCGCGACCTCTGTCTACGTCGGAGTCGAATCGACCCTCACGACCTTCGTGGCCGACCATGCTCAGAAGAACCTCGGATTCGGTGCGGATCGCGCGGCCGGGGTGGTCGGCTTCTTCTGGAGTGGCCTGCTCGCCGGTCGGTTGACGCTCGGTCTATCGCACAAAGAGCCCGGCGCCGGTACGACAGCGCTGCTGGCTCTCGTTTCGAGCGCCGTAGTCGCCGCGTTCTTCGGGGGCTGGACCACTTCGCCCGAGCTCGCGATGGCGCTGACCGGCTTCTTTCTCGGTGGCGTATTTCCAATCATGATCGGGCTGGCCGGCGTAACGATGCCCGGTGCGGCCGGCACCGCGGTCGCACTCGCTGCGGGGCTTGGCTCCCTGGGCGGATTTCTCGTGCCCTGGTTGACGGGCATCCTCGCGGCCCACACCGACCTCGCGGTCGCGCTCACGAGCCTGTCGCCCTGGCTGCTGGTCCTCGCCATCGCGAGCGCAGTCATACGTCGACTACAGATCCGATAGAACGGAGCTATCGTGGGCCGCGTGGAATCTCTGGATGGCATCGTCGTCACCGGCGCGAACGGCCAGCTCGGCCGCGCCTTGCTCAGCGAACTCGCTGGCCAGACCCAGCCCCGAGTTCGCGCGCTCGTGCGCTCCGAAGTGGCCCGCAGAACGATCGAGGCCCTATCTCTCGACCCCGCGCCTGAGATTGTAATCGTCGACTACACGAGCCCGCGCGACATGCAAGAGGCCATTGCCGACATGCGGTGCGTGGTTCATCTCGTGGGCATCATCAAGGAATCTCCCGGCGCTCGTTATGTCGAGGCTCATGAACAGACCTGTCACGCGCTGGCGCTCGCGGCTAGTCGCGCCAACATTGAACGGATCATCTACCTTTCGATTCTGGGCGCAAGGCCGAATTCGGACAACGACTGTTTGGCGTCGAAGGGACGTGCCGAGGCGCTATTGCTCGACGATCGCGTGCCAGCGACCGTCTTGCGGGTTCCGATGGTACTGAGTGGAGACGACCCGGCGTCGATCTCGCTGCGCCGCCAGACGCGCTCCAAGTCCGTTCGTTTGGTGGCGGGTGGACGCACGCGCCAACAGCCGATCGACTCTCGGGACCTGATTCGCGCCATTCTCGCTGCGCGAACTGCAGCACCGGGGCGGCACCTCGCTCTGGATGCCGGTGGCCCCGAATGCCTCACCCATCGCGACCTCGTGCTTCGCGCCGCGCACCTCTGGGGGAACGAACCGCGAATCAGATCGATCCCCTTCTGGCTGGCTCGCTTCGCGATTGCCCTGCTGTCCTCCGTCCTGAGGCGCCCTCCGATCACGCTTTCCATGTTCGAGATTCTGCAACGCGATGATCGCGCCGATCCCAAGGTCCTCACCAAGGCCCTCGGCATCGAGTTGACGCCGCTCTCGCAGACCCTCGACGACTACATCGGGCCAGGGAGTGAGGGCGCGAAGATCGAGACGCCGAGCTGACGCAGCCGACCCCGAGCTCTATGCCGAGAAGAACTGGAGCGATGTGAAGTCATGACCGAGTCCAACGCCCAGGCCGACGCGACGCCCCGTCGCGCGGCCCTCTGGCAGCAGGCACTGCCCTGGGCCATCACGATCGCATGCTTTGCATACCTATACGGGCGTCTCGATGCCGCCGCAGGGCGCGACGAGTTGAGTCTGGTCGAGTACCTCTCCGCGATCTTCGCTCGGGTTTCGTGGGGAAGCTGGCTCGCCCTGATGCTGCCCTACTCGGCATTCTTCTTTCTGATCGACTCACTGATCGTCTGGCGTGTCGTCTGCTGGTTCAACACGCCCGTGCACTACCTCGATATCCTGCCGATTCGAGGCAGCTCCTACATCCTCTCGATCCTGAACGAACAGGTCGGAAAGGGAGCAATGGGGCTCTACCTCAACCGACGCTATGGCGTGCCGGGCTGGGAGGTTGGATCGAGCATGATCTTCATCATGTTCTGTGAGTTCTACTACCTGCTGGCCTGGGCATTCGTTGGATGGCTGATGCGCGGCGACGAACTGCCGGAAGTCTTCGGTCTGATTCCCTGGATCGGCGGCGCTGCGGCGCTCTTCTTCGCGGGCTTCTACCTGTTCTTCCGAGGACCGATCGGCCGGGGTGTCGCGCTACGCGAAAAACCGCTCTTCAAGAGCTTCCGCGAAGCGGGCATCCTTCAATACCTCACGATCATGGTCCTCCGCTCGCCGGCGTTGCTGTCGGCGGTCGTCGTCTACACCCTCGCGCTGCGTCTGTTCGGAGTCGACGTCGAAATGCTGCAGATGCTCGGCTACCTGCCCATCATCTTCTTCGGGGCAGCCACACCGGGACCCATGCGGACGGTGGCGATCACCCTCTGGGTGATCTTGTTTCCCGGCAATGAGGGCGAGATGACGACCTTCGGATTCGTCCAGCACAACTTCTTCATCTTCTTCAATGCCGCAATCGGGCTGCTCTTCCTACGACGGGCGAACCGCGAGCTCTTCGGCGGCGCCGAGAGCGGAAGACCCGCTTGAGCGGCACAATTCACAGCCCAGAGCGCGCAGCGCAATGCAACGTCAGGAAGACGACGAAGAGGGCCCTCGGGACATCACGATCGCCCAGGCGCGATCGCCGATCGAGACGAAGGTCGAAAGCAGCAGCCCCCAGCCCAACCAGACCACCTGCGCATCGGCCGGAAAGTCCATCCCAAGGCTCTCACGCGTCACGATGATCCCGATCGGAACGAAGTAGAGGATCCCGTTCCAGCGCCCCAGAGCGCTCGCACGGAGCTGACACCCCACGAGCGCGCGAGAATCCAGGACGTATTGCAGGAACGCCGCGCCCACCAGGCAGGGCAGGACCCAAGGCGTCTGACCGGCCGCTGCCAGAGCCATCAGACCAAACACGACGAGTGTGGCATCGCTTCCATGATCGAGGAGAGCGCCGAGGGCCGAGCTTTCTCCCCGCGCCCGGGCCAGCCTTCCGTCCACCCAATCGCTAGCGACCGCCAACCAGAACAGAATGCAGGCGACCCGCCAGGAATGGGCCATGATCGCCCAGGCCAAGGGGAGCGCTGCCAGCAGTCGCAGAGCGCTCAGCCCATTGGACCAGGTCAGCCAACGAGGCGCTGCAGAGCTTGCGGCAGTGGGCTCGTGCCCGGAATCGGGCAGCTGTTCCGCGCCGCAGGCCCGCTTCAAGTTTTCGACCTCAATTCCGCCATTTCGGAATCCGATCCTTGATCCGGTTCCAGCCGAGGCGGTCGAAGAGTTCTTCGATCCGCTCGGGGTCCGCGCCGCGATAGGAGAGCTCGGCCAGCCCCGGCTTCAGGCCCGGCACCTTGCGCACAATCGTGGCCAGCTGTTTCGTCTTCAGGGCGCGTTCGCGGTGGGCATCGATTTTTTCCGCCAACCGCCGGGCGCCCCGAATCGCAATCTCGGGCCAGGCATCGGAGCGGGCCGGGATCGCCTCGATCGAATCGAAGGCCCCGAGCAGGGCGGCGGCTGATTTCGCACCCACCCCGGGCACCCCCGGAAGGTTGTCGATCGCATCTCCGACCAGCCCGAGATAGTCCGGGATCTGTGCGGGTGAAACCCCGAATTTTTCGCGGACAGCATCGGCATCGAGGGTCCGTTCCTTGGCCAGATCGTAGACGACCACGCGATCGTCTTCGCGAACCAGCTGACAAAGATCCTTGTCTGTCGTGAGTACGCGTGCCCGACCGCGCCGACGCACTACTTCGTCGGCCACGGTCCCGATCAGGTCGTCAGCCTCGTACTCGTCGATTTCATAGCTCGCGAAGCCCAATGCCACTGAGATTTCGTAGCAGAGATCGAATTGCGGCTCGAGATCGTCCGGCGGTTCTCCGCGTTGGGCCTTGTACAGAGGCTCGATCGCGTTTCGAAAGCTCGTCATGGCTGCATCGAAACAGACCGCAATATGGGACGGGTCCTCCTGCATTACATAACGAATCAATGTATTGGCAAAGCCATATGCCGCATTGCACGGCGTGCCATCCTTTGCCGTCATCTCGGGCAGGGCATAGTAGGCGCGGAAGATGTAGACATGAGCATCGAAGAGATGGATCAGCGGACCCATTCGCTTGCCGGCGGTCTTCTTGTTGGCGGCTTTGAGCAGAATTGAGCTCCTAGAAGCGATCGTCGAGCACGGTCTCGACAATCGTCCCGGCAGCATGCTCGATGGGCAGATCCGTCTTCTGGCCATCTCGGCGGCGAACCAATTCGAAGACTCCGTCCGCCAGTCCCTTTGGCCCGATCGTGACTCGGTAGGGGAACCCTACGAGATCCGCGTCTTTGAACTTGACACCCGGCCGCTCGCGGCGATCGTCGATGATCACGTCGATCCCCGCCTCACCGAGCTTCTCGTAGAGCCGCTCACCCGCTTCATGGCATTCGACGTCCTGGGGCTTGACGACCGTAATGACGACTTCGTAGGGCGCAACGTTGACGGGCCAGCAGATTCCGTTCTCGTCGTGATGTGCCTCGACGACCGCAGCCAGGTTGCGCTCGATTCCGATACCGTAGGAGCCCATCACGAGCGGGATCGAATCGCCCTTCTCGTTCTGGACCCGCGCGCCCATCGCCTCGCTGTACTTCGTACCGAGCTTGAAGATATGACCGACCTCGATCGCCTTGTGCACCGACAGGGGGGTCTTGCACATCGTGCAGGCTTCGCCGTCGTTCACCTCACGAAGATCGAGCCAGGCGTTGACATCGATATCGCGTTCGATATCGACCCCACGCAGGTGGCTCTCGTCTTCGTTTGCACCGGTCACCATGTCGCGACGCCCGCGCAGCGCTTCATCCGCAATCACATAGACTTCGCCCACACCCACCGCGCCGAGGCTCCCAGGTGATGCGCCCAACGCGGCGCGAATCTCCGCCGGCGTAGCCGCCCGAATCGCGGCGGCTTCGACCTGGTCGATGAGTTTCTGCTCCGCCAGCTGTTGGTCGCCGCACAACAGGATCAGGACCATCTTGTCGTCGATGTTGTAGACAAGCGTCTTGATCTGACGCTGTGCAGCCGCCCCACCGTCCATTCGGGCCAGGTCTTCGATCGTCTTTACGCCCGGCGTCGGAAACTTCTCGGGTGACGGGAGTCCCGCGCCGTCCTCGACTTCGGGGGCCAGGCTCTGTGCCTTCTCGAGGTTCGCCGCGTACCCGCATTTGCCACAGTGCGCGACCCAGTCCTCACCCGCATCGCTCTTCAGCATGAACTCGATCGACTGGTTCCCACCCATCACGCCCGAAGACGCCTCGACCGCCACGATTTCGAAACAGAGCCGTTTGAAAATCCGGCGATAGGCCTCGAAATGCTGATCGAAGGAATGGTCGAGTCCGGCCTGATCGACATCGAAGGAGTAGGAGTCCTTCATCGTGAACTCGCGCACCCGCAGCACGCCACTCTTGGGCCGCGCTTCATCGCGAAACTTCGACTGAAGCTGAAACCAGATCTGGGGAAGTGACTTGTAGGTGCGCAGCTCTGACGCGTGATAGGCGAAGACCTCCTCGTGGGTCATACCGAGAGCCATATCGGCCTGCTTGCGATCCTTCAGCCGAAACATTTCCTCGCCGACCGAATCCCAGCGACCCGACTTCTCCCAGATCTCTCGCGGGTGGATGCAGGGCAGGCGAAATTCCTGTGCCCCGATCTTCTCCATCTCTTCCCGCATGATCCCCTCGATCTTGCGCAGCGACCTGAATCCGATCGGCGTCATCGAATAGACGCCCGCCATCAGCTGCCGCACGTATCCAGCCCGCACCAGGAGCTTATGACTCACGGCCTCAGCGTCGGCGGGATCGTCGCGAAGGGTCGGAATGAAAGCGCTGGACCAGCGCACGGCTGCTCTCCTCTCACGGGCTTGCGGGGTCGGGGAAGCATAGCCACTACTCGACGGACCCGTCGGGAAGTCGCCGCAAGGGAAGAATTCCGTCTAGACCGCAGTCGAGAGGCGTTCGAGCCGCGCATCGAACTCGGTTTGAATTCGTTCGAGCTGTGGATCGCCGTCCCGAGAGACCCTTGAACCATCGAGGGAACCCACCGTCACGATGCCCGCGCGCGTACCCGTCAAGAACACGGCATCGGCTTTGTAGAGATCGAAGCGGCCCAGACTGCACTCAGAGGTCTCGAAAGCGAGATCCTGACCGATCTCGAGAATCGTGGCCCGAGTGATGCCTTCCAGAGCGCCGTCGGATGCCGGCGGCGTCGTCAGACGGTTGCGCTGCAAGGTGAAGAGATTCGTCGCCGTCGCCTCGGCGACGAGCCCCCGCGCATTGAGAACCAGCGCGTCGTCGGCGCCGCGCAGATTCGCTTCGCGCTTCGCCAGCACATTGTTGAGATAGTTGAGGGATTTCACTCGCGGATCGAGGACGTCGGGCGCTGGGCGGCGAAGACTCGACGTGATGAGCTCGAGCCCGGCCGCCCGCTTATCGGCTGTGAGTTGCGCGGGGGCTGCCGCGATGCAGAACAGGCCCGGCTGTGGGCAGCTCGCTGGGTCGATGCCCAGGGCGCCCACACCGCGGGTGATGATCAGCCGCAGATAGCCGGGCCTCGCGCCCCAGGCACGTGTCGTGGCCCGGGCGACTTCCCGCACGCGATCGAATCCGCCCGGCACTTCGATTCCGATCGTGCGAGCTGCCGTCTCGAAGCGTTTCATGTGATCGTCGAAGCGGAAGATGCCGGCGGGCGTCACGCGAATGCCCTCGAAGAGACCGTCTCCGAAGAGAAAACCGTGATCGAGGATTGGCAGGCGCGCCTGGGCGGCGGGGACGATCGCACCCTCGATCCACGCCAGGGCATCGCTGTCTCGAGTCATGAGCAGGACTCCTGCTGGCGTCCGGAGGCCAGTGTCTGGCTGGTCGACCCCCTGCGCGAATTGGCGCGCGGGCGCCTTTTTCGGGTGTGAGGAACGCCCAGGCGCTCACCCACCGCGGCCGCCGCAGCGAGCAGACGTTGCGCGACGGCCTGCTCTCCGAGTTCGCCGAAGCGAGCGGAGGCGGCACCCATGCTGAGGGTCGCGATCATTTCGCGCCCAGTTCCCGGGCGATCCTGCCAGATCGGGACCGCCAGCACCGACAAGCCTTCGATCCAGGCATCGCGATTGATCGCATAGCCCCGCTCGACGCTGCGCAGATCCTCCGAATCAGCTTCCGGAGCCAGCTCCTGGAGCCCGTCGGCGAAGACGCGATACAGCCTTCCCGTCGCCGTCGTTTCAGCCGGGATCAGGTCTCCGATCTCGGGCGCAACTCGCAGAAATCCGCTGCCCTCACACTTGTCGAGGACACGGAGCGTGGCGTGGCGCCGGGCGACCAGAAAGACCGTTTCAGCCAGGGCCGAGGCCTCCGCTTCGAGAACCGGGCGCGCAGCCCGCACCACGGGCTCCTGCGACTGAGCCCCCAATCCGAGCGAGAGCAGTGCCAGTCCTGGCCGATAGCGTCCACTCTCGTCTCGCTCGACAACCTCCCGTTCGAGCAGCGATGTCAGCAGCCGGTGGCAGCTCGATTTCGGGAGGCCGAGATCCCGACCGATCTGGCTGAGCCCGAGCGAGTCGTCTGCCGCATGCAGATGGAAGAGCACGTCCAGTGCTTTTTCGACCGTTGCTGCCCCCGCCACGAAGACCTCCCGAGTTCGACGCGCCTCGAATAGACCACTATGAGATCAAGTTCGCTTTGACTCGCTTGCTCATCTCTTACTGATCTCTCACTGATCTCAACGCGCTCTGATGTTCGTTGGTCCACATACTAATATATAGTTTCAATAAACGGAACATTTTTTTCATCGCCGACAAACCCAAGAAGGGGCGCCGTGGGTCCAGCGCTTCGAGGACCTTCAGTCGCGGACGAGGCACGCCAGCACCGTCGCATGCACCAGCAACCGGGATTCACCGCGCTCATCCGGCCCGATCTGGAAGGGCGTCACGGTGCCCAGCACCTGCCGCCCGGCGGCGTGGGCGGCCACCCAGGCCGCCTCGAGATCCGAATCGCCGTGAAGCTGAGCGTCCCGACTCCGACAGGTGAACTGGAGCAGCCACGCCGAATCGGTGAGCGAGTCGAGCGAGTCCCGGAGCGCCTCTCGCCCCAGCGTCGCGTCCGGCCATGCCAGGCAGATCTGATCGCCCCGCTGCAGCTGCACCGGGAGCGAGAAAGCCCCTCGTGGCCCATCGATCCCGACTACATACCGCTCGTCGTAGGCCTCGGGCGGCGCTTCGCTCACGCCCTTCGCGGAGCGCCGATGGCGCACCAGGATCCGGCTGAAATGAGGCTCCAGGGCAGCGCCGTGTTCGAAGCCGAGCTGTTGCCGAACCTGGTCGAGGGCTGATTCGGATTCGAGTCGGTCGATCCAACGATCGCGGCAGGCAGTGATTTCGAGCCACGGACTGGCAGGCCTGCTCGCGCGCGCCGTGCCAAGCAGCGGAGCTCGACCCACGGCGTGCTCCGGGCCCGGCACGATCAGGCCGATCAGCGCGCCCGCCCACTCCTGCTCCGGGCCAACCCAGCCACGCGGCGGGGCGCCGTCGAGCCCCGAGGCCGCAGCGCCCGCAATCGCCGGGCGGCCCAGCAGGGCCGCGAGGGTCGGGAGCATCGGCTCGATTGGATTCGCGCCATACGCGTCTGGAAAGAGCAGCAGCAGATCCGACGGGTTCAGATGGCTCCGGCCGGCCGCATCGAGGATTTCGTGGGCGATCCGTTCGACCTCTTGATCGCCTGGTTCGAAGGCGAAGGCGACCGGCTCGCAGCCGCCGCTGCGCCAGGCCAGCAGGCCCAGCGCCGGCTGGTCCCGCCAGACCCGTCCGTCCGCCACCAGGCCCTCGAAGCTGGTCCCGACCAGCTCCACGCCGGGCCAACGCTGTGCCAGGAGAAGACCGACTTCGTGCCCCTGAGAGCCCGCTGCAGCGCTGCTCAACAGGATTCCACCCGCGATCTGGCTGGGCCCTCGAAGCTCGACCTCGGCCACACTGGCCAGCTCCCTGGCAGCCTGCGGAGCCTCCAAGGCCGACGAAAAGGAGATCGAAAATCCACTCATCACGCAATCCACGACCGAATCGATACCGCGACCTGGACCCGAGATGCCAGCCCACGCTGCGGCCCGGATCTCCGGGATTCCCAGCGACTCCCCGAGCCGTCTGTAATTCGCGGGTTTCGGCGACGTGGTGCGTCGGCTAGCCTCGCCGTCAGACGCAGCCTCGGGGCGGCGTCCAATCCCCCTGCCGGTTAGGGCGTGGGCCAGCATACCTGGCACGCGAGGATCTTGACTAGGCGTCCGATCGAACCAGGTCAGACGTCGCAGGGGATGCTGGGCAGGGATCCCCCGTTCAGTGAGACCAGAGTGGCTGACTTCGGAATCATCACGCAGGCGTCCGAGCTCGAAGACCTCGCCGAGGCACTGCTTCGCGAAGAGGTGGTCGCCTTCGACACGGAGGCCGACAGCTTCTACCACTACTACGACAAGGTCTGCCTGATCCAGATTGCCACGCGCAAGAAGTGTTGGCTCGTCGATCCGCTCGCCCTGAGCGGTCCAAAGCATCTCGCACCCCTGGCACAGGTGTTTGCCTCACCGAAGGTTCGCGTGCTCTTCCATGCGGCCGAGTACGACATCTACGTACTGAAACGCGATGCGGGCTTCGAGTTCACGAACCTCTTCGACACGATGGTGAGCGCCCAGCTGCTGGGGTATCCCTCGATCGGACTCGCCGCGCTCGTCGAGAGGCACTTCGGCGTCAAGCTGCCGAAGGACGAACAGCGATCCGATTGGTCCAGGCGCCCGCTGACCGACAAGCAGCTCGATTATGCCGCATCGGACGTGCTCTACCTGATCAAGCTCGCGGACAAGCTCGAAAAGAAGTTGATCAAGGCGGGACGACGCGATTGGGCGGAGGACGACTTCCAGGCGCTTTGCGGTAGACGCTGGCCGGATCGGGAATTCGACAAGCTCGGCTACCTCCGCATCAAGGGAGCGCGAGCATTGGATCCCGTGGCGCTCGCGGTGCTTCGCGAACTCTTCCTGTTGCGCGACAAGCGCGCTCGCGAGATCGATCGACCGCCCTTCAAGGTTCTGGGCAACCGGACATTGCTCGAGATCAGCCGATCCCGGGCGGCCGATCTCGACCATCTGGCCGAGATCAAAGGCGTCTCGGAACTGATCCTCAAGCGGCTTGGCAAGGATCTCGTGACTGCGGTCAAGAAGGGCCTGCGTCGGCCGCACGGCCCGATTCCCAAGCTCGAGAGCAACGGGCGTCGTCGCATGGATCGAACGACCGAAAAACGACTCGGAGCCTTGAAGGACTGGCGGGGACCGCGCGCCGAGGCACTCAAGCTCGACCCGGGCGTGTTGTGTCCGAACGCCGCTCTAGAAGCCATCGCCGCGGCGATTCCGACCAACGCCGAAGACATGAAAGGCATTCCCGAGCTGAAGAGCTGGTTCGTTCGAGAGTTCGCCGACGAAATCGTGGCTGTACTCGAGCGTCACGCCGCAGCGGACGCGCTCGCTGGCGAGCGCGCTGAAGACAAAGGGCACGAGACCGGACCCGGCCGGAGTGGACGGCGACGCAGCCGCGGTGGCTCGAAGACCAAGGCGGCCGCCAAAGCATCCTCCCGACCCGGCAAGAAGACCCGGGGCAGCAGCTGAAGCTGAAAAGAGAGCGCCCCACGGCTGAGCCGCGGAGGCCTGATCGGTGGGGATGCGACTCGAAGATCGTGCCCGGATGGGCAGCGATGGCTCGGTATCTCGTGTCGACCTGGAAACCCGGGGCGCTGAGCTCGGGTGGGGTGCAGTCTGGGGGAAAGCGCCTTTGGAACCCAGACCCCGGGAGTTACTGGCCGGCCCGGACGAACGCGCCCGTGTTTAACCGTCCGAGCCAGCCAGTTTCCAAATCGTTCTGGTTCGTACCGATTCTCGAGAACGAACCCTGTACCTGCAGCACGTTATCTATCTAGAGCACATCTCGTGCTAGAGCACATCTCGTGCCAACTCCCACGGATCGCTCCAGACAATGGCCAAACCCTTGAGTTTGCTGACTTTCTCCCTGTCTTGGCGGTTGGCACCGGGCGTCGACCCTCGTCAGCAAGTGCCAACTGAGGCGGCAGACCATCTACGGCAACCCGAGTCGATCTGTGGGGTTCGACGAAATTCGCCTTTCAGCGCAAGGCCTTGAGTCTCTTTGCCGACTGCAGCCAACTGCGTTCCCTGCCGCCGAAGTTGGCACACACGGCGGCGGTGCCGCACGAGCCGCACCTCGAAGACTCGTCTACAGAATCGTGCAGGAGCGCCACGAGTACGACTCGGTGGGATAGACTCGCCGCGTGTTCGCCGAACGCCGCCAGCAACTGCTCGATGCGATGGCTCCCGATGCCGTCGCGATCCTGGTCGGCGCGCGGCTGCTACCCCGCTCCGCGGATACGGAATTCCCATTCCGCCAGGACAGCGATTTCTGGTATCTCACGGGCTTCGACCATCCCGATGCCATTGCCATTCTGAGTACGCGGAAGGGCCCGCGCTTCACACTCTTCGTGCAACCGCGGGATCCGGCCGCGGAGACCTGGGGCGGCGACCGGCCCGGGGTCGAAGGCGCCCTGGCGGAGTATGGCGCGGAAGCCGCCTACCCTCGGGAGGAGTTGCTCGGCAAACTTCCCGAGATGCTGCGCGGCGCCGATCGCCTGTATCACGTGCTCGGCCGCGACGCCGAGATCGATGCCCGCATCGTCTCACTCCAGGAAGAGATCCGACGCCAATCCCGCGGCGGCGTGCTGCCCGCCCGAGCCATCATCGATCCGCGCGACCTGATCCACGAAATGCGGCTCTTCAAGAGCGAGGCCGAAATCGAGCTGATGCAGCATGCCGCGGAAATTTCCCTCGAGGCACATGCTGCGACCGCACGCCTAGCACAACCGGGAAACTTTGAATACGAACTCGAAGCCGAGCTCGGTCGGGTCTTTCGCGCACGGGGCGGGGCGGGACCGGCCTACGGCACGATTGTCGGCGCAGGCCGAAACGCCACGACCCTGCACTATATTCGCAACGACCAGAAGCTCCGACCCGGTGATCTCGTGTTGATCGACGCGGGTGTCGAGTACCAGGGCTATGCCTCGGACGTCACCCGGACCTATCCGGTCGGTGGGCGTTTCGAACCGGCCGCGCGCGACCTCTACGAAGTCGTCCTCACTGCGCAGCTGGCCGCGATCGACGCCATCCGGCTGGGCACCACGCTGCCCGACGTGCATGCCAGGGCGATCCGCATGCTCTGCGAAGGCATGGTTTCCCTCGGCATCCTCGAGGGTAACGTCGATGACCTGATCGAGGGCGAGGCCTATCGCCGCTACTACATGCACGGAACCAGCCATTGGCTCGGCCTCGACGTTCACGATGTCGGGGCCTACGTGAAGCGCAGCGGCGAGGGCGAGGCCAAGCCACGCCCCCTGGAGACCGGTATGGCCTTCACGATCGAGCCGGGCCTCTATATTGGAGCGGCGGATCCGGACGCACCCGACGCCTTCAAGGGAATCGGGGTGCGGATCGAAGACAATATCGTCGTCGCGAACGAGGGTATCGTCAATCTGAATCGTGGCATCCCAAAGAAGGTCGACGAGATCGAGGCCTGGGTGCGCGGGCAGGACTAGACTGGACTGGACTGGAAAACCGAGGACGCTTGCTGCCTCGCGCAAACCGCTTGAAACGAAAGGCTAGAGATGCCCGATATCGAATCCTTGTTGAAGGAGAAGCGCTCCTTCAAGCCGGCTCCGGAATTCAGTCGCCAAGCCAACTGGAACAAGAAGACCAGCAACGAAAATCGCAAGCTCGGGGAGCAGAACCCGACCCGATTCTGGGCCAAGATGGCCAAGGAACACGTCGACTGGTTCACACCCTGGAAGAAGGTCCTCGACTGGAAGCCACCCTTCGCGAAGTGGTTCGTGGGTGCCAAGACGAACGTCTCCTACAACTGCCTGGATCGCCATCTCGAGGGCGACAACGCCTGGCGCAAGAACAAGGCCGCAATCATCTGGGAGGGCGAGCCCGGCGACAGCCGCGTCATCACCTACGCCGAACTCCACCGGGAAGTTTGCCGCTTCGCCAACGTGCTCAAGACCCAGGGCGTCAAGAAGGGCGACCGGGTCGCGCTCTACATGCCGATGATCCCAGAGCTCGCAATCGCGATGCTCGCCTGCACGCGCATCGGTGCGCCGCATTCGATCGTTTTCGGAGGCTTCTCGGCCGAAGCGCTCAGTGACCGCATCAACGACGCTGAGGCGAAGCTCGTAGTAACCGCTGATGGTGGCTACCGCAAAGGCGCTCCCTTCGCCTTGAAGGCCACCGTGGATGCCGCCGTCCTGAAGACGCCGAGTGTCGAGAGGGTCATCGTCGTCGAACGGACGAAACAACCCGTCGAGATTCGGCCTGACCGCGATCTGTGGTGGCATGAAGAAATGGCCAAGGCGAGCACAAAGTGTGCGCCTGCAAAGCTCGATTCCGAACACCCGCTCTTCATCCTCTATACGAGCGGCACGACCGGCCATCCCAAGGGCATCCTGCACACGACGGGCGGATACCTCACCCACGTGACAACCACCTTCAAGGCGATCTTCGACATCAAGGACGAAGACGTCTATTGGTGTACGGCCGACATCGGTTGGATAACCGGCCATTCCTACGTCGTCTACGGACCGCTCGCCAACGGTGCCACGACCCTCATGTACGAAGGAACGCCGGCCCACCCAGGCCCTGACCGCTGGTGGGCACTCATCGAAAAATGGGGCGCGACGATCCTGTATACGGCACCGACCGCAATTCGAACCTTCATCCGACTCGGTGACGAACATCCGAAGAGCCACGACCTGTCTTCGCTGCGACTGCTCGGGACCGTCGGCGAACCGATCAATCCGGAAGCCTGGATGTGGTATCACCGCGTGATCGGCGGAAAGCGCTGTCCGATCGTCGACACCTGGTGGCAAACCGAGACCGGTGGAATCATGATCACGCCACTTCCCGCCTCCGTTGTTACCAAACCGGGTTCGGCAACCAAGCCCTTCCCCGGCATCCATGCGGAAATTCTCGACGCCGAGGGCAGCGAAGTGACGGGCGACGCCGGCGGTTTCCTGGTGATCAAACATCCATGGCCGGGCATGCTGCGCGGCATCTGGGGAGATCCCAAACGCTTCAAGGAAACCTACTGGAGCAAATACAAGAACACCTACTTCGCCGGCGACGGCGCCCATCGCGACAAGCAGGGCTATTTCTGGATCATGGGCCGCATCGACGATGTCATGAACATATCCGGCCATCGCATCGGCACGATGGAGGTCGAGAGCGCACTCGTATCATCTCCGGAAGTCGCCGAAGCCGCCGTTGTTGGGCGTCCCGACGAGATCACGGGTACGGCGATCGTCGCCTTTGTCTCGCCCAAGGCCACGATCACGCCCGATGATGCTCTGGTCGGTCGACTCAAGCAGCACGTCACGAAAGAAATCGGCGCCATCGCGCGACCTGCGGAGATCCGCTTCACGAACGCGCTGCCCAAGACTCGCTCGGGAAAGATCATGCGGCGCCTACTGCGCGACATCGCCTCTGGCAGGGAAGTTGCCGGAGATACCAGTACCCTCGAAGACCTGAGCGTGCTCGCCAGACTTCGCGAGAGTGAAGAAGACTGATGCTTTTCTGACAACGAAGACTCCTACCATCGGCCGACGCGTCGAACCCTCGAAGGAGACTCCGATGGCATTGACAAAAACCCAGAAGAGGCATGCAGACGAGTATCTCCTGCGGTTCATGCACGGGCTAGAGCGCCGCAATCCAGGGCAGCCCGAATTTCAGCAGGCCGTCCACGAGGTCGCTCGCGACATCGTCCCCTTCCTCGAGGACAAACAGGCCTACAAGCATGCCCACATCCTCGACCGCATGACCGAACCGGATCGCACGATCGTATTCCGGGTCTGCTGGGTCGACGACGACAATCACGTCCGCGTGAACCGTGGCACGCGGGTCCAGTTCAATAACGCGATCGGGCCCTACAAGGGCGGCCTGCGCTTCCACAAGAGCGTGAACGTCTCGATTCTCAAGTTCCTGGGATTCGAGCAGGTGCTCAAGAATTCACTCACGACACTGCCCATGGGGGGTGCCAAAGGCGGAGCCAACTTCAATCCGCACGGCAAGAGCGACGGCGAGGTCATGCGCTTCTGCCAGGCCTTCATGAGCGAGCTGTTCCGCCATATCGGACCCTACACGGACATCCCGGCAGGCGATATCGGCGTCGGCCCTCGCGAGGTCTCCTACCTCTTCGGACAATACAAGCGACTCAAGAACCAGTTCACCGGCACCCTGACCGGCAAGGGTCTTGCTTTCGGCGGCTCACTGATTCGAACGGAGGCCACCGGCTATGGCAACGTCTACTTCGCACGCGAGATGCTCGGGACGCGCGGCGAGGAGATCAAGGGCAAGAGCTGCGTCGTCTCCGGCTCGGGGAACGTCGCCCAGTACACGGCGCAGAAGCTGATTCAGCTCGGTGGCAAGGTGCTGACCCTCAGCGACTCGGGCGGCTTCATCCACGACGAAAAGGGCATCGACGAAGAGAAGCTCAGCTGGATCATCGATCTCAAGAACAACAAACGCGGACGCATTCACGAGTACGTCGACAAATGGGGTGGGGCATTTCACGAGGGGGCGCGCCCGTGGAGCGTGCCCTGTGATCTCGCCTTTCCCTGCGCGACCCAGAACGAGCTCGGGGAAGAAGAGGCGAAGACCCTCGCAGCAAACGGCTGCATGCTGGTCTCGGAAGGCGCGAACATGCCGTCCTCGCTCGGGGCCATCAATGTCTTTCTCGACAACAAGATGCTCTTTGGACCCGCGAAGGCAGCCAATGCCGGCGGCGTCGCGGTGAGCGGCCTCGAGCAGACGCAGAACGCGATGCGCCTTTCCTGGACGCGCGAAGAAGTCGACGACAATCTGCTCGACATCATGAAGAAGATCCACACCGCCTGCGTGGAGCACGGGACGGACGGGGAGTTCATCAATTACGTGCGCGGCGCCAACGTCGCGGGATTCATCAAGGTGGCCGATGCGATGCTGGCCTATGGAGTTCTCTGAATCGACCGACGACGCTCGCGGGCCGATTGCTTTGCCTAGGAGTATCGCACCTTCACTTCGGTCGGGTTCGCCCTCGATGCGACGAACGTCCCAAGGGCCATTTGTCGCTTGAGAGTCTGCGCGGCAGAAGGCGCAGCGGGCAATCCGGGGGGGCCCCGCGAGATGCGGCCGCTCAGGGGATCGGAATCCCGACAGCCCTTTCTCCGCAGGAGTCGTCGCTGCCGCGGCGTCCCGTCAGCCAAACGCCGTCCGGGACGCGATACACATGAATCACACCGCCCAACTCCGGCGTCTCGGGCGCCAGGGTGTGTCGACTCACCAGTTCGAGCAGCGTCCGCACAACGCCCTTGTGCGCCACAACCAGGGCTGATCGCACACCGCTGGTGCGCAGCCGCGCAAGTCCTGCTTCGATTCGCCGACGAAAGACCGAGCGCGTTTCGCCTTCGGGAAATTCGAAGCCGGGCTTGCGGGTCTGCCAATCCGCATGCAGCACCGGATCGAACCGCTCGATCTCTTCGCGCGTGAGCCCCTCCCAGCGACCAAAATCGATCTCCCGGAAATCCGCCTCGAGACGCACGAGATGCCCGGGCGCGATGATCTGTGCAGCTTGCCAGGACCGGGCGAGCGAACTCGCCCAGACCGCTTCGAAGGTCTCGCCGGGAATCCGGCGGCGGGCTTCGCGGGCCTGCATGCGACCGACCCCGGACAGTGGTATATCCGTCGCGCCGTAGTAGCGGATGCTCGATTGCCCGACGGTCTCGCCGTGTCGAACCAGGATCAGGCGGCCCAGGCGGTCCATGCACAGAGCCTCGCCTTCCACTCGAGGGGCGTCAAGCGAATCGCCGAATGCTGTGGTCGCTGGCCAGGACGCGGGAGCGCCGTGTTGATAGACTCGACCCTGGCCATGCGTGCCCGAACACCGTCCCTCGAACCGATCGCGATTCCCGTCGAGGCTCGCCTCGAAGCGAAGCTCTTGCGACGCTACAAGCGCTTCCTGGCGGACGTTGAACTCGGCGATGGTTCCTGGATCACGGTCCACTGTCCGAACCCGGGCAGCATGTTGGGCACGAAGAAGCCGGGCTCCGCCGTCCGCTGCTCGACTCACGACAATCCAAAGCGCAAGCTCCGGCATACGCTCGAGATGATCCGCGTCGGGCGAAGCTGGGTGGGGCTGCATGCTGTCAAGGCCAACGCCATCGCCCGGCGAGCCTTCGAGGCCGGAGCGTATTCGCCCTTTACGGGCTACACGCAGATCGATCGCGAGGTCTCGGTTCCCGAGGGCTCGCGATTCGACTTCCGACTCTCTGCTCACCCCGACCATGACGAGCCCTGCTGGGTCGAAGTCAAGAGCGTCACGCTCTGCGACGATCGAGCGGCGCGCTTTCCCGATGCCGTGACCGAGCGCGGACGCCGCCATCTCGAACATCTGATCGCAAGGCACCAGGCCGGAGAGCGAGCCGCGCTTCTCTACATCGTGCAGCGCGCCGACGCGAACTCCGTCGCCCCGGCCGACGACATCGACCCGAGCTACGGGGAGACCCTGCGACAAGCTGCCGAGGCCGGCGTCGAGATCCACGCCCTCGGTGCTCGCGTGGGAGCAGACCGGATTCGTCTGGAGCGAATCCTTCCAGTGCTGCTATGAAGCGAGGATGAAGAAGGACATGGCTTCCGCCTCTATCCGCAAGGTCCGCGCGCCGTTGCTTCGCTGGTACGATGCGAATCGGCGCAATCTGCCCTGGCGCCGCACTCGGGATCCCTATGCGATCTGGATCTCGGAAGCGATGCTGCAGCAGACTCGGGTCGAAACGGTGATTCCCTACTGGGAGCGCTTCCTCGAGACCTTTCCCGACGTCGAGAGTCTGGCTCGTGCCGACCTCGACGATGTCTACGCCAGCTGGACCGGTCTCGGCTATTACTCGCGCGCTCGAAACTTGAAGGCCGCGGCACAGACCGTCGTCGACGAGTACGACGGCCAGCTCCCGGAGACGGCCGAGCGTCTGCGCGAACTGAAGGGCATCGGTCGCTACACGGCGGGTGCCGTGGCATCGATCGCCTTCGACCAGGAAGAACCGCTGGTCGACGGCAATGTGATCCGCGTCTTCACCCGTTTGCTCGGCATCCGCGAGGACAGTGCCGCCCGAGCCGTCGTCGAGGGGTTGTGGACCGTCGCCGCCGAGCTCGTGCGCGGTCCCCGACCAGGTGATCTCAATCAGGCGCTGATGGAGCTCGGCGCGACGCTGTGTACGCCGCGGAGCCCCGATTGTCGGGTCTGCCCGATACGACGGCATTGCGATGCTCACGCGAGGGGGGACGCCGAGAAGCTGCCCATCAAGAAGACGCGCACGAAGCGCAAACCGATGCGCGCGGTCGCCGCCCGGGTCGAGCGGGGCGCAAAGATCCTCGTCGTGCGCAGGCCCGAAAAGGGGCTGATGGCCGGGCTTTGGGAATTGCCCGGAGGCGAGATCGATCCCAGCGAAGAGGGCAAGGATCGCGTGCGCGAGGTGCTGCTGCGAGTCCTCGGACTCACCACCCACGAACACCAGACCGTGGGAAGCGTCGAGCACGAATTCACGCATCGAAGCCTGCAGCTCGAGGTGTTCCGTTGCGTAGCAGAGAAGGGGGCGCGGGTACGGCTCGAAGGCTTCGTGGCACACCAATGGATACAACCTGCCCAGCTGCTGACACGCGCCCACGCGGGTTCGACGCGCAAGGCCTTGACTCTTCTCGGTGTGACCGACGAAGACTCGGCCCGGGCCGCCGTGCGGCGCAATCGATGAAGCCCGACGATGACGACGAAGGCGCATGCTTCGCGGATCTGGTGGGTGATACCAAACCGCTCAAGGATGCGGCGCCGCGCGTGCCACCCACGACGACAGATCCGACCCGCAAGCAGACCCGACTCAGCGGGCGCGATGCGCAACCGAGCCACTTTCGTTGGCCGGATCCCGAACAGCCGCTGCTGGCCGCCGCCGACGGAGTGAGCGATCTCCAGCTCCAGCAGCTCGCACGGGGAGAGCCGGCGCCAGAAGAACGAATCGATCTCCACGGCGTGCGCAGCCACGCGGCGCAGCGGCTGCTGGCGCAGCGGCTCGAGTCCGCGCGCGCCCGTGGACTGCGCTGCGTCGTGCTGATCCACGGTCAGGGCAAGAGCTCGCAAAGCGGGGAGGCGATCCTCCGAGAGCGAGTCCCGGACTGGCTTTCGAAGCCACCGCTGGCGACGAGCGTGCTCGCCTTTGCACCAGCGCCCCGTCGATTGGGGGGCGCTGGGGCGACCCTGGTACTGCTGCGTCGAAACTGACGACTGGCCGCTCCAAGAGCCCGTCCCAGAACCCTCGACCGAGCGAGGGTTCTGGGACGGGCTCTAGAACCGATCAGCCGGCCAGAATACCATCGCGCCCGGTGGCAGGATACGTCGCAAGAATCCCGTGCCCTCTTCGTCGGGAAGCAGGTCGACATCGAGCCGAGCAGCGAAACCGACCAGATTCACGCAGCGAAAATATCCTGAGGCGACATCCATCGGATGCGAACGAATGCCGCGCTGTTCGAGTGCCACGATGAGCCCGATGTCGTCGAAGGTCGGCAGCACGAGGTAGGAACGCAGCTCGACACTCGAGAGCCCGTCTCGGGAGAGCACGTCCTCCTCCCGCGGCTCCAGCAAGCTCGCAATCAATTTGGCCAGGGCATCGGCGCCGTCCTCGAAACGGCCGAGCTCCGTGATCGAAAGAACGTCGTCGACGATCGCGGCCCGGGCGTAGGCGACGGTGAGTCCTCCGCGACGCGCGATCCAGAACTCCTCTCGCGGCGCGGGCGTCAACGCAAGGCAGGCCCGCCACTGGGCAGCATCGCGTTCAACCGTCCCACTTCGACTCGCTCCATAGGCGGAGTGGATCGACTTGACCGCTTGCAGGGCGCGATCATCACCGGTCTCGACGGGCTGCAGTTCGATGTCCTGGGAGGCCTCCGGAGTGAGCCGAGACATCTCCTCATCGCGACGCAAGATCGTCCGCTGTCCGCCCCAGGCATGCCAACCGCGCTTGGCAAAGAACTCCGTGGTCGCAGGTGGCGTACCCGGAAAGATCACGGCGAGCTCCAGACCGCGCTCTCGCATCGCCACGCAGACCCGCTCGACCAGCTCTGTCACGACGCCACGCCCGCGCGCGGCTTGCGCCGTAAAGAGATTGCCGACACCGCCGGTCGGCACGGAATGACCGAGGATCTTGAGCTGTCGAGGAAAGATCGTGAGGACGCCGACGATCTCGCCCTGCTCGACGGCCACCCAGACGTTCTCATTCGAAAATTGAGGGTCGAATTCCGTCTGTCGACGGAAACGATCTCCGGCGGACCAACCTTCGGCGAGACGCCAGCCATCGAGAAGGCTCGCCACTGCGGGCAGTTCGAAGTGACTGAGTGTCCGAATCTCCATGATCGAAGCAGTATACTCGCGTCGGAAGGAGCAAGCCGCCATGTCTGAGGCCGAAACGAGCGAGAAATCGGAATCCGAATCCAAGTCCTCCGAAGCGAAGGCCCTCTACAAGGCTGGATTCGATCGACTCGTGAAGGGCGACGCCGAAGGCGCCATCAGCCACTACCGGGAAGCAATCGCCGCCGATGGCAGCCTTGCCATCGCCTGGAATGGTCTTTCGATGGCACTCGCCAAGCAGGGGGACCTGGAAGCCGCGATCGAGGCAGCCGAGAAGCTCGTCGAACTCGAACCCGACGAGCCGCTTTCTCACACCAATCTCTCACGGATCCTGATGCAGAACGGAAAGATTCCCGAGGCCGAGGATGCCCGCGCCCGGGCGATGGGGTTGCAGATGAAAGGAGGCAGCTAGATGCTCGACCTGTCCCGCGAAGGAGAAGTCTTCGTGATGCGATTCGACGCGCCGGAGAATCGTTTCCGCCCCGATCGCGTCGCCGCCTGGCACAAGGCTCTCGACGAGGTCGAAGCCGCCGGCCATCCCGCTGCTCTCGTCACGACGGGCACCGGAAAATTCTACTCGAACGGACTCGATCTCGATTGGCTGACCGGTGAGGCATCGAAGGAAGAACGCAATTCCTATATCCCGGATGTGCTCGCGTTGATGGCGCGGGTGCTCACTTTTCCGACCATGACCGTCGCCGCGATCAATGGCCATGCCTTCGGTGCCGGCGCGCAGCTCTCACTCGCCCATGATTACCGCGTGATGCGCACGCAGCGCGGCTACTGGTGCATGCCCGAAATCGACATGCCGGCTCCGCTCCATCCGGGCATGATCGCGCTCATTCAGGCCCGCTTGCCCCATCACACGGCGCACGAGCTGATCGTGACCGGAACGCGATATACAGCGGAGACCGCGCTGCAGCGCGAGATCGTCGACCACGCGGTGCCCGAATCCGAAGTGCTCCCCAAGGCGATCGAAATCGCGGCCGCATGGGCGTCGAAGGCGAATCCGGCGATGCACCTGCTCAAAGCGGGCATGTATGCGAGAGCGGTCGAAGCGCTGGCGCTACCCATGGATTCGGTCCCGACCGAGGCCCGTGCGTAGCGGAACCGGTCGGTCTCACGAGGACGACCCACCACTGCGAGGTGATCTGTGTGAGCGACGCCAACGATGCAATCAAGAGCCTGGGACTCTCGACCGCCTTGCACGGATATCTCGTCGCCCATGGCACTCCACCTGACTCGATTCAGCAGGGGCTGATCGATGAAACGCGTGGCCTCGGCGATATTTCGATGATGCAGGTTGCGCCGGAACAGGGCGCCTTCATGACGATCCTGACGCGACTCCTCGGAGCGAGAAGGGCGATCGAAGTCGGTACATTCACGGGCTATTCCGCACTCTCGATCGCGCGCGGCCTACCGGACGACGGCCTCCTCATCTGCTGCGACGTCAGTGAGGAATGGACTTCGATCGGCTGCCCCTACTGGGAGAAAGCGGGCGTGGCGGACAAGATCGATCTGCGTCTCGCGCCCGCGATCGAAACCCTGACGACACTCGTCCGCGATCCTGGTCGCGCAAACTCCTTCGATCTCGCCTTCATCGACGCGTTGAAGACGGAGTACCAGGACTATATCGAGCTGCTCCATGGCCTCATGCGACCTGGCGGCGCAATTCTCGTCGACAACGTGTTATGGAGCGGAAACGTGATCGACGAGACGAAACAAGACGAAAGTACCCGGGCAATCCGCGCCTTCAACGACCGACTGACAACGGACGATCGTTTCGACCGCGTGATGCTACCCATCTCCGACGGGCTCACCTTGCTCAGGGTTCGCTGACGTCTTCATCCGCTGCGAGCGCTGTCAACGCTGCCTCGAAATCGGCCGGGAGATCGACGAATGCCTCGATCTCGTCGACGGCTAGACGCGACGCATGCAGAAGCGGACGCGACACATCGAGCTGTCCGGATGTCCCAATCCCACCGCCCCCACCCTCCGCGCCGTCCCCACCGCCGCGAGTCCCACCATAGTCGAGGTCTCCGAGAATCGGATGGCCGAGATGGGCCAGGGTGGCGCGGATCTGATGCAGAAAGCCGGTTTCCAGATCAACCTCCACGAGGCTCGCTGCCCTGAAGATTCGTGTCGACGTTATTCGCTGTCGACAACGACGCCCCCCGGATGCGACGACTTCGACCCGCGCTGGGCTATGTCGCTTCACCGCCAACAAGAGATCGACGTGACGCGATGCTTCGAAGCGACCGGCGATGAGCGCGAGGTAGCGCTTCTCGACTCGATGCTCGCTGAAGGCCCCGCGGAGTCGTTTCCAGTGGGCTTCATCGGTGGCGAAAACCAGCGCACCGGTCGTCTGCACATCCAGGCGATGCACGACGCCCGACCGCAGCCCTCCTTCCCCAACACCGAGAATCTGGGGCCGCCGCGCGATCACGGCGTTCAAGACGGTGTCGCGCTGATCGGGGCGCAGGGGATGAACCCCGCAACCGGCCGGCTTGTCGACGACCAGCCATCCCGTGCCTTCCGCCACCACCTCGAGGGGAAGATCCTCGCGCGGGAGCGGCCGCTCGTCCGAAGCCAGAAGTGACCCGTCGATCTCGAAAGCTTCGGCCAACCGGGCCGGACGCGATTTGTCCGAAAGGCCGAGGGTGCGCCCGGCAAGCCGGATTCGTCCGACCTCGAGCAGATGCCGCACTCGGGCTCGAGAGATCGCCAGCCTCTCGGCGAGGAAGCGATCGAGTCGCAGTCCAACCTCCTCCACCCCGACCTCTACCCTCGTCGATTCCATCCGCCTCCCCTCTTCACGTCCTTCACGTCTTTCGGCCCGACTCTCAGCGCAAACGCGGCACGGGGCGCCCAATCGTGGCCCAGATCGACGGGCCGCGACGCCCCGAATGCGCCCAAGCTAGCTCTCCCAGCATCTCCCCGGCGCCGTGGGGGTCCGCTCGACAGAGCCAATTGGCGCGGGGTACTCTCGGGCCTCGCCCGGGCCAGCGCGCGGAACCCACTCGCTGCCCACCCCACCCCCCCAAAGAAAAAGAAAGAGACGGAATCGGGTGCTGACCCACCCATTTCGAGACAAGCCGAATGACAGCCACATCCAAGAGCCGCGCCAAGCGGACACGACCGACAGTCCAATCCGAGGCGTCCACGCCGGTATCCCACGTCGCGGTCATGGATACGACCCTTCGCGACGGGGAGCAGACCCCAAACGTCTCCTATACGCCGGCCGAGAAGCTTCAGCTCGCCCGCATGCTGCTGGTCGATCTCGAGATCGACCGCATCGAGATCGCCTCCACCCGAGTCTCTGACGGGGAGTTCGAGGCCGCCCAGAGCATCGCGAAATGGGCGCGCAAGAGCCGCCTGATCCAACGGGTCGAGATGCTCGGATATAGCGACGGCAAGAAATCGGTCGACTGGATCTGCGAGGCCGGAGGCAAGGTCCTGAATCTGCTGACGAAAGGATCCGAACGACATTGTACCCAGCAGCTCGGCATGGCCCCGGAGGAACATAGGGAACGCATCGCTCAAACGATCCGTTACGCACGCCGCAAGCGGCTCACCGTGAACGTCTATCTGGAGGATTGGTCGAGCGGCGTCCGCGATTCCTTCGACTACGTCTTCGCGATGCTCGAACTCCTGCGCGAGCTGCGGGTCGCGAGGATCTATCTGGCGGACACCCTGGGAATTTTTTCGCCCGTCGACGTGACGCGCTACGTCGGACTGATGACCGCGACCTGGCCAGCCGTAGATTTCGAGTACCACGGCCATAATGATTACGGGCTCGCGACGGCAAATTGTCTCGCGGCGATCCATGCCGGTGTCCGCGGTGTCCACACCAGCGTGAATGGCATGGGAGAACGCGCGGGCAATACCTCTCTGGCGGAAATCGTCGCGGCGATCGACGATCATTCTGAGGCGCGGACCGGAATTCGAAGTGATCGACTGACGGCGATCTCCGACTTGGTCGCGACGTTCAGCGGCAAGGAAGTGTCCGCGAATACACCCATCGTCGGCCGCGATGTCTATACACAAACTGCGGGCATCCATGCGGATGGCGATGCCAAGGGTGACCTCTACGCGACTCGCCTGGCACCATCGCGATTCGGCGGCCATCGCCGCTACGCGCTTGGGAAGATGAGCGGAAAGGCCTCCCTCGATCACAACCTGGTCAAGATGGGGATCGAGCTTCCCGATGCGGACCGCGATCTCGTCCTACAACGCATCGTCGAGCTCGGAGACCGAAAATACATCGTGACGACCGAGGACCTGCCCTATCTGATTGCCGACGTCCTCAAGACGCCCGACGATCAGCTCGTCCAGATCGAGAGCTATCGCGTCGACGTCTCCTCGGAAGAGGCGCCTCAGGCTCGAGTTGCCCTCGCCTATCAAGGAATCGTCGAGAAGGCTGAAGCCAGCGGCGACGGCGGCTACGACGCCTTCATGAACGCCCTCAAGAAGGCAGCCAAGGCCCTTTCGATCGACGTCCCCAGGCTCGCGGACTACCGCGTGCGGATCCCGCCGGGCGGGCGCACCGGAGCACTCGTCGAAACGACCGTCACCTGGCAGATCGACAAGATCGCTGCGAAGGGACGCCGCAAGCCGGACGAGACCTTTTCGACTCTTGGCGTCGATTCAGACCAGCTCGCCGCGGCGGTCATTGCGACCGAGAAGATGTTGAACGCCGTGGTGACGCGCCGAAACGGAAAGGAATCCGGGCAGGCCAAACCAGACCGACGCGTCTCGGACGGTCGGACGCGGTCGCGCGCTTGAGCGTTCAACGGCCGCGTGCTGCGCAGATGAGTCGCGGCGCTCTTTGCGTCGCCATGCTGCTCTTGCTCGGCTGCAACAGCTTCAGCCGCCGACAGAGGGAAGCAGAATACAGCCCGAGCGAGGGAATCCTCGAGATCGTCGCGGTGCTGCGACTGCACCTTCTCGACGACACCTATCGGTTTCCCCCGGCCGTCGATTTCTCGGGTCGCAATGTGTATCGCGCGTCGCTCCTGCGACTGGAGAACCTCGAACGTGTCGAATCCGACGCGATTCGCAGTGGCTACATGAACGGAGTCGTGAGCTTCACCAAAGCGCGCGCACTGGAAAGGCTCCGTGCCTACGATCTGGCCACCCAGCACTACCGCGATAGCGCTCGCTATCCAGGTGAGCTCCGCGAGATCGCCCTGGAGAGCGGCGCCATCGTCGCACGCATCGCCGAAGCCATCACGATCGGAATCGACCTCGTGGATCCGCTCAGCGAAACCGGCCTCTCCCCCCTGCCACCCGATGGACAGAGCGTTCGCATCGCCCTGGATAACCGGATGGCGCGCCTTTCTACGATCCTCGAGGATGTTCGAGACACTCACTACCGATGGATCGTGCAGGAGGAAATCGAGCGCGCCGATGTCGTGCGGGCACTCTATTTCGTCGAAATGCGTTCTGCCCTCAACGATGGAACGTTGATTGCACTCCAGGAACTTCAGCGTGTCGTCACACGCCATGGCGCGAGCAAGTATCGACTTCGCCATCTGCTTCGACTGGCCGATTTCTATGCGACGCTTTCACGCAAATACCTGGCGGCCATTCCACCGGAGAGTCTGCTATTCGATCCGGCCCAATTTCACGAGATGGCAGACCCCGCCATCCAGCTCTATGAAATGGTGGCGAGCCACGACGGGCGCCCGGAGAAGCTCGAAGCCGCGCGCAGCCTCGAAGCATTCCTGGCCCTGATTCTGACGATCGATGCAGACCGATTCGACTCCTGATCGCCGCGGCCTGACGCCCGCCCCCCCTGCCGGGGGACTGCGGAGTGCGGCCATCGCACTCGGCAGCCTGCTGCTGCTTTCGGGCTGCGTGTCGCGGCCAGCAATCGTGGTCGAAGATCTGCTGCTGCCGATCGCACCGGCAACTCCCTGGCTACCCGCAGAATCCGACCTGGCCGCAGCCCGGCTTGCACGCGCCGCGCTGATTGCGGCCCCCAGCTACGAGACGACAGAAGGCGACACGCCGATCGTCGCGGCAGCGGTCGAGAGCGCTCTGCAGAACCTGATGCAGAGTGTAGAGGCGCCACAAGCGGCGCGGCTGATTCCGATCGCGATCGACCTTCGCAACGCGACCCTCGACGATCCCATCGCGCATCGCGACGCTTCGCGCAAGCTCCGGAAACGAAGAGGGCTCGATCCCCGACTCGAGAGCCGACTCGACCAGACCATCGCCGACGATCCGCTCCGGCTCGCAAACAGGCGCCAATTCGATGGCTGGCATCGACTCTGGGCGCGAAGCTTCAACGCCGTTTCAGAGCCACTCGGAAACTCTCTGATTACGGGTTTCATCCTCGCGCCCTTCCAACTCGCCAACAGTATCATTCACTACTTCGCAGATTTCTCGAATACCGAACCGCTCTCGCCCACGGGCCGTCAAGCCCTCGTCCTTCGGCAGACTTTCCTCGCGAAACATCCCGATACCGAATGGACCGAGAAGCTCGAGAAGAAGGTCGCGCGCAGCAGCCTTCGCCTCGAAAAAACCCTCGCGCAGCGTCGCGCCCGGCTGGCGGGAAATCTGCTCGACTCCGACCGGCCTGATCTGGCCGCCTATCAGGCGGGCGTAGCACTCGACATCCTCGATCTCCATCCAAAGGCGCACCGCCGGCTTCGCAGACGTGCCCAATCCACCGAGCGCAAAGCACGAGCGCAGCTCGATGAGATCGATCGAAACGAGACAGCAGCGCTGCAGGCGAGTCCCACGCCGACCGGGCATCGCGATCTCGAATTTCGATTGTCCGCCGCGCTGCTCTCGGGCTCGATCGCCTTCGATGCGCTCGAGGCGCCGATCGCAGCCTATTTGGAGGCCGGTGGCGGCGCGGACAAGATCGAATTCGTTCGGGCGATCGCGCAGCGCGAGAACGGCTTCGAGGCCGAAGCCCGCACCCGACTCGCGAGGCTGGCCGCCCGACGCGACGACCTGAGCTGCATGGCGCGACATGCCCGGGCGCTCCTCGAAGACGAATGGCAGAACCCCTACCCAGCCTTCGAGCGACTGCGCCGCCAGGCCACCCGTGACGAGTTGGCCTGGCGACTTGCGGGGGAGTGGGTGAACCGACCGCGCTATCCCAACCTCCCCGGACCCGTCGGCTACCTGGTCGACGCACCGACGATCGCCATGACCATCGTCCTCGCGCCACTGCGCGCGTTTATTTCACCCTGGAATGGCGGGCCTGATTTCAAGCGCGCCGCTGTACTGGCCGGTTATCGCTACCTGCAGCGCTTCCCAGACGGGATCGAGCAGAGCGAGGTCCTCGACTGGCTCTTTGAGTATGAAACGGATCGCGAGCGTTTCGGACGGGCGCTACGCCTCGCGGACCTGATTCCCGACTTCGACCCAGAGGAGCGCGACGAGCTCGTCGAGAAGACCGCGGAAGCTCGGCGGGCCAGGGTCGAACGACTCGATCGCCGAGATCAGCGCAGCTCCCTATTGAAGGGCGTGGCAAGGGAATTCCCTGATTCTGAACCCGGGCATGCGGCGGGACTCCAGGCCCGCGAGGAAGCGGAAGACTCCAGTGCCCAGCACATCCGCATTACTCGAAGTTTTCTTCTCGAAAACCCGACAGTCGCGAGGCCTAACGGTCTGGGACTCAACCCGCGGCTGCTGAACGACGATCCAGCCGACGGCGAGCTTCATCCCGAAGGCGTCGTGCTGCGCGGTGGGCGCACAGTCGAGATCCGCTTGATTGCCGAGGGCGCAGACGACGACGATCCACCTGAATCCAGACTCCGCAGGGTCGGCAAACAACGACTCATGCAGGTCGCCGCGCGCCTGAACGAAGCGGTCCACCGCAATAGTCTGATCGATCGCGACGCGCGACAAGAGCTGGATGCGCGCCGGGATGTCTACCTCGAACGCGCGGGACACGGTCTCACCGAGGACGCCGATCTGCGCCCGGCGGCTGAGTCGAGCTTCGTCTATCAGAGTCTGCGCGAGCGCTACGGCTTGGTACGAGGGCGCGACTCGATCCTGCCCTTCGATCTCGTCTTTCGAGCCAGCCTTGCGAATTTCAGCTTGGGCGCGTTCCCGCGCTGGCGCTCACCCCCCCAGACCCCGGACGTGTTCCTGTATCGCTAGACCCTATGGACGGGTCACCGAGGTCGGCTCGAGATTTCCAAGAGCTCGATCGGGTGGACGACAGCGACCTCCTGCCCCCGCGCTGCGAGTCCCCCGGCGAGCTGCATCGCGCAGCCGGGGTTCGCCGTCGCCACGACCTCGGGTGCGGCCTCGATCAGTGCGTCGAGCTTCGGCGCGAGCACCTGCTGGGACATTTCCGGATGTGTGAGGTTGTAGATCCCCGCTGCACCACAACAGGCTTCAGGATTGCGGTGCGCAACGAGTTCGAGGCCCGGGATCCGAGCCAGCAGACGTCGCGGAGCCGCGGCGACGCCCTGGGCATGAATCAGGTGACAGGGATCGTCGTAACAGATACGTGCTTCGAGCGGTGAGAACTCGATCTCCAAGCCGACTTCGTCGAGGAACTCGAGCACGTCCCGAATCCGGCCTGCGACCCGATTTCCGGTTTCTCCGATCCAGCCCCCGACCTCGCGAAGCACGGCGCTGCAACCGGCGGAGGTTACAACGATGGCCTCGAAGGCTTCACAATCGGGATCGAAGACGGCCACGTTCTTGCGCGCCAGGTCGTGGGCGAACTCGAGATCGCCGCTATGCGCCTGGAGCGCACCGCAACAGCCCTGAGTCGGCGGTACAACAACGTCATAGCCCGCGCGTGCGAGCACGAGCCGGGTCGCCTCGTTCACCCGACCGAATAATTCGGGCATGACACAGCCCTCGAAAAGCGCGACGCGGCCCCGGCGAGGTCCGATCGCGGGCGTGAAGGCCGGCAGCCGCACCCGTTCGGAGGCAGGTGGAATCGTAGGCAGCAGCGCCTGCATCGGCTTCAGCCGCGTCGGCAGCCCTCGCATCAGAAGCCGCATGAGTCCGATCCGCTGCATCAGACCCAACAGCGAGACGAGCCGATGTAGACGACCCGGCCGAGGTACGATCTCCCGCAGAGCGAAGCGTTCGAGCCAGGTTGCGAAGCGGAAGGCCCGAGCCGTCTGGCGGATGGCGGACCGGGTATGCTCGAGCATCTCTCCGTAGCGCACACCGGAGGGGCAGGCCGTCTCACAAGCACGACATCCGAGACATAGAAATGCCTCCTCCGACAAGGTCTCCGTCTCCTGGAGACAACCCTCCGCGAGTCCGCGCATGAGATAGATCCGACCCCGCGGCGACGCCGTTTCCCGACCCGTGGCCAGATAGGTCGGGCAGCTACTGAGACAGAGTCCGCAATGCACACAATCGAGGGTCTCGGTGTAGGGCACCTCGGCCAGGGCAAGGGCTAGCCCAGAACTTGGCTGATGCTTCTCCTGCTTCGTCTCGGCGCTCATCGACTCCTCATCTCCCCGTCATCAATCGGCCCGGATTGAGAATCCCCAACGGGTCGAATTTTCGCTTGAGCTCGCCCATCAAGGATTGCGTAGCGGGCGTCACCCCAAAGATGTCGAGGCCATCTCGCCAGCTATCGGGGACTGCTTCGAAGGTAGTCAGGCCACCCATCTCGACCGCTGCCGCCCGCAGCTCGAGAAGCGCGTCACGATTCGGGAGCGTGCCCCGCGCGTGCACCACGCCGAGCCCGAGATCCACCGCCACCGCGAGCCCTGCCTCGCGATAGCGACGCACGATCGACTCACAATCCGTACCCAGCACCCGCGCGCGCAACACCACCGAAGCACTTCCGAGGGCCGCACGCGCATCGCGAAGAGCGTCGATGCGCTCGAGGTCGATCTCCCTCACCGCGATACGCTCTGCGAGGGCGGCGCGATCATGAGCCACCTCGGCCTGGCTGCCACCCAGCTCGAAATACACGGCCGGATCGTCGTCACCACCCGCGCCTTCCACCCACACCGACGCGCGAACACTCGTCAGCCGCGCGAGTCCCCGACACGCCTTCCATCCACCGGAGCGGTCGTCTGGCAAGGGCGCCGCGAGGGCCAGCTTGACCAACGGCACCGGACGCAGGCGCAGCCAGGCACCGGTCAGGACGCCGAGACTGCCGAAGGAGCCGCAATAGAGCTTCGCCAGGTCGTAACCGGTCACGTTCTTCACGACGCGTCCACCGGTCTTCCTGGCGACCCCATCCGCGCCCACGACTTCGAGTCCAAGCACCGCATCCGCCACGCGTCCGAAGCTCTGTGCACGAGGCCCCACCGCGGCGCTGGCGATGACGCCCCCCACCGTCGAGCCCATCCCCGGTGCATCGAGGGGCAACTCCCAGCCCTCCTCACGCACGAGGGCCTGGACCTCCGCGATCCGTGTCCCGGCACGCGCGTGCAATACACCCTCGTCTGGTTCGAAGACGTCGACCCCGCGCAGGCCTAGCGTCGACAGCCCGGTCACGATCGGTCCCGATACGTTCGCCCAAGCGAGACGCGTACCACCGCCGATGATCAGCAGGCCCGTCCGCGCTCGTGAAGCCGTGGCAACAATCTGGCCCAGTTCCTCCACCGTCTCGGGCTCGAGGCAGCGCTCGAGATGCACTCCGGGAGCCTCCCAGCCGACGGTCCTCTCAGCAATGGCGTCGAATCGACTCATCCCAGCGGCACCTGGTCGTAGCCACGCGCCTTCGGATTGGCTTCGACACAAAAACGCGTGGTGGGAATGATCTTGCCCGGATTGCACAGGCCATCGGGGTTGAAGGTCTCGCGCAGTCGATACATCGCTTCGAGATCCGCCTCTCCGAATACCAGATACAGGAAGTCACGCTTCTCGACTCCAATACCATGCTCCCCCGTGATCACGCCGCCCACGGCTACACATGCCTCGAGGATCTCCCGTCCCGCGGCGATCACGCGAGCGAGCTCGTCCGCGTCTCGCCGATCGAAGCAGATATTCGGATGGATGTTGCCATCGCCGGCGTGAAAGACGTTGGCGAGCTTCAGTCGGTGGCGATCACAAATTTCGCCCACGCGCTCGAGGATCTCGGGCAAGTGCATTCGGGGCACGACTGCGTCGTGCACGTAGAGATCGGGAGCGAGACGACCCATGGCGCCGAAGGCGCCCTTGCGCGCCCGCCAGAAGCGTTTGCGCTCGTCTTCATCCCGGGCGAGCTCGATCGCCTGACAGCCTTCCGCATTGCACGCGCTCCTGATGGCCTCGATCTCCTCGGTCATGCAAACCGGATTGCCGTCGAGCTCGGCGATCAAGACCGCCCCCGCCGTCTGCGGGAGGCCGGCCGCGTAGACGCTCGCCTCCACTGCCTCGATCGTCGCGCGGTCCACAATTTCCAGCGCAGCCGGAACGACGCCGCTGCGAATCACACGACCCACCGCGCGACAGGCGTCGACGACATTGTCGAAGATCGCAAGCATCGTCTCGACAGCTTCTGGAATTGCCGTCAGCCGGACGGCGATCTCGGTCACGATGCCCAGCGTCCCTTCGCTTCCCACGATTGCACCGACGAGGTCGAATCCGGGACTCTCGCCGACGCGACTACCGAAGCGCCGGATCGTACCATCCGGCAGCACCATCTCGAGAGCGAGGACATGATTCGTCGTCGTTCCGTATTTCAGTGTATGGGGACCACCCGAGTTTTCGGCGACGTTGCCACCGATCGTGCAAACCTGCTGGCTCGAAGGATCCGGGGCATAGAAGAAACCGAGCCCCGCCACCTCGGCAGAGAGATCGGCGTTCACGACTCCGGGTTGGACCACCGCAATCCGATTCTCCTCGTCGATTTCGAGAATCCGATTCATGCGGGAACATTCGATCAGGATTGAATTACTGGTGGCATGGGCACCGCCCGACAAGCCCGTGCCGGCACCGCGCGGCACGAAGCCGACAGCGTGTGCACGACACGCGCGAACGACATCCGAGACCTGCGCGGTCGTCGCGGGTAGCACGACAGCCAGCGGGCGCTGTGGCGTGAGCGTCAGGCCATCGCATTCGTAGGCGAAGAGTTCACCTTCGCGCACGAGACAATGCTCGGGACCGACGATTGATCGCAGCACAGCGCAGAGGGCTTGCGTGGACGAACTCATCGGGGCTGCCCTCTCGCCTCCTCCCCGCAAGATGTCCCGGATGCCCATGCGTGTCAGGCGAGACCGAGACGTTCCAGATCGTCTTCATCGAGGCCGAGGTAGTGGCCGATCTCATGGCGTACCGTGATCTGGATCTGATCGATCAGCTCCTCTTCGTCCTGGCAGATCTTCTCCAGGTTCTTCTTGAAGAGCAGGATGCGATCGAGGTCGACGCGTTGTTCGGTGATCATCGCCTCACTCCGGGGGACGCCGATGAAGAGCCCGAGGGTCTGGGGCGAGATGCGTTCTTGGCGCACGAGCTCGAGCGCCGGGAAATCTTCGATGAGCACGCTTGCGCCCTCGATCCGTTCTCGGATCGAGCGAGGCAGGTTCGCGATCGACTGATCGACCGCGCGCTCGAAGGCCGCGGCATCGAGGCAGGTGGGCAGTGGAAAGGGTTGGGGCTCGAGCGCGTTGGCACGCGAAAAAGCATGGACGGAGGACTCGATGCCCGCACTCGGTGAGCCCGATTCGTCCCCCGAGGCTTCGAGGCGCTCCAGCACCAGGCCGAGGTGGTAGACCGTATGCGCCGATTCCGGATCGACGGCGACGCCGCGTTCGAGCACTCGCTTGGCGTCGAGGTAGTGGCCAAGCTCGAACAGCACCTGGCCTTCGAAGGCGCAATAGAGCCCCATCTCGCCTCCGGCCTTGGCCGCGCGACGAACCAGGAAGAGCCCACCTTCGAGATCGTCTTGATAGAAGAGCGCCTTGCTCTTCAGGTAATAGATCTCGGCCTGCAACATGCGGTCGGGACGAGGCAGGCTCGGTTGACCCGAGAGCAGCTCATCCGCTAGGCGAGCCGCCATGTCGAACTCACCGAGCTCCTCGATGAGCAGCTCGATCCGATTCAGATGGGCGGCGGTGAACTTGCCATCGGCGAGGGTCGCGCGATCGAATTCGATGAGCGCTTCATCGACCCGCCCGTCATCCCAGAGGATCTCCCCGCGCCCATTATGGGCTTCGGCACCATCCGGATGCACGCGCAGGGCTTCGTCGAGCCAGGCGAGAGCCTCTTCGATACGACCGCCGTGGGAGGCTTCCATCGCCTGGTCCAAGCAGTCCCAGTAGCGATCCTTATCCTTCCGCATGGGCTTTCCGCATGGGTCCAGGTTTCTCGCGCGCCGCTGCCCGAGGTCGCGCCAGTTGCCGTTCCGTCGGCTTCGACGCTCCGAGGGGTTGAGAGGGCAGAGTAGCGTAGCCCCTCCAGCCATGACCGGCGCCCCGGGGTGACCCCTTGCTTCAGCGCAGAGGGGCCGCAAGGGCCCTTGTCTCGAGCCCTCGGGGAGGCCGTCGAGCGGATCGGCTACCCTGAGGCCGGTGCGAGATCAACCCGGTCAATGGGTGTCGCTTACGATGCTGCTGCTATTCACGGTCGCGGGCTGTCGCGCCTCTGCGCCCGGCCCGCCCTTCGAATGGGCCCCAACACCCTCAGCCCATCGCGGTCGCGTCTACATCTATCGAATCGACGAGCGGCGCTCCCTGTCGGTGGTGAGGGCTTCGATCGACGGCGAGGACATCGGCACCTTTCGAGACCACGAGTATGAGACCCTCGAGATCGCGACCGGACGCTACGAGCTGCGGGCTGGAATGCGCGGTTTCGGCTTTTTCAGCATGGGGTGGAACAAGTCCAGTTTCCGAGTCAGGCCCGGCGAAGTGGTTTTTCTGCAGCTCGAGGTCCGAATCGGTACGCCCCACGAGCCCACGCTGGGCGCCCCGCGTGAGCTCGAGATCGGCGGACGGCCTGAGGCAACGCCTTCGGAGAACATCTTCATCATCAAACGACCGGCGGCCAAAGCGGCTGAGGACCTCGAGCTGACGAGGCGACTTCCGAGTCCGAGTTGAGCGAGCTGACGCAACTTTCGTCAGACCCTGCGGGTTCGATTGTGCTTTTGAGAATGCCTGATAGAGTTGGGTCGGGTTCACGGTTCGGCTGCAGGACGTGGGCCCGACTTCTCCTTGAGTATCCTGTGCAGGACCAGACAGGACGCACACTGGCTGATCCCAAGGCCCATTCCGAAAGGGATGGGCCTTTTTTGTGGTCCCTCCTGCGCTCATTTTGTGCTCATTTTGTGCTCATTTTGTGCTCATTTTGTGCTCCCTTGGTGTGCTCACTTCGCTCGCTTGCGCTGACGCGCCTCGTGCGCTCATCGCGCTCGCACGGGCTGGTGCGCCTTGCGCGCCGACTGCGGCGGCGGGGCTTCAGGACGAGCCAGTCGCTTCGGCTGCGCGGTGAGCGCGGGTGGCGGGCGCGGCAGCGGCCGAAGAGCGGCGGGGCGGGGCGGTCTCGTTCCGGACATACGCGATGTCCGGAAGGAGTGGTGGGCCTGCCTGGACTCGAACCAGGGACCGTCCGGTTATGAGCCGGTTGCTCTAACCACTGAGCTACAGGCCCTCCGAAGGCATTCTAACGCTTCGCAAGGCAACTTGAAGCACCCGCCTCACGGCTGCGACCACGCCCTCGATCGGAGTCGGGTCAATCTTGTCGAGCGCACCGCGACCTGCGAGAATTCTCAGCATGGCAAATCAGGAATCGGGACACCACGTGGCGGTCATTGGTGGAGCAACGGCAGGCGCTGAGGTTGCGAGCCGATTGGCGGACCGCGGCGTCGCGGTCACGGTGATCGAACAGAACGCCCGACCCTACGGGAAGATCGAAGATGGCCTGCCGCGCTGGCACGAAGGCCTGCGCCACAAGGAGTACAGGATCATCGACGAGAAGCTCTCGAAACCCGAGATCTGCTTCGTACCCAATACGCGGATCGGTGAAGACATCGGCTTCGCTGAGCTCGTGAACGACTGGGGCTTCTCAGCGGTGGTCCTCGCAAATGGAGCCTGGCGCGACCGACCGCTGCCGGTCGAGGGCGCTGACGATTACATCGATCGGGGGCTCGTCTATCAGAATGCCTTCGTGGTCGCCTTCAATCACGCCGAACGGGGGGATTTACCCGATGCGAAATACACAGTCCACGATGGTGCGCTGATCGTCGGGGGTGGACTTGCCTCGATCGATGTCGCCAAGATCCACACCCTCGAGCTCACCATCAAGGCAATGGCCGAACGCGGCATCGCAATCAGCCTCCTCGATCTCGAGATCAAGGGCATCCCGAAGGTGCTCGCGGCGCACGATCTCGCCTGGGAGGATCTCGGTCTGAAGGGGGTGACGATCTACTACCGACGACGCGTCGAAGACATGCCTCTGATGTCAGCGCCGGAAGGTGCGGACGAGGCGCGAATCAAGAAGGTCGAAGCCGGCCGCCGCCGCATGCTCGATAAGGCGACGAGCAAATACCGCTTCAAGGTCGAACCACTCTGTGCGCCCGACGAGCTCATCCTGGAGAACGGGCAGCTGAAGGGCATGGTCTTTCGGCGCACTCGAATCGAAGACGGCCGCGCCAAGATGACCGACCAGACCTTCGAGGCATTCGGGCCCGCGGTGATCTCATCGATCGGCAGTATCCCGGAGCCCATCGAGGGGATCGCGCTGAAAGGCGAGCTCTTCGACTTCCAGGACTGGGAGATCGGCAAGCTCGAGGGTTATCCCAGCGTCTTCTCCGTCGGCAACGTCGTCACGGGCAAGGGCAACATCGTCGCCTCGCGCAAGCACGCCACGCAGGTCAGCGAAAAGGCCATCGAGGCCTACCTCGGAGTGGGACCAGACGTCGAGGCGGGCAATCGCGATGCGGTCTTGGATGCGATGCCACCGGGCGGTCCTGAAGCTCGCTCGCTCGCAGATGATATCGCCAAGGCCCTTGGCGCTGCCCAGTCACCGAGCTGCCAGCAGCTGGAGCAGCTCCAGAAGAAGATCGCCGCACGACAACGCGAGGTCGGATACGTCGACTACAAGTCGTGGATGGAGAAGGTCGGCTCGCCCTGTTAGGGCACCGATCCGACGAGCCTTGGCGCGGAATTCGCTCAGTCGCCAGGCACCGGCGGCGGCAGGGTCGCAAAGAGACCCACGAGGGAGTCGACTTCCTCCGCGGCAGCCCATGCGCTCATGCCCGCACTCCACACCAGCGTGGTTCGTGACACGCGGCCCGCAGCGACGGCCTGCGCGAGTTGCGGCCCTGTCAGGGGCCCGACCGGCTGACCATTCTCAGCGAAATGCCAGGCCACAGCGACTGGGACCGGCGGCGGCGGCCCCGCAGCGGGCGCACCTGGAGCTGGGCCGGTCGGCCCGCCCTGCCCCCCGAACATGCCACCCATGGAATTCGTCATCGCCATCCCCATTCCGAGGCCCACGCCTGCACCCGCCAGTCCACCGGCAGGATTGGCTGCTGCCTCGGACATCGCACCCGCCAGCTGATAGGCCTGGTAGGCGCCCATATCACCGATCGCGTTCATGCTCGCTCGGGCATCGAGCGCACGCTCGACCTCCTCCGGCACCGACACATTCACGATGTAGAGCTGCGGAATCTCGAGTCCGTACTCATCATCGATCCGAGTGACGACCTCCCGGCGCAGATCTTCCGAAAGCTCGGCGTAGTTCTGCGCGAGATCGAGGACCTTGATACCCGAGTTGGCGAGGATGTTGGCGAAGGCCATCGAAATGATCGAACGCAGAAACGACGCGATCTCGTCCGCCTCATAGACGCCATCGGTGCCGACGAGCTCGGAGAGCAACCTGGCCGGATCGGTCGCCTTGAGCGTATAGGTACCGAAGGCACGCACTCGCACCGGACCGAAGTCCGCGTCGCGAAGCGGGACCGGATTCGAAGTCCCCCACTTGAGATCCGTGAGCTGTCGTGTGCTGACGAAATAGATTTCGGACTTGAACGGAGAATCGAAGCCATACTTCCAGCCCATCAGGGTGGAGAGAACCGGAAGGTTCTTGGTCTCGAGCGCGTATTGCCCGGGCTCAAAGACGTCGGCGATGCGGCCCTGATGAACGAAGACGGCCGATTGGCCAGGGCGAACGATCAGCTGGGCGCCGTACTTGATCTGGTTGCGATAGCGAGGGAAGCGCCAGACAAGAGTGTGCTCGCTGTCGTCGATCCATTCGACGATGTCGACCAGTTCGGCTCGAAGCTTGTCCAGGAGTGCCATTCGATTTTCCTCGGTTGCGAAGCGCGGCGGTACCGCACTCGTCAGGTCAAAAAAGATTGCAGTAGATCAAAGATCGTCCCTACCGCGCCGGTCTCTCTGCGAGGCGAGAAGATCGAGGACGACCTGTCCTGCTCCGCCGCGCTTATGGACATACGCACCGCTGCACTCCGGGCGGCTTCACGCGTCTGGTCCGCCCTTTCGCGCTCGACCGCCCGGTCGGCCTGCTCGGCGCGACCGGAGAGAACGAAGCCGGCGATGCGTTCGAGCTCATGAGCATCGAGCCAGGTGCCATGCTGGTGACACTGATCGATGATCACGCCCGAACGTTTCTTGAAATTCGTTCGCCTCATGAGCACAGAACACTCAGGACAACGCCGGTATTCGACCTTCGCACTTGCCGGATTCCCACCGTCGACACGCGGCGCACTGGTTTCGCCGGTCGCCATGCGTTCCCGCGCCAACTTCGCCGCCCGCTCGACCAATGAATCGAATCGATCCTCGGGAGCCCAGAGCCCGTGACAACCTTCGCATTCTTGAATCTCGAGACCGCCGACGATGCGCGATACCATCCATCGGTCGCAACAGGGACAGCCCAGCTCGGTTTTCCGCGACTGAATCGACTCCGGGTCGAAACCCACTCCACAAGCCAAACAGAAGCGCGCGTCATCGGCATTGCGGGCAAAACACTCTGGACAGATCAGGCTGCCACGATCGCCGATCAGGACGATCGACGAACCACAGTAGCCGCAGTTCTCGTCTGCTTCCTGCGCCAGGGCACCGCAGGCGCTACAGCGCTGAACAGGCGCGTCCGCACCCTTGAGCGCCGTGGCCTCGAGGCGGTTGCCGCAGCGACAATCGAAGGCACTGCCCGTCGCCAACTCGGCGACGTCGTATTGCGTATGGCACTCGGAACAGGCGACGAGCTTCAAGCGGATTCCCTCAAGGGCCCTATCGGACGCCCCGGGAAGACACTTGACGAGAAGACGCTCGAGGAGCTGTCGACCTCAGCCGTCCAGGAAGCCCTTGAGCGAGCGGCTGCGGCTCGGATGCCGCAGCTTGCGCAACGCCTTCGCCTCGATCTGACGAACTCGCTCGCGCGTCACATCGAAGTCTTGCCCGACCTCCTCGAGAGTCCGGTTGGCCTTCTCCCCGATGCCGAAGCGCATGCGCAAGACTCGCGCCTCCCGCGGAGCGAGGGTCGCCAGAAGTTCCTTCGTGTGCGCGGCGAG
>PVBE011074726.1_pt1 | contig 76351 bp, 82 predicted proteins | sample 1631181 | NCBI WGS metagenome assembly PVBE01 (sample SAMN08397723, study PRJNA350692) | Marine metagenome, whole genome shotgun sequencing project. | isolation source: water | place: Pacific Ocean | collected 2012-04
CTTATTTTTTTATAATTTAAAGGTTTATTAAGCTCACTGGATCTAATTTGGCCTTGGGCGAAAACATGGGCTTGCGAAAGGTGGGGAACCATCTTGTCGGACTCTGACAACAAATTCGCGAATAAGGAAAATAAAGACTCCATGGCCGTGGCGCTTAGCTACGAGCCGGAAAGCGATTATGCGCCGAAGGTGGTAGTCGGCCGGCGATCTTGCTGCCCCAATAGAAGGAATAGAGCCAGTAAACGGCGGCGAATCCAAACAACCAGATGGTTTTTGGCGACAAGAAGCCTCCCCCTTATTTCTCGGTTCTTGATCCCGGGGTCGAGGGATGGAGTTTCATCCCCGCTGGAGCAAGGTTTATTTCTCGCCGACCACGTAGGTACAGCCCTTGGGGCCAACGACCGCCGAATGGACGGACCCGGCGGGAACATCGAAACGGCCGCCAATTTTGTAGGTTTGGATGCCCTCGGCGGAGGTAATGGCGATTTCACCCGCGAGGACGATATGGGCGGTCTCGCCAGCGTGCGTGTGGTCGGGATAACGGGCATCTGGCGCGTCCGTCCAAACGAAAACGCGCCCATAGCCTTCCCGCTCGAGTTGCTGTTTTATCGATTCCGGTTCCATCCGCCCAAGTCTCTTTCCTGGATTAAAGGGGCCGGGCCAGAAGTTGCCAATGACAACAGCCACGCCGACTCACGCCGTTGGCCGGTAGCGGCACGACTTGATCCGATAGCCTAAAGTATTCAGCGCCGTTGTCAAAACCCTGGTGTCGCCTTGGAAAAGTGGCTACATCCTTGATAAGAAAAAACTCTTTTCCAGGAGCGCTATAAACGTGAACGAGACTGTTGCCGGCGGCAAGCGCATCTATCTCTACGATTGCACGCTCCGTGACGGGGCGCAGACCAAGGGCGTTGATTTTAGCGCCGCCGACAAGCAGGTCATCGCCCATGAATTAGATCGCATTGGTATCGATTATATCGAGGGCGGCTGGCCCGGCGCCAACCCCACCGACGATGCCTTTTTCGCCAATCCTCCCAAGCTTGCCAGCGCCAAGCTCACCGCCTTCGGGATGACGCGAAGGGCTGGCCGCAGCTCGGCAAATGATCCTGGCCTCAACGCCCTTTTTTCCACCGGTGTCGAGACTTTGTGTTTGTTCGGCAAAACCTGGGACTTCCACGTGGAAGTGGCGCTGGCCATAGAATCGGAAGAAAATGTCACGATGATCGCCGACAGCGTTTCTTCGGCGCTAAAGCGGGTCGAAGAAGTGATCTTCGATGCCGAACATTTCTTTGACGGCTACAAATCCAACCCCGATTACGCACTCGCTTGCCTGAACGCCGCCTATGAGGGAGGTGCCCGTTGGATCGTTCTTTGCGATACCAATGGCGGCACTCTACCCGATGAAGTCGAACGAATCGTCGGCAATGTGGCCGAGCGGATTCCCGGGGAACGGCTGGGAATACACTGCCACGACGATACCGGCAACGGCGTCGCCAACAGCTTGGCCGCCGTTCGCGCCGGCGTCCGCCACGTACAAGGGACGCTCAACGGCCTGGGCGAGCGATGCGGCAATGCCAACTTGGTTTCCCTCATTCCCTCCCTGATGCTGAAAATGGGTTACGAGACGGGGATCAAGGCGGGGGACCTGACCCATCTGACCCATGTTTCGCGCCTCCTGGACGAACACTTGAACCGGGCTCCTAACCGCGACGCCCCTTACGTCGGCGAATCGGCTTTCGCCCATAAAGGCGGCGTTCACGCCTCGGCGGTGGAAAAGGATCCCCGCTGTTACGAACACATCGTGCCCGAACTGGTCGGCAATCACCGTCACATCGTTGTTTCCGACCAGTCGGGAAGGTCGAATATCCTGGCGCGATTCCGCGAGATCGGCTTCGATATCGACGCCGCCGACCCCAAGGTCGCCGAGCTGGTCGATACGGTCAAGGAACGGGAGTTCTACGGCTACGCCTATGACGGCGCCGAGGCCAGTTTCGAATTGCTGGCGCGCCGGGCCTTGGGCGAAGTTCCCGATTACTTCCGTTGCGCAAGCTTCCGCGTCATTGATGAACGCCGCTGGAACGCCAAAGGCCAACTGATCACTCTTTCCGAGGCCACCGTCAAGCTAGAGGCCGGCGACAGGGTGGCCATGGCCGTGGCCGAGGGCAACGGCCCGGTGAATGCGCTCGACGCGGCGTTGCGCAAGGTGCTGACGCCGCTTTACCCGCAGCTGGAAGACTTGCGCCTGATTGATTTCAAGGTGCGCATCCTTACCCCCGGCGAGGCCACCGCCGCGGTAACGCGGGTAATGATCGAATCCGCCGACGGCCATGGCGAGCATTGGGATACCGTCGGCGTCTCCACCAATATTATCGACGCTTCCTACAACGCCTTGCGCGACAGCATCATCTATAAATTGTTCCGGGACGGCGCGACGTTAAATCACCCCTGACCGCTTATGCCGGATGGTTGGCGAATGGCTGGAACGGATAGCACCCGCAGCGGCGCGCAAGCGGACAAAGAGGCCATTAGCCCGGCCATAATTCTTGTCGATCCGCAGTTGGGGGAAAATATCGGCATGGCGGCCAGGGCCATGCTTAACTGCGCGCTTTTCGACCTGCGGCTGGTCCGCCCCCGCGACGGCTGGCCCAATGAAAAGGCCGTCTCCGCCGCTTGTGGAGCCGATGCGGTTCTGGAGCGGCTCCGCCTTCACGAGACGGCGGCGGACGCCGTCGCCGATTTGCAACGGGTTTACGCCGCCACGGCACGTCCCCGCGACATGACCAAGGAGGTGGTGACGCCCAGACAGGCGGCGAGCGACATGCGCCGGCTGACGGCGGCGGGCGTGCGCTGTGGCATTCTTTTCGGCGCCGAGGCCAAGGGGCTCGACAACGACGATGTCGCCCTCGCCGACGCGGTGCTAACGGTTCCCCTCAACCCGGGATTCAGTTCCCTCAATCTGGCGAATGCGGTTTTCACCATCGGTTATGAGTGGTTTCAGGGTGCCGACCGGACGGCGGCGGCGACCCTGAGCTTGCCCAAGGAAACCCGCCCGGCCAACAAGGCCGAGATGCTTGCCTTTTTCGAGCATATGGAGAAGGAGTTGGACGCCTGTGGGTTCCTGCGTGTGAAGGAAAAGCGCCCGGTGATGGTCCGCAACCTGCGCAACCTTTTTCAACGCGCCCGGCTCAGCGAGCAGGAAGTGCGCACGTTGAGAGGTGTTATTTCCGGGCTGGTGAAAGGCAAAAAGAATACGGATTAGATCCGTTCCGACAGCCAGATGGCCAGGCGAGAACCGGTCTTGATGGCGGTGGTGAGTAGTTCGTATCCGGGCGCCTGCCGGGCGCCGTGTTCAAGGCCGATGTCGCGGTGCTCGACTTCATGGCGGCGGAAGGTTTCGCAAATTTCCTTCAATTCTTCCTCGCCGGCGTCCAGCTGTTCGATCTGACCGGCGTAATGTTCGTCGATGACCTCTTCGACGGCGACGGTGCAGGCCATGGCGGCGTGCTTGCCCAAAAGCGCCGTCCCGGCGCCGAGCACGAAACCAGCCAGATGCCAGACCGGCAGCAGCGCCGTTGGCCGCGCCCGGCGCTTGCCGATGAGATCGTCGAAGGTCTCCAGATGTTCCTTTTCCTGTTCGGCCATGCGGCGGATGACGGGGGCCGCGGAGGTCGCGCCTAGTACGCTCAACTGGCCTTTGTAAATTCGCACGGCGCCGTATTCGCCGGCCTGGTCGACGCGGATGAAGCGTTCGATCAACTGCTCTTTCGTCGGATCACCGGGCAGGCGCTCGCGCAACGTCGGTTTGTCGGTTTTGGTCATGACGTCCTTGCCAACAGCCGCGCCCCGGCGAGCGAAGCGGCGGCCAGGGCAAGCGAAAAAACGGCGTTATAAGTGGCCATGGACAAACCAAGGAAAGTCCATTCCGGGTCATCGCAGGCCTTCGGTGGTTTGGTCATCAGTTGCGCTTTCATTTCTTCGATGCTCAGGTCCTTGACCAGGGTGCCGGTGCATTCCGACAGCCACCAGTGCTGCTCGACGCCAACATGGTAAAAAGCGATCCCGGCGCCGGCCAAATAGGCACCGGCGCAAAGCGCCACCATCGCCGCCCGTCCACCGTCGGTCGCCAGAAAAAAGGCGCTGACCGCCAGTACGGCGGTGACGGCGTACGGCACCCGCTGATAAAGGCAGAAAATACAGGGCTCGAGATCGAAAACATATTGTGCCACATAAGCGTTGGCGAGCGCGCCCAGGCTGATGACGAGAATGGCGGCGGGTATCAGCCGGGGCCGATCGAGGAAAGTCGTAAATCCAGCCATCTTCTTGAGATTAAAATATAGAACAAATCCGGCGGCGGCGCTACAGCGCGAACTTGAGCAGGAAAAAGCCGCCGAGGAGGAGGACGGCGAAGGCCAGGGTCAGCTTGCCCAGGTGCTTGTCGATGAAGCCCAGAATGGGTTCGCCGAATTTCCACAGCAAGGCCGCGACGATGAAGAAACGCGCCCCGCGTCCAACCAGGGAGGCCAGCGCGAAAGAGAAGGGCTCCATGCCGCTGACACCGCTGGCGATGGTAAAAATCTTGTAAGGGATGGGGCTGAATCCGGCGGTGAAGATGATCAGCGCGCCATGCTCGTTATAAAGCGCCCGGGTATGCTCAAAGGTCTCGGTGGCGTTGTAGATTTCCAGCAAAGGTCGGCCCAGGACTTCAAAGAAAAAAGCGCCGATGCCATAGCCAAAAAGCCCACCCAGCACCGAAGCCGCCGTGCACACGGCGGCGATGCGCCAGGCCCGGTGGCGGGCCGCCAGCACCATGGGAATCAACAAGACATCCGGCGGCACGGGAAAGACCGAGCTCTCGGCGAACGAGATCAGGGCCAGCGCCCAGAGGGCATGACGATGGGCCGAAAGCCTCAGGGTCCAATCATAAAGGCGTCGCAGCACCGGGGTGGACCTCCAGAAGCCATGTAATAGGGTCAGCCCCGTCGCCGAAAAATGTTTTTGCGCGGGAAGGATTTTTTGGTGCGGGCGGGGAGAATCGAACTCCCACTCCGTTGCCGGAACCAGATTTTGAGTCTGGCGCGTCTACCAGTTCCGCCACGCCCGCTTTCGGGGGTCGTTATAGCACATTCATGTCATAGGTCGGGAATGACATTGATGTCGCCGGGACAAATTTATGTCCCTGTTCCCGCCGTCCGGAAAATCGCTCCGTAGTGATAGGGCGGAAGTTGCACGATCCGGCTGAGTTCGAATCCCGCCGGTTCGACGACTTCGCGAACCTGTTCCGGCGACATGCGCATTTCGCTTGCCGGCCCGCGCGCCTGGTCCAGGACGACCGTCTTTTCGCGTGCCAGCCGATGCCAATTGACGATCGCCAAGCGGCCGCCGGGTTTGAGAACCGTGGCGGCGGCGCCAATCAGGCCGGTTTTGTCCGGGACGCCGTGAAAGGTGTTGGCGATCAGCACGAAGTCGGCCTTTTCCACCACCCGTTCCGCCAAGTCCCTGGCATCGGCGCAAATCCACTGGGGTTGGGTGGCGCCAACGCGATCAACCTCGGCTTTCGCCTTATCCAGCATTGCCGGGTCCAAATCGATGGCAAAGACTTTGCCTTGGGTGAGGGCCGCCAAGGGCGCGGTGAAGTAGCCATCGCCACAGCAAAGATCGACCACGGTCAGGCCGGCGTCCAACCCAAGCGCCCGGAGAACGCCTTGCGGGTCCGGCCACAGGGCCCGCCACCAGTCGCGGTCCGGCATAGCCGTCGCCGGGAACAGCAGATCGGCTTCCTTCATTCGTTCCTCTGCTGGAATTGAGAGGCAACACTCATTAGTGGCGCCCTTATGGGCAATTACAGACCGGAAACGAGTGTTTTTATCAATAAAAAAAATACCGTCCCCGGCCACATGCCAACAACGGAATAGCCCTCGCCATGCCGCCATGTCCGAAATCGCCGGCCGTTCGTTTGCCCTTGACGGGAGGCATTCGGCCATTTATTGCAAACACTAATCGTGGTGATTTGCTGAACAGCTTGCGGCCACGCAAAACAACCCGCTAAAAGGTTCGAGCTCGTTGATCAAGCCCTGACCCGAAGCGGTCGGGGTTTTTTTTGTTGTTTGGCATTGTCCAACCTAAGGAGAGAGCAATCATGGGCGACATGAATGCCAAGGAATCCACTTGGCGCCAAGCGACAAAACTTGTCCGTGGCGGCGCCGCGCGGTCCCCTTTCGCCGAGACCAGCGAAGGCATCTTCATGACTTCGGGCTATGTATACGACACGGCCGAACAGGCGCAACGCGCCTTCAAAGGAGAGGAAAAACGGTTTATCTACTCCCGCTACGCCAACCCCACCGTCGCCATGTTCGAGAAGCGCTTGGCGATGCTGGAAGGGGCGGAGTTGTGCTTCGGAACGGCAAGCGGAATGGCCGCCGTATTTGCTTCACTGGCCTGCCAGTTGAAGGCCGGCGACCGGGTGGTAGCGTCGCGGGCGTTGTTCGGCGCGTGCCACTACATCGTCAGCGAAGTGCTGCCCGCTTTTGGTGTCGAAACGGAACTGGTCGATGGTACCGATCTGGAGCAATGGCAAAAAGCCCTCGGCCAACAAACCAAAGCCGTGTTCCTGGAGACGCCATCGAACCCTGCACTCGAGATCATCGACTTGGCGGCGGTCGCGAAACTAGCTCATGCCACCGACGCCTGCCTTGTTATCGACAATGTCTTCGCCACGCCGCTCCTGCAAAAACCTTTTGAGTATGGCGCCGACATCGTCGTCTATTCCGCCACCAAGCACATCGACGGTCAGGGGCGCTGTCTGGGCGGGGCCATCCTCACCAACAACGCGGAATTCTTCAATGACCGGTTGATCCCTTTCGTCCGCAATACCGGTCCGGCGCTGAGCCCGTTTAATGCTTGGCTGCTGCTCAAGGGCCTTGAGACCCTCGAATTGCGCCTTCGCCGTCATTGCGCCAACACCCACGCCGTCGCCGAATTCCTGAGCCGCCGGGACGGCATATCCCGGGTTCTCTATCCAGGGCTCGAGAGTCACCCTCAGCACTATCTCGCCATGAAACAGATGGCCGATGGCGGCAGCATCGTCGCTTTCGAGCTCGAGGGCGGCAAGGAGGCGGCATTCGGATTTCTCAACGCCCTTAAGCTGATTGATATTTCCAACAACCTGGGTGACGCCAAAAGCCTGATCACCCATCCGGCGACGACTACGCACCACCGTCTGCAACCGGAGGAACGGGCGCGCATGGGCGTTGGCGACAGCTTGGTGCGTTTGTCGGTGGGCTTGGAGGATCCGCAGGACGTAAAAGAGGACCTGGACCAGGCCCTCAAGGTGGCCCGGGGCTGACTGCCCCTGGAATCATCCGGATCACACGATTTTGTTATTTGGCTTACCGTCAAGCGGAGGTTAAGAAATCATTCGTTCTTTGGCGACGGAAACCATCAGGTGAAAGCCATGGCCGAAGGTATGCTGGCCGAAAAGCCGCTCATTGGTCCCGACAAGTTCCGTGACCCCGACATCACCGCCAAAGGCGAACGGCGCGCCGTGGTGGCGCTGACCCGGCTCAGAACCCTTTGGTTCAATACCGGCAGTCTTTGCAACATCACCTGCAAAAACTGCTACATGGAGTCGAGCCCCCGCAACGACAGCCTGGCCTATCTTACCTTCTCCGAATTCGGCGAGTACCTGGACGAAATCGAACGCCACAACCTTCCCACCGAGGAAATCGCCTTCACCGGCGGCGAGCCTTTCATGAATGCCGAACTGCCGGCGATGATGGCCCATGCCCTCGACCGCGGCCACCGGGCGCTGGTTCTGACCAACGCCATGAAACCTTTGCTCAACAAGCGGGCCCGGCTTTTGGCGTTGCAAAAACGTCATGAAGGGAAACTGACGCTGAGGGTGTCGATTGATCATTACACCCGCGCCAGGCACGAAGCCATCCGCGGCGAGGGCTCCTGGGAGCCAATGTTGGCGGGACTGAAATGGCTGGTCGAAAACAGCTTCGGCCTGGCCGTCGCTGGACGCACCTGCTGGAATGAATCCGACATCGAAGCCCGGGCCGGCTACGCCGCCCTGTTCGCTGGCAAGAATATTCCGGTGGATGCCGCCGACCCGGCAAAACTTGTCCTCTTTCCAGAGATGGACGCCCAACTGGATGTCCCCGAGATCACCGTCCATTGCTGGGATATTCTGGGAGTGGAGCCTTCAAGCATCATGTGCGCGACCTCGCGCATGGTGATCAAACGCAAGGGCGCCGCTCGCCCGGTCGTCGTCCCTTGCACATTGTTGCCTTACGATCCTCAGTTCGAACTCGGCAACGATTTAGCAGGCTCGGCGAAAACGGTGAAGCTCAACCATCCCCACTGCACCACGTTTTGCATCCTCGGCGGGGCCGCGTGCAGCTATGAATAAGCGCCATCATGGATCGCCCTTGACTTTCCCGTCCCGTTTACCATATCGCTCTGAATGACTAGAAAAAATCCTATTTCCAACCAATTGGCAGGGGTCAAAATCGGCCGGCGTTGACGCCCCATTGCCAAAAGACTTGAAAGACGGATAAAAACCATGGCCACCCGCAAACCGTTAACCCTTCTTGAAGGCAAGGACGCGGCGAAGCCTTCGCGACGCGAGGCCGAAGACGCCGTGCGCGTCCTGATCCGCTGGGCAGGCGACGATCCGGACCGTGATGGCCTTTTGGAAACTCCTGCCCGGGTGACCCGCTCCTTCGAGGAATTTTTCGCCGGCTACAGCGCCGATCCGGAGGATCTTCTCAAGCGCACCTTCGAGGAAACAGACGGCTACGACGAAATGGTGTTGCTCAGGGATATCCGTTTCGAATCCCACTGCGAACATCATCTGGCGCCTTTCATCGGCAAGGCCCATATCGCTTACTTGCCGAGCCACCGGGTGGTGGGCATCAGCAAGCTGGCCAGGCTGGTGGAAATCTTTGCCCGGCGCTTGCAGATCCAGGAGAAGATGACTGCCCAGATCGCCAACACCATCAACAGCGTCTTGCAACCGGCCGGCGTCGCCGTAGTCGTCGAGGCGGCGCATCAGTGCATGACCACCCGCGGCATTCACAAGCCCGGCGTCGTCATGGTGACGTCGAGGATGCTGGGCGCCTTCCGCGACAACCCATCGACGCGCCGCGAATTCCTCGCCATGGTCGGCCACCCGAAGGGTGTCGGCACCGACTTCGCATAAAGCCTGTGGCCAGGCGATTTCGAGGCGCCGTCGTTTTCCCCCCTTGACCAAATGCCGTTTTCAGGCTTTGTCTGAACCCCCTCTGTTTATCGCGAGAGGGGGAAAGGAACGCCCGGCGGATGGATTTTCGGCCTATTTTTTTGATTATCGGCACCCTGTTGACGGCGCTCGCCCTGGGCATGTGCCTGCCGGCGGCGGTCGATGCCTACGCCGGCAATCCGGACTGGCAGGTCTTTGCCGCCGCCGCCGGCGTTACCATGTTTGTCGGCCTCGCCATGATGCTGACCTGCCGTATCGGCGGTGTCCGTCTATCGATCCGCCAGGCCTTCGTCATGACCACCTTGAGTTGGGTCGCGCTGACCTTGTTCGCCTCCTTGCCGTTCGTCTTTTCGGAACTCAACCTTTCCTTTACCGACGCCTTTTTCGAGGCCATGTCGGGTGTCACCACCACTGGCTCGACAGTGATCACCGGCCTCGACCGAGCACCGCCGGGGATATTGTTGTGGCGGGCGCTTTTGCAATGGCTGGGCGGCATCGGCATTATCGTCATGGCGATCGCCGTGTTGCCGTTGCTGCGTGTCGGCGGCATGCAACTGTTCCGCATGGAATCCTCGCAGACGGCGGAGAAGGCTTTGCCGCGGATGGCCCAGGTGGCTACCGCCGTGGTCTTGATCTACCTGCTGTTCACGGCTTTATTGGCGGTTGCCTATTGGCTCGCTGGAATGGGCGGCTTCGATGCTATCGCGCACGCCATGACGACTATCGCCACCGGCGGTTTTTCGACTTCGGACGGCTCGTTCGGCGCTTTCGACAGCGCTCTCATCGACGCTATCGCCGTCGCCGGCATGGTCGCCGGCAGCCTGCCGTTCATGCTCTATCTGAAAACGTCGCAAGGCGACTTAAAGGCGCTGGCGGCCGACAGCCAGGTGCAGTGGTTTTTGGCTATTGCCGGCGTTGTTGTCGTCGTGGCGGCGGCGTGGCTGTGGCTGGAAAACGGCCTGCAACCGCTGCAAGCGCTCCGCTATGCCTCCTTCAATGTCGTCTCGATCCTCACCGGCACCGGCTACGCATCGACGGATTACGGGGCTTGGGGCAGCTTCGCGGTGCCGGTTTTTTTCTTTATCATGTTTATCGGCGGCTGCGCCGGCTCGACCACCTGCGGCATTAAGATTTTCCGTTTCCAAGTACTTTACGCCACCGCCAACACCCAAATCCGTCACCTGACGCAGCCCCATGGCGTTTTCATTCCTTATTACAACCGCCGCCCGGTTTCCGACGAGGTCATCGTCTCGGTGTTGAGTTTCTTCTTCGTTTTCGGGCTTTCCTTCGCGGCGCTGGCCTTGGGCCTGGGGATGCTCGGCCTTGATTTCCTGACCGCCATCTCGAGCGCCGCGACGGCGATTTCCAATGTCGGTCCGGCACTGGGCCCGGTCGCCGGACCGGCCGGCACCTTCCAGCCCCTGCCCGATGCCGCCAAGTGGCTTTTGGCGGCGGGCATGCTGCTCGGCCGGCTCGAGCTATTCACGGTGCTGGTTCTGTTCAGCCCATCCTTCTGGCGGGGGTGACGGGGGGCGGTTTTACAGCAGCCACTTGCTCAGGTACTGGCGGATGTTGCTCTCGATCTCGGTGTTGAAATCATTCATCAGGGCTTCGATCAATTCGAACTGGACACGGCGGCGCTTATTCAGGGTGGCGTCCTCGCGTACCGTCATCGAGCGGTTGGCCTGGGCGCTGGCAAAGCCGAGGCGAAAACCACGGTCGTCGAGCAACTCGATGCTGGCCTCGATAACGGCGTCGTAGCGCTCCGACTGCTCCTTGTGGAACGCCCCTAGCAGGCCTTTTTTGACTTTCAGCGCAGTCTCGGTGACGGCGGCATTGACGATGGTGAAACGGACCAGGCCCTTGTCGCCGCCGACAAAGATGCGGTCGTCGGCCCATCGCTTGAGCGTCTTCAAGGGCGGCGTCAGCAACAAGTGCTCGACGTTTGGCGCCTTCATCGGTTGGCTATAAGTGGTGACTACCTGCATGACGCCGGCGTTGAAACGTAACGTGCCCAGATGGGTGTAAGTGAGCTCCGGCAGCTTATCCACCGGCGGCGGCGTCTCGCAGGCGGCGAGCAGGGCGGTGACCAAAAATACCGCCGTGGTAAGGATCGAAAGTGTTCTCATCGCCTCGCCAAGCTATCAAAAAACGGCCCGTGAACCGATGGCATATTGGCATGACCGAGCCCGCCGGTTCAAGGCGGTCTAGTCGCCCGCGAACGCCCAGGGCATCTATTTGAAAAGGCTGAATCCAGTCGCCGAAGGAAAAGCTGGAAGACATGCTTGCAATGCTACGCTCAATGGGCCGCCCGGCGGCGAAAAGCCACTAGCCGGATAAAAAATTCAGCCCAGGCACCAGGCGAGGATGCCCTTTTGCGCATGCAGGCGGTTTTCGGCTTCGTCCCAGACCACCGAGCGCGGGCCGTCGATGACAGCATCGGTGACTTCCTCGCCGCGATGGGCCGGCAGGCAGTGCATGAACAGGGCATCCGTCTTGGCTTTGGCCATCAGGGCTTCGTCCACCCGGTAAGGCTCAAGCAGGCCGTGGTGGCCCGCCGTATCCTTTTCACCCATGGAGACCCAGGTGTCGGTGACCACCAGGTCGGCGCCGGCGACCGCCGCCTCGGCGGTATCGGCAAGGCTGACCTGGCCGCCTTGGGCGCGCGCCCATTCGAGCAACGTGGACGAGATAAGCAACGGTGGCGGGCAGGCTAAGCGGAGGATAAAGCCGAAGCGCGCGGCGGCATGGACCCACGAGGCGGCGACGTTGTTGCCGGCGCCGCACCAGGCCACCACGCGGCCGGCAATGGCACCGCGGTGTTCCTCGAAGGTCATCACGTCGGCCATGATTTGGCAAGGATGGCTGTCATCGGTGAGGCCGTTGATCACCGGCACCGAAGAATGGGATTCCATTTCCAGGAGTTTGCTAGCATCGTCGGTGCGGATCATGATGGCGGCGGCGTAACGGGACAAGACCCGCGCTGTGTCGGCAATGGTCTCGCCGCGGCCGATCTGCGAATCCCTATCCCCCAGCACAACCGTCTGGCCGCCAAGCTGCTGCATGCCGACTTGAAACGAAACGTGGGTGCGGGTCGAAGGCTTCTCGAAAATCATCACCAGGGTCTTGCCGGCCAGCGGCTGGCCGCGATTTCCCCCGCTCTTGAAGGCTAGGCCGAGATCGAGGATTTGCCGCAAGGTGGCGGTGTTGAGCCGGTCCAGGTCTATGAAATGCTTGATGTCGCTCATCTCATCCCGCCTTTTGCGCTGCTTCCTGGGCCAGTTTCCGGCAACAGCGCTCGATAATCTCCAGCGCCTCGTCAACATGACGCTCCTCGATAATCAGCGGCGGCAATAGCCGCAGCACGTTGCCGCCGGCCGCGACCGAGAGCAAGCCCTGCCCAAGAAACCGCGCCACCAAGTCACGGTTGTTGACGGCGCAGACGAGGCCAAGCATCAGTCCCGTCCCCCGCACATCTGAGAATACCTTCGGTTGGGCCTTGACGAGGGCTTCGAGGCGGTGGCGCAGGTAATGGGCGACGGCGTTGACGCGGTCCAGAAAGCCGTTGCCTAGGACCAGGTCGAGAACGCCATTGGCGACGCTCATGGCCAGCGGGTTGCCGCCGAAGGTTGATCCGTGGCTGCCCGTGGTCAGGGCCCGCGCCGCCTCTTCCGTCGCCAGGCAGGCGCCGATGGGGAAGCCGCCGCCCAGGGCCTTGGCGATGGTCATGATATCCGGGGTGACGCCGGCCCATTGGTGGGCAAAGAGCTTGCCGGTCCGCCCCATCCCACATTGAATCTCGTCGAAAAATAGCAACAGGCCGAATTCATCGGCGGTCTCGCGCAAGCCCAACAAGTACTCGGCGCTGGCCGACTTGATCCCGCCTTCACCCTGTACAGGTTCGACCAGGATGGCGGCGGTCTCCGGCGTGATAGCGGCGCGCGTCTCGTTGAGATTCCCGAAGGCCACATGGTCGAAGCCCTCGAGCGCCGGGTCGAAGCCGGCGAGGTGCTTGTCCTGGCCGCCGGCGGCGATGGTGGCGAGTGTCCGGCCGTGGAAGGCGCCCTTGCAGCAGACCACCCGGTAGCGGCCGACTTCGCCGGCCTCGTCGAAGTGGCGGCGGACCATCTTGAGGCCGCACTCGACGGCCTCGGCGCCGGAGTTGGCGAAGAACACGGTGTCGGCGAAGGAGTTGGCGACCAGCCGCTCGGCCAGCCTCTCCTGCTCCGGGATGCGGTAGAGGTTGGAGGTATGCCAGACCTTGCCAGCCTGGGATTTCAGGATCTCGACCAGGTGCGGGTGGCAGTGGCCGAGGGCGTTGACTGCGATGCCGGCGGCGAAATCCAGGAAGCGCCCGCCGTCTGTGTCATAAAGATACGCCCCTTCGCCTCTCTCGAAGGCAACGTCGGCGGGCGCGTAGGTGGGCATGACCGCGGAAATCACCGCTGCTTCCCCTCTAAATGTTTCGGGCCGGCCTGTTCAGAAAACTGGCGCCGGCCCGTCAGGAAAGCGGCCAAGTATCCGAATCTTGCCTCTAAGAATCAAGCCTTCAATTTATAGCCGCTGGCAAACATCTGGTAGCAAGCCAACCAAAGTCCCAAATCGACTCCGGCCATCGTCAACAGTCCGACCGCCAGCGACCCATCGGCATGGCCGATGAAACCGTAACGGAAGCCGTCGATCATGTAGAAAAAAGGGTTGAAAAACGCGATAGCCTTGAAGGCCTCCGGCAAACGGGCGATGGAATAAAAGGTGCCGGAAAGGAACGACAAGGGCATGATGATGAAATTGGTAACCGCTGCGATATGATCGAACTTTTCCGACCAGATTCCGCCGATGATACCCAATAGCGACAACATCAAGGAGGCGGCAATGGCATGGTAAAGGATATAGCCGAAACTGTGCATGCCGAGGGGCACGAAAAACGCCATCGCCGTCACCACCACGAGGCCGACCATGACGCCTCTGGTCATCCCGCCCAAGGCGAAGCCCAAGGTAAGTTCATGGGCGCTGAACGGCGGCATCAGGGTATCGATGATGTTGCCCTGGACCTTGGCGACAAGGATCGATGAGGAGGTATTGGCGAAGGAGTTCTGGGCCATTGCCATCATGATCAGGCCCGGCGCCAGGAATTCCAGGAAAGGGACGCCGCCGACGACCTGCGAAATTCTGCCGAGAGCAAGGGCGAAGACGGCCAGGAACAGGAGCGTGGTGATCATCGGCGCCATCAGGGTCTGGGTGAAGACCTTAAGAAAGCGCCACACCTCGCGCCGGTAAAGGGTCCACAGGCCAATCCAATTTATGGCGTTGCTTTCGGTCATCGCTTGCTTGTTGTTGCGTCGCGAGTTAGCGTTTGGCGGCCCGAACCTCTTTAACCATCGTCCGTCTCGCTACCCGTTCCGCCCTCCTCGCCGGTCGGCAGGTCGGTCTTGGCAATGGTGCTCGGGCGCTGCCGCGTCTTGCCGGCGGCGGCGGGGCGGCGTTCGTTCTTTTCGACAAAGACGCGGCCCATGGGAGCGTTGCCGGCTTTGTCCTCGCCGAAGTAGAGGGTGGTGTGGGGAAAGGGCATTTCGATTCCCAATTCGTCGAAACGCCTTTTCATGCGGCGGTTGAACTCGCGTCCCACGAACCACTGCTTGATGGGGGCGGTTTTGAAGCGAGCCTTGATGACCACCGCCGAATCGTCGAACCGGTCGACACCGACAACATCCAGCGGTTCGAGAACACAGGGGCCGTATTCTGGATCGGCCTGCATTTCGGCGCCTATCTCTTTTAGCACTTCCATGACCTCGTCGGTGTCTTCGCGGTAGGCGACGCCGACCTCGAAGACATAATAGGAAAATTCCTTGGTCATGTTGGTGACGGTATCGACATTGCTGAAAGGGATGGTGTGGACAGAGCCCGAAAAATCCCTGAGCCGGATAGAACGGATGGAAAAGGCCTCGACAAACCCGGCGCTGCCGCCCACCTTGACCACGTCTCCGACGGAGATCGAGTCCTCGAATAAGATAAAGGTGCCGGTGATCACGTCCTGGACCAGTTTTTGCGAGCCGAAACCGACGGCCAAGCCGACAACGCCGGCGCCGGCCAACAGGGGCGCGATATTGATGCCCAGTTCCGACAGCACGATCATCGTCACCATCACTGCCAGTACTACGAGAATCAGATTGCGCATAAGCGGCAGCAAGGTGCGGGCGCGGGCGCCGCGTTCGACCAGGTTCCCGTATTCGTCGGTTTTGGACAGATAGCGTTCTATGGCCGAGTTGATGGCTTCCCAGATTACCAACGCCATGGCGACGACGACGGCGATGCTGAGCACACTCTGGGTCAGCTGCTGCCCGATGGGTGTCTCCAGCCAGCCAAAAGCGTCAATGTTCCAGGCTTGCAACAAGGCCAGGCCGGAAATGAGGACAACCAGCGCCTGAAGCAAGATATGTAGGGCCGGCAGATAGCGGTTGGCGCGGGACTCCAGTGTCGGGTATCGTTTTCTGATCTCGTCATTGATGGCGAAACCGCGTAGGGCGGCCCGGCGCAAGGCCATCGATATCGCCCGTGCAATGGCCAGAATCAGCAGCGAAACAACGCTGGCCCGAATGATGAACTGAAAACCGCCGGCGATGGATATCGCCCAAACGCCGTAAATTGCCACCACGTAGATGACGGCCAGCACATGCCAGATGTCGGCGAAGCGCTTGCGCAGCCGCTTGGCTCCGAACCAAAACGGGCCTGGGCCATCGCTTTCCTCGCCGTTACCTCGAATCCAGGCGGCGACGGTAAGGCGGTTCTGGAAAATGAAGATGGCGACCAGAGTCGTGACGACAAGGCCGAGCAACCGCAAAAGGCCCTCGTGTCCGCTCGCCGGCAAGCCGAGGAGCAATGCCGCTTCGGCCAGGAAGTAGCCGAAAACCGTCACCATGACCAGGCGTCGGCTCCAGATGAATAAATAATTGGCGGTCTCGCCGCCGATGGCCAGCACCCGCAGGGATGGCGCCGCCGGCAACAGCACCATGCGCGCCACCACCAAGGTTCCCCGGGCGATCAGGTAGGCGTTAATAAAAGTCAGGGCCACCACATGGACCTTGGGACCGGGCTGAACCAGGGGCGTCACCAAATAGGCACCGCCGGCAAAAACGGCAATGGGCACCACGTCCAAGACGGTTCTTGCCAGCAGATAGGGCACCCGCACCAAGAAACTTTCGGTTTCACGGCTTTCCAAGGTTTGCCGGGGGTGTAGCAAAAGGAAACGGGTCAGGCGTTCGGCGGCCAGGCCGGCGGCAAGAATGACCACCAGCTTGAATATCAGCATCAGCCACTGGTTGCGGGCCTCGGCGCCGGCGGTCTGTGCCCTCAGCCAGCGGAGAAGCAAGGGAAAGTCGCTCAAGGCATCGGCGACGGCCGTCAACTGGCTGCTGGTTTCCTTGATACGTTCCGACAGCGTGGTGATAAAAATAGCACCAAGGCCGTTGACTGTTTCCTTCCCTTCGGTCTTTTCCCGCACCGCGATCAGGGCTTTGATCTTACTGATGAGTTCCTGGCGCCGGGCACCGTCCTCAAGGGTGGTGGCCAGGGTTTCCAGATCCCGGGTCGTGGCTTCAGTGTTCTTTTGTGCCTGGGCGGCTTCGGCCGGGGCGACCAAAGCCAGGAAAAAAATTACCGCCGCCAGGGCGGTGAAAACAGATTTGGAAAACCAATTGGGAAGCATTTTCGGAATAAGCTCTTATATGTGTCCTGGCGGACAAGATAACCCATCAGCCGATGAAACTATCACATTTTTTGGGAGAAAGGCGCCATGACTGTCACCATTTACCATAACCCACGTTGCAGCAAATCGCGCGAAACATTGGCGCTTCTGCAAGAACGCGGAATCAAACCACTCGTCATCGAGTACCTGACTTCGCCACCCAACAGCGAGGAATTAAAACAAATTCTGAACCTCCTCGGCATATCGCCAAGGGAGCTTTTGCGCCGCAAGGAAGCCAAGGAGGCAGGGCTCAATGAGCTGGATTTAAGCGACCAGGAGTTAATTGCGGGCATGGCCGACAATCCGGTTGTTATCGAACGGCCGATTGTCGTTAAAGATGGCAAGGCGGCGCTTGGGCGGCCACCGGAGAAAGTGCTGGAGATCCTGTAACCCCATCTCATCATCTATTACTGACTATTCCCTTGTCCGCTCGCCCCGGCGGCAACTTTAAAACAAACGGGCGGGGTCTTCGGAAATTGCTTGCGCGCTCGCTTTTTCGGGGGCAAGAACAGCTACCTCTTAGGTATGGAGAACCCTGAAGTTGAAAAAATCCATTCGCGATCTGCCGTTTGCCCTGTCGTGCCGGCAGACATTGAGCCGCCGACTGGCAGGCAAGCGGATCGCCGTTTTCCTCGATTACGACGGGACCCTGACTCCCATTGTCGATAAGCCGGAGATAGCCGTTCTCGCCCTCTCCATGCGCGCCCTCGTCAAGGCGCTGGCTAACCGCTTTCCCGTCGCCATTGTCAGCGGCCGCGACCGCAATGACGTGCATCGCTTGGTCGGGCTGGACGGCTTGGTATATGCGGGTTCGCATGGATTTGACATCGCCGGTCCGGCGGCCGGCATCACCTACGACGGTTGCGGTGAATACCGTGAAATGCTGAGTGAGGCCGGCGCCCGGTTGCGACGGCAGTTGAGCAGTGTCAGCGGGGCCCTAGTCGAATGCAAGCGGTGCTCCATTGCTGTCCATTATCGCTTGGTGCCGGAACAGCAACGCTCCCAGATCATGGCGGCGGTGGATGCCGTTCTCGATGAGCAAAAGGAGTTGCGCGCGACCGCCGGTGATATGGTTCTGGAAATCCAACCGAAGGCAGATTGGAACAAAGGCAAGGCGGTATCATGGATCTTGCGCGTCCTTAATCTGGACAGCTCCGACGTAGTTCCCATTTTCATCGGCGACGATGTGACCGACGAGGACGCCTTTGCCGCTATTGGTGGCCGGGGAGTAGGGGTTGTCGTGGCCGGCCCGGCGGAAGATCATGGCGGCCGCGCCACCGCCGCCAGCTATCGCATCGGCGGTCCAGAAGAGGTGGGAGCGTTCCTGCGGTTTCTTACCGATATGGGCGGAAGCGAAAGCGGAAGTTAAGATTTTGCTCCCATATGGTTCTGTTTTTTTTCTTAACGTCCCTGGAAAAAGCTGGGAAGAATTAATCAAAAAGTACATTGTCACCAGCGGAACTCGACGAGGAATTTTCTTTGGGGGGCCATCATGCCTTACAGATCCGGCAAGAAAAAACAAAGATAGATCACTCCCGAAGACTATGAACCTTTGGTTGGGGCTGAAAATGTCGAGCGCATTTTAAGCAAGGCCCGCAGCCTGCGCCGCCACAATATCGTCCATGTCAGTTCGACTTTATATGGCGGCGGCGTTGCCGAGCTTCTTTCGTCGCTGACCATTCTCATGAACGGCGCTGGCGTTCGGACCGGCTGGCGCGTCATTCAGGGACGTCCAGACTTTTTCGCCGTAACCAAGAAATTCCACAACGCCCTGCAGGGCGGCGACATCAACCTTTCGGAAAAAAAGCTGGAAATTTATGAGGAAGTCATTGAGGAAAATGCCATCCGCACTCACTTGGATCAAGGTTTCGTCGTCGTCCACGACCCGCAGCCGCTGCCGCTCATCAACTATTTCTGCAAGCGCGGCGGTGCATTTGCATTGGTTCTTGAGAATCGTTCCCCGGCTCACCGTTCAGGCCGGTTTCGAAGTCGGCGCCGGCATGAACATCAATCCGTCCCTGCCTGAAAGCGACGCTGCTTATCTGCGCCGGGTTTGAGCCAAACGATCGCCCCGTGGGACTTTGCAGCTTTGGCCAAATCAGCCAATCTTGACGGCTTGGCGAGATCATCAGTCCGCAGACCATTCGGCAAACGCAGCAGGTGCGCCGGGCAAGACCGGCAATCGGAACTGCCGAAGCCGGGAATCGGAACCGTCGTTCCCCGCCAAGCCCGTGCCGCCGCCACGAGACCGCATTCGCGGCCGCCGGGGAAGGCGACAACCGCGTCGACCCCGAAGAGGTTTGTCAGTCGGTCAACATGCCAGCGCACCGCTCTTGCTTTTTTCAGGTGCCGGCGAACCCTGGCGCGAATGCCGCCGGGCCCGTTGGCGCTACCGGCGTAAAAGTACGGCCCCGGTGGCAGGTCGGTAGGCGGACGGCGGGCGATGCCGATGCGCGTGAGGCTGGGAATTTGGATTAGCAATCCATAAGAGCCGGCGCCGCTGGGAAGGTCTTCCGCGCCGTTAACATGTGTGCGGGCCAAAACCGTGGCAACAGGCTAAAACCTGTAGCCGTAGCGGATGCCGAAATTTTCAAGCCCCTCGTTCTGGGAGCAAATATTGCCGTTGGAAATATGGTCCAGATAAATCATTAGCGCATGGTTGTCGAAAAACCGGTAGCCAGCAGTAACTGATTCACGGAACAAAACGTGGCAGCCGAGTTCCTTCGTGCCCAACTCGTCGGTTGTTTTCTCTCCGTCATGGACGGCGCCACCGAAACTGAAGCCGGCGAAGGCATCGTCCCAGAAATCCCACTCCCAGGTCAAACCAAGATAGGCTTGGCTGGTGTCGCCATCGGAGTTGGCGTTAAAACCGATATGCGGTCTGGGCGACCAGATCACGTCGAGAATATCCGGCGAGGTAAAGAGGAGTTCCATATTGCCGTCGTACCCGTCTTCTTCATTACGGCTGAATGGCCCTTCGTCGTGGATCAAGGCGCCAAAACGGATTTCCGAAACAATATTCTTGAAACCACCGCCCTCAGTGGTCGCCGGCGGCTTGGTCTGGGCGGAGACCGGCGGCGGGGTGGCGGACGGCGCCGTCGGGGTAATTTGAGCCGCCGCTCCTTCGGTAGACGGTGGCGGGGGTACTAACGGGCCGGCGAAAGGATGCGGTTCGCGGAGTAGGGCATCAATATCATAAAGCTCACCCGCCACTTTTGCCGAAGCCACGTTCACACAAGTTATCACGGTGGCGACCGAGCCCGCCAGACCAGTAAAAAATATTTTCAAGATTTTTCTCTCCATGCGACAGTGTAATCTTTACCGCTCTCAAGGCATTTGTCTAGTAGCATCGAGGCAAAGGGCTGATTAGTGGTCGATATTTCTGCCGTGCATGGGAGACATTGACCCGGTGGGCGGTAGTGGGCAACATGATTGTGTAAAACCCCCGCGGCGTTGGGTGCCTTTGGCTTTTTGAATGGAAGGAGAAATTCGAATTTGCCGGCTGGAGATTTACTTTTCTCTACCGAACATCTAATTTCACAAGACATGATTTAAATTTTTCATCTCAACAATCTTCACTATGAGTATCTGGGGAAAGATCATCGGCGGCTTCGCCGGTTTCGCGATTGGCGGACCACTAGGTGCGTTTCTAGGCGCTTATGCCGGCCATGCTTTCGACAAGGCCAGGAGCGGGCGCGGACAAACCAATGAGGCGGTCGACAAGCAGGTTGCGTTCACTATCGCCGTCATAGTGCTGAGCGCCAAAATGGCGAAGGCCGACGGTCATGTCAGCCGCGACGAAGTCGACGCCTTCAAACGGATTTTTCATATCCCCCCGGATGAGATGAAAAATGTCCGCCAAATTTTTGATGATGCGCGCCAGGACGTGAAAGGCTTCGAGGTATACGCCGAACAGGTCGCCGGCATGTTCGCCCATGAACCGGCGGTGCTGGAAGAGCTTTTGGGCGGGCTTTTTCACATCGCCAAGGCCGATGGTGTCGTTCACCCGGCTGAATTGGATTTCCTCGGGAACGTTGCTACCATTTTCGGTTTTAGCAGGCAAAGATTCGAGCGTATCCGGGTTAGCCACATGGGCCCCGAGAAGGCCGACCCCTTCGAAGTCCTGGGCCTCGCGCGCAAAGCCTCCAACGATGAAATCAAGAGGGCCTACCGTAAGCTGATCCGGGAAAATCATCCCGACACACTGATTGCCCAGGGCGTACCGCAGGAATTTATTGATCTCGCCAACAAAAAAATGGCGGTCATCAACGTCGCCTACGATCGTATCGAAAAAGAACGCGGATTGCGGTAAATCCGCCAGCTGGCTTGGGTGGCGCCATCATCCAATTCCGCATCAAAGGGGTCTATCATGGACCGGCATGATTCAGCCAATTTTGACGGCCGCCCCTCGGGCGGTGCCATCGACATGCTGGTACTGCACTACACCGGCATGGCAACTCCCGAGGCCGCCCTTGAACGTCTCCGCGATCCCATGGCCGGGGTCAGCGCCCATTATCTGATCGGCGAGAAAGGGGAGGTTGTTTCCTTGGTGGCGGAGGAACATCGGGCTTGGCACGCTGGCGAGGCATTCTGGCGGGGAAATACCGATATCAACGGCCGCTCCATCGGTATCGAACTGGTCAACCCCGGCCACGAATTCGGTTATCGGGTATTTCTGGAAGCGCAGATGGCGGTCTTGGAGGAACTGGCCCTGGACATCATCGGCCGTCATCCCGTTCCGGCCCGCAACGTCGTTGCCCATTCCGACGTCGCGCCTCGGCGCAAAACCGACCCCGGCGAGTTGTTTGATTGGCGGCGGCTGGCGGCGGCGGGGGTCGGTCTTTGGCCGGGCTCATGGCAAGCCCGGGAGGCGGCGGCGGACGAAGTGCGGGACATGTTGGCGGGGTATGGCTACGAGACTGGCGATCTGGGCAAGAGCATCGCCGCTTTCCAGCGCCGCTTCCGGCCACGCCAAATCGACGGCGTCGCCGACACCGAGACGGTCGGTCGGCTTGAAGCTCTGTTGCGACTCCTGTCTTGACGCCGGCAATTCTCGCGCTAACTATATAAACGCCAGACGGTCGGATGGCCGCCTTCGGCGCGGTGCCGCCGCGTCGGGGGAGGAAAGTCCGGGCTCCACGGAAACACGGTGCCGGGTAACACCCGGCGGGGGCGACCCTAGGGAAAGTGCCACAGAAAGCAAACCGCCGGTTTCGGGCCTCGGCCCGCGCCGGTAAGGGTGAAAGGGTGCGGTAAGAGCGCACCGCGTTCCCGGCAACGGGGACGGCATGGTAAACCCCACCGGGAGCAAGACCAAATAGGGACGGCAGGCCGGAGTTTCTCCGGCAAGCGGGTTTTCGCGCCGCCGTCCGGGTAGGTCGCACGAGGCGTCCGGTAACGGACGTCCCAGATGAATGGCCATCCTCCGCTCTTGATGGGTGGAGACAGAACCCGGCTTACAGGCCGTCTGGTATTTTTCCTATTTGAGAGCGCCTTTTTGGCAAGAGGGTTTCGCCTGCCGCGCTGGCCAACCTTGAAATGCCCGAAAGAATAATCTCATTTTTTCCAAAATTGCCAAGAAAAGAACATTAAGCGAACATAATGTTGCCTTAATCTTTTTGCTGAGTACAAATCTCAATTTTAAGGGATCGGAAAGTTTAACTGCGCCAGAGGTAGTAGCGGCGGAAATCCTTTTCGTAAGACTTTGTTAACCCAAGTAATTCCATATTATGGCGTTGACCCCCTTAAATTCCCATGATATCCCACTCCTCTTCATGGGTTGTTAGCGGGGGGCTTGCTGAGCCGCCAACTCGCGGCCAAACGCCGGAGCGGCGCTATGGGGTGTAAAGAACGAAATGACGCTCTTTGCCGGCACGTTTGAAAACAAGGTTGACGGGAAAGGACGGGTGTCGGTTCCCGCCTCTTTCCGCGCCGAGTTGGAGGGGCGCCACAACAACGCCGTCTATATTTATCCGTCGCTGGAATTTCAAGCCATTGAGGCCTGCCCGGTCGAATGGATGGAAGAGATGAAGGCGGGTATCCAGCGGCTGCCCAAATTCTCGAAAGAACGCCGCGCCCTGGGCATGAGCATTTTCGGTCCAGCCCGGTTGCTGCGCTTTGATGACGGTGGCCGGCTGATCCTGCCCAAGGACTTGGCTGACCAAGCCGGGATCACCGGGCGCGCGGTGTTTGTCGGCATCGGCGAATCTTTCCTTATCTGGAATCCAGAGGCCGCCAGCGCGGCGCTCGATGACGCCTTTCGCACGGTGGTCGACGAAGCCCTGACCGTGGATACGGCGAGTGGCGGCAAGAATAGCGGAGAAAGTTGATGGCCACCGTCACCATGACATCCGACTTCTCCTGCCCCCATATTCCAGTGATGCGCAGAGAGATGCTGGAGGTCATGGCGCCCCGTGACGGCGCCGTTTACGTTGACGGCACTTTCGGCGCCGGCGGTTACGCCAAGGCCCTTCTCGAAGCCGCGCAATGCACGCTCTGGGGCATCGATCGCGACCCGGAGGCGGTCTGGCACGGAGCCACTCTTGGCCACCGTTTTCCGGGCCGGGTGACGGTCTTGAGCGGTTGTTACGGCAATATGATCGAGTTATTGGGCGCTGTCGGCGTTGCTAACGTCGATGGCATCGCTTTTGACCTTGGCCTTTCCTCGATGCAGGTCAGTGACGCCGGCCGCGGTTTTTCCTTTCGCGCCGATGGACCGCTCGATATGCGGATGGGTGGCGGCGGAATGACCGCCGCCGATATCGTCAACCACTTCCCGGAACGGGAATTGGCTGACCTGATCTATCGATATGGAGAGGATCGGGCGTCGCGGCGAATCGCCCACGCCATAGTCGAGGCCCGCGGCAAGGCCGCCATCACCCGTACCGGTCAATTGGCCGATCTCGTCCGCGGCGCCAGCCGGCGGCGCAAGGACCGCATTGATCCGGCGACGCGAACTTTTCAGGCCCTGCGCATTTACGTCAATGACGAGTTGGAGGAACTTGATCGCGGCCTGAACGCGGCCGAGGTCTTGTTGGCGCCCGGCGGCCGCCTCGCCGTGGTCTCTTTTCATTCCCTAGAGGACCGCAAGGTCAAGGACTTCCTGCGCCGGCGCAGCGGTGTCCAGGCAAAGCCGTCCCGCCATATGCCCGAGGCCGCGGCAAGCCGGTCGCGTCCCAGTTTCCGTCTTCTCGGCCGGGGGGTCAGGCGGCCATCGGCGGCCGAGGTGGCGGCTAATCCACGGGCCCGCTCGGCGCGGCTGCGGGCGGCCGAACGCACCGCCGCCCCGGCCTGGTCCCTCCCCAGGGGAACGGGTGGCCCGGGGAGGCGCCCATGATCCGTCACACAACTTTGTTGATCTTGTTGTTGGCGGGGGCTTTCAGTTTGGTGATGTTTTCTGTCAAGTACGAGGTACAGGACCTGGAACTCGAGCTCTCCCAACTCAATCGCTCGATCATCGCCGACCAGCAGGCTATCCACGTCCTCAAGGCTGAATGGAGCCATCTTAACAATCCTCAACGGCTACGCTCACTGGCCCGCCGCTATCTCGGCCTGAAGCCGGTCGAGACGGAGCGGGTCGGCATCGTTTCGGGTTTGCCGGAAGCCTCTTTTCTTAGCGAAGAACAAAAGCCTTCTCCCCGGCAACCGTCAAAAACAGATCCACGCGCCGACGGCCGCCGGGCCGGGGAAAACGTCACCAGGGTGAAGCCCACGGCCGCGGCAAAGCCAATAAACCCAAAAGCAGGGAAGAGCATCGCCCAAACAGGACCGGAAATTCGCATGAGCGGAACAATGCCGGCCACTTTCGCCAATTGGCCGAAGGGTAAGGTCGGTCAATGAACCCTAGTCACGCTATCCGGACGAGATTGCCGGCGCGCCTGTTTGAAAACCGGAGGTATCTGCAAGGCAACCGCCAACGGACCATGGAGACAGGGCGCAACCGTTTGTTGGTGATCGGCGTCGTCATCACTTTTGCCTTCCTGATCATCGCCGTGCGCCTTGTCGAGCTGACGATTCCGGGCAAAGGCGCCGAGACCCTCTTGGCGCGCGCCGCGCCGCTCCGCCCGGTGGTCGCCGACCGCGTCGACATCGTTGACCGCAGAGGCATTATCATGGCGACCAGCCTTCCCGTTGCTTCCCTTTACGCCGATCCTCAACATGTTCTCGACGCCGAGGAGGCGGCCGACAAGCTGGTTACGGCGTTGCCGGTCCTGAACCGCGCCGAAATCATGATCAGGCTCAAATCCAGAGCCCGGTTTACCTGGATTCGCCGCAACCTGACCCCGAAACAAAAATATCGGATCAATCGCTTGGGCTTACCCGGTTTTTATTTCCGGCGCGGTGAGCGCCGCGCCTATCCGCACGGACGCATAGGGGCGCACGTGCTTGGATTTACAGATATCGACGGCCGCGGCATCGCCGGGATGGAGAAGCATTTCGACAACGTTTTGGGGAACGGCAAGGGTTCCCTGGCTCTGTCCCTCGATCTTCGCATCCAATCCATTCTTCACCAGGAACTTTCCTTGGCGATGGCTGAATTCAAAGCCCTCGGCGCCACCGGGACCGTGCTTGACGTGCAAACCGGCGAGGTCCTGGCGATGGTCTCCCTGCCCGATTTCGATCCCAATGTTCCCGGCTCGGGCGGCAAGGATGGAGCATTCAACCGGATGACCAAGGGCGTCTATGAAATGGGCTCCACTTTCAAACTGTTCACAACGGCCATGGCCCTGGATTCCGGCAAGGTCACCTTGAACGACGGCTATGATGCCAGCGCCCCGATTCGTGTCGCCCGATACGTCATTTCCGATTTCCATGCCAAAAACCGTTGGCTGTCGGTACCGGAAATCCTGCTCTATTCGTCGAATATCGGCGCCGCCAAGATGGCCTTGGATGTGGGCACCCGCACCCAGAAACACTATCTTGATCGGCTCGGTCTGCTCCATCCGGCGGCCATCGAGTTGCCGGAAGTTGGGGCGCCACTGATCCCGTCGCCCTGGCGCCAGATCAATACCCTAACCATCGCTTACGGCCATGGTATCGCCGTTACCCCCTTGCAACTGGCCAGCGCTGCCGCCGCCCTTGTCAATGGCGGGATGTACCGTCCGGCAACCTTGCTCAAGCAACGGCGCGACTTGCCGCTGAAGGGGAAAAGAGTGCTCTCGGCCGAGACTTCGCGACGAATGCGCAAACTCATGCGCATGGTGGTCGAACGGGGCACCGGCAAGAAAGCGGATGCCGTCGGCTACATGATCGGTGGCAAGACGGGAACGGCGGCAAAGGTTGCCGACGGCGGCTACCGGACCAAGGCATTGATTTCTTCTTTTGTCGGCGCCTTTCCCATCAACGCCCCTCGTTACGTGGTGTTGGCTCTGCTCGACGAGCCCAAAGGCAATGCGAAATCATTTTTTTCCGCCACCGGCGGTTGGGTCGCCGCGCCCGTGGTCAAACGTGTCGTGCAACGAATGGCGCCGCTCCTCGGCTTGGCGCCCGCCGCCGGCGAAGACGCGCTGCGCCCCGGTAACCGGCGTCTCGCCGTTCCCATCGGCGGCTCAAAGGCGGCGCGGGGGGAAAGATTTGAAGCTTTTTGAGCTTCTCAATGGAGAAATGCCAGGTGTCATGCCAGAAGCGTTAGCCAGGAACGAGGAAATCTTGGGTCTCACCTGTGATTCACGTCAGGTCGAGCCCGGGTTTCTGTTTGCCGCCTTGCCAGGCGCCCAAGCTGACGGCCGAAGCTTTATCGGTGACGCGGTGGAGCGCGGTGCGGCGGTCGTGCTGGCGTCGCCCGGCACCTCTTCGCCGGCCTCCGCCACGGGCGCCGCGAGCGCTCCGTTTTCATTGATCATCGACAAGAATCCGCGCCGCCGGTTCGCCCTTATGGCGGCGCGTTTTTTCAGCCGGCAGCCGGCCACCGTGGGGGCGGTAACCGGAACCAATGGCAAGACCTCGACGATTTCCTTTCTTCGCCAAATTTGGGCGCGCCTGGGCCGTCACGCCGCCAGTCTGGGGACTCTGGGCCTGTCGGCGCCGGGCATGGAGGCGGCTGGTGGCCTGACCACGCCCGATCCGGTGGACTTGCATCGGAAGCTTCGCGATTTGGCCGACCGGGGCGTTGATTGCCTGGCCATGGAGGCTTCTAGCCACGGTCTCGCCCAGCATCGTCTGGACGGCGTTGATGTGACGGTGGCGGCATTCACCAATATCACCCGTGATCACCTGGATTACCACGGCTCCATGGCGGACTACATGGAAGCGAAAATGCGTTTGTTGGGCGAGGTCATGAAACCCGGCGGCACGGCCGTTCTCAACGCCGACGCGGAATGTTTCGAGGCCTTGCGGAGAATGGCCGAGGTACGGCGCCAACTGGTCATCGGTTTCGGCGCCAACGGCGGGGAGGTGCGACTGCAACGGTGCCGGCCGCGGCCCGGGGGACAGCGCCTTGAGTTGGTGGTGTTGGGCGATTCTTACCAGCTAGACTTGCCCCTTATTGGTTCTTTCCAGGCGGAAAACGCTCTTTGCGCCCTCGCCATGGCCCTGGCCACCGGCGAGTCCGCAAGCCAAGCGGTATCCGCCCTGGAATGTTTGCAAGGGGTCCCCGGGCGCCTTCAGAAAGTTGCCGACACGTCGGCGGGAGCCAGCGTTTTTGTCGATTACGCCCATACTCCCGACGCCCTGTCTTGCTTGCTCAAAGCACTGAGGCTCCACGCCGAAGGACGCCTGCACCTGGTTTTTGGCTGTGGTGGCGAGCGCGATTCCGGAAAGCGCCCCGATATGGGCCGGCTGGCCGGGCGGTTGGCGGATGTGGTGTTCATCACCGACGACAACCCGCGCGGCGAGAATGCGGCGGCCATCCGCGCCCAAATTCTGGCCGCCTGTCCCGGGGCCCGGGAAATCGGCGATCGCCGCGAAGCCATTACTGCCTCCATCGCCGGGTTGCAACCTGGCGACCTTCTGGTGATCGCCGGCAAGGGACACGAGCAGGGGCAGATCGTCGGCCATGAGGTGCGTCCCTTCGACGACGCCCAGGTTGTTCGCGTCGCCATCGGGGGACCGGTTTGATAAGCGCTAACGGCAAACGAGACCTGTGGACGGCGGCGGAAGTCGCGGCGGCATCGGCGGTCGACCATGAGGCCGATTGGCGGGCCAGCGGCGTTTGCATCGACAGCCGGGTGGTTGAATCCGGAGACCTTTTCGTTGCCATCGAGGGACCCCGTTTCGACGGCCATGACTTTATCGCCGAAGCTTTCAGCCGGGGCGCCGTGGCGGCAATGGCCCATCGCCAACCTATCGGGCTGCCCGGAAATGTTCCCATTATCATGGTGAACAACACCATGGCGGCCTTGAGGGGGCTCGCGCGGGCGGCGCGGGAACGTGCCCAAGCCCGCGTCATCGCCGTCACCGGCAGTGTCGGCAAGACCGGCACCAAGGAGGCCCTGAAATGGGTTCTCGGCCAACAGGCCCCGAGCTGCGCCAGCGAAAGCAGTTACAACAATCATTTGGGTTTGCCGTTGAGTCTCGCCCGGATGCCGAAAAAAACCGCTTTCGGTATCTTTGAAATGGGCATGAATCATGCCGGTGAGATCGAACCTTTATCCCGGCTGGCTAGCCCCCACGTCGCGCTCATCACCTCCGTCGAGGTGGCGCATAGCGCCTATTTCGCAAACCTCGACGAAATCGCCGATGCCAAGGCCGAAGTCTTTACCGGCATGCCAAGAGACGGCATCGTCGTTCTCAATCGCGACAATCCCTATTTCCATCGCCTTGCCGCCGCCGCCCGAAGGACAGGCGTGAAGACCATTCTGGCCTTCGGCGCCGACAGCGAAGCGACGGTTCGCCTATTGGAATCGAGTCTAGGACCGGAAGGTTCGCACGTCAAAGCAGACATGCTTGGCGAGATCCTCGATTACCGTGTCGGCCTTCCCGGCCGCCATTGGGTGATCAACAGCTTGGCCGTTCTCGCCGCTGTACGCGCCGTCGGCGGCAACACGGCCGCCGCCGCCGCCGCCATAGATAGCCTGCCGGCGTTGCCCGGACGGGGGCAACGCCATCATGTCCGCCTGGCCGACGGCGGTTTCCAGGTGATCGACGAAAGCTACAACGCCAATCCCGCATCCGTAACCGCCGCCTTGGAAGTCCTGGGTCTGGTTGTGCCGGGTGCCGGCGGACGGCGTATTGCCGTTCTCGGCGACATGCTGGAACTGGGAACGGCGGCGGCCGACGAACATGCCGCCTTGGCCCTGCCCCTGCAAAGAGGCGGCATTGATTTGGTGTTCACGGCGGGCATGGAGATGGCCCGCCTGAGCGACATCCTGCCTCGGGCCATGCGTGGCGGCCACGCCGCCGATGCCCGGCGGTTGGCGCCGATGGTAACGGCGGCGGCGGGGCCGGGCGACGTGATTTGCGTCAAAGGCTCAGCGGCGAGCAACACCAAGCTTATCGTCGAGGCTTTGCTGGCTTTGGATGAGGCAATCGAAAGCGTCCCCCCGCAACGGGTCGTCAACGGGGATTAGGGAGCCGATACATGCTGTTTCACTTTCTCTACCCGTTGGCTGACCAGTTCACTTTGTTCAACGTATTTCGCTATCTCACCTTCCGTACCGGCGGCGCCATCATCACCGCCCTGATCATTAGCTTCGTTGTTGGAGCACCGCTGATTCGCCACCTCAAAAGCCGTCAAAAAGGAGGCCAGCCCATCCGCGACGACGGGCCAGAAAGCCATCTGCTTTCCAAAAAAGGAACGCCGACCATGGGTGGGTTGCTGATCCTTCTGGCGACGATTGGGGCGACGCTGTTATGGGCGGATCTGAGCAACGGTTATATTTGGGTGGTTCTCGGCATAACCACTAGTTACGGCACCATCGGCTTCCTGGACGACTATATTAAAGTAAGCCAGCGGAGTAGCAGGGGCTTGTCCGGCAAACTGAAACTGGTTTTGCAAGTGGTCGTTACAGCCGCCGCCGCCCTTTGGATCATAAAATTGCTGCCGGGTCCGTATAGCAGCACCCTTGCCGTTCCCTTTTTCAAAGACGTGCTTATCGATCTCGGTTGGTTATTCGTCGTTTTCGCCGTGCTGGTTATGGTCGGGGCTTCGAACGCGGTCAACATTACTGACGGCCTTGATGGCCTGGCCATCGTGCCGGTGATGGTCGCCGCCGGCGTTTTCGCTCTCATCGCTTATCTGGTTGGAAATTCTGTGTTCTCCAACTATCTGCAACTCCACTATGTCCCCGGTAGCGGCGAACTGACCATATTCTGCGGCGCCTTGGTTGGCGGCGGGCTGGGATTTTTGTGGTTCAACGCACCGCCGGCCAAGGTCTTCATGGGCGATACGGGATCGCTTTCCTTGGGCGGCGCCTTGGGTACTGTCAGCGTCATCACCAAACACGAACTGGTGCTAGCCATCGTCGGCGGTCTGTTCGTTCTTGAAACCGTCTCGGTGATCGTCCAGGTGGTCTCTTACAAGCTCACCGGCAAGCGGGTATTCCGCATGGCGCCCCTGCACCATCACTTTGAAAAAAAAGGCTGGGCCGAGCCGACCATCGTTGTCCGTTTTTGGATCATCGCCACCATTCTGGCTTTGGTGGGCTTGTCCACGTTGAAGCTGAGATGAGGGAAGGAACGGCCGCAAAATGAGCACTTTTTCCCGCACCGATACTAGCCTCATCGGTTGCTGGTGGTGGACCGTCGATCGCTGGACTCTGACCGCCCTGGTTGCCATTGCCTTAACCGGCGCACTGATGATCCTCGCCGCCTCGCCGTCGATGGCCGAACGCATGGGCCTTGATACGTTCCATTTTGTTCACCGCCAGTTCCTCTTTCTTTCGCTGGCATTGGCGGTGATGCTCGCCACTTCCTTGCTGGCATCAGGTGGCGTCCGCCGGCTGTCGGTCGTCGTCTTTGCGATCACTTTGGTTCTCATGGTTGTGGTTCTGATAACCGGTGGGGAAGTTAATGGGGCGAGACGCTGGCTTCGGCTGGGAGTTCTTTCGATCCAGCCTTCGGAGTTCATCAAGCCCGCCTTCGCCGTGGTCGTCGCCTGGTTGTTCGCCAAACGACATCAGGATAAAAATTTTTCCGGTGACGCCATCACCACCGGGTTGTTCATTCTGGTGATCTCACTTCTGCTTTTGCAACCGGACGTGGGTATGAGCATCGTCGTTGCCGCCGTCTGGGGCGCGCAGTTGTTCCTGGCCGGTCTGCCGCTGACCTTGGTTGCGATGGTCGCCTTGCTGTTCTTGATTGGTGCTGTCGCCGCCTATTTCACTTTTACTCACGTCCAGGTTCGCGTCGACAGCTTTCTCGACCCTTCCACGGGCGACAACTTTCAGGTGATGCGGTCGCTGGATGCTTTTCGCAACGGCGGGCTTTTCGGTCGCGGCCCGGGCGAGGGGCGGATCAAGGAGATCCTGCCCGACGCCCACGCCGATTTTATTTTTGCCGTTACCGGGGAGGAGTTTGGCCTGCTGGTTTGCCTTTTCCTGGTCGGGCTTTTCGTTTTCGTGGTGTTGCGTGGGTTCTCCCGTCTGTTAAGGGAAAACGACCTATTCGTTCTCTTGGCCGTCGCCGGTTTGCTGGTCCAGTTTGGCTTTCAGGCGATCATCAACATGGCGTCAACCCTGCAGTTGATGCCGCCAAAGGGCATGACCCTGCCATTCATTTCCTACGGCGGCTCGTCGACGCTGGCCTTGGCCTGGGGCATGGGCATGGTGTTGGCCCTGACCCGCAAGAGGCCGGGACTGGAGAGGTTGGGATGACGCCCAGTTTGATAATGTTGGTTGCCGGCGGCACTGGCGGCCATGTGTTTCCGGCCGAGGCTCTGGCCGCCGAACTGGCGGCGCGCTGCGACCGCCTGGTCTTGGTCACTGACCAACGCGGCGGTGTCTACGGCGGCACATTGAAGGAAATCGAGACCTACCGTGTTCGCGCTGGCGGCCTTGCCGGCAAGAGTCTGGGCGCCCGCTTGAATAGTGGCGCTCAGCTGGCCTACGGAACGTGGCAATCGCGGAGTCTGTTGAAAAAGCTTACTCCCGGCGTCGTCGTCGGCTTCGGCGGCTATGCCTCGGTTCCAACCATGTTGGCCGCCGTTTTAGGCGGCTATCGAACCGCCATCCATGAACAGAACGCGGTGCTTGGCCGGGCCAATCGGCTGCTCGCGACGCGGGTTGCCCGCATCGCCACTTCTTTCGAGAATTCCTTTGGCCTGCCGGCTCAAGCTAACGATAAGATTATCCATACGGGCATGCCGGTCCGCCCGAACATTGCTGCCATGCGCGAGCGGCCCTATCCAGCCTTGACGGGTGACGGGCCCATCAATCTCTTGGTTTTGGGCGGCAGCCAAGGCGCCCGGATAATCAGCGAAGTGGTGCCCACCACCGTCGGCCTGCTTGCCGGGGAATGGCGAGAGCGCCTACGGATCACCCAGCAATGCCGCCCGGAAGACTTGGAGGCGGCGAATGCCACATACCGGCGCCTTGGCGTGAAAGCCGAACTTGCCACCTTTTTCCGCGACCTACCCGAACGTTTAAACCAAGCGCATCTGCTCATCTGCCGGGCCGGCGCTTCCACCGTCGCCGAGGCCATCGCCGTCGGCCGGCCAGCTATCTTAGTGCCCTATCCGCATGCCATTGACGACCACCAAACCCACAACGCCCACGCCGTGGACGAAACCAGCGGCGGTTGGCTGATGCCCGAGGAGGCCTTTACGGCGGAGAGTTTGGCGGTCCGGCTTGACGCCCTATTCGGCCTGCCGGAAACTTTGCTAAAGGCCGCCGCCGCCGCCCGCGCCAGCGGCCGGCCCGACGCCGCGAGACGGCTCGCCGACATGATCTTTGAGATGCTGCCGAATGGTGCAACCGGTGTATCGAGGAGGGCGGCATGAAAGCCCTCCCTCTTTCCATCGGCACCATCCATTTCGTCGGCATCGGCGGTATCGGCATGAGCGGCATCGCCGAGGTCCTGCATAATTTGGGCTATTCGGTGCAGGGCAGCGACATCGGCGAAAACACCAGTGTGAAACGGCTTCGCGGTTTAGGGGTTCCGGTCGCCGTTGGCCATGCCGAAAAAAATCTTGGCGAAGCCCGGGTTGTTGTTTTTTCCTCGGCTGTCAAATCCGGAAATCCGGAAGTGGAAGCCGCTCGCAAACGACTGATTCCGGTGGTTTGCCGGGCTGAGATGCTTGGCGAGTTGATGCGTCTCAAATGGTCCATCGCCGTCGGCGGCACCCATGGCAAGACAACTGCCACCTCGATGATCGCGGCGCTTTTGGACCGGGCGGGAATGGATCCGACGGTCATCAACGGCGGCATCATCAACGCCTGGGGCTCCAACGCGCGTTTGGGCGAGGGCGAGTGGATGGTTGCCGAAGCCGATGAATCCGACGGCACTTTTGCCAAACTTCCCTCGACCATCACCGTGGTCACCAATATCGATCCCGAGCACCTTGACCACTATGGCTCGTTTGATGCCTTGCGGGACGCTTTCGTCACCTTTGTCGAAAATATCCCCTTTTACGGTTTCGCGGTCCTTTGCATAGACCATGTCGAAGTTCAGGCGATGATCTCCCGGGTTTCCGACCGCAAGATCGTCACTTACGGTTTCAGCCCCCAGGCCGACATCCGTGGCGTCAACCTCGAGATTCATGCCGACGGAGTCGGCTTCGACGTCGTCATCACCGACCGCAAATCGGAAAAAAGCCGGACCCTGGAAGGGCTCCGCCTGACGATGCTTGGCAACCATAATGCCCTGAATGCACTCGCCGCCGTCGCAATCGCCAGTGAAATGGGAATTGCCGATGAAGTCCTGCGCGCAACGCTGGCTGAATTCGAGGGCGTTAAACGCCGCTTCACCATGACTGGCGATGTCGATGGCATTAGCATCATCGACGATTACGGACACCATCCGGTGGAAATCGCAGCCGTCTTGCAGACGGCGCGCCAAGCGGCAAAAGGACAGGTGATCGCCATCGTTCAGCCGCACAGGTATTCGCGCCTGAAAGATCTGTTCGAGGAATTTTGCTCCTGTTTCAACGACGCCGATGTGGTGCTGGTCGCCGAAGTCTACGCGGCCGGTGAGGAACCCATCGCCGGCATTGACCGGGATGCTCTGGTCGCCGGCTTGCGCGCCCGCGGTCACCGGACGGTTGTGGCGCTCCGCGAACCGAAAGAACTGGCCGGGATCGTAAATGATCTGGCCCGGCCTGGCGACATGGTGGTCTATCTGGGGGCAGGCGACATCACTCATTGGGCCAACGCCTTGCCCGGGGAACTGGCCCGGTTGCGCCATGGCGCCAGGGAGGCCGGCCAATGACGGCGCCAGGTTTCCCAACTTCCCGCTTGCTCGGTCAATTGCCCGCCGTCAAAGGCGGCTATACCGAAAATGCGCCTCTCGACAAGGTGACATGGTTCCGGGCCGGTGGCCCCGCCGAGGTCATGTTCCGGCCGGCCGACGAGGGGGATCTGATCACTTTCATGGAGAGCAAACCAGTCAACATTCCGCTTACCGTTATCGGAATCGGCTCTAACCTCCTAATTCGCGACGGCGGCGTTCCCGGCGTCGTTGTCCGCCTCGGCCGGGAATTCGCCGAAGTGCAGATACTTCCCGGTGGCGAAATGCGGACCGGCGCCGGCGCCCTCAATCTTGGTGTCGCCATGGCGGCCCGTGACGCGGGCATCGCCGGCATGGAATTCCTGAGCAGCATTCCGGGAACCGTTGGCGGATCTCTGAGGATGAACGCCGGCGCTTTCGGGGTCGAGATGAAGGATATCGTTACTACCGCCCGTGCCCTTGACGATGGCGGCGGGGTCCACGATCTGACGCTGGCTGATTTGGGCTTTGCTTATCGTAGTTGCGGTGTGCCGCAAAAGTGGATTTTCCTATCCGTTCTTCTTCGTGGCCGTGGCGGCAAGATCGCCGACATTTCTCGGCGCCTGACAGAGATAAAAAATGAGCGGCGGGTAAGCCAGCCGCAAAGAGTGTCCACGGGGGGCAGCACATTCACCAATCCGGCGGGCGGAAAAAAGGCCTGGGAACTGATCGACAAGGCCGGGTGCCGGGGGTTGCGCCGTGGCGACGCCATGGTCTCGGAAAAGCACTGCAATTTCCTCATCAATGCCGGCAACGCGACGGCGGCCGATCTCGAAGGTCTGGGCGAGGAAGTCAGGCAACGGGTGGCGGCGGCAACAGGAGTCGACTTGGAATGGGAAATCCACCGCATCGGCGTTGCCGCCGGGGAGGGGAAGTCATGAGTAAACACGTCGCCGTTCTTATGGGTGGCTGGTCGTCCGAGCGCGAGGTGTCGTTGATCAGCGGCGCCGCCGTCTCCAACAGCTTGAAAACATCTGGCTATCGGGTAACCACCATCGACGTTCAGCGCGACCTGGGCGTGCTCTTGACCCGACTTTTCCCACGGCCCGATGTTGTCTTCAATGCTTTGCACGGGCGTTTTGGAGAGGACGGATGCGTGCAGGGTCTCCTCGACATCCTTGACATCCCTTATACCCATTCCGGGCTGTTGGCTTCGGCCCTGGCCATGAACAAACCCATGGCCAAGCGCCTGTTTGCCGCCGCCGACATTCCCGTCCCCGAAGGCAAGGTGGTCGGCAGCGATGAAGTGATTGCCGCCGAAGCCATGGCCCCTCCTTACGTGATCAAGCCCTTAAACGAGGGTTCCAGTGTCGGCGTTCACATCATTTTCGAGGACGATGGCAAACATTCCTTGGCCGCCAACTGGCCATTCGGCGATCGGGTTTTGGTCGAACGCTATATCCCCGGCCGGGAACTAACGGTGGCCGTGATGGGCGACCAGGCGCTGGCAGTGACCGAGATCACCACAAGCGCCGGTTTCTATGATTACAGCGCCAAATATGATGAAGGCGCTTCCACCCATTTGATCCCGGCGCCGGTGCCGTCGGCGGTCTATGGCGAGGCGCTCAAGTTAGCTGTCCTGGCGCATCGGAGCCTTGGCTGCCGGGGCGTCTCAAGAGCCGACTTCCGTTACGACGGCGATAAGTTGTTCATCCTTGAACTTAACACCCAGCCCGGCATGACCCCTATGTCCCTGGTCCCCGAACAAGCGGCCCATGCCGGCAAGTCATTCGACGAATTGGTCATCTGGATGGTGGAGAACGCCGAATGCGATCCATGAGCAAAGAGGAAAACAAAACCGCCGCCCAGCGCGGCCGGCCTCGTCGACGGGTCGTTCCCTTGTGGCGAAGCCGCCATATGGTCACCGCCCTGGTGGCGGCGATGTTGGTCGCTGGCGCCGCCGGCGGATGGTGGTTGTGGGAAAGCCATTGGATTGAGAGCAAGGCCGATCAGATGCGCTGGAAGATTATCGCCTTGTCGAGAGACTTGGGACTTACAGTCCGGGAAATCCTCGTTGTCGGCAGGGGTGAGACGTCACGGGAAGAACTCTTGGCGACGCTTCGCTTGGCGCGCGGTGCCCCGATCCTCGCCTTCGACCTCAATGCCGCCAAGCGCCGTGTCGAGCAGTTGCCGTGGATTAGTTCGACCACTATCGAGCGCATGTTGCCCGACACTATTTTTCTGCGCGTGAGAGAACGTCGACCCCTGGCACTTTGGCAGAACCAGAGCAAATTTTCCCTCATCGACAAACAAGGCGCGGTAATCATTGATAAAGACCTGGGGCGTTTTTCGGATTTGCTTTTGGTCGTTGGAGATGACGCGCCCGCCCATGCCGCCGAGCTGCTGGAAACGCTCAAGACTCAGCCCGAACTGATGGTCCTGGTGCAAACGGCGGTGCGGGTCGGCGGACGGCGGTGGAATGTCAGGCTCAAGGGCGGCATCGATGTCTGCCTGCCGGAAACCGATCCCGCCAAAGCTTGGTCCCGCCTCGCCGAATACGAACGCAAGCACCGAGTGTTCGGGCGCAATGTCCAGGTCCTTGATCTGAGGCTGCCCGACCGCCTGATCGTTCGCCAGTCCCCGAAGCCCAAGAAAACAGAAACATTCCCCGGCAAGGAAACATAGCAATCGGTAAGCAAGAAAGTTGAATGAAATGAGAACCGCCACGGTACAAAACAAGGGACGAAGAGGGCTGATCGCGGCCCTTGATCTGGGCTCGACCAAGCTCTGTTGTTTCATCGCCCGGCCTGTTCAGGAAAAGGGCCTGAAGATCGTCGGCATCGGTCATCAGGTATCCAAGGGTATTCGATCGGGCGCCATTGTCGATATGGATGCCGCCGAGGCTTCCATTCGGGCGACGGTCGAGGCCGCCGAACAGATGGCCGGAGAAAATATTCGCCGAATCGTGGTCAATTTTTCCGGTGGCGACATGAAGTCCAGACTCATCGCTTATGAAATTTCCATTGCTGGACACCAAATCGACGATGCCGACATCAGGCGCATTCTCGATCCCTCCGCGATAGAGGATGGGCAGCCGGAGAACCACGATCTTATCCATGTCCTTCCGGTTGGCTACAGCCTTGACGGCCGCAGTGGAGTGCACGATCCGCGCGGCCTCTTCGGCGAACGTTTGGGTGTCTACCTGCACGCCATCAGCGTCGGCAAAGGTGCCGTGCGCAACCTGGAGAGCTGTATTTCACGCTGTCATTTGGACATCGTCGACAAAGTGGTCACGCCATACGCCTCGGCCTTGGCCTGTTTGGCCGAAGACGAAACCAGACTCGGCGTTACTTGTATCGACATGGGTGGCGGCACTACCTCCATCGCCGTGTTCTTTGACGGCGAACTTGTGCATGCCGGTTCTATTCCCGTTGGCGGCGTCCACGTCACCAACGACATTGCCAGGGGCTTATCAACGCCGCTTGCCTACGCCGAGCGCATGAAGACCCTTTACGGCAGTGTCATCCCATCGCCTTCGGATGACCGCGAAATCCTAAAAGTCCCTCTGATCGGTGAAGAGGACCCGGCGGAAACCAGCCAGGTGCCACGCTCGATGCTGGTCGGCATTGTACGCCCGCGGCTGGAGGAGACTTTTGAAATGGTTCGCGCCCACCTTGGTGGCGCCGGTTTTGACAAGGCCGCCGGCTGCCGGGTGGTGCTGACTGGCGGCACCAGCCAGTTGCCCGGCGTCCACGAACTGGCCACAACGATTTTGGACAAGCAGGTGCGCCTGGGCCAGCCCCGGCCCATCGAGGGACTCGCTGATGCCGTCGGTGGTCCCGCATTCGCCACTTGCGCCGGACTCTTAAACCACGCTGTTAACAACAAGACGGACGACCTTGCCGGCGCCTACTGCGCCGCCGAGAAAGTGAGCAGCCGTTTGGGCCGCTTCGGCCATTGGTTTCGAGAGCATTTTTAAGATGGGGGAAAAATAAAGATGAAGAATTTTCGACCACAGGCGCCGCCCATTTACGTCCCCACCGTTCCATCACCGCCGCATACAAGCGATGCCAATTCTTGGCGGTAGCGGGCGCCACCTTACTCGATGCGGAAAAACATGATTTGGATTATGACTGGAGGACGACATGAGTATTAATATTAGCATTCCGAGTAATAACGAAACACCCGAACTGAAACCGAGAATCACCGTCGTCGGCGTCGGCGGCGCCGGCTGCAACGCGGTCAACAACATGATCGCCTCGGAGTTGGAAGGCGTTGATTTCATGGTCGCCAACACCGACGCCCAGGTTCTGGAGAGTTCGCGCTCCGAACGCCGCATCCAAATGGGCGTTTCGATCACCCATGGCTTGGGCGCCGGTTCCCGTCCCGACATAGGCCGCGCCGCCGCCGAGGAGACACTGGAGGAAATCGTCGAAGCCCTAAAAGGCTCTCATATGGTATTCATCACCGCCGGCATGGGCGGCGGCACCGGTACCGGCGCCGCCCCGGTGATCGCCAGGGTCGCCCGCGAAGAGGGGATTCTCACGGTCGGCGTGGTGACCAAGCCGTTCGAGTTCGAGGGCGCCCGCCGCATGCACCTGGCCGTTGCCGGAATCGAGGAACTCGAGCAGTTCGTCGATACCCTGATTGTCATCCCCAATCAGAATCTATTTTGCGTCGCCAATGAGAAGACGACCTTCGCCGAAGCTTTCTCCATGGCCGACGACGTCCTCTATTCGGGTGTCCGCGGGGTCACTGATCTGATGGTGATGCCGGGCCTGATCAATCTCGACTTCGCCGACATCCGCTCGGTGATGAGCGAGATGGGCAAGGCGATGATGGGCACTGGCGAGGCCGAAGGCGAAAGACGGGCCCTTGACGCCGCCGAAGCGGCCATTTCCAACCCCCTTCTTGATGATGCCTCCATGCAAGGGGCAAAGGGATTGCTCATTAATATAACCGGCGGCGGTGATATGACTCTTTTCGAAGTTGACGAAGCGGCCAACCGAATCCGCGATGAAGTGGATGATGAGGCCTACATCATCTTCGGTTCAACTTTCGATCAAAGCATGGATGGCAAGCTCCGCATCTCGGTAGTGGCCACGGGAATCGATTGCAAAACCGGTATCCTCCCATCCACCACCATGATTAATTTGGCTGCTCAGGCCGGGTCATCGGAAGACATGACCATCACCGAGGAGAGCGTGGGACAGGACGGGAAGGAGCATTCCGTCCCAACAGCCGCCGGCGATGCCATTGTCCTCGTATCGGAAAACCCGAACCCTGTTGGTAGCGAAGATAATGCCGACGCCGCCGACGAGGCCAGCGGGGAGGAACTGCCCGCCGCCGAGATCCCCAAAGGTAAAGATAGGGAAGAAGCCCCGCCCTCCACGCCTCTTGGCGCGGCCCCGCCCGCCACCCCGGGCATCAAGGCCACGGAATCTTTCATTCCTCCTTCGCCGGCTCAACCGGCGGTGGAAGGGAGGGCGAGGGAAGCCGATCCCTTCGCCGCCGCCGCCATGATGAACGGCGCCAAGGAACGGGAAAACAGGGCGGATTCGAAACCAATCGACAAAAAGAGGCCGAGCTTGTTTGAAAGGGTGACCGGTACGGGTATGGCCGCTAAAGCCAAGAAAGCCGTCAAAATCGCAAAACCGGAGTACGGCCCTTCCGTGGTGGCGGCAAAACGAGACATGGCGACAAAACCGGCTCAAGAGGCGGACCAGGCTAAGCTTGGCGGCCTCGATCTCCAGGACCGGCTCGCCGCCTGCCCGGTCGAGGAAGACCTGCTGGAGATTCCAACTTTTTTGCGCCGCCAGGCGAATTGACAGTAAGAGGTTGGAAATACGTAACAATTAGTAACAAAGAGTGATTTGAATGCTTCAAGGCATGTTGATAGACAAGAGCCTTGAAGCATTCTTTTTAATACATGGGAAAGGTTTACCCATTAACAGCCTATAAAAGAAACGGTTTTAGGTATTTGTATTTTTATTCTTGAAGAGCAAGAAGGGGAAAATGGGGGGTTCAATAGGCAACCATAAGTCGGCCAAAAGGGTCAACTCAATCAATGCCGTCCAACAAAAGACTCTGAAAAGTTCCATAAACTGTGCCGGAATCGCCCTTCATTCAGGCAATAAGGTTTCGATGGTGCTTGGGCCGGGCGAGCCTGACAGCGGCATTGTTTTCAAGCGCACCGATATAGCCGGTGGCGGCGCTTACATACCGGCAACCTGGGAGCGGGTGGTCGATACCAACATGTGCACCACCCTTGGCAACGATGACGGAGTGACGATCGGCACGGTCGAGCACCTGATGGCGGCACTGGCGGGATGCCGTATCGATAACGCCACGATCGAAGTCAATGGTCCTGAAATTCCCATCATGGACGGCAGTTCCTGGCCTTTCATGTTCCTTCTTGAATGCGCGGGTATCGTCGAACAGGACGCCCCACGCCGTGTTATCCGCATCAAGAAACCGGTTAAGGTCATGGACGGCGGGAGTGTTGCTTCGCTGATCCCCGGCAATGGGTTTTCTCTCGCTTTCGAAATTGAGTTCGACAGCCCCGTCATTTCCCGCCAATCCATCTCCATCGGCCTAGGCAACGGGGCCTTCAAAAAAGAGCTGGCCCGGGCCCGCACTTTCGGTTTGCTGCACGAGGTCGAGCAACTGCAAGCTTCCGGAATGGCCCTGGGCGGTTCCCTTGACAATGCCGTCGTGATCAGTGGCGGCAGAGTTCTCAACGAAGACGGCCTGCGGTACAATGACGAGTTCGTCCGCCATAAAGCCCTGGATGCCGTCGGCGATCTTTATCTTGCCGGCGCACCCATCATTGGCCATTTCAGTGGCACTTATTCCGGCCATGCCGCCAATCACCGATTGTTACAAAAACTCTTTGCCGATAAGGATTCCTGCCGTCACGATCTCTTTCCCGCTGACGAGGCCGAGGCGGATGACATGGAGGTCGCCTGGGCCGGGGATTTGGTCTCGTCGATCGGCGCCACCGCTTAAAGCCGCCGTTTCTCCCTTGTCGATTTTTCCGCCGCCCGGCTTTTTGCCGGGCGTTGCTGTTTTTGTAGAAGTTGCATTGGCCCGCCGCCACTATGATATAATCGGGCCGTGATGCTGGAACGTTTTCCGTTTTCCTCTCCGAGTGCACGCACTCCGTCGTTGAAGCGGCTGGTTATGCTGTTGACGTCTTTTCTTCTTGTCGCTTGCATGGAAGAAAGCGAGCTGAGCTACGTCGAACGCCCGGTGGACCAACTGTACAACGAGGCAATGGATACTCTTGATCAAAGTTTTTATAACGACGCCGCCCTCATGTTCGATGAGGTGGAGCGTCAGCATCCTTATTCGATCTGGGCAACGAAAGCGCAATTGATGGCCGCCTATAGCCTCTACCTGGACAACAATTATGACGAAGCCATCTTTGCCCTTGATCGTTTTATCCAGTTGCATCCATCCAATCGCGATGTCCCTTATGCTCATTATCTGAAAGCCTTGAGCTATTACGAACAGATATCGGTTGTGACACGTGACCAGAAAATGACCGAGTTGGCTCTCAAGACCTTTAAGGAAATCATCGCCCGTTATCCCAAAAGCAAGTATGCCCGTGACGCTAAAATCAAGCTCGACCTGACCAACGGCAACCTGGCCGGAAAGGAAATGGAAATCGGACGTTATTACCTCAAGCAGAAACACTATCTGGCCGCCATCAACCGCTTCAAAACGGTGATCGATAAATACCAGACCACCATTCACGCGCCCGAAGCCCTACACCGGCTGACCGAAGCCTATTTGGCGCTGGGCATTAAGGAAGAAGCCCAGAAAACGGCGGCGGTTCTGGGACACAATTTTCCGGGAAGCGAGTGGTATATCGATTCTTACGAGATGGTTGAGCAAAAGCAGGTTCACCAGAAAGAGAAGGCCCCCTGGTATAAGTTAGGGAAGCCCGACCAGCCGACCCAGGCGGAAACGACCCGTCCCAAGGAGAAAAAATCCTGGTATAAGTTCTGGTAGGCGAAGGGATTGGCGGGATGCTGCGTACTTTGACCATCCGCGACGTCGTCCTCATCGACCGCCTGGAAATCAACTTCCATTCCGGTTTATGCGTGTTGACCGGCGAGACCGGCGCCGGCAAATCGATACTGCTTGATGCCCTGGGCCTGGCTTTGGGGCGCCGCGCCGACGCCCGTCTGGTCCGCCATGGCGCCCGACAGGCTCTAGTGACGGCGGAGTTCGCGGCGCCACAAACGAGTTTGATTCGCGAAATCCTGTCCGAACAAGACATCGTCGGCGACGACGGCATGCTCTTGCGCCGGGTGCTCGGCGCCGATGGCCGCTCCCGCGCCTTCGTCAATGACGTGCCGGTAAGCGTCTCCTTGCTGCAACGGCTTGGCGATGCCCTGGTCGATGTGCATGGCCAATTTGAAAGCCAGAGGCTGCTCAACCCGGCCATTCACCGCCGTCTGCTCGATGCTTACGGAGACCTAAACTCCCTGGTCGAGGCGACGCGAAATGCTTTTGCCGCCTGGCGCCGGGCTGCCGATGCCCGGGCCCGGGCGGAAGCGGAACTGGAAACGGCGCGCCATGATGAGGAATACTTACGCCATGCCGCCGATGAGTTGGCCGCCCTCAAACCCGAACCGGGAGAGGAAGAGACGCTTGCCGCCAGACGCTCGGCGATGATGCATGGCGAAATGCTGCTCGAGGCCATGAACCAGGCGGTGACGGAACTGGAACATGGACGCGGCGCCGAGACGGCGGTACGCAGCGCGCTTCACCATCTTGAACGGGTGTCGGCGAAGTTCTCGGGTCGCCTGGACGCCACTTGCGCCGCCCTCGACAAGGCCGCTTCCGAGATTGCCGAGGGGACGGCATTATTGGAAAAAGCAAGCTCCGAGACAGACCTGGATCCGCGCAACCTCGATCTTGTCGAGGAACGGCTGTTCTCTCTCAGGGCACTGGCCCGCAAACATAATACCGATGTCGATGGCCTGCCGGCCTTGCAAGAGACATTGACGGCACGGCTCGCGACGCTGGAAGACGGCGGCGCCAATCTTGAGCGGCTGCAACGCGGAGAGGTGCAATCGCGGGCTTCTTTCTCCGCCACCGCCACCAGGTTGACCGAGGCGCGCCACAAGGCGGCGGCCCGCCTCGATGCCGCCGTCGCCGACGAACTGGGGCCTCTGCAACTGAGCAAGGCCGTATTCACCACCCTGATCGAATCGCTGGCGGAAAAGAATTGGGGCGAATATGGTTGCGATCGCGCTATTTTCCAGGTCGCCACCAACCCCGGGGCGTCGCCGGGACGGCTCAACAAAATTGCCTCGGGCGGCGAGCTGGCGCGTTTCATGCTGGCCCTGAAAGCGGTTTTGGCCGAGGCCGATCCCGTCCCGACCATTGTTTTTGACGAAGTGGACAGCAGCATCGGTGGAGCAACCGCCGCCGCTGTCGGCGAACGCCTGGCCAGGCTGGCCGAGCAAACCCAGGTTCTGGTCGTCACCCATTCGCCCCAGGTCGCGGCCCGGGGAGCTCATCATTGGCAGGTCTCGAAACAAGAGATGCAGCGTGGCGCGATGGCGGCGGGGGATGGCAACCCTGCTCGCGGTCCGTGTATGCTGACTACTGTCGATGCCCTGACGAAAGACGCCCGCAAGGAGGAAATCGCGCGCATGCTGGCCGGCGCCAAGATCACCGACGAGGCGCGCGCCGCCGCTGATAGCTTGCTCCATGGCCAGCAGCCGTGAGCCACGGCTTTAGGGATATCCCGGCGGTGGATTTGACGGCCTCGGAGGCAACGGCGGAACTGCAAATCCTGGCCAGGGAGATCGCCAAGTACGACGACGCTTATTACCAGGACGACAGGCCTCTAATCAGCGACGCTGAATACGATGCGCTTCGCCGCCGCAACGATGCCATCGAAAAATGCTTTCCCCGCCTTGTCCGCGCCGACAGCCCGTCAAAACGGGTCGGCGCCGCCCCTGCCGGGGGATTTACCAAAGTCCACCACGCCCGCCCCATGCTATCGTTGGGCAACGTCTTCGATGCCGATGAACTCAGGGATTTTGCCGCCCGCGTCAAAAAGTTCCTTAGCCTTGATGAAGACCAGTCCGTGGACATTGTCGCCGAGCCGAAGATCGATGGCTTGTCGGTTTCGCTACGCTACGAAAGGGGACGGTTCGCATTGGGCGCGACCCGTGGCGACGGCGCCACCGGTGAAGACATCACAGAGAACCTGCGGACGCTAGACGACATTCCCGAGGCCGTTACCGGGGCGCCGGATGTGCTCGAGATTCGCGGCGAGGTCTATATGACCAAGGACGATTTTGAGGCATTGAATCAACGCCAGAAGGCGGCGGGAGAAAAAGACTTCGCTAATCCGCGCAACGCCGCCGCCGGCAGCTTGCGCCTGCTCAATCCGTCGATCATCGCCGGCCGCCCGTTGCGATTCTTCGCTTATGCCTGGGGCGAGGTCAGCGAAGCCGTGGCCGGTACCCAGTGGGAGTTCCTCGATCGGTTGCTTGAATGGGGACTGCCGGCCAATCCGCTCGCCAGCTTATGCCAAGACGTCGGACAATGCCTGGCCTATTACCGGGATATCGAGGGCAAGCGCGCCAAGCTGCCTTACGATATCGATGGCATCGTCTATAAGGTCAACCGCATCGACTGGCAGCAACGCCTGGGCCATGTCAGCCGCGCCCCGCGCTGGGCCATCGCCCACAAGTTTCCGGCCGAGAAGGCGCGGACCCTTATCAATGATATTCAAATTCAAGTCGGGCGCACCGGCAAGATGACCCCGGTGGCGGAGCTGGAGCCGGTGGCTGTCGGCGGCGTTGTCGTTTCGCGGGCGACACTGCACAACGAGGACGAGATCGCCCGCAAGGATATCCGTGAAGGTGATACCGTGATCATTCAACGGGCCGGCGACGTCATCCCGCAGGTGGTCTCGGTGGTCGATGACGGAAAATACGCGAATCGCCCGAAATATGAGTTTCCCAAGACCTGTCCCGATTGCGGAAGCCTGGCGGTGCGCGAGGAAGGCGAGGTGGCGCGCCGCTGCTCCGGCGGCTTAGTGTGTCCGGCCCAGGTGGTGGAACGCATCAAGCATTTCGTCTCGCGCGACGCCTTCGATATAGAGGGCCTAGGCGGCAAGCATATCGAAGCTTTCCTGAAAGACGGACTCATCGAGACACCGGCCGATATCTTTATCCTGAATGAGAAGGCCGACGTTATACGCGGCCGCGAAGGGTGGGGCGAGAAGTCGGTGGAGAACCTTCTCAATGCCATAGAGGAGAAACGGATCATATCCTTGGATCGTTTTATCCATGCCATCGGCATCCGCCAGGTGGGGCGGGCGACCGGGCGGTTGCTGGCCAAGCACTATGGGACGTTGGACAACTGGCTGGGCGCCATGGACGCGGCCTTGGATCCGGACTCCGAGCCTTACGCCGATCTGGTCAATATCGACGGTGTCGGGCCGTTGGTGGCCGCCGCCCTCGCCGCTTTTTTCGCGGAAGTTCATAATAAAAAAGTCGTATACACACTGGTTAATAGAATGGAGAAGATCGAGAATTTTGCCATCCCAGAAACCACCGCCTCGCCGTTTGCCGGCAAGACGGTGGTCTTCACCGGCAGACTCGAGACCATGGGCCGCGGCGAAGCAAAGGCGAAGGCCGAGGCACTGGGCGCCAAGGTGGCGGGCTCGGTATCGGCCAAAACCGATTACCTGATCGTCGGCTCGGATGCCGGCGCCAAAGCCAAAAAGGCAGCGGACCTGGGGATCGCCGTTGTGGGCGAGCGGGAGTGGCTTGAGTTGATCGGCCAGCGAAACCGGTGAGTTAAAAAAAGGGAATTGCCGTGTGAAATCTGATGCCTTGTCTTTTTTTCTTTAACTTATATATTGCATGCAAGTTATGAATAGGTTGCCGGCGGGCTAGCGGCAATAGAGACCGCGGCGGCGAGACAAATGACTCTGGGCAGATAACGGACTGACGCATGCGTTTAAAACGGTATACGGACTATTCCCTGCGGATCCTCATTTACGCGGGATTGCACGGCGACCGGAAAGTCACCGTTGACGAGATTTCCGAAAGTTTCCGTACTTCCCGCAATCATCTGGTCAAGGTCGTCCACGGCTTGTCCGGCAAAGGTTTTCTAAAAACCGTTCGCGGCAAGGGTGGCGGCATGTGCCTGGCCCGGCCGGCGGGCGTCATCGGCGTCGGGGAAGTTATACGAGCCATGGAGGGAAACCTTAAAATTGTCGATTGCGACAAGCCTCCATGTCCCATCGTGCCGGTGTGCAAACTCATAGGTGTTCTGGCTTCTGCCCGTCTCGCCTTCTTCAAGGAGCTGGACCGCTACTCCATCGCCGACCTTATCGAGAATAATGAGGAATTGACGCGTCTGTTCGGTTGACGGAACGGCGGCGGGCGAGGCGAGCGACTTTTGTTCACCAACAATTAAGTTAGGGCAGGCTCTCCGGATTGATGGATCGCCTTTGGCGATTCCAATCAAGCCGGACTTTCTCTAATGCAGTTTCTTGGGTAGTTCCTTGATGGCGCCTTTGATCAAGGCGTCGGCCAATTTGCCCTTGACCTTTTCGGCCAGCACCCGACGGCTCGCCTCCAAGGCAATGTTAATGGTGGCATCGCGGACTTCCTCCATCGCCCTGACCTCGGCCTGGGCAATCCGTTCAAGGGCTAACTTTTCTTGCCGTTTCAGTGATTTTTCCAATGCAAGAGCGGCTTGCTGGCCCAGCCGGTCGGCATCCATGCGGGCCTCATCAAGGAGCTCTTTCGCCTCGCTTGCCGCTTGCCGCTGTTTGCGTTCATAGGTTGCCAGAAGGTCCTGGGCTTCCTCGCGCAGGTGGGTGGCTTCCTCAATCTGTTGCTTGATGGCCGCCGCCCGCTCGTCCAGGGCTTGGGTGATTTTGGCGAAAACCATCCGGCCGCCGCCGGCGACCAAAATGACGAAAGCGACAAAGACCCAGAATTCAGGTGAGGCATAGAATGGCTCGCTATGTCCGGCGGCCGTTTCAGCGGCCAAGGCCTGCATCATTGAGGTCCTTTCAGGGTGATGGCAATGGCCGCCTTCACCGTTTTCTCATCCACCGTTTTCTCGACCAGTTTCTTGACCGCCGCCGCTGCCACTTCGCTGGCCATGCCCGAGATTCCGGCAATGGCTTTGTCCTTGGCGGCGGCGATACGTGCTTCGGTGGTCTTGATCTCGGCGGTAAGCCGCTCGGCAAGTTCCTGGTGACGCATCTCGCCTTCCTTGGCCATGTGCTCTTGGACTTCTCGTACGACGTCGCGCGCCTTGTCACGGGCCTCGGCCATCGTATTTTCATAGGCTTTAGCTGCCGCTTCGGCTTCGTTTTTCAGTTGTTCGGCTTTTTCCAGGTTTTCCTCGTTCTTATACTTGCGTTCATTCAGCACCTGGCTGATTCTCGGCAAGGCCACTTTCTTCATCAGCAAAAAAAGTATGGAAAAAGTAATCGCCAGCCAGACCAGCTGGGTTGTGAACATGGTTGGATCAAATTGTGGCATCGTGTTTCCCAGGAATACTTAAGCCGGTAACGGGTAGGTTTCCGCTCGCCGCTAAAAGACGAAAAGGATCACCAAGGCGACCACGAGGGCGTAAAGGGCTACAGCCTCGACCAATGCAAAGCCGACCCACATGAATAACTGTACGTTCGGCGCGGCAGCGGGATTGCGGGCCACCGACGAAATCATTGACGAAAAGATATTGCCGATACCGGCGCCGACACCGCCCAGCCCTATCACGGCAAGGCCCGCGCCAATTAACTTTGCTGCCGCTACTTCCATGGTAAGATTTCCTTCCGTTGTTGTTGGAGAATGACAAGAGCGAGGAAGAGCAATTCCATCCCGGCACCCCATCTCAATGCATGTGAAGCGCATCGTTGAGATAGATGCAAGAAAGGATGGTGAACACATATGCTTGCAGACAAGCAATCAAGAATTCCAGACCCGTTAACGCGGCGACAAAAATAAGCGGAATGAAACCGAACATTCCAATCGCTGCCACGAAACCAGCAAAAACCTTCAACATGGTATGGCCCGCCGTCATGTTGGCGAAAAGCCTTAACGATAGGCTCACGGGCCGGGTGAAATAGGATAAAAGTTCAATGGGAATGAGCAGAGGGGCGATGTACCAGGGCACGCCATGGGGAAGAAGCAGTCCGAAAAACCGCCACCCGTGCTTGATAAAACCAATGATCGTGACGCCGATAAAAACGGCCATGGCCATCCCGAAAGTAACGATGATATGGCTTGTGAAAGTAAAGCTGTAAGGGATCAGGCCAATCAGGTTGCCGAACAGGATGAACATGAAAAGCGTAAAGATAAAAGGGAAGTACTTGCGTCCTTCCGGTCCTACGTTGTCGCGTATCATGCCGGCGATGAATTCATAAAAAATTTCAGCCAGCGACTGCCAGCGTCCCGGCACCAGGGAGCGGCGCCGCATGCTCAGTGTCAGGAACAAGGTGATGGTGATGATCACCAGGGTCATGTACAAGCTGGAGTTGGTGAGGGAAACGTCGATTCCGCCGATCCTGATGGGCACCAAGGTCTGGATTTCGAATTGTTTTAATGGACTGGCCACGTTTTTCTTCCGCCCTCTTGCCGATTTCGAGCTCCTAGGCCCTAGTCGTTTTTATCTTCGTTCTTTATGCTCGGCGGTCCGTTTGAGGACTTCCGGAAGCCGACCGCCAGTCCGACGCCGCTGACCAGGCGATAGACGTTGAAATACCCGGCAATGGCGCCGAGAAATAAAAAAGCCACCAAAAACCACGGCGCGGTCTCCAACCATTTGTCGAGCAGAATACCGACTCCCGTCCCGATAATCAAAGCCGCGACCAATTCGGCGATGATGTGGACAGCCAAGCCCATCCCCGACATCGGCGCGCCCGCACCGCCAGCGTTCTTCGACGCCGTTTCGCGGTCTTCACCCCGCGCCCGCAGAATGCGGGCAGCCAGTTCTTGCAACGGCTTCGGTTGTCGACCATCGCGCATAGGTTAATAGCGCCGTATAACTCATCAGACGAAATCACACCCTTCCGCGCGAGGCAAGGTAATGACCGGCTCAGAGCCTGTCAAGATCGAAAGGATGAAGCATAAGGGTATGATTACACTAACAAAAGTCATTTCAAGTATGAGTAAACACGGCCCGCTCAGCCGGTGTCTTGGAATTTTTCGGCCGTTTGCAGATCCACCGACACCAGTTGTGAAACGCCCCGCTCCGACATCGTCACTCCGAACAGCCGGTCCATGCGGGCCATGGTCATGCGGTGATGGGTGATGACGAGAAAACGGGTTTTTACGGAATGAGCGATTTCATCGAGCATGGTGCAGACCCGGTCAACGTTGGCGTCGTCCAATGGCGCGTCGACTTCATCTAGCACACAGATCGGCGCCGGGTTGGTCAGGAACACGCCGAACAATAAAGCCAGCGCGGTCAGTGCTTTTTCTCCGCCGGACAACAGCGACAGCACCTGTAATCGCTTCCCCGGAGGGCTGGCCATGATCTCCAGGCCGGCATCGATGGGGTCGTCGGAGTCGACGAGTTGGAGGTGCGCCTGGCCACCGCCGAACAGGCGGATAAAAAGTTCCTGGAAATGCCGGTCCACCTCTGCAAACGAGGCCAGCAGGCGTTTACGACCCTCGCGATTGAGCTCGGCGATGCCCTGGCGCAGTTTGCCAATGGCGGCCTCCAGATCGGTCCGTTCCGACAACAGGGTTTCGATCTGCTCGCTTAACTCGGAAGCCTCATGTTCCGCTCTCAAGTTAACCGGCCCCATGGTTTCACGTTCCCGCAGCAGGCGCTCGAACTTTCGTTCAACCGCCTCCAAATCCGGCAATTGGGCATCTTCTTCCAGTTGGGCGATTTCACGTAAATCATCGCCACGGCAATGGAGCCGTTCGACAATGCGTTCGGCCAAACTCTCACGGGTCTGTCCGCTCTGTTCCACCGCCCCTTCGGCGCGCACCCGTTGTTCGCGCGCCTGGGCCAATTCGCCCTCCGCCTGGCGCCTGTTCCGCTCCGCTTCGGCGGTTGAGTTTTCGGCTTCGGAAAGGGATGTGGCGGCGGCATTTCGCCCTCTTTGCGCTTCTTCGATTTTCTCCAGCAGCGCCTGGCGTTTATCGGCGATTTCCGTTGGCGTCCGGGACAATCGATCGAGCTCCGCCATTTCCGTCTGGCGCCTGTCTTGTAGCTGTTCAATCTGCCGTCCTGCGTCGGCGCCGCGCCTCTGCCAAGAGCTTTTTTCACCGGCAATGGCTTGCCGCCGCCGCCGCCTTTCCTCGACGCCGCGGTCGAAAGACTCAAAGGCACTTTGGCATTCCACCTGAAGGGTCCGGCGTTCGGCGGCTTCGCTTCGCAGCTTGACCACCCGCCCACGGATAATTTCCGGATCGGGAGAATCCACTAGTTCCTTTTCCGCCGCCTCGGCGCGGGCGCGGGTTTCGTCCATGTCGGCCTTTAAGTTGGCCGCCGTTTCGCCAAGGGTGGCCAACCGGGAAGCCTTGGTCGCCGCCCGCTCTTTCATCTCGGTCACGGCATCGCGGGCGCCGAGGTAAGATAAGTCGGCGCCGTGAACTGTTTCCCGGGCCGCTCGCTCCCGGACTATTGCTTCCACCGCTGCCGTTCGCGCCGCTTGTGCTTTTTCCCCGATGGCGGCGGCGGCGGATCGGGTTTCAATGAGCCGAGAGCTGATCTCCTTGAGCCGGTTGCGTTGTTCAAGACGGGCGGTGGCGGCCGTCGCCGCGCCGGCGGAAACGGTAAAACCGTCCCAGCGCCAGAGACCGCCGTCGCGGTTGACCAGGCGCTGTCCCTGGGAAAGCTTTTTCGAGGCAAGCGTCGCGGCTTGCTCGTTGGCGGCGATGCCAATCTGCGAGAGCCGCCGACTCAAAACCTTGGGTCCCTTGACGTATGAACTCAAGGGCTCGACGTCCTCGGGCAGGGAGGGAGTGGAGGCAAAAGGCGCCAGTGTCCGCCAATGCACGGGAGCCTGTTCATCGGTCGGCGCGGTAAGATCCTCGCCCAGGGCCGCACCCAAGGCCGTTTCAAATCCGGGTTCGACGGTAATGGCGTCGATCAGCGGTGGATGCATCGAAGCTTCGCCGGCTTTAAGTACCTCGCTCAAGGCTTCACTTTCCGCTTCCAACCGAGTGACGGCGGCCTCGGCGGTTTGCTTTTCCAGAGCCGACTGAGCCGCCTTCTCGTCGGCCCGAGAGCGTTTAGTTTCCGCCTTTTCCATACCTTTGCGCGCTTCCGCGAGAGCGGCGGCGCACTTGGCTTCGCTCTCCTCGGCGGCTTGAAAGTCGGCGTCGCCCAGGGACTCGGCATCAAAGACGGCGCGTTGCTCGGCAACCTGGGCGGCACGTTCAGCAAGGCGGTGTTGGCGTTCCTCCATCTCGGCAACGGTGCGTTTCAACCCGGCTCGGCGAGCTTCGTCCTCGGCGCCGCGCTCGGTAAGTTCGGCGAGCTTGGATTCGAGCCCTCTCGCGGTCTCGTTGGCGGCGTCCAGGTTTTCGGAGGCAAGGCGGCGGGCTTGCTCCTCGCCCTTGGCGGCGGTTTCTATTTCCGTTTGCTCGTTTTGCAACTGCTCCAAGGCGGCTTCGGCGTCGATAGCCAGCACCTTTTCCCGGTCAAGGTCGGCGGCAACTTGCTGCAAGCGGGTGCGGCAATTTACGGCTTGCTCCTTGATCCGCCGCTCATCGGCATCGAGACTTTCGCTAGCCAGGTTCAGGCGGTGCAGCTTGGACGCCGCTTCGGCTTCCGCTTGCCGCAGTTCGGGTAAGCCGGCGGCGCACTCGGCTTGCCGGGTGGCGGCGGCGGCCCGGCCGGTCAATTCCGCCACTTGCGTTTGCGTTTCCTTGAGCAACGCGTCGCTGGTTTCGCAGTCGACGACGGCGGCTTGCCAGCGGAGGCAAAAAAGAGTCGCCTCGGCGCGTCGTATCCGGCCCGAAAGGCTTCGGTAACGATTGGCTTGGCGGCATTGCTTTTTGAGATGCTGCAGTTGTACGTCGAGGGTTCCTAAAATGTCGTCCAGGCGCTGCAAGTTGGTCTCGGCGCCACGCAGGCGCAACTCGGCCTCATGGCGCCGTGAATGCAGGCCGGTTATGCCGGCGGCCTCTTCCAGCAGTTGCCGCCGGGCGGTCGGCTTGGCGCTGATGACATCGCTAATCCGACCCTGGCTGACCAGCGCCGTAGAGCGTGCGCCGGAGGCGGCGTCGGCAAACAAAAGCTGGACATCCCTGGCTCGCACTTCCTTGCCGTTGACCCGGTAGATAGAGCCTTTTTCGCGCTCGATGCGGCGGCTGACGTCCAGTTCATCCGTATCGTTGAATCGGGCGGGAGCGGCGCGGGCCGAATTATCGAGATTGAGCATAACCTCGGCGATATTGCGCGCCGGGCGGTCGGCGGTGCCGCCGAAGATGACATCTTCCATCTCGCCGCCACGCACTTGTTTGGCGGAGGTTTCGCCCATCACCCAGCGTAGCGCCTCGACAAGGTTGGACTTGCCGCAACCGTTCGGCCCGACGATTCCGGTCAGTCCCTGTTCGATCACCACATCGGTGGGATCGACAAAGGACTTGAAACCTGACAGCTGAAGCTTATTGAAACGCAACAAAGCCCTTTAACCTATTGTTTCTTCGCCAAAGCCTTGTCGAGGACTACCCGGAAATCCTCAAACGTGAGGTTGCCAGACATCTTTTCACCTTCGACGATGAAGGTGGGCGTGGAACTGATCGTGTATTCTTTTTCACCGGCTACGGCTTTTGCCTGTATCGCCTTCATCAAAGTTTCATTGTTCAGGCAAGCCTCGACATCGTTTTTCGACATGCCGCCAAAGCGGACGATGCGTTCAAGATCTCGCAAGGTTTTGTTGCCTTGCGACCAGATCTCCTGGGAGCGGAACAGCATTTCGATCATCCCGGAATGCCTCTCCGGCGCGGCGCAACGGGCCAGCATTGCTGCTGCCAGGGCTAGAGAATCCAAGGGGAAATCCCGGAAAATAAGCTTGACCTTTCCGGTCTCGATATAGGCCTTCTTGATCTTCGGCAGGGTGTCGCGGTGAAAAGCCATGCAGTGGGGGCAAGTGAGGGAAGAATACTCTATCATGGTGACCGGGGCATCGGAATGGCCCCGCACTTTTTCCGCCAAGGAATGGTCCCGCGCTTGCTCGCCAACAAAGGCTGGCCAGGCCGGCAGCAGGATAGCTAAAAACACTAAACCTAGTAATAAACGAGGCAAATATTCCACCTTTTCCACAAGATATAGGAGATTATAGAATCACCGGCGTTCTTCCACAAGCCACCAATGGAGGGTCCGGGCATTGATATGCCGATTTCTGGCCAAGAAGATGAACGTTTATTCGTCCGTTGCGCCGTTGTCGTGTCGCGCCCTGACCGCCCGCCCCAGCCTTTCCAGAGCTTGCCGGAGATTTGGGTCGTCGACGGCAAGCAAATGGGCAAGTAGGTCTTTTTCTTCCGCCAGGTGCAAGGAGCGAAGCGGCGGCGGTTCCCGGCCGCGGACCTTGAGCGGTCCTTGGAAGAGCTTCAGGCGGGCGACGGCGCGATAGCCGAAGTAGGTGTTGACGCGCTCGAGCAAGACCGGTTCCAGGTGTTGCAGTTCGGTTGCCAGGCCGCCGCTGTCGGTCTTCAGGTGAAGGGTTCCTTCGCTATTTTCGCCGGCCGGGTAGACGATCTTTTCCGGGGCGCTGCGGGCAGCCAGGTACGGGCCGGCGATTGCCGGCCAATCATTGACGATGGCGCCGCTGGCAAGGCCCCGTCTCTTGAAGACGGGATTGGTAAGCTTGGCCACCATCGTCGTCAACGCGCGCGGCCCGCGTCCCCTTCTCGTCATTGGGTCATTCTCCCGGTTTGCGCTTGCCGGACTTGGCGATAGAGTACGGGCATGACCGGCAAGGAACAACCGCGGCTGCGCGCCAGTCTGCTTTCCTGGTACGACGCCAATGCCCGCCGGTTGCCGTGGCGGGCGCTTGCCGGCGAGACCCCTGACCCCTACCGCGTATGGCTGAGCGAAGTCATGCTGCAACAGACCACCGTCAATACCGTGGTCCCTTATTTCAACCGCTTTATCGGTTGCTGGCCGACGGTTGCCAATTTGGCCGCCGCCAACCAAGATCAGGTGCTTCACGCCTGGCAGGGTCTGGGATATTACGCTCGCGCCCGTAACCTGCTGAAATGCGCTAGGCTGGTGGACGGTGAAATGGGTGGCGGCTTTCCCAATAATGCCGGGGAGCTCGAGAAACTTCCCGGCATCGGTTCCTACACCGCCACCGCCATCGCCGCTATCGCATTTGGCCAACGCCGCGCGCCGGTGGATGGCAATCTGATACGGGTGCTGGCGAGGTTTTACGCCATTGCCGACCCCTTGCCTGGCGCCCGCCGGCGAATAACCACCTTGGCCGAAGCATTAATGCCAACGGAACGGCCCGGCGATTTCGCGCAGGGCCTCATGGATCTGGGTGCCACTCTGTGCCGGCCGCGCCGGTCGACGTGCGAAGCCTGTCCCTGGCGGGAGTTCTGCGCCGCCGGGCGGGCGGGAAACCCGCAATCCTATCCGCGCCGGCAAACAAAAGCCGCTAAGCCGACCCGCCAGGGGATCGTCTTCTGGGCGGTCCGCCAGGATGGCGCGGTGCTTCTTCGCCGCCGGCCCGATAGGGGGATTTTGGGGGGGATGATGGAATTTCCCTCGACCGGCTGGCGGGAAGGTGCCTGGACGCTTGATGAAGCCCGCCACGTGGCCCCGGTGAGGGCTTCCTGGCGGCGGCTCCCTGGCGCCGTCCACCATACCTTCACCCATTTCCATCTGTGTCTCGATGTCGTCCGTGGCCGCGCCGCCGGCCCGTTGCCGGCCGATGGTTTCTGGTCGACGGTCGAAAAATTTCCCGATCACGCCTTGCCGACAGTTATGAAAAAAGTTGCCAGGCACGTCCTCGAATGATGGTCAAAAATCCGGCTGAAAGCTATTCGTCGTAAGAAGTCAGAGCCGTGAACGGCACGTCCAGTTTTGACCGGCCGCCCAAAAAGGTCAGTTCGATGATGCAAGCGGCGCCGACCACCTCGGCGCCTACTTTCCGAAACAGCTCGACGGTGGCGGCCAGGGTGCCGCCTGTCGCCAACAGGTCGTCCAGGATCACCACCCGCTGGCCTTTCTCGACCGCGTCATTTTGGATCTCGATGATGTCGGTGCCGTATTCCAGGCCGTATTCATGACCGATGGTCTGGCCCGGCAATTTGCCCTGCTTGCGCACCATGACAAAACCGCACCCCAATTTCAGGGCCAGGGGCGCCGCCACCAGGAAGCCGCGCGATTCAATACCGGCAAGGATGTCCGGCTGATGTCGTCTGACCGCTTTCGCCATGCGTCCCATGGCCACCTGCCAGGCATCTTCGTGGGCAAGAAGGGTGGAGATGTCGTAAAACAGGATGCCGGGCTTGGGGAAATCGGGGAAGGAGCGAATGTAGTCCTTGATATCCATGGGCTGTCAATGACCTGCTTTCAGGGGCGCCGGCATCTTAATCCCTTTCTTCGAAAACCGGCAATCTGGTTGCCGTCCAGGCAACTCGCGGGGCAAGCAATCAATCGTTTCAATTCGTTGCTTTTATAGGCTTTCGAGAGTTACCTTAATCGTATTTCGGTGCCATTGAAAGATCACCTCGTGGGCCTTGCTGTTCTCGGCAAGCTGATCAGCGACGGATTTTCGCAATCAAGCCTGCAATTGCAACCGCCCGCTCGGCTTGTTTTCCCGCCGCCACTGGATAAGGAACAACGGATATGTACGAAAACATCCTCCTGACGGTTGATCTCAACGAGGAAAGCTCCTGAAAAAAAAAGCGCTGCCGACGGCGGTCGAATACTGCCAAGCCTTTGCCGCGACCTTACATGTGGTGACGGTAGTCCCGGGCTTCGGTATGAGCTTTGTCGGTCTTTATTTCCCCGAGGATTTCAAGGATAAGGCGCTGGCTAAGGCCGATGAGGATCTTGGCGGTTTCGTCGGTGAGCATGTTCCTTCCGGTGTTAAGAACCGTCACAGCATCGGCTATGGCTCGGTCTACGAGGAAATCCTCAGGATCTGTGTAGAGAGCAAATGCGACCTCATCGTCATGGCCTCGCAGCGGCCGGAACTCAAGGACTATCTTTTAGGCCCCAATGCCGCCCGCGTCGTCCGCCATGCTAGATGTTCGGTGCTGGTGGTGCGGGGCTAGTATTCCGTCAGGGGCGGGGAACGCGGAGTGGTCCGTCGAAAACAAGCGACAGGTTGTTGTTGGGCATGTTGACCGTCTCGATGAATTGCAGGCCGTTTTTGCTGGCTGCTTTCTTGACCTCTTCCACCTGGCGCAGACCCCATTGCGGATTGCGCGCCTTCAGGGACTTGTCAAAGGCGGCGTTGCTGGCGGCCGTACGGGTTCCGCCGGCCCGGTAGGGACCATAGAGGTATAGTATGCTGTCCGGTCCAAGCAGCCGTACGGCCCCTTTCATCAGGCCGGCCGTGGCCGCCCAGGGGGAAATGTGAATCATGTTCACACAGATGATCGCCGCCGCCTTCCCGATCGGCCAGGTGGCGGCCCGCGCGTCGAGATCGATGGGAGGTCTGAGATTGGGTGCCGCCGCTTGTTTGGCCCAGGCGGCGATGGACCGGCGCATCTCGGGGTTGGGGTCGCTCGGCTGCCAGGTCAAAGCCGGAAAACGGGGTGCCAAATAAGCGGCGTGCTGGCCGGTGCCCGACCCCACCTCCAGCACCGTTCCCGAGGCCGGCGGATGCCGAGCGAGAACAGCGAGGATGGGGTCGCGATTGTTGAGCGTGGCATCGGCATTCAGCCTCTAGCCAGCTTCCCGGGCGAGTTTGTCATGATAAGGGCCCGTCGCTTTGTTCATGGTTGCCGGGTTAAGTTGTCTCGGCCTGCCAAGCAAGGGTCGCAAGCATCTAAAAACCCTAATTTTCTTGGGGTTGCCCATGCCCCAGTGCTGTGCTAGTGGTCCAAATCCGGCATATAGGTACCACATGCCGGATTTGGACCACTAGGCAAAGCCATGCTCACCAAGATCAAAAAACTTCTCCTTGCCGAGCAACCACCGGGGTCCGCGGCCAAGGGCGATCACGGCACTGATGAATTGCAACTTGCAGCGGCGGCCCTGCTGATCGAGACGGCTTCGATGGACGGCCAAATTGGTGACGAAGAGCAAGGCACGATTGCATCCTTGCTCGCCGTCAGTTTCGGCCTCGAGGCCTCGGCGCTCGAGGATCTGCTCGAAGCCGGACGCAAAGCGGCGGCGGAATCGACCCAGCTTTACGGCTTTACCCGAGTCATCAAGGACCAATATTCCCATGATGAAAGAATTCGCGTGATCGAAATGCTTTGGGAGGTGGCCTATGCCGACGGCCATTTGCACCACTATGAATCTAATCTGGTCCGCCGCGTCTCCGGTCTGATGTACGTCTCCGATCGCGATAGCGGCGAGGCGCGCAAGCGGGTGCGCCAACGGCTTGACTTGCCGCAACAATGATATAGTTTCTGCGGCCAACAAATAATGGAATTAATGATCATAGACACTCAACGGAGAAACCATTGACTTACATCGTCGTCGAAAACTGCGTCAAATGTAAATACATGGACTGCGTAGAAGTCTGCCCAGTGGACTGTTTCTACGAGGGTGAGAATTTCTTGGTCATTCATCCCGATGAATGCATCGACTGTGGTGTCTGCGAGCCCGAATGTCCCGCCGAAGCAATCCTGCCCGATACCGAACCGGACTTGGAAAAGTGGCTTGAGATCAATACCAAGTACGCCGAAGAATGGCCCAACATCACCTTAAAGGGCAAACCGCCCGCTGACGCCGAGGAATGGGATGGCAAACCCGACAAGCTCCAGCATCTGAGCACCAATCCTGGAAAAGGTTCCTAAAAGGCCGGCCGCCACAATCGGCCACCGCCAAATACCTTGTCACTGGTGGCGCCGCGTTCGGCGGACACGTGGTTGCCGTGGGCCAAGGGCTGTACAAGAAGGGCATCTGGGACTTTTTTTCATTGTTTTAATATGTTATAGACTTTTCTTTACGGCCTGACGTAGCCGGCGTACGAGTGGTAATGGTGGGAAAGTGAAAAACTTCCTTCTTGCGGCCGTTTCGCCGCGGATAAGGACCGGCCTTTTAGGCCCGGCAAGCCGTTGATTGAAGAAGATAATAATTGGCCGAGGAGAGAATAAAACATGGCTGAACAATTTTTGTTCAACCCCGGGGATTACGTTGTCTACCCCACTCACGGTGTTGGCAAGGTTCTCAGCATCGAAACCCAAGAAATCGCCGGTCACAAATTGCAACTTTTCGTTATCTCGTTCGTCCGCGAGCGAATGACCTTGCGTGTTCCGATCTCTAAGGTCGAGACGTCGGGCCTGCGTAAATTGAGCACTCCCAAAATTATGGATTCGGCGCTGACCACGTTGCAAGGCCAAGCCCAGGTCAAGCGCACCATGTGGAGCCGCCGGGCCCAGGAATATGAAGCCAAGATCAACTCCGGAGATCCCATTTTAATCGCCGAGGTGGTTCGTGATTTGTATCGTGATACGAGCCAGCCCGAACAATCCTTCAGCGAGCGCCAGATTTACGAATCGGCGATCGATCGTTTGGCTCGCGAGCTAGCGGCGGTCGAGAAAATCGACAAGGACAAAGCTACCGAAAAGCTGGAAGAACTGCTTACCGAAAGGGCGGCGGCCTGAACGCTCCACTCTCCGCCGTCCCGGAGCCGAGGTATTTTCGTTACCGGCGGCCTCTTCTCTAGATACCGGCAACAAGGCTGTGCCGCGTCAAGACGCGGTGCGGTTGGGTGACATGCGTCCCGAGCTTGAGAAAATCGTTTCCGGCGGGCAGACGGGAGTCGACCGGGCTGCCCTGGATGTGGCGCTGGAACTGGGTATCGGCTGTGGCGGTTGGTGCCCGAGGGGGCGCCGGGCCGAGGACGGACGTATTCCCCGGCGCTACCCCATGCGGGAAACGCCAGGCCAAGCCTACGAAGCGCGCACCCGTCTCAATGTTGACGATTCGGACGCGACGTTGGTCTTGACCCATGGCCAGCCGACGGGCGGAACGGCTTTGACAATCAATATCGCCAGGGAACTGGGCCGACCGCTGCTGGTCGTCGATCCCGGCGATCCGGCGGCGGACGAAACCGTGATGCAATGGCTTGTCGCCAACCATGTCGTCTCGCTCAATGTCGCCGGTCCCCGCGAAAGCACCGAGCCCGGTATTCATAGGCAAGCGGCCGCTTTCCTAAAGCGGCTGTTATCCGCGAAACATTAGTGGTCCAAATCCCTGTCCAAACACCACGCTGGCTTACGTCTGATTACATAAAGTAGAAATTATGTAAAATTTTAATAAAATTTGTTTTATTTATTAATTTGTCATTAATTTATAATAATGTATAATAATTAAGTATAAAATAATTCTGAAAACGGTCTGCATTATGAAACCGCACACAGAATGTCAAGACGGCACCAGCACACCTGGGACCATCGGCATCATTCCCGCCGACGATTTCGCTCGCTGGCATGTCGACGATCTGATCTTCTTTAAAAAGGTTTGCTCCGAAAAAGGCGCTGGCTATGCTGTTTACGGCGCCGACGGCACTTTCCTCGAAGTGGTCGGGTCGCTGGGCGATGTGATCATCTCCTGCCATAATTACGACATGGAACTGGCTTCCGTGCACTGATCGGCAACGGCCGGTTCCCCCGCTTTCCCCCTCCCTCCGTCCAATCATCGTCCCTTTCCATTTGTTTGTTGATCTCCTCCGTGCTTCCAGCTATGTTCACTTTATGTTCTGCTATAGGCATGTACCCACTGTGACGGGTGGCGGTACAGTTTTTGCCGCCGCGACATCGTGCCGGCGTCTGTTGGCCCTGTTCTCCTCGCCCGTCGCGGCGGGGTATCCGTCGCCGGCGGAGGATTACGTTGAGGGCAAACTGGATCTGAACGCGCATCTCATCCGCCGCCCGGCCGCCACCTTCATCGTCCGTGTCGAGGGGGAGTCCATGACCGGCGCGGGAATTTTCCCGAACGATCTGTTGGTAGTCGATCGCAGCGTGGACCCGAGGCCCGGCGATATCATCATCGCCGCCGTCGGCAATGAATTGACAGTAAAACGGCTCATCAAAAGGGGCGCCGGATGGTCCCTGCGGGCGGAGAACCCGGATTTTCCCGTCATCCCCATCACCGCCGACATGGAATGCGTCGTCTGGGGCGTGGTCACCGGTTCGATCCGCCAGTTCAACCGGCGATAAGGGTGGCCCCGGAGAACCCCAATATCCGGGCAGCCCCATGACCGCCGCTTTCGCCCTCATCGACTGCAACAATTTCTACGCTTCCTGCGAGCGGGTTTTCGATCCGGCCCTCAAAGGCAGACCGGTGGTGGTTTTATCCAATAACGATGGCTGCATCATCGCCCGCTCGAACGAGGCGAAGGCGCTTGGCATTGGCATGGGAACGGCGTTGTTCGAGGCCCGCCCCTTGCTCAAAAAGCATGCTGTCCGGGTCTATTCGTCCAACTACGCCCTTTACGGGGATATGTCCAACCGGGTGATGGCGGCGCTTGCGGAATTCACCCCCAACCTGGAGATCTATTCCATCGATGAAGCATTCCTTGACCTTTCCGGCTTCCGGCCCCTGGACGCCGGCCGCCATGGCCGGGACATCCGGGCTAAAATCCACCGCTGGACGGGCATCCCGGTGTCGGTCGGAATTGCCGCTACCAAGACCCTGGCCAAGCTGGCCGGCGGGATCGCCAAGAAACGCCCCGAAGCCGGTGGCGTGTTCGACCTGACGGGCTTTTCCGTCCACCGCGACGCCTTGGCCGCCACGGATATCGGCGGCGTCTGGGGAATCGGACACCGTTATGCCCTGATGTTGCGCAAAAACGGCGTCGAAACGGCGCTGCATTTCCATGACGCGGCCGCGCCGTGGGTGAGAAAGCGTATGGGCGTCACCGGTGCGCGCACCCAGTTGGAACTCAAGGGTGTCGCCTGTTTCGATCTGGAATGCCAGCCGCCGGCCAGGAAAACCGCCGTCGTTTCCCGTTCTTTTCGCGATGCAATCGAGAACGAGGAGGAACTGCGCCAGGCCGTTGCCGTCTTCGCCGCCAGGGCGGCGGAGAAACTGCGTGAGGGCGGCCTGACCGCCGGCGGCGTTACTACCTTCGTCGCCACCAGCCGTTTCGGCCCGGTACGCCACCATTACCACAATGCCGCCACCGTCGCCCTGGCGTCGCCCTCCAATCACACGGGCGCCGTCACCAAGGCGGCCCTGGCGGCGTTGAAGGGAATCTTCCGCCGTCGACGGCGTTACAAGAAAGCCGGTGTGATGCTGCTCGATCTGGCCACCGCCGACCGCGCGCAGCCGAATCTCTTCGCGCCCAGCGACGACGGCCGCCTGATGGAGGCCTTTGATCGGATCAACGGTAAAGATTGGGGCGGGTCCGGAAGCGGCGTCCGGGGCTGGGGGGATTTGCTCCATTACGGCGCCGCCGGCATCCATCGCGGCTGGCGGATAAAACAGGCGTACCGTTCGCCCCGTTACACCACCAATTGGAACGAACTACCGGTGGTGCGGGGATAAAAGAAAGGGCTTCTGGTCCGCCGCCACCGGCAATTGTGTTTTGGCGCTAAAACTGGTAAAATTTTCGATCCGGTCCGGGGGAAACGGGCCGCCTAGAACCATTCGCCGCCAGCGGAACGGAAAAGATGACAAGCATGGGTACCGGCGCCGACATCAATGCGCTCCAAGCGTTCCAAACCGCTCAGTTGCGGCAAAAGCTGCAACTCGTGCAGCGGCAGGATCAACATCGTTTTCAAAAGGTGCCGAGCGTGCCCTCGGAGTCGCCGACCGCTCGCGGTGCCGGGGAACTCGTTGGCGGACCGCCGGAATTGTCCTCCAATCCGTCAGACCGTCTGGATGCCTCGCTGGAGGCCCTGAATACAAACCGGCAGATCAACCAAACGATTTCTAATCAGCTGCAAGAGCAGCGGATCGATCGCGACATCATTGCCGAGCGCAAGGAACTGATCCAGTAATACGCCGAGGCGCAGCAAGCCGCCGGCTAGTTCGAGGCCCCGCCGCCTCCCGGCTCGGTCATCGACGTTTCGGTCTGAGCGTTTAGAGCGGATTCTCCAGATTAATGGATCACTTTTTCCAGTTCCGGCATTGCCTGTGAATAAGGTGGTAGTTCGACGGAGTGTCGATGCGGGCGTTGGCGGTTGCGGTGGTGTCTTGCACTTTCCTCAACAGCGGCGCGACCTTGTTCTTGATCCGCGCCTGAACCAGTGCCGCGGCGCGCTCGGAGTTGGCGATGACGACTGGCTTCAAATGCCGGATAATCGCCACCAGGCGTTTTCTGAGCCAAGGTTCTAGGCGCTCGAGTTTCTGTCGGTAGATGGCGACATGCTGGTCTTCATGATCGCAGATGGCCCGGTACTCATATGTTTCCCGGCGGTATCTCCGGTCGATATAGACGGTGAAATTGGGGTAGCTCAACCGGATGTCCAAGGTTTCCGGAACGCGCAAAAGCCGCTCCTTGGCAAGGGATGGATTTTGACCTTCAAACGCATGTCCATCTTGAACTCGGTCAGGGTCAGGCCAAGGGGATACCAGCCGCTGGCCACGCCTGAGCCGCCATGTCCGCGTTGAATGCGCTGAAAATCGCTGCGGGTATGTCCGGCCCGGTAGCTCGCTTTACCGGAGGAGGTTTGAAATTTAAGCTCGACGGGATCGCCGGCGCCCAGACAGCGCCTGGCGGCGGCCGAAAGAGCAGGGAAGACGGCCACAAAAATATTGATAGCGGCCACTGACAGATATCGCCTGCGCCGGACTTCCACCGCCCTCGAATTCTTCATCCGCCCTCTTTCCCGAGAAGGTTGATCCGCATCGGCTGGTCGAACGCCATGCCGTCCTCCTCCTTGCTGCCCAAACGTTCAAAAAGGGCGTTGAGTTGGTCTGCCTTCTCATCAAAAGCCTCGCGGCGGCCGACATCGACGGTGATCTTGGAGTCCCGGAATTCCGCGAAGTCCCGGTGCCGGATTTTGTGGCTATATGTCACTTCCCTTATTTCCTCGAGCCCATATGCTCTGGCTTCCTTGACGGCGCCATAAGCGGCGGCGCGGATATCGGTTTCGTCGACCAGCGGTTTTCCCAGTTCGAAGTTGGCGCCGTCGGCCAAGGGCTCGGCGACATAAACCAGGCCGCCCGCTTTCAACACCCGGGCGGCTTCGGCGAGTGTCTTGGCCTGATTGGCGCGGCCGATGTGGTGGAGAGTGTTGAAAAGAACGACGATATCAAAGCAAGCGTCCTCGAAGGGCAGGTCCTCGGCAAAGCCCTCGACGTACGTCTCGCCACCCGCCACCGGCGCGGCGCGGGCCTTATCGAGCGGCTTTTGGCCGCATTCCACGCCGACGGCCTTGGCGCCCATGGCGGTCATCAAGCGGACCAAGCCGCCGGTGCCGCAGCCGACGTCGAGGACTCGTTTGCCGCCGACATCAAGCAGTTCCAGGAGAACGTCGTTGTTTTGCCGTTTGTTCATGGCCGAACTTCTCCCTGACATGTTAAACTTGTAACGGTTTCATTTATATCCGGGCCGCGACCATGACGGAAACTTTCGCCGATATCCGCGCTTCGGTGCAGGCCTTGTGCCGCCGCTTCCCCGGCGAATACTGGCGCCGCTTGGACGCCGAGCGCGCCTATCCCGGCGGCGGCTATCCTTGAGGAAATCCATAAAGAGGAAGGCAACGCCGCCGTTTGTCATGTCCAGATGTATATCATGGGAACACTGCTGAGATACGGCTTGGAGGCGCAGAAAAGCCGCTACCTGCCGCCGATCGCCGCCGGCGAGCTTCGCTTACAAGCGTTCGCGGTGACCGAGCCCACGAGCGGCACCGATACCAGCCGCATCAAGACGACGGCGGTGCGTGACGGCGATTGTTATGTTATCAACGGCCAGAAGATCTGGACCTCGCGCGCCGAGCATGTGCTCGGTCTGCCAAAGTCATATTAGAAGCTGCTCTAACGCCGCCGCCCAGGCGGGTAAAAAATGAAGGCAAGCAAGACCAGCAGGCCAAAGAGCGAATAAATGGTGACGAAAATCCAATGCGGAAACGACCAATAGAGCAAGCGCTCCAGCCAATAGGCGATGAAGCCGCCCCCATGGCCCTCGGCGCCGGCCCGTTCCCGGAGTTCGTTTTCCCAGATGGTCAAGGGGCAATATCGGCCGAGCCAGGTTTGTGCGACAACGAAAGCGATGAGGGCGAGATGCGGGACCCTGAAAGCGAGCCGGCGGGTCCACGCCCATTGCCGCGCCCAGCCGGCCATGATCAGCGCCTGCCCGACGACGACGAAAAAGACAAGCAGGGCATGAACGGCGCCGATCAAGTCGGCGAGCAAACCGTAATGGCCGGACATCGTCTCGGAGGATAGCAGAAAAAAGGCGCTGACGGATGACCATTGATCTTGACCATCTGCGCCAATGGATCGGCGGCAGCGATGAGACCAGCGAGACGTTGGCGGCGGCGCCACTGGCCGGCCTCGCCGCTATTCTCAACCATGACGGCGCCAGGCCGGATCCGGGTTCGGAAGTGCCGCCGGGGGGCATTGGTTGTATTTTGCCGGCGCCGCCAGGCAGTCGGAATTGGCCGCCGACGGTCATGCCAAGCGCGGCAGATTTCTGCCGCCGGTGCCGTTGCCCCCGCGCATGTGGGCGGGTGGAAGTCTCGAATGTCATAGGCCCTTGCGGGTTGGCGGGACGGCGCGGCGGGTCTCGCGAATCCACGACGTGACCAGCAAGCAAGGAAGAAGCGGGCCTCTGGTTTTCGTCCTTGTCCATCATGAAATCTCAATCGCCGGAAAGCTCGCCCTCGTCGAGGAGCAAAACATTGTTTTCCGTGGCCCTTCCGGGAGCGGCCCGCAATTGGGCGCCGCCTCTTCTTCGCCACCGGCGCCGGGCAAGGCGGCGTGGCGGCGGGTTGTTCGCTCCGACCCGGTAATGCTCTTTCGCTATTCGGCGCTGACTTTTAACAGCCACCGCATCCACTATGACCGCCCTTACACCATGGCCGAGGAAGGCTATCCCGGCCTGGTTGTTCACGGCCCCCTGACCGCGACATTGCTTCTCGATCTCTGCCGAAGGGAAAGTCCGCGAGAAAAAATTGCCGAATTCCGCTTCCGCGCCCTGGTGCCGCTTTTTGACAATGCCCCCTTCACCATCGTCGGCCAACCGTCGGCGGACGGCCGCGTCGCCAACCTGTGGGCGGAAAATCAAAAAGGAGTCATGGCGATGACGGCGGAGGCGCGGTTCGCCTGATGATAGTGTAGACTTTCATAAATCCATGTTAAGGAAAAGGGTTCAAGAAAAGGCCTGGAAGGATTTCGTCCACTGGTGCGCTAAGCGGGGCCTGAATGCCATCCCGGCCAATCCCTGGACGGTCGCCGCTTATGCCAGGTGGTGTGAACCCCGGCGCCGTTACCCGGTCATCGCCAAAGGCGTCAAGGTCATCGCCAGGATGCACCTGTTGAACTGTCTCCACTCTCCGGACAGCCATCCGACGGTCAGGCGGACGCTGCGCCAGATCGAGGTGCGGGCCGAGAGCAAAGGCCTGCGCACCGATCTGTTTCGCGTCGAAGACTTCCGAAAGAATGCCGCCGCCGGGGAGGCTTCGGCAAAAATCGAATCGGGATCGCCAAACCGGCGCCCGCCACGGGCCTTGCGGTCCACTCCCAAACTGGTGATTCGCCGTCCCGGCGGCGGTGCGTAGATATTGCTTCGGCTAGTCGCCGGGTAAGCCTCTAAATCCTTGGGCGACGACGTAGACTTCCGCCGAGGCGGGGTGGCTCGCCGGCGGCTTGGCGTGGCGGACGCTCTTGAACAGACGCTTCATGCGGACCAGCAGCTCTCGTTCCGTGCCGCCCTGGTAGACCTTGGCGACGAAGGCGCCGCCGGGCGCCAGTACCTCCTCGGCGAAGTTCAGCGCCGCTTCGGCCAAGGCCATTATCCGCAAATGGTCGGTGCCGGCATGGCCGCTGACCGGCGCCGCCATGTCCGAAAGCACCAGGTCGGCAGGGCCACCCAGGGCTTGGGCGAGAAGCTCGGGCGTGTTTTCATCGAGGAAATCGCGGCGCAGCGTCGTTACCCCTAGCGGCGGCGTCATTTCGGCGATGTCAAGGGCGACGACGAGGCCGCCCCCTTGGCGTCCCGTCTTTACCCTTTCGGCGGCGACTCGGCTCCAACCGCCCGGCGCCGAGCCTAAATCCACCACCCTGAGGCCGGGTTTGAGAAGATGAAAGAGATCGTCCAGTTCGGTGAGCTTGAAGGCGGCGCGTGATGGATAGCCCAGGCGCCGCGCTTGTGCCACGTAGGGATCGTTAAGCTGGCGCTCGAGCCAGCGGGTGGAAGAGAGTTTCCGGCCCTTGGCCGTTTTCAGCCGCGTTTTCAGGCGCCGCCCACCCGTCCGGCTTCCCCGGCCGCCCGCCTTGCCGCCCCGCCTGTTCATCGCGGTCCGCCGAGGCGCTGGCGGTGGCGGCCGCCGTCGATCGATCCCGGTTTTTCCACTCGCACCCGAGCCTTCCTTTCACCACAAATAAATATCCCATATGGGCCAGCGGCGCAAAACCACCTACCCCCGTGAAAGATGTTATGATAGAAACCGCTCGCCATACGTTGGGGCGTAGCCAAGCGGTAAGGCAACGGGTTCTGGTCCCGTGATCCCAGGTTCGAATCCTGGCGCCCCAGCCATTATTGTTATCCTTAGAGTATCCTGGCGCCAATGGCTGGAGTGCGGTTTAGATGAGCGAATCCGAGACCACGGATGGCGAAGGCGCCCGCGACTTCATCCGCGACATTATCCGCGAGGACTTGGATAGCGGCCGGACCGAGGCCGTGGTCACCCGCTTTCCGCCGGAGCCCAATGGTTACCTGCATATCGGCCACGCCAAGTCCATATGCCTGAATTTCGGTATTGCCGAGGAGTTTGGCGGCCGCTGCCACCTGCGCTTCGACGACACCAACCCGGTTAGGGAAGAGCAAGAATATATCGAGTCCATCAAGGAAGACGTCCGCTGGCTCGGCTTCGACTGGGGGCGGCACATTTACTTCGCCTCCGATTATTTTGAGCGCCTTTATGAATGGGCCGAGCATCTGATCGGCGGGGGGAAGGCCTATGTGGACGACCTCTCGCCCGACGAAATGCGTGAATACCGCGGCACCTTGACCGAGGCCGGCCGAAACAGCCCCCACCGGGAGCGCGGCGTGGAAGAAAATCTTGATCTCTTTCGCCGCATGCGGGCCGGCGAATTCGCCGCCGGCGCGCGGGTGCTGCGCGCCAAGATCGACATGGGATCGGGTAACATCAATCTTAGGGATCCGGTGATCTACCGCATTCTGCGCGCCCCCCACCCGCGCACCGGCGATAGCTGGCTGGTTTACCCCACCTATGACTTCGCCCACGGCCAGTCGGACGCCATCGAAGGCATCACCCATTCGCTCTGTACGCTTGAATTCGAGGACCACCGCCCGCTCTATGACTGGCTCATCTCGAATCTGCCTGTGCCGTCGCGCCCCAGGCAGCGCGAATTTTCGCGCCTCAACCTCACCCATACGGTGTTGTCGAAGCGAAAGCTTATGGAGCTTGTCCGGAACGGCCACGTCAAGGGCTGGGACGATCCCCGCATGCCGACGATCAGTGGCCTCCGGCGGCGCGGCTTTCCGGCTGCCGCGATCCGTGACTTTGCGGCGCGCATCGGCGTCACGAAGAGCGACAACGTTGTCGAGATGGCTTTGCTGGAGCATTGCGTCCGCCAGCTCTTGAACAAGAGCGCTTTGCGCCGCGCCGCCGTCTTGCGGCCGCTCAAGGTAACCATAGAGAACTATCCGGAGGGCGAGACAGAGGAGCTGGACGCCATCAACAACCCCGAGGATGCCGCCGCTGGTACGCGCCCCGTGGCGTTCTCGCGCCAGATTTACATAGAGCGTAACGATTTCATGGAGACTCCGCCGAATAAGTTCTTCCGGCTGGCGCCGGGCCGCGAGGTGCGGCTGCGTTACGCTTACTTTATTACCTGTCGCGAGGCGGTCAAGAACGCCGCCGGCGAGGTGGTCGAGCTCATCTGCACCTATGACCCGGAGACCCGTGGCGGCAACGCGCCTGACGGACGCAAGGTGAAAGCGACCCTGCACTGGGTGTCGGCGGCGCATGCCGTTGGCGCCGAGGTAAGGCTCTACGATCACCTGTTTGCCCGGGAGGAGCCTGACGCCGACGGCGAGCTTGCCGACAACCTCAATGAAGCGTCATCAACGGTGTTGACGGATTGCCGCCTGGAAGCGGCGCTGGCGGAGACCTCACCGGGCCAGCCGGTTCAGTTCGAACGGCAAGGTTATTTCTATCTTGATACGGATTCGACTCCCGCCAGCCTGGTCTTCAACCGCACCGTCGGCCTGCGCGACACCTGGGCGAAGCTGCAGGCGAAGGAGAGGACGAAAGCCTAAGACATTTCAGCAGGCTGCTAGAGGATAAACTTGCTCAGATCGGCGTCCTTGGCTAGCTCGCCGACCTTCTTGCGGACCTGTTCGGCATCGATGGTGATGGTCTCGCCACCACATTCGGAGGCGGTGAAACTGATGTCCTCCAAGAGTTTTTCCATCACCGTGTGCAGCCGCCTGGCGCCGATGTTCTCGACGCCGCTGTTGATCTCGGCGGCCAGATGGGCAACCTCGGCGATGGCCTCGGTGGTGAAGTCCAGGGCAACATCCTCGACCCCCATCAGGGCGGTATATTGCTTGATCAGGCTGGCTTCCGGCTCGGTCAGGATGTGTACGAAATCCTCCCGGGTCAGCGCCTTGAGCCCGACCCGTATCGGTAGGCGGCCTTGCAGTTCAGGCAACATGTCGGCGGGCTTGGAGAGGTGGAAAGCGCCCGACGCGATGAACAAGATATGGTCGGTCTTGACCGCGCCGCGCTTGGTCGGCACCGTCGTTCCCTCGATCAGCGGCAAAAGGTCCCGTTGCACGCCCTCGCGGCTGACGTCGGTGCCGACGCGTTCGGAACGGACGGTGATCTTGTCGATCTCGTCCAAGAAAACGATGCCGTTGTTTTCGACCGCCTCGATGGCTTCCTTAACCACTTTGTCCTCGTCGAGCAGCTTGTCGCATTCCTCTTCCATCAACACTTCATAGGATTCGGCGACGCTCAAGCGCTTCGACTTGGTCTGCTGGCCGAAGGCCTTGCCCATGATTTCGTTCAGGTTGATCATGCTCATCTGGGAGCCGGGCATGCCGGGAATTTCAAAACTCGGCATGCCGCCGCCGTCCGCCACCTGGATTTCCACCTCTTTATCGTCGAGTTCGCCCTGGCGCAGTTTAACGCGGAACTTCTCGCGGGTGTCGCGGCCCGCATCTTCGCCGACCAGGGCGTCCAGCACCCGTTCCTCGGCCAGAAGCTCGCCCTTGGCGGCAACCTGCTTGCGCAACTTCTTGCTGGTCGCGTGAATGGCGATCTCGACCAGGTCGCGGATGATTTGCTCGACATCGCGCCCCACATAGCCGACCTCCGTGAACTTGGTGGCTTCGACCTTGAGGAACGGGGCCTGGGCCAAATTCGCCAGACGCCGCGCGATCTCGGTCTTGCCGACGCCGGTGGGCCCGATCATCAGGATGTTCTTAGGTAAAATTTCTTCGCGCAGGTTTTCGTCCAATTGCTGGCGCCGCCAGCGGTTGCGCAGAGCAATGGCGACGGCGCGTTTGGCGTCGTCCTGGCCGATGATGTAGCGGTCCAGTTCGGAAACGATCTCGCGGGGCGTGAAACTTGTATTCATAAAACCTCGACGACCAAACTGGTGTTGGTGTAGACGCAGATGCCGGCGGCGATCTCCAGGGCTTTTCTGGCGATGGCCTCGGCCTCCAGATCGTCGCGGTCGAAAAGGGCGCGGGCCGCCGCCAGGGCGTAGTTGCCGCCGGAACCGATGCCAATCAATCCATCCTCTGGTTCAAGGACGTCGCCGTTTCCGGTCAATACCAATGAGACCTCCTTGTCGGCCACCGCCATCACCGCTTCCAGGCGTCTGAGATAACGGTCCGTGCGCCAATCCTTGGCCATCTCCACCGAGGCCCGGGTAAGTTGTCCGGGATATTGTTCGAGCTTTCCTTCCAGGCGTTCAAAGAGGGTGAAGGCGTCGGCGGTGGCACCGGCGAAGCCGGCGATTACGGATCCATCGGCCAAGCTTCGTACTTTCTTGGCGTTGGACTTGATTACCGTGTCGCCGAGACTGACCTGGCCATCGCCGGCAATGACGACGCGGTCTCCCTTGCGCACCGAGAGAATGGTGGTGCCGTGCCAAGTGCTTTGGGCTTTATGTGACATGGTTTAGAACATTCAGGAAAAGATAGTGTCAGGGTTGGGTGCCTACCGGTGATTTAGGCATAACAAGCCTTGCGGTCAAGATAAAGACCTCGGAATAGGCTTCCGCGCTGGCGGTTTACCATCCTTCCTGTTACGAAGGTCCGGCAAATTTGAAAAGGAGCGGCACATGCGCAAAGCCAAGGTTAAGCGCAAAACCAAGGAAACGGTGATCGAGGCCGCGGTCAACCTGGATGGAACCGGAAAATACGCCGTTTCCACGGGCGTCGGCTTCCTCGATCACATGCTCGAGCAGCTCTCCCGGCACAGTCTTATCGACTTGCGGGTAACGGCGCGGGGCGACCTGCATATCGATCAACACCACACCACCGAGGATATCGGGATCGCCGTCGGCGACGCCATCTCCAAGGCCCTTGGCGAGCGCAAGGGAATCACCCGCTACGGTTCCGCCATGGCGCCCATGGACGAGGTGCTGACCCGGGTGGTGGTGGACGCCTCCATGCGCCCGCACTTGGTCTGGAGGGTAAAATTCAAGAGCTCGAAAGTCGGCGAAACGGATATCGAGCTGTTCAAGGAATGGTTCCAGGCTTTCGCCCAGGCCGCCGGCCTGACCTTGCATGTGGAGACCCTTTACGGGGACAACAACCACCATATTGCCGAATCCTGTTACAAGGGCTTGGCTCGGGCGTTGCGCCAAGCGGTTGAGATCGACCCCCGCAAGGCCGACGCGGTGCCTTCGACGAAAGGGGTGCTCGGCGGCTCGCTTTAACCACCGTCGGCAAGGCCGAAAAGAGATAAGCATGCGTTTCTATACCGCTCATCTTCGCTATGAGGCCACCGGTTCCAATTTGTTGTTGGTCAAGGAAGGGTTTTGCTGGCCGGCATTTTTTTTCTCTGTCTTTTGGGCGCTCTGGCGGCGCTTGTGGCTGGTGGCGCTGGTTTTGTTCGCCTTGCAAGCGGGGTTGGGATGGGGAATGAGGGAAATGCCGCTGTCTCCGCTCGGTCAAAGCGCGGTTTCCTTTGCCTTGGCGTTGGTCTTCGGGATCTTCGCCAACGACCTCAGGCGGTGGACTTACGGGCGCCGCGGTTACCTCCTTGTCGATGTGGTCGGCGGCGGCGATCTCGAAGAGGCCGAACGACGCCTTTTAGACGAGAAGCCGGATCTGGCGGCTGATTTGCGGCCATGAATGTGGTCATTATTGATTATGGCTCGGGCAACCTGCGCTCCGTTGCCAAGGCCTTTGAGCGCGCCGGTGGCGAATTCGGCCTGACGGTGACCGTCACCTCCGACGCCAGCTCCTTAAGCGACGCCAGCCACGTGGTTCTGCCCGGCGTTGGCGCCTTTGCCGATTGTAAGCGTGGCTTGGAGGCTGTTGCCGGCATGGCCGAGGCGCTTGCAAAGGCGGTGCTCGATGACGGCAAGCCGTTCCTGGGCATTTGTGTTGGCATGCAATTGATGGCCTCGGTGGGGCTTGAGCATGGACGCCACCGGGGCCTCGGTTGGATCGCCGGCGAGGTGGTTCCCCTGAAACCCTCGGATCCAAGATTGAAAATTCCCCATATGGGGTGGAACGAACTCATCTTTTCCTCCGCCCATCCGGTTTTTGACGGCTTGCGCGAAGGCGCCCATGCCTACTTCGTCCATTCCTACGCCTTCGTCTGTGATGAGCCCGCCAACCAGTTGGCCAGTGTCGATTACGGCGGCCCGGTGACCGCCGCGATCGGCCGTGGCAACATGATTGGCACTCAATTCCACCCGGAAAAAAGCCAAGCGATGGGGTTGCGGCTGATCGGCAACTTTCTCGGCTGGAAACCCGGATGATTTTTTTCCCGGCCATAGACCTCAAGGACGGCCGGTGCGTGCGCTTGCTGAAGGGCGACATGAGCAAGGTCACGGTCTTCAACGACGATCCCGGCGGCCAGGCCAAGTCGTTCGAGAATTTGGGCTGCCAGTGGCTGCACCTGGTTGATCTCAACGGTGCTTTCGCTGGCCATCCGGTCAATACTAGCGCCGTGATTTCCATTCTCGACGCCATCGCCATCCCGGTGCAATTGGGCGGCGGCATCCGCGATTTGGAAACGATTTCATTCTGGCTGGACAAGGGTGTTCGCCGGGTGATTTTAGGGACGGTGGCGCTCCACAACCGGCCACTTCTCAAAGCGGCCTGCCGGCGCTTTCCGGGCCGGGTGGCGGTGGCCATCGATGCCCGTGACGGATTTGTCGCCGTCGAAGGCTGGGCCGAAATATCTGCCCTCAAGGCCGTTGATCTGGCCGACGGACTGGAAGATGCCGGCGCCGCCGCCATCATCTATACCGACATCGGCCGCGATGGCGTCATGCAAGGGCCCAACATCGAGGCGACGGTGGCCCTGGCGGCCCGCTTGTCGACGCCGGTGATCGCCTCTGGAGGGGTCTCTTCCATGGATGATTTGCGGGTCTTGAAAAAAGCGGCCGCCGACCTTTTGGAAGGCGTGATTTCCGGCCGCGCCGTTTACGATGGGCGTATCGACCCGGCGGCGGCGGTGGCGTTGTTCAAGGAAGCGGCGGGCTGACGGAAGAAGTGAGGCGATGCTGAAATCCAGAATCATTCCCTGCTTGGATGTCGACAAGGGGCGCGTCGTCAAGGGGGTGAATTTTGTCGATCTGATCGATGCCGGCGATCCGGTGGAACAGGCCCGCGTTTACGACCGCGAGGGCGCCGATGAACTCTGCTTCCTCGACATCACCGCCAGTCACGAGAACCGCGAGACCATTTTCCAAGTGGTCCGAAAGACCGCCGAGCAATGTTTTATGCCGCTTACCGTCGGCGGCGGCGTGCGCTCCATCGACGACATCCGCAAGCTTCTGCTGGCCGGCGCCGACAAGGTGTCGATCAACACGGCGGCCGTCAAAAACCCGGACTTCGTGCGCCAGGCGGCGCGAAAATTCGGCAGCCAATGCATTGTCGCTTCCGTCGATGCCAAGACCACGGGCCCGGAATATTTCGAGGTGTTTACCCATGGCGGCCGCGAGGCCACCGGCATCGACGCCGTTAAGTGGTCGCAACGCATGGCCGCCAATGGCGCCGGCGAGATTCTGCTGACCTCGATGGACCGGGATGGCACCAAACAGGGTTTCAATATTCCATTGACCCGGACTATCGCCGATGCCGTTGGCGTGCCGGTGATCGCGTCCGGCGGTGTCGGCACGCTTGACCATATGGTCGAGGGCATCGTCGAGGGCCATGCGACGGCGGTACTGGCGGCCTCGATTTTTCATTTCGGCACCTATACAATTTCCGAGGCCAAGGATTACATGCGGGCGGGCGGCGTGGCGGTGCGCGAAGAGCCTGGAAAGGAGTGAAGCTGATGGGAGGGGGAACCGCCGACGGCGCCGTCCTCGATCGCTTGTTCAAGGTCATCGAAGGGCGGCGGGACGCCGATCCGAAGGTTTCCCGCACGGCCCGCCTGTTTTCCCGCGGTAAGGGGAAAATCGCCCAGAAAACAGGCGAGGAAGCGGTTGAGACCGTCGTCGCCGCCCTCGATGAGACGCCGCAACGGGTGGTCGAGGAAAGCGCCGACCTGCTTTATTACCTTTTGGTGCTGTGGGTCGAGACGGGAATCAGGCCGGCCGATGTGTGGGCCGAACTGGCGGCCCGGGCCGGCGTTTCCGGCGGCAAGGCAAGGAAAACCCCTCCAAAATACTAAGGGAAGAACATAAAATGGCTTACGATCCCGACAACATTTTCGCCAAGATCCTGCGCGGCGAGATTCCCTGCGACAAAGTCCATGAGGATGAATTCGCCTTGGCCTTCAACGACATCAATCCGCAGGCGCCGGTCCATGTGCTGGTCATTCCCAAGGGTCCGTACATGTCTTCGGATGGTTTTTTTGGACAGGCGCCGGAGCAAGAAATTGCCGGTTTCTTCCGTGCCGTCGGTCAAGTCGCCGGCAAGTTGGGGGGGCTCGACAAGGGTTACCGTATTCTCGCCAACCACGGCCGCGACGCCCACCAGGAGGTGCCCCATTTCCACGTTCACATCTTCGCCGGCCGCGACCTCGGCCCAATGCTCAGCCAGCCGAGGGACTGATCTGGGGCACGGGATGCGAGATGGCTCTCCTTGCCGGATACGGGCCATTCTTTATCGAATATGTCCTGGGCTGACCGCCTGCGACCGATCCCTCGGTCTCTCCAGCCGTCTGAACAGATGGTAAGAGGGGCGGTGTCAATCATGGGTCCATCAGAAGCGGATTTTGCCCCGGCACGATGCACCGGTATGAGAGTGCTTCGGCGAAGCCGAGAAGCTCCATATCGACACCGTCCTCGTTCAGCTTTTGTAATTTCGTTCGCAGTAGTTAACGCCGACCACAGCGATTTCCACCGGTTTCGTCCGGGAGAAAAGGTCACGTGCGGTCCCAGCAAACGCATGGGCCGGATTGAATGACCCAGTCTAACCTGGCCCAAATGGTCTCTTCAAGAAAGGAAACGGTGGCAAACAGTTACTGAAGTTCGAAAAATTTGATCGCGTTCTTATAGGCGATTTTTTCCGCCGTCTCCGGACTTAAATTTCCAAGCAATCCCTTCCGGATAATCTTGATGGCCTTCGCGTATTTAGCGCCGTCATAGACGTCCGATCCCACCAGGAAACGATCCGGCATTTCTTCGATCAGATTCTTCCATCCCGACACAATGCCGTCGGGACCAAAAACCTTCTTTTCCGGCTTATGGACAAAAGCCTTTGCTGGAATCTTGGGAACCGAGCGCGCCGAGAGGTCACAGAAGAAGTTGGGGTACTTCTCGAAGAAAGGTTTCACGTCTTCCGGCCCGGTGTTCGAGCCACAGTGCGCGAGAATCATCCTGGCCGAGGGATTGGCGGACATGAGATTGTCGATCTGCTCCACCGTATTGCTATCCCATTCTGTGTGGAAGGTGATGACGCCATTATGTTCGTTCGAGAGAGCAAACAGAGCTTTCATAGCCGGCGAATTAATATCCGCCTTACGCCGCATTTTTGCTTTTTTGTTGGTGGTCGATGTGTTGAGAAAGAGTTCGCCGATGCCCCTGATACGGCCCTCCTCGAAATCCTTCTTCAACAAGGAAAAGATCTTCTTGAACTTAGGGTTCTCGGCATCGTTCTGTGCAGAAACATCTTGGCTAGTAACGTAGATTGCGTTCAGATCGGACTGACCACCAAACGGAATATACCTGTCTCCCATGACCTCGGCGAATTTTAACCGTGTCTTTCTGGCACCAAACTTGAAGCCGAGGACGCCTGTCGCACACCATTTGACGCCGGCAGCATCCATCCAACTCAGCAGATCCTCGGGCGAACTTTTCGGGTTGAGGTGGCAATGCATGTCGGCAATGGGCATATCCCCCGCGTGCGCCGTCTTCAAGCCGATAGCTCCAACTGCCGCAGCAACGGCTATACCGGCAACCGCGAAAACAAAATGTTTCATCATTTTCCCCTATGAGAACGGCGGAGCAATAATCCCCCATTGAAGCGGCCGGTTTTCTCGGCTCTAAACCGGATCACGCGACACACCGGGTCAGTTCTTCCAGAACTACCCCCCGTGGATAACGCCATCAACGCCGAGGCGGATGGCCTTGTGGAACTTGCGGTGATTTCTGCCATCGCCACGTGGGGCGATCATTTGCCAAACGATATC
>PVBE012284651.1_pt1 | contig 76340 bp, 52 predicted proteins | sample 1631181 | NCBI WGS metagenome assembly PVBE01 (sample SAMN08397723, study PRJNA350692) | Marine metagenome, whole genome shotgun sequencing project. | isolation source: water | place: Pacific Ocean | collected 2012-04
CCCCGCCCCCGCCCCCGCCCCCGGTGCAGCGCAGCGCGAGGCACCCGGCGCCGAACTGGCCGCGGCGACACGGCGCCGACGAGCCGTATTTCCGAGTCGCGAAGCGGCCTATGAACATTTCGCGGGGCGCAAATTGTTTCGAGACTTTGCGCCCGAGGCGCTCGCGCTCTACGTCGCGGAGGGCCTCGCCGAAACCTCGTCCGGCGAGTTTCGGTTGAAATGCGATCCGCAGATGGAGGCGGCGATCTTCGAACACGGCCACTCGCTCGACATCTTTGCGCTGGCCCCGCAGATCGAACCCCGGACTCGACTCGTACTCGCCGCGCGAGGCAACTTCACTCGCGAAGTGTACGATGACCTGGCAGCTCGAATGCCCGACGCCCGGGTCGAGGTGTGCGAGGGCGGGCATCTGTTTCCGATGGAGCAGCCGGAACTCGTACTCGAGCGCATCGAGCTATGACCCGACCCGCCCCGACCGCCTGTGCGACTCACACCTTCGAGGGTTCGACGCGGGGTCCAGGCTGGGGAGATGAACGATGAGTGAAGCACCCGAACATCCCGACGTATTCCGGCCCGAGGACTTCGCGGTCTTCAAGGCCGAGAAGATGGGCAAATCGACGCTCTTCGAATCCGAGCGCATCCTGGTGGGCCTGAACAGCTTCGAACCGGGTCAGGATCACGCGCTGCACGCCCATCAGGGGTTGGACAAGGTCTATCAGGTGCTGACGGGGCGGGGCACCTTTCTACTCGAGGGCCGCGAGCTGGCGATGGGGCCGGGGGCGACGCTGATCGCACCCTCGGGCGTGCCGCACGGGATCCGCAACGACGGCAGCCAGCGACTGGTGGTGCTGGCGATCCTGGCGCCCGGGCCTGGCAAGAAGTAGACGGGCGAGAACCGGACCGGCGAGCAGGATCAGGCCGCGGGCTTCCGCCTTCGCCGACGGGGGCCGGCCCGGACGCTCGAAACCCAGCGACTCTCGGCCTCGAAATACCGATAGGGCAGCTCCGCGGCCCGGCTGATGCCGACGCGAGGCCCCGAAACGACGCGGACCCGCGCTGCGCCCTGTGCGGGGCGGTGCAGAGTCAGAGCGCCGCGCAGCAGATTCTGGCCGTCATCAGCCAGCTCGAGGCCCAGCGCCTGGGCGAGCCGCCCCGGACCCCGGGCGATCAGCTCGGCCGGCGCGTCGCGTGGCAGGCCCCGGAGCGATCGCATGCGGTCGAGTCCTTCGAGCGGTTCCGCCGCGCGCAGCAATACGGCCGCCGCCCGCCCCGTCTCGGCGCAGACCACATTCGCGCAGGTATGGATGCCGTAGCTTCGGTACGCGTAGAGCCGCCCCGCTGGCCCGAACATCACCTGATTGCGCGCTGTGGGCCCGCGGTGGGCGTGGGAAGCCGGATCGCTGCCGTCCCCGAGATAGGCTTCGAACTCGACCAGCCGAACCACCAACCGAAGCCCGTCATCCAGCCGGTGTACGAGACGACAGCCCAGGAGTTCGCGGGCGACCCGTCGGCTATCCCGAGCGTAGAAGGAGAGGCGATGGGGCGGACCGAGCGGCATCCGGCGAGTATCGGCAATTCGGCGCCGGCTGCACCCGGCTCCACCCGACTCTCCACCGACTCCCCGCCCGACCCCCCAGCCAGGAGAGGGAATGCGGGGTTCGGAGAAACGAGAGCAGCAGCGGGCAGACGAAGTTGGACTCTGGCCGAGATTGCTTGAGAGTCGGGTCGGGGCGGCCGATGCTGGTTATGCTTCGCTCAGCTGGGGCCGGGCGCTGTGCGGTCGCGAGCCGCATCGAATGCTCGGGGAAGGAACGGGCCCCTGGATGCGGGGTCGGTCGAAAGCGGCCGAGATCGCGCCGAGCGGGACGGAGGGAAGCGTCGATGTCGGAGTCGCAGTCGCAATTGCGCGATTCGAACGGGCCCCGATCGCAGGCCCGTGAACCCGGCCCGGAATCGGAGCTCGACGAGCCGAAGCCTCCGGATTCACCCCATTTCGAGAGCTTCGGGATCAACGCCGGTTGGGTCGAAGAGATCGAGAGCCAGTACCGGGTCGATGCGGGGTCCGTCGACGAGAGCTGGTGTGAAGAATTTGGCGCTGCCCCCGCGGCCTTCGCGGCCCGAGGAGCGCGCGAGCAACCGCGCGTTGTTCGGCCACCGAGTGCTGTCCCCCCACCCGAGCCGTCCTCCTTCTCCACCGGCCCGGCGAACGACACCGGCCCGCTGGGCGGCATCGATCCGGCTCAGAGCGTCGATTCGCCGGAGCTCGAACACCCCGCGAATGGCACATCGAACGGCAGTCTCCGCCACCTGTCGGGCGACGCGATGCTGCTTCACACCGCGGACAAACATGCCCGCGTGTTGCGGCTGATCCATTCCTATCGCGCCCGCGGTCATCGCATCGCCCAGAGCGATCCGCTCGGCGGGCAGTCGACCTATTTCCCCGAACTCGATCCGGCCCACTACGGCTTTGGCAACGAGAGCCTCGACGAGCCCTTCATCGCGGGCGATCTGCCGGGGGGCTCCGTTCAGACGCTGCGCCAGATCCTCAAACGACTCGGCAAGACCTATTGCGGTCCGATCGGTGTCGAGTACACGCACGTGCAGGATCCGGGTCGCAAGGCCTGGCTTCGACAGCTGATGGAGGAGTCCCAGAACGATCCCAATCTCGAAGACGGCGAGCGGCGCCGGATCCTCGAGAAGCTGGTGGCGGCGGAGCTCTTCGAGACCTTCCTTCACACGAAGTTCCTGGGGCAGAAACGCTTTTCGCTCGAAGGCGGCGAAAGCCTGATTCCGCTGCTGGATCACATCGTCGAGAGTGCGCCGGCCTTCGGAATTCGCGAGGTCGTGCTCGGCATGGCGCATCGGGGACGGCTCAATGTGCTCGCGAATATCCTCGGCAAGAGCTATGAGTCGATCTTCTCGGAGTTCGAAGACTCGCCTAATATCCACTCGCCCTTTGGCTCGGGAGACGTGAAATATCACAAGGGCTTCTCGAGTGATCGCTACGTCCTGAGCGGCGAGCGGGTCCACCTCACCTTGACCTCGAATCCGAGTCATCTCGAAGCCGTCAATCCGGTCGTCGAGGGACGCACGAAGGCCAAGCAGGTGCGCGCCGGCGATACGGACGGCGAGACGATCGTGCCCGTCATCATCCATGGCGACGCGGCCTTTGCCGGGCAGGGCATGGTGGCGGAGACCGTGAACCTCTCGCAGCTGGACGGCTACTGCACCGGCGGCACGATCCACGTCATCGTCAACAACCAGATCGGCTATACGACGACTCCCTCGGAGGCGCGTTCGACGCTGTATTGCAGCGACGTTGCGAAGATGATACAGGTGCCCATCTTCCACGTGAATGGAGACCATCCCGAAGCGGTGATCCACGTCGTGAAGCTCGCGATGGCGTATCGCCAACGATTCGGCGACGACGTCGTGATCGATCTCGTCTGCTATCGCCGGCACGGTCACAACGAGGGTGATGAGCCCTCTTTCACCCAGCCCCGCCTGTATCGAAAGATCCGCAACAAGAGCTCCGTCGAGGAGATCTATCGAGAGCAGCAGGTGTCCTCGGGTCGCCTCTCGAGCGAGGAAGCCGCGCTCATCGAGCAGCAGCGCAAGACTGCGCTCAGGGAAGCTCTCGAGCTCATCCATTCGAGGCCGCCCGGTCCCGACGAGCCCTACGAGCCGCGCGGGCCCTGGACCGGCTATTCGCGTCTGCGGCCCGATGAACCGCTCGATACGGCGGTATCGCTCGCGCGACTCGTTCAGATCGCGCAGGGCATCTCGCGCGTGCCCAGCTACTTCAACGTGCACCAGAAGCTGCAAACGATTCTGGATTCGAGGCACGAGGCCGTCACCGAAGGCCTCGCGATCGATTGGGGCCTCGCGGAAGCCCTCGCCTTCGGATCGCTGCTGCTCGAGGGAATGCCGGTCCGGCTTTCGGGTCAGGATTGCTCGCGCGGCACCTTCAGCCATCGCCATGCGGTTCTCGTCGACCAGGACTCGGGTGAGGAATACACGCCGCTCGCCCACATCGCCGACACCCAGGCGCGTTTCGAGGTCTATGACAGCCTGCTCTCCGAAGCGGCCGTGCTCGGATTCGAGTACGGCTACAGCCTGGCGGACCCGAGCAGCCTGGTGTTGTGGGAGGCGCAGTTTGGCGACTTCGCCAACGGCGCCCAGGTCATCATCGATCAGTTCATCACCTCTGCGCACGTCAAGTGGGGACGGATGAGCGGACTCGTCATGCTTCTGCCCCACGGTTACGAGGGACAGGGCCCCGAGCATTCGAGCGCGCGCGTGGAGCGATTCCTGCAGACCTGCGCCGAAGACTGCCTCCAGATCGTCAACTGCACGACCCCCGTTCAGTTCTTCCACGTCCTGCGCCGCCAGATGCTTCGCAACTATCGCGCACCGCTGGCGATCTTTACGCCGAAGAGCCTGCTCCGACATCCGAAGGCGACGTCCCGGGTCGAGGAGTTTTCGCAGGGGGCTTTCCAGGAGTTGATCGACGATCCCGTTGCACGGGCGAACCCGGCCGCTGTGCGGCGGCTCGTCCTGTGCACCGGAAAGGTCCACTACGACCTCGTGACGGAACGCGCGAAGCGACTCGGCGACCGGATCGGCGAGGTCGCGCTGGTGCGTCTCGAGCAGCTCTATCCCTGGCCCGAGGCCGCAATCGGCGAGCTGCTCGACCGCTATGGCGACACGCAGGACGTCGTCTGGTGCCAGGAGGAGCCCCAGAACATGGGCCCCTGGAGCTTCGTCTGGCCGCGAATCCAGAGCCTGCTGGGCGACCCGAGACGCCTTCGCTACGCCGGTCGGGACGAGTCGGCCAGTCCCGCGACCGGCAGTCTGCGAACCCACAAGGCACAGCTCGAGCGCTTTCTCGAGGACGCCCTCGGCGGGCTCTAAGAGCCTTGCCCAGGTCCACGTGGGGGGGGCCGCTCCGACCACGCCGGCAGCGGCTCGACTTCGGCAGCAAGCGCCGCCCGCATGCCCCCTGAGCCCGCCAGTGGTGTGTATTGACTCGAGCCTCCAGGGATCCGAGACTCCGACTCCCCTCCGCCAGGTCTCGACACACAGCGGCCCTGGCTGGGGAGGTGGGGAGCGTTCGATGGATCTCAGCTACGGCAGCGCAATCGAAGAATTCCGTTCGGAAGTGATCGGATTTCTAGCCGACAACTGGCCTCCGACCGGGGACGAGGCGAAGCATTCCGAAGCGGATCGGGCGACTCGTTTTCGCAAGCGCGCGATCGACCGCGGCTTTCTGTGCCGCAACATCCCGAAGAAATACGGTGGCTCCGAGCAGCCCGTCGATGTGCTGAAGGGCCAGGTCATTCGCGAAGAGTTCGAACGCGCGCTGGCTCCGATGGAGCCGCGTGGGATCGGGACGATGATGTTGGTTCCGACGCTGCTCGATCGCGGTGAAGAGTGGCAGAAGGAAAAATTCGTTCCGCCTACGATTCGAGGCGAGATCATCTGGGCCCAGGGCTATAGCGAGCCCGGCTCGGGCAGCGATCTCGCCAGCTTGAAGACACGCGGCGTACTCGATGGAGACGAGTGGGTCATCAACGGTCAGAAGATCTGGACCAGCAGCGCGATGGAGGCGAGGTACATGTTCTGCCTCACGCGCACCGAGCCCGATGCCGGCAAGCACGCCGGGATCTCGTATCTCCTGCTCGACATGAAACAGCCCGGCGTCGACGTGCGGCCGCTGCGTCAGATGACGGGCACAGCGGATTTCAACGAGGTCTTTCTGACCGACGTGCGGACGCCGAAGGACTGGATCGTCGGCAAGCGCGGCGAGGGCTGGCTCGTCTCGCGAACGACGCTCAAGCACGAGCGAAATTCGATCGGAGCGGCTCAGCAGAGCGTCGACCAGTTGAGTGCCCTGGTGGCCTTCGCACAGGAGCACCACATCGACGGCAAGCCGGCGATCGAGGATCCGGGGGTGCGCCGGACCCTGGTCGAGATCGAGGGCTATGTGTTGGCGCATCAGCACTCGGGCTTGCTGCAGCTCAGCAGGGACGTGAAGGGCGAGAGTGCCGGCATTCTGTCGCTGATGAACAAGCTCACCTCGACGAATATCGGACATCGCGTCGCACACCTGGCGATGGAGATCCTGCAGGAGGATGGACTGCTCGCCCCGGGTGCTCGCTCGCCCGGCAGCCAATCGCTGTCCGCCGGCGGCTGGGTCAGCCAGTACATGTGGTCGCTCGGCATCGCGATCGCGGGTGGCACCGCCAATATTCAGCGCAATGTCATCGCCGAGCGTGGGTTCGGACTGCCTCGCGACGCGGCAGCGAATCGGAGCAAGTAGATATGGATTTCGATCTTTCAGAAGAGCAGCGCCTGCTCCAGGAAACCGTCGCTTCATTTCTCGACAATGAATGCCCCCCGGCGCGTCTGCGCGAGTATTACGACGATGAGGTCGGTTACGACCCGCTGATCTGGAAGGGCTTGGCGGAGCTCGGTGTCGCCGGCATCCATCTGCCGGAGCAGTACGGCGGAAGCGAGCTCGAGATCCTGGACGTCGCCGTGGTGGCCGAGACGGTGGGCGCGCACGCCGCGCCGATCCCGCTACTGAGCCATACCCTGGGAAGCCTGGCCATCTCGCTGGCCGGCAGCGACGCGCAGAAGAAGCGTTGGCTTCCCGGCCTCGCGAGCGGGGACCTGCTGGCGACGGTCGCCTTCGCGGAAGCCGGGGGTGCCTGGCAACCCGACGAGTGGCAGCTCGCGGCGGGTGCCACGATCTCCGGGACCAAGGAGACGGTGGCGTTTGCGGAGCAGGCCGACCTCTTCGTGGTGGGTCTTTCGGGTGGTGCCCTGGGCGTCGTCGAGCGCAACGCATCCGGCGTCGAGCTGCAGCGCGTCGAAGCGGCCGATCGCACGCGTCGCATCGGACGCGTGAGCTTCGACGGCGCAGCTCTCGAGCTGCTCGAGCCCGACAATACAAAAGACACCAAAGACACCAAAGTCGCCAAAGCCACCAATGTCGCCGAACGCGTGCGCGACGTGGGTCTCGTGATGTTGGCCGCGGATGCTTTTGGGGGCGCTGCGAAGCTGGTCGAGATGTGTGTCGAGTACGCCAAGAGTCGCGAGCAGTTCGGCGTCACGATCGGCAGCTTCCAGGCCCTCAAGCATCAGCTCTCGGATATGGCGGTGGAGATCGAGCCGAGCCGGGCACTGTATTGGTACGCTGCACACGCTCTGGACCATCTTCCGGACGAGGCAGCTCGTTGCGCAGCCATCGCCAAGAGCCACATCACGGATCGTTATCAACAGGTCGCGCGCGACGCGGTCGAGGCTCATGGAGGCATCGGCTTTACCTGGGAAGGCGATGTACAGATCTGGTTCAAGCGAGCCATGTTCGACCGCGCATTTCTGGGCACTCCGCGCCAGCATCGTGCGCGGGCGGCCGATCTCGCGGGCTGGTAATCCTCTTTTCGCCCGACCCGCGTGGCCGGGATCTTTAACCCATCCCACGCAGGCGCAGCGTTCGCATGCGATTGATGGCCGCGGCGATCTCGAAACGTCGCGGTCGCGCCAGCGCGCCCGGATGTCTCCCCTCGCGGTGGAAGGGATCGAGTGCGTCGAGTCCCTCCGCGTCGAAGAACTGGTCGAGATCATCCAGGATCTGGGACAGCGTGCGATCTGAACCCATGAATCGCGATGCGGCCAGATGCAGGGCGCCCGCGACAGCACGGGTCTGGCTCGGATCGAAGAGCTGCTCGACGCCTCGCAGATCGATCTCGGTGGTGCCGAAGACGATCTCCTCGCAAGCCCGACTCGAGAGCTTGACGGCTCGCCGTCCACGGCGAGCATCGAAGCTCTCTGGATCCGGAATTCGGGGCCGGGGCGCGCCCAGGGCGGCGCGCTCCGTGGCCAGCGCTGGACCGCTGCCCTGGCCGAGGTCGAGGTTTGCGATGGCTCGCGCGCGCTCTGTCACGTCGCGCGGCTGGTAGTCCTTGAGCTCGATCACCGCGTCGGCCACCTGGAAATAGTCACCCGATCCGCCCATCACGAGCAGCGTGGAAACGCGGAACTCGTCGTACAGCTCTCGCACCCGCTCGAGAAAGGGTGTGATCGGTTCGTCCCGAGGATGCACGAGGGCCTGCATGCGCGCGTCTCGAACCATGAAGTTGGTCGCCGAGGTGTCTTCGTCGAGCAGCAGTCCGCGCGCGCCGGCTTCGATGGCTTCGATGATATTGGCGGCCTGACTGGTGCTGCCGCTGGCGTCAGCAGTCGAAAAGGCATGCGTGTTTCGCCTCTCTTCTGCGCCTGGAACCAGCGGAAGATGATCGATGAATCCGTGGATGTCGACGCCGCTCACCGCACGCCCGTCTTCGGCGCGAATCTTGATCAGGCCGGGATCGCTCACGACGGTCTCCCGACCATCCCCGGGCACGTGGGGCACGATGGCGCGTTCGATCGCGCGCAGCAGAGTCGATTTTCCGTGATACCCGCCGCCCACCAGCAGCACGACGCCTTGCGGAATGCCCATGCCGCGCCACAGCTGGCCCGGCGCGCCGGCATCTGGGTGGGGCACTTCGAATTCGACGCGAAAGGCCTCGGGACTCGTGAAGCGAAGCGTCCGCTCCTCTGGCATCGGTTGGTCGCTGGCGCCGCTCTCCCGGGGCAGGATTGCCCCGTCGCCGACGAAGGCGATCAACTCGCGCGCGGCCAGGCCCGCGCGGACGGATTCCTGATTCTCGATGCAGTCGACGAAGTGAAGCAGGCGAGCGTCTCTTTCTGCGCTGGATTCGATCCATGCCCGATTCGCGATTCGGGGCAGTGCCTCGAGCAGCAGAGCGGATGCAACGCGTCCCAGCACGCGGCGTCCCGCTGCAGGCAGGCCGACTTCGATCCGCGCCTCGATGAAGTCGTCGCCGAAGATCACCGCCGTGCGTTCGAGGACCTCTTGCCCGCCGGCATCGATCGCGACCAGACCGCTCTTGCCGGTGCCGCTGCGTCGCGGGGCGACGTCGCGGATCGCGCGCCGGAAGTTGCGCGCGAGAAACGACGCGCTTGCCAGCCGGCGCGTCCCATTGGAGCACGCCGACTCGGGCAGGCCTGCGATTTCGGACGGCATCCGGATGCGCAGCCTGGAGGGTGAGGCGAAGGGGTCCGCCTGCACGCGATCCACATGCAGTTCGAAGTCTGCGAATTGCCAGCTGCCCTCGGTGTCTTGATAGGCCTTGTATCCGCGGCCGTCGATTCGCTCGAGAATCGAAACGAGCTCTCTGGATTCACGCAATCTCGTTCTCCTCACCCCGTCCCGCCTCGCTGCGATGCGACGCAATTCCAGGAGGGTACCCGTGAACGCTCTGCGGTTCTCGTGGGAGGGGCTTGGAAAGCAGTCGGAAGCCTGCCTGATTCGAAGAGGCAGCTCGAGGGAAACCGGCATTCATTTCGCGCCCCGACCCGGGATTCGGTGGCCCAGTCACTCAGGTGCTCGCGGGATCGATCCGAAAAGTCCTCCCGATGAGTGCCCCGCTTCAAAATCTGTCCATTCTTCGTCTCTTCTGCTTTGCGATCGCGACCTCGATTGCGACGCTTCTTTTCGTTGCGAGCAGCGCGCAGGCAACCGGCAACGACCTCGGCGAGTTCGGTTCTCAGCGCCCGCGCGGGCAGCTGGGACTCTCGGTCGTCGATGTCCGTCTGCCGCTCGATTTCCGGGCTCGAATCGCCGGGCTCTACACGCGGAATCACTACGCGGTCGATGCCCTCGCCTTCGATCCGAAGCTGCGACCCGGTCCGGCGATTCGCCGCCACTCGCTCCTGGAGAGTCGCGTCTCGATCGTGCGGACACTCTGGGACGGCGTCGAATTCGAGGTCGTATGGGCCATGCAGAGCCCGCTCTCGATCTCGGCCTCGCCGAGCGTGGATCGCCAGACATTCGGCGCCTTCATCCGGTTCGTGCACTAGCCCTGCGCGTCAACTGATCCGTACTCCTGATTTCACACCGGGCAGGCAAGTCCCCGCGCGCACCCCGAAGTCGCCCCGGGCGTTCTACCCGCTCAGGTAGGCCGTCAGTGCGGGCCCGGCGGATCGCTCGAAGCGTCGAGCAATTTCGAGCTGCTCCGCGATCTGGCTCAGGACGCGGGAGCCCGCGGCCAGCGGATGACGCGCGAAGAAGGCGCGGATCGCGGTGGCCTCCCGCGTGGGCAGCGCTTCCGCAGTCGCCCCGGCCAGCCGTGCCAGCAGGATCGGAGGCATCTCTCTCTCGAGGCGCTTCCAGACCTTCTGGAGACGGATCCAGGTCGGCATTGCCGTTTGCGGGCGGGCTAACAACAAGGCGATCAGCCCTGCGCGATCTGGCGCGGGAGCCAGCTCGCCATCGAGGGCGGCGCCCAGGCTCGCTTCGATGAGATCCGCCCGCGAGAATTCGGCGAGAGCGAAGTAGTAGCGCCGCCGAGCCTGCGGTGTCTTCGCCTCTCGCGTCGCGGCGCGAAGCGCGGCATGCAGGGGCGGGCCCGCCCGCCGTGCCGCAATCTGGATGATCTCAGCAGCGAGCTCGGGCTCGAGCGGCGTGCCCTGCGTGAAATGTTGCGCACACAGCCCTTCGCATTCGCGAACGACTTCGTCTGTCTGGGCGAGCCCACCGATGATCGACAGCATCTGGGCTCGGCGCAGGAGTTCGGACTCGTCTTCGCGAGGCATGGGAGAGGGGCCGACTCGATCGAGATCGTTTCCGAAGTGGCTGCCGATCCAGCTGCGCAGCTGCGCTTCGACCTGCGGCCCAGCACTGGGTGCGAGTCGGCGACACAGACGAAGCAGTACGGTTTCGACCGCAGCCAGCACGTCCGGGTCTTCTTCGACACCGCCGAATCGGGCCAGCAGCTCGAGCAGGCTCTCGATCGGCACTCGGCCGGCCTGTGCGAGCGCCCATCGATGGCCGACGAGCCCGATGCGCTCCACCCGGGACAGGCTCGCCAGGTTGGCCAGGAGATCCTCGTGCTCGGCCCGGCCGTGGTCGACGCGAAAGAAGCCGGTCTCGCCCGCATTGCCGTAGATCCAGGAAAGCTCGGCGCCCTGGCTCGGGAGTCGCTCCCGTTGCTTCGAGAGCAGCCGCCGCACTTCGAGGCTCTCGCCCCTTTCGCCCCTTTCGGTCTGCCCGATGCGCCCCACCCAGGGAATCGTCCAGCGAGTCGGATCGCTGGGTTTCTTGCGCGGCGCAAGCGACAGGAAGCGATCCTGGCTGAGCTCGATCAAGGCGTGGCCACGCAGCTTGCGGCGCTTCACGGAGATCAGGGGATAGCCGGTCTGAAGCGTCCAGGGTGAGACGATCGCCTCGATGGGCTCGCCGGACACTTCCGAGAGCGCCGTCCACAGGTCAGCCGCCTCGGCGTTGGCTTCGCGGTGTCGACGTATGTAGAGCTGAATTCCGTCGCGGAACACATCGTGTCCGAGATAGTGCTCGAGCATGCACAGGACCGAGGCGCCCTTGGTGTAGGTGATCGCGTCGAAATTTTCGTGGGCCTCCTCGGCGCTGCGGATCGGGGGGGCGATCGGGTGGCTGCTCGCCAGGGCGTCCATCTCGAGGGCGTGCTCTCGGCGATGACCGAAGTCGAGCCAGATCTGCCATTCCGGTCGCCATGAGTCGATGATCTCGTAGGCCATCCAGGTCGCGAAGGCCTCGTTCAACCACAGGTCGTTCCACCAGCACATCGTGACGAGATTTCCGAACCACATGTGCGAGAGCTCGTGGGCGATGACTTCGCTCGTGCGCTTGCGGTCCTCGACGTTTGCCTGGCTGTCGTCGAGCAGCAGAATCGAGTCGCGAAAGAAGACGGCGCCGGCATTCTCCATCGCGCCAAAGGCGAAAGCCGGCAGTGCTACGAGGTCGAGCTTCGGGTAGGGATGGGGCATGTCGAACCAGCGCTCGAGCCGTTCGAGACTCTCGGCTGCGGCCTCACACGCGAAGGCGGTGAGATCCTGGCGTCCGGGCAGGCTGTGAACCCGAATCGCCGTAGTGCCGCTGATCCGGATTGCCGAAGCCTCGAAGGGGCCGACCGCGACGGCGATCAGGTAGGACGAGAGACGCGGCGTCGATTCGAAGTGCACGGTCTTGCGTCCGTCGCCCAGCGGCTCCTCGAACTCGATCGGTGCGTTCGAGAGCACGGCTTGATCTGCGGGCGCCGTGACGCGAATCCGGTATCGCGCCTTCATGCCCGGCTCATCGAGGCAGGGAAAGAAGCGACGCGCATCGGTCGGACACAGCTGGCTCGCGAGCCAGGCCTCGTCGTCGCTGCCGGCGCGGTACAGACCGCGCAGATCCCGGCGCACGCGGCCTCGGAAGCCGAGCTCGAGAGTTGCGCTGCCGCTCGGGATCAGAGGCTCGAAATGCAGTGCGATCGATTCGCTCTCGGGACGCTGCTCGACCCGACCCCGGTAGACCTCTCCCCCGACGTGGAGCCGCACGCGAACGACTCGGAGTCCGACTGCATGGAGCTCCAGAGTGCGCCGGCGACGATCGAGCTGGAGGGTGTAGCGGGCGTCGCCGCGGAAGGTCGTGTCGAGGGGATCGAGCTCGAAATGGAGCTCGATCGCCTCCGCGCGGACATCCTCGGGAAGCCGGAAGGCCCGGCCCCTGCGGCGGCGCGACTTCGAGCTCGGCGGGGACGGGCGCGGCTTTTGGGCGCGCTGCGCCGTCCCTTTGGACTTCGCAGCCTTCTTTCTTTGGGGCTTCATTCGTCGATGTCGGATGGCCAGCTCCTCGACTGGGAGCATGCCATAGCACGCAGTGCCGGGGGGGCCTGATCGCTGGGCCTCGGGCCGGGCGTCCCGATCGTGATTCAGCACGCCGGGTCGTCTTGCCGAATGGACTCCAGGACTCGGCGGGGGGTATATTGGTGCCGCGATTCGATTCGCTGGCGCGGGAACGTCTGGGGGGAAGATGGCCGACGCATCACGTGAACAATGGCAGAGTCGCCGGGGCTTCGTGCTGGCCGCCATCGGGTCGGCCGTCGGCCTCGGCAACATGTGGCGCTTTTCCTACCTCACGGCGGAGAACGGTGGGGCCGCCTTCGTGGCGCTCTATCTCTTCTTCACGCTGCTGATCGGAATGCCGGTCATGCTCGCGGAGCTCACTCTGGGCCGTGGCGCGCGCGGGGGACCGGTGGTCGCGCTCGAGCATTTTGGCGGCTCGAGCTGGCGAGCGCTCGGCATCGTGTTCGTGGCCGCCGGTTTCTTGATTCTCTCCTACTACGGCGTGATCGGCGGCTGGACGATTCGATACGCAGTCGAGGCGGTCGCGATCGGCTTTCCTGCGGATCCCGCGGCGCATTTCGAAGCTCTGGCCAGCGGACCCGACAGCCTCGCCATGCAGCTCGTGTTCATGGCGTTGACGATCGTCGTCGTGTCCCGGGGCATCGATGGCGGCATCGAACGCGTCGCCCGTGTGGCCATGCCGGCGCTCTTCGCGATCATCGTGGGCATCGCGCTGTATGCGTTCTTTCTCGAAGGATCCGGCGCGGGCTACCGCTATTACTTGAACGTCGATCTGCAAAATGCCCTGACGCTCGAAGTCGTCGTCTCGGCTGCGGGCCAGGCCTTCTTCAGCCTGAGCCTGGGGATGGGCGCAATCCTGACCTTCGCCAGCTACCTGCCCCGGAATTCTCATCTCGCCCGCGAGACCCTGGTCATCTCCGCCTCGGATTTCGGAGTGGCCTTCTTCGCAGGTTTGATGGTCTTCCCTTTGATCTTCGCGCTCGGCATGCAGAGCGAGATTCAGGCGGGCACGATGGGTGCGCTCTTCGTGGCGCTGCCCAAGGCCTTCGCGAGCATGGGCGGAATCGGCCGCCTGATCGGAACGGCCTTCTTCGTGGCGCTGGTGGTGGGCGCGTTGACCTCTGCCGTCTCGCTTCTCGAGGTCGTGGTGGCGTCGTCGATGGATCGCTTTGGCTGGGAGCGGCGCAAGGCGACGTTGATTTCCGGGGCCACCGTGACTCTGCTGGGTGTCTGGTCGGCCTTCGATCTCGCCGTGCTCGACCTGGCAGACAGCATCGCGATCAACATCTTCCTGCTGGGCGGCGGGCTGGGGATCTCGATCTTCGTCGGCTGGGTGATGGAAGATCCGGTCGCAGTCGCTGCGGCAGGCAGCGAGCGGAGCGTCTGGCTCGAGGTCTGGCGAGTCGCATTGCGGTTCGTCGTACCGGTCGTGCTGGGTTTCATCCTCTGGCACTCGTTGCCCCAGACCTGGCAGAAATTGGGCGCGCTGGTCGGGTTCTAGTCGACCCGGCAAGGCGACCTCGGATCGACTCCGGCTAGCGGGGCCTCCGCTGGCCGGGGACCCGCGATCGCCTGAATCCGTTACTCTTCGCGCCCGCCAGCGAATTCAGGAGGACGCTCGATGGCCAGTATCTTTACCAAGATCATTCAGGGCGAGCTGCCCGGGCACTTCGTCTGGAAGGACGACCTCTGCGTCGCCTTCCTGACGATTTCGCCCCTGAAGCCCGGGCATACGCTGGTCGTGCCCCGCGCCGAGGTCGAGTCCTGGACCGAGCTCGAGCCCGAGCTGATGCAGCATCTCATCCGGGTGGCCCAGGCGATCGGGAGCGCTCTTCAGGAGGCCTATCAGCCCACCAAAGTGGGTCTCACGATTCTGGGGCTCGAGGTTCCGCACGTGCATCTGCACGTGACCTGCATCTGGAAGCCGACGGATCTCGATTTCGGCAACGCCGACGCGAATGCCAGCTCCGAGAGCATCGCGGCGGCCGCGGACCTCGTCCGCAAGACCTTGCGCGAGCTGGGGCATTGCGAGGTCGTTGACGGCTGAGGCGCGGTGCTGAACCCTCGAAAGCCACCAAGACCCCCCAGCTCGAATTTCCCGCGTTCTTCTGCCCTCCGCTGCAACGTCGGATGGATCGAAAGCCGACGTGCGCAGCGACTGCGCCTCAGCGATGGAGAACACCAGACTGCGATGCCGGACCCATCTCGGTAGCCCACGGCCTCCGCTCAGGAACGCGTCGCGTCGTCGGACAGCACGTCACGTACTTCTTCGGTGTAGATCCGCTCGAGTTCGGTGCTCTCCTCGTCGGTCAGCTTCGCGAACTCGCGAGAGCGAGCGCGCTTGGAGAGCGTGCCGCCATTCTGGCGCAGGAAGCGAAAGAGAAGGCCGAGGATCGTGTTCGGCATCTCGACAAGATCCTGCGCGCGCTGCGCGAAGCGGTCGTAGGCTTGAAGAAAGGCCGCCTCCTTCGGCAGGTCCTTGTCGATTGTGGTCTGGATACACTGGTAGAGGAATTCGGCGTGTGGGGTGGCATCGAAGAAGCGATAGAAATCGCCAGTGTCGTTGAGAACGCGGACATTCCCGTCCGGTGTCGCCTCCCATTCGATCAGGGGAAGAAGGGGACGGGAGTAGCTCTCGAGATTGCGGCGGTAATCATCGATGAGTCTGAGGATGACCGCGCTCACGGGGAAGACAAGGCCTTTCGGATTGAAGCCGCGCCCCGGCTGCGGCGCACGACATCCTGGACTCGTGGCGGCGCAGCTGTAACGCCCGGAAATCGCGACATTTTCTTGGCGAAAGCCAGCCATCGTCGGCCTTGAATCTCAACCCCGCACTTTTCATACGCTCCAGCTCGACGGGGTCTATACCGGAGCCTCGCACGAACTCGGGCCGTTCGTTCCGCTTGCCCGCCGGAGACTGTAGAACTGGCTCGCCTTGTGGCGGCCACCGCCCGGCTGATTGTTCGGATTCCGGATGCTCGAGCGACGCCGTCTCGAGGCGGACGAGGATTCCCTGACGTCGAACGACACGCTGCTCGTCGCGATGCTCAGCGCGGCCTCCATCCGCTCGCGGATCGCGACCAGTCCGGGGCTCTCGCAAGCTTCGTTCGACTCGCAAGCTTCGCTTGCTCCCCCCGGCGGCGGTTTGGCGGATGGGTCGAGCCGGTCGAAGCCGGGGAGGGCGGCATCGACACAGATGATGGGACGCCCCCGCGTTGCGTTCGATACGCCGGCATGAGTCTGCATGCCGATGTTGCCGTTGCCGCCCGGGACCGGCGTCGGCTCGAACGATTGTGTCGCGACATGCCCTGGCTGCCGCGGGCGATCGATCGTCAACGAGAGCGAAAGCCCCCCTGGGTGGGGGAGACATGCCTCGCGCAGAGTCCAGCCGTCAGAAGCATCTCTTCTAGCAGCGGCAGCGGTGGCGCGGGAAACGGAGCTCGAAATTCCAACACCCAGCCATTCACCCCGACACATCTGGATACCCGGGACCACTCAACTCCGAGACCTCTACTACGGGAGATGGGCCGATGAACCTGATTCTGAAGTTGCGCACCGGGATCGTGTGCGCGTTCGTGGCGTTGGGCATGGGTGCGGGCGCCAATGCGGCAGTGATCGTGGATGGGGGCGACGACAGCGTTGCGATCGCGATCATGGACCTCACGGCTACCAGTTCGCAGGGGACGGCGACCTTCGACGTGGTCTTCGTGAACTCATCCTTCAGTGCGTTACAGGCTGCAGGCGGGGCGCCCCTCTACGATGGTCTCCTGCCCGGCAACTCGGAGGTCTGGGCGGTGGCTGTGGACGAAGCAATCCAGGATGCCTTCGACACCTGGAACGCGGGTATTCAGCCGGACGTGACGATGGCCGGTCCGGATTCGGTCAGCGCTCGGACCAAGCTCCATATCCCCTACGTCGCTGCGATATTCCAGGCAGAGGTTGAGAACGGGGGCCCGGAGAGCGGTTTCTGGTCCCCGGGCACGAACGGCTTCACCCAGAGCCAGACCGAAACGCTGATCTACGCTTCGCTGACCGTCGTTCCGGAGCCGGGGACGGGGCTGCTGCTCGGGCTGGGATTGCTCGCTCTCGGACTGGGACGATCTCACCGCGTGCGGGCATGAGCGTTTCCTGATTCCTGCAGGCCATCTCCATCTCATGGGGCGTGAAGCCCAAGACCTCATGGAGCCCGGTGCCTAGCGTGTCGCGAGGCCCGGGGAGCGAGGGAGCTGGGCGTGTGCCCTCCCTTGTGAGGTGGGTGAATGGTGAGGTGAATGTTGCAGTTCTCTTTCTCGATGAGACACCGCTCATCGGCCAATGAATCGGCGTTACGACGTGGTCGTGGTGCATCCTGCAACTCAACTGACGTCGTCCTGACGTCCGACCAGGGGCCTGTTGGGGACCCCTCGATAGGGAGTGATGATGAGTTTCGAGATCCAACGCCATGACGAGCACCGCGCGGTCCCCCAACACCGCGCAGCCGCCGCAATGTTCCGAGGCGGGCTATGTCTGGCCCTTTTCGCTCTGCTCTGGTCGAGCGTCGCCCAGGCCCAGCTCACCGTCAGTGAAGTGAGCCTCCGGAAGCAGGAGATCACGCACGATGGCGGGCTTCCTCCGGGCCCTCTTAAACCCTTCGCATTCGAAGGCTGTATTCAAGCCGCCGGCGTGATGACGACCGGAAACTTCCTTCGCATAACTCTCGCCGCGGGCGGCTCGGGGGGCTCCCACGAATTAGCGCCTCTCGGTGGCGGCCTGTTCTGCGTGCTGGACGGATTCGACAGCGAAGGTCTTCTCGGTGCGGCCTTTCCGAGTGCCGGAGATACCTACCAATTCGACATGCGGCCCGCGGCCGGCGGCAGCAACATAGAATACGACTTCGTGTTCAATGCGGTGGCGCCCGCGACGGCCCTGACGATCGGTCGACCGGGTTCTTTGGATCCCGTGCTCGCGGACCGTGACCTCGTGGTGACCTGGACGTACGCCTCGCCGCCCTGCGGCAATTGCCCGGGCGTCCTGATCGATTTCGACGACTTCGCTTCTGCCCCCTTCGAAGGCGAGGCCGATGCAAGCGACACGAGCTTTCCCATTCCCAGCTCGAACCTGAGCGTAACCACGGACTATCTCCTGTCCGTCGGCGGATACAATGGAACGTTGAACGTCTCGGATAGCCAGAATGGCAGCACTTTCGACGTTGACAGGATCTGGGAGAAGCTGGACCGGACGATGCCCTCCGCAGTGGCCCGTACGTTGGACCTCCAGGAGGTCGAGCTTACGAAGGGCGTCGAGCGGATTGACGGGTCTCCGATCGCCGGGGACGCCTATTTCTTTGAGGCCTGTGTCGTGGGTCCGGGAATCATCAGCGCCACGCTTGAAATTCCGGACATGACCGACAGAACGATGAACCTGGTGGCGGCCGACACGCGCTGCTTCCTCGAGGAGTTCAGCACTCAGATCGCGCTCGACACGGCCTATCCCAGTATGGCGGGTGACAACTACGAGTTCAGGTTCAGCCAGGCGGATCTTGCCCAGGTCTTTCTTCCAGGCGAGTTCGACGCCCCCGCGCCGCTCGCCTCGATCGACTATGTGAATCCGACCGATAACGCAACCGTGCCCGAGGACCAGAACCTCAACGTGGCCTGGCTCTTCGACAAGGGCACCTCGAATTGCAGCCGTCCCGGCGACTGCGGCGACGGCATCGTTTCGCTGTTGGAAGACACCCTGAGCGACGACATCCTTGCCGCCTCCCCGCCGCTGGCGATCGAGGCGACGGGATACACCTTCCCTTCGGCGGCGCTCACCGCGGGAAAGCAGGTCGATGTCGTGTCGGCGATCTATACGGGGGTCGTTTCGGATCAGCTGACCGACGGCATCTCCGACATGTACACGCTGACCGCTGCCAACACGGACGTGAACGAGATCACGATCAACGTGCCCGAGCCGTCGAGCATGCTGCTCGCGGGCTTCGCGCTCACGGCGGCGATCGGGCTCGGGCGCTGGCGGCGGGAGGCCTGAAGGGCAGCCTGGGCCTGGTCCGGACCGGGATCGCGGCCGACCCGCGCGATCTCGGATCTCTACGATCGACAGCTCGAAGGGAATCGAGCGACTACGTGGGTTCCGGTCTCGTGCTATGTCCTCATGCGACGCGATGAGGCGCCTGCGCTCGCGCACACCGAGGTCTTCTACAAAGACGCCCTGGAGCGCCGATCCGCGGGCTGGCGGGTCGCGAGGCGGCGCGAAGAGCTGAGCGGGTCCGTGGGTTGGACCGACTGAGGGCGGGATCGATCGAAGCTCGTATTAGTCGGCCTCGCCGTTCGGCAGCGACTCGATGTCCGCCGCGATCTCACGCCCGAGATCGAGCACGACTCGACTCATGCCGTCGACGATCTGGGGATAGTCGTTCGGATCGTCGACGGACTCTTGCAGGATGACCCGGCGCACGAGGAGCGCAGCGCCCCGAGCGTCGAGCACCGTCCAGCGGGCGACCAGATTGATCTGGCTCTCGTAATCGAGTTCGAATCCGAGGATCTCGACCGCTACGCGCCGCTCGGGTTGGCCCGGAAAGGGCCAGGGCAGCTGCGAGATGCGATTCGAGTGGGTCTCCAGGACCAGGACCTCGACCAGCAGCCGGCCGACACCCGCCTCGAGCGGCTCCCCCCAAGTGTGCACGCTGGAGGCGTGGATTCGACTCTCGGCGGCTGCATCTCGGATCGTGACGATTGCGGGGCGGTGGAGGTAGCTGGGCAACACGATCGGGCCGACGGTGATGGTGGAGCCCCTGGGCTCCCGGGGCGCGTCCCGATCGAAGGTCGGGGGAGTCTCGTCGGTCCAGTGGAGGATGTACTCGTAGACCACGCGTCTCTGCACGCCGATGCAGCCGGCTGCCCAGACCGCCGGGGCAAGGCACAGCGCAATTCGAATCCATCGGATCTTCGAGATCTTCATCATTTGCCTTCTTCCGCTTTGCCGAAGACCAGGGCATTGGGCTGTCGCTCGATGGCGTTGGCCAGAGCCCGCATTGCCTGAGCCGCCTGGGTGATCTCCTGCAGCGTGCTGCCCAGCTGGTAGAGGACCGGGGACCCCGGCTCGATGCTGCGCTGGGCGGCGGCGAGGGTCGTCTCGAGCTCCTCGAGGGCTGCAATGGCCTGGGCCGAGACCGGCTCTACCCGTTGGCTGGCATTGCGGACGAGCTGTTGCGTCTCGCGCAGCGTCTCCGCGAGCTCCGTGGCGGCGGTCGTGAAGGCGTGATCCCGGGCGAGGTCGCGGATGGCCGTGAGGGTCTCGTTCGTGTTCTCGAAGAGCTCTTCCAGGGGTATTTCGCGCAAGCGCTCGAAGGTCTGCCGAACTCTGGCCTCGAGCTCTTCGAAGGCCGTGGGAAGCGTCGGGATTTGCTCGTAGCGAGCGAATCGCTCCGGCCCCGTATAGCCCGGCTTTTCACGATCGATCATCAGAGCGATGAAGAGCTGTCCGGTGAGCAGGCTCTGGAGGTTCAGCTGTGCGCGGACGCCGTTGTCGACCGCCCTTTCGATGTCGGGGTTACCCTTCGGTCCGGCGGCGGTCGCCTCTTCATCGTCCTTGGGCTGGTCGAAGCGGGTCTCGTCGATCTCGATCACGGTCTCCGTGAAGGTCCGCAAGGTCCGGGAAGATGGCGGGCTCGCTTCCTCGACGATCGCGCGAATGTCGACGACCTGTCCGACCGGGACGCCCTCTAGCTTGACGGGTGACCCGATCACCAACCCGTTCACGGACTGCTCGAAAAAGATCGACGCCCGGAAGGTCTCCCTGAAGAGGCCGCCTCCTCCGAGTGCGATCAACGCGGCGAGGGCGATCGCGATCCCCCCGAGCACGAAGGCGCCGACCGCGGCGGGGCTGGCACGTCGACTCATGAAATTCCCCTTCGCAGGAAGATCCGGACCTTTTCGTCCGGGCATTCGTCTCGTAGCCGAGCCGGCGGTCCGACCGCCACCTGGGTGCGCTTCTCGGCGTCGAGGAAGACGCTGTTGTCGCCGATTGCGAAGATGCTGGCGAGCTCGTGGGTCACGACGACAATCGTCGAGCCCAGGCTATCGCGCAGCTCGAGGATGAGGTCGTCGAGGCGTTTGGAGCTGATCGGGTCGAGACCCGCCGAAGGCTCGTCGAAGAAGAGCACCTCGGGGTCCAGAGCCATGGCGCGCGCGAGCCCGGCGCGCTTGCGCATGCCGCCGCTGATCTCCGAGGGATAGAAATCCTCGAAGCCCGCGAGGCCCACCAGTGCGAGCTTGAGGGCACAGACGTCCCGCACCTCGCCCTTCGAGAGATTCGTGTACTGCTCGAGCGGCAACCCGATGTTCTCGGCGAGGGTCAGCGAGCTCCACAGGGCTCCGCTCTGGTAGAGCACACCGAATTTTCGGCGAAAGAGTTCGAACTCCTCTTCGCCGGCATCCCACAGGCTCTGGCCTTCGTAGAGGATCTGTCCCCGGGTCGGCGACTTCAGGCCGATCATCAGTCGCAGCAAGGTGCTCTTGCCGCAGCCGCTGTCGCCCATGATGATGAAGATCTCGCCGCGGCCGATCTCGAAGTTCAGGTTCTCCTGCACCACGAAGTCGCCATAGGCCATCGTGAGATCCCGGATGCCGATGTGGGCACTCGCAATATTCTTTTCGGCGACGGCCACTCTAGACCCCCAGCACGTCGTAGATTACGGTGAGGATGCCACAGGAGACGATGATGCCGACGATCGCCGAGACGACCGCGGAGGTCGTGGCCTGGCCGACGGCCTGGGCGCTGCGGCCGCATTGCATGCCCCGCATGCAGCCCGCGAGCGCCACGATCACCCCGTAGACCGTGCCCTTGAGCAGACCGGTCAACACGTGGGGGATCGCGAGGGCCTCAAGCGAGCGATCGAGGTATTGGATGGGGCCGAGGTCGAGACTGGTGATCCCGACCAGGCCCCCGCCCAGCATGCCGAGCAGGTCCCCGTAGACCGTCAGCAGCGGCATCATCAGCATCAGCGCCAGCATGCGGGGGAGCACGAGGTACTCGGTGGCTCGGATCCCCATCGTCTCGAGCGCATCGATCTCCTCGTTTACCGTCATCGTGCCCAGCTGGGCCGCGAAGGCTGCGCCCGTGCGTCCGGCCATGATGATGCCGACCATGATCGGTCCCATGTCCCGCGCCATGCCGAGGGCCACCAGGTCGGCTACGTAGATCTCGGCCCCGAAGGCCTTCAACTGGATCGCGCCCATGAACGCCAGAATCACTCCGACTAGCACGCTCACGATGCTGACGATGCCGAGGGCTCGGGGCCCGCAGTCCTGCACGACGAGGAGGAAGTCGGCCGCCGGAAACTTCGCTCGCCCCGTGAGCAGCCGCCCGAAGGCGATCGTGACGCCGCCCACGAAGGCGGCCGTATCCCGGATGCCCGCCCAGGCGTCGAGCGCTCGCCTACCGATCCGCGTCAGGGCGCTAGCTGGCTGGCTGCCCTTTCCCGTGGCCTTCTCCGGAACGGCCTCGGCCAATGCGAGGAGTCGCTGCACTCCCTCGGGCAGTCCGCTGCGATCGGATTCGAGGTCACGCTCCGCACAGGCCCGAAGCACATGGCGCAGGAAGGTCAACAGCGCGCTGTCCCAATCCCGGACGCCGCTCGCGTCGAAACGCACCCGGGTGGCGTCCAGTGCCGCGTCGACCGCAGAGACGACCTCGTTTGGGGAGGGCATGCCCAGACCGATCCGCCAGCTTCCCGCGAGCGAAATCTGCAGCGTGCCGTCGGCACTGCGTTCGACGCTGAGCTGGCCCGTGGGCATCTCCTTTGGCTCCTCGGCGGCGTTGTCCCGGCTCGGGCACACTGCTGCGGTGGTCGGCCTTAGCTGGATTCTAGGCGATGGCGTCGAGGAGGGTCCACTCCCGGGGAATATCCCAGCATCAGTTGATCCTCCGGAAAAATAGAGCGGCGACTGCTCTTCCCTTCGTGTGTTGCGGAGGGGGTGTTTGAACCAACGAAAGAACTCCCAGCATGGCCAAGCATGCCAAGAAGTCCGACCACCTCCAGATTGTCGATCCGCCGAATTCGACGACCGGGGAGATTCTGCTCCCCTTGCTGGGGTGGAGGGGTATTTTGAGTCGGAAGTATGCTCGGAGTCTCGCCCCCGTTCCCGAGGCGAGCGAGGAGCGATCAACGTCGAAGCGCTCGGTCTCGCGTCGCTGCGTTGCGATGACGACGAAGCAAATCGCATCCTGGTTCGCGACGCCGCCAGCACATACGCCACCGGGGCGCGCTGCTCGACGTTGGCGCGGAGCTCTACGAGATGCGGGACGACCGCGAGGACCACGACGCGGTCGACACGCCGCCGGTGCGCGCCGATTGGCATGTCCTCCACGCGAAGGCGGTGCTCGTCGATCGCAGCCGGATGTACATCGGCGGGCTTAATATCTCGCCGCGCGGGATCCTCTTCAACTCGGAGAACGGGCTGTTGATCGCCGACGAGGAGCTCGTGGCGGGGATCGCCGAGCTGATCGACCGCGACCTCGGCCCGCGCAACGCCTGGCGCGTCACACGTGACGCCAGCGGCCGGCTGCAGTGGCGGTCCAATCTCGGCACCCGCCAGCGTCAGCCGGCGTACCCCCCTTGCTTCGACTCTTCCTGGTCATCCCTACCTCCTTGGACATCATACTCGTATGAGATCTGTGTCCAAGAAAACCGGGGGCGCTTTAGCGCGAATAGAAAAGAAGACAAGAAAAGAAAAGAGTGAGAAGGAGGGCGATCGATGTGACTCGTGGCTGCCATAACGATCCTGTGCGTCGGGCTCATGTTCGGAACCGGATGTGTTAAATCTCCTACAGGCCCCGGCCTGATCTTCATGAACGTCAAGGGGCCGCTCGGTCCGGCTGGCGGCACCGACACGCCGAGGAAGGGCGAGGCCTGCGCGCGCGTCCTCTTCCAGCTCTTCGCCTGGGGAGACGCCTCGATCGAGACCGCCAAGCGCAACGCTGGCATCACCGAGGTGACGACCATCGATCACCAGAGCTTCAATTTCATCGGCTTCGCGTCCTTCTGCACGCACGTGTACGGCAGCTAGCCACGCTAGTCAGAGAGATTGGAGGTTCGCGATGAGCAAACTGCGTAAGACAGCAATCGTCCTCAGCGTGTTCGCCCTCGCTGCCGTGCCGGCCCGCCCGGTGCTGGCCATCGGCCTGAAGCAGTTGTTCAATACCGGCTGCGTCATGACCCGCGCCAATTCCCACGGCTGCTTCATGACGAATACGAAGGGGCCGGGCGTCACTGGAAGCCTGGCCCGGGGCAGCAAGTCGGGTCGGGCTTGCGGCTACAACATCCTGGCGCTCTTCTCCTGGGGAGACGTCCGGATCACGACGGCAATCGAGAATGCCGGGATCAGTGAGGTCAGCTCCGTCGACTACACGGCCTTCGAGCTGATCCCGGGGTTCTACGGCTTCAGCCGATACTGCACCGTGGTGAACGGCGAGTAGGCCGATGAATTACGACCAGTCGCTCCAGCAGCGCCGGGAGGGGTCCAGCATGCGCGCCTTGTGCGTTTTACTCGCTTTGTCAGTCGGCATCGCTCTGGGAACCGGATGCGCGCAATCACCGACCGGTCCGGGTGTGATCTACATGAATGTCAAAGGGCCGATGGATCCCTACTCGGGAACCAGCACGGTCAAGCGGGGGGAGGCCTGTCAGCGGATCTTCCTCGCGCTGTTTGCGTGGGGAGACGCGTCGGTCGAGACGGCCAAGCGGAACGCGAAGATCTCGGAGGTTACGACGATCGACTACGAGAGCTTCAACATCGTGGGCTTCGGCAGCTTCTGCACGATCGTCTGGGGCAGCTGACCCAGCCGTTCGTCTACGAGTTCGACGCCGACCAGGTCGCTCGAGAGCGCGGAGAAACGCGGTGCTTGTCGCACCGGAAGCGCCGTAACCGTAACCGTAACCGTATTAGGCGCAGGAGCGGCGGCAGATCCTCCCGCACGTCGAGGCTGTGACCCGCCTACCGCCGCATCTTTTCGATCGCCGCCAGAGCGAAGACGTGGACGTGTTGGCGGTGATCGTGGAAGCGGGCTCCGCCGGGACTCTCGTCTGCCCGGATTTCAGCGTCGTGGTGCCGCAGGGTGCGGGTGAAGGTCGACCGTGTTTGCGCTGCCGACATGTCGGGGCGATATGCATTGCCCGCTGGACGTCTGGCTGGACCTTGCAGAAGAGAACGGCCTGCTGGATGCTCCGCACCGTCACTGGGTCCTGGGGCTCGATGAGTCGGGGCACACGCATCGCTGGCGCGTACTGAAGGACGCGCTCGGCTTGGAGGCGGTCGACGCTCCCCGGGTTTGTGGGTTCGGCCAGACAAGAGACAACAAGAGACAAGAGGTAGGCCTGATGTACCGCTGGCTCGCGTACTCCGGCGGCCCGCAGCCGCTCGAGTGGCCGCTCTTCGAGGTCGAGCACTCCCCGGTCGACCAGAGCCTCGACGCCCGGATGGCGCCCAAGCCGACCAATGGAGACGGCATCGGGCTCGGCGGGTACGGGCGAGACGATCAGCCAGGTGCCTACCGCTGCACCCAGCCGGCCTGGAACGACGGCAACCTCCACGACCTCGCCCACCACATCGAATCGCAGATCTTCTTCGCCCACGTTCGCCGGGCGTCGGGCACCCCGCTGCAGCAGTCGAACTGCCACTTCTTCCGCCACGGCAACTGGCTCTTCGTCCACAACGGTCCGATCTGCGGCTGCGAGCGGATCCGGCGCGACATGCGGCCCGAAGCGACGGCGAGCAGCGTCGACCGAGGCCGGGTCGAGCTTGCGCCCTTCAAGCCCCGCGACGCCTGAAGTTGCGCGGACCAAGCCGGATCCGGCGATGGCTCCTGGTCCTCGCCTCAATGATTCCGCTCGCTGCCGCGGCCGAGGACGAGAGCCCCGAGCTGGATCCTCAAGCACCGCACACGCACCGCGATACCGCGCGGCTCGGCCCGCTCCACCTCGACCACCAGGATTTCGAGCGGCTCGGCGCGCACTTCCGCTGGCCTTGGCTCGACGAAGCCCTCGATCCCTGGCGGCGGTTCAAGAGCCGCCTGCTCGACGAGTGGGGGCTCGACTTCTTCATCGCCTACAGCCCGCAGCTCCAGGTCGGATCCCAGCAGCGCAATCGCACTTTCATCGGCGACCGCTGGGAGCTGCTGGGCGAGTGGAGCCTGCTCGAGAGCGAGCGACTCGGCGACGGTATGATCTCCTTCTGGTTCCACCGCACGCTGACCATCGGCGCCAACCGCGGCGCGCAGTACCAACGCGGGATGGGCTCGGCCTGGGAGCTCAACGATCTCGACACGGGCAACGACGACGAGCGGAACGAGATCGGCTGGCTCTGGTGGGAGCAGCGCCTGCTCGACGACCGAGTCCGGCTGGCCGTCGGCAAGCTCGACCCGGACAGCTTCATCAACGCGAACCGCTTCCTCTTCGACGACCGCCTCTTGTTCAACTTCGGGACCCTCGCCTCCGATCCGGTCGTCACGCTGAACGAAAGCGTCGGCCTGGGCGCGTTCGCCGAGCTGCGATTCGGTCCCGCATACGTCTCGGGCATCTGGGTGGACGCGGATGCGAAGACCCGAAGCATCGACTTCGGCAGCCTCGACAACGGCCGCTACTCGTTTGGCGCTGAGATCGGTCTGAAAACCGAGATCGATGGCCTCGGCGAGGGCAACTACCGCGCCCCCTGGTTCCGCACAGACTCGGAGCGAGGAGGCGTCTCCTCCAACAAGTCCGCGATGGGCTGGGCGATCTCCATCGATCAGGATCTCGGCGACAACTTCGCCAGCTTCCTCTACTGGTCGCGTCGCAGCGGCCGTCGCGAGCCCCTGCGCCAGAACTTCTCCACGGGCCTGGTGCTGAGAAAGCCCTTCGGGCTCCAGCACGACTTCGTGGGCCTCGCCTTCAGCTGGGGTGAGCCGGACGGGGGCCAGGGCAAGGACGACCAGTTCGGCCTCGAGGCCTTCTGGCGCTTCCAGATCATCGACCGGGTCGAGCTGACGCCGCTGCTGCAGTACGTCATCGAGTCGGCGGACAGCGCGGCGGATACGCGCCTAGCCGGCGGGCTGCGCCTGCGCATCTATCTGTAGCGACGCCCCCCACGACGACCGGAGCTTCTCGTGTGGGAAGATCCAAGATCGAGATCTGCAGCGGGTGCTGGCTCATGAAGAGCTCGGCGCGCCGAGTTGGCGCGTGCGCAGCCACGATGCGCCAGAGGCCCCGGCTTTCGAGCGTCCCCCTTCTTCGAGTATCCTTCTGGCGAGGAGGTGTCCCAGCCATGCGGACGGCCCGGGTTGCAGCGGCCCATCCCTTCGAGCTATGGCCTGTGAGCGGCGCCCTCGGCGCCGAGATCCACACCGCCGCCAACTACGGCAGCCCCGACATGAAGGCCGAGCACCCCGTGGTGCGCCGGCATCCCGAGACCGGGCACCCGTCGCTGTTCGTCAATCGCCAGTCTACCCGACGCATTCCCCAGCTCAGTCGCGACGAGAGCGATTCGCTGCTCGAGATGCTCTTCCGCCACGGCACCCAGCCGGACGTCAGCTGCCGCTATGCGTGGGAGGAGGGCACGATCGGGATCTGGGACAACCGCTGCACCCAGCACTGCGCCGTCAACGACTACGAGGGCGAGCGCGTCATCAGCCGCGTGACTATTCTGGGTGACAAACCCGAGCCCGCCTTCGAGGACAAGGGCTGGGAGCCCTACCAGTACTCCCGGCACTCGGCCCTCGCGTCGGGACTCGACCGGAACTGACCCCAAAACCCTCGCCAGGAGCCCCCAATGCCCGCATCCGTAGAAACCGTTACTGGAACCCTCTCAGTCGACGACCTCGGCGCCACGCTGATCCACGAGCATGTGGTGACCGGCATGCCGGGCTGGGATACGGACCCCAACGCGCCGCGCTGGAAGCGGCACGATATGATGCAGCTCGCGAAGGACAAGATCGCCGAGATGCAGGACGCGGGGATTCGCTCCATGGTGGACCCCTGTCCGTCGGATCTGGCGCGCGACATCGAGTTCTCCGCCGAGGTCTCCCAGGCGACCGGTTTTCCGATCGTCGCGGCCGCAGGGCTTTACAACGAATTCTTCGGGCTCACCGCCTACTGGAAGATGCGCGGTATGATGGGGGCAGATGTCGTCCAGGAGATGGCGGATGCGTTCATCACGGAGCTCACTGAAGGCGTGGGCGCCTCCAGCGTGAAGCCCGGCATCATCAAGGTTGCGACCGGCAGCGGCGCGGTGACGGACTACGAGCGCCAGGTCTTCGCCGCTGCCACGAAGGCCGCCATAGAGACCGACGTCCCGATCATCACCCACACGGATGACGGCGTGCTGGGTGAGGCGCAGCAGGCGATGTTCGCGGAGGGCAAGCTGCCCTCGCACCGCGCCATGGTGGGCCACAGCTGCGGGACCAACGACAACGACTACCACTGGCGCCTGGTCGAGGGTGGCACCTATGTGGGCTTCGACCGCTTCGGCCTCGAGGCCATCAACTCGGACGAGAACCGCGCAAAGTCGATGCTGAAGCTCATCGAGCGCGGCGCGAGCACCCGGCTGATGGTGGCCCACGACACGGTCTGGTGTTGGCTCGGCAAGCCCTTCCCGCCGAATGCCACCTGGCGCCCGAGCCGCTTCAGCCAGGACGTGGTTCCGATGCTCAAGGCCGGTGGCGCCAGCGACGAGCACATCGACCAGATCCTGGTGCAGAATCCGAGGCGCTACTTCGCCGGCGAGCCGCTGCCGGCACTTGGCTAGCAGCTTCGCCGTCCTCGCCACGAACCCATTCGCGAGATCGTCCACAGTGATTTCGCCGAGCTCAGAAGACGGCGCGTGCACCAGCCCGGGGGCGTATGCCCATCGCCGGGACGCCGACAGCCTCTTCGTAGTTCTCGTCGAAGAGGTTGTCGATGGCGAGGTAGATGCTGACACCTCGCCAGACGCGAAGGTCGCCGCGCGCATCGAAGCGCCAGTAGTCGTCGAGCTTGACCTTCCCGGTCGGATTCGACTCGTCGTGGGTCGAGGCGACCCAGAGCGCGTTGAGACCCCGTGAGAGGCGCTCGTGGGGAGTCCAGCTGAACCCACCGCTGGCGCGCCAGCCGGGTCGACGCCGCAAGCGGTCGTTCGTATGACGGATATTCGTCCGCGTGCGCGTCAGCGAGCCGGAGAATCCGAGATTCCACGGCAGGTCCGCAGCCATCCCGATCTCGACGCCCTTGGAGACGACCTCGTCCCGGTTGACGAGCTGGAAGAAGGTCGCGGAGAGGGGGTCAGTGTCGAAGTCGATCAGGTCCTTCACGCGGATCTCGAAGTAGGTCGCGCTCAGTCGGATGCGTCCGTCCCAAAAGATGGCGTCGGCGCCGACATCCCAGCCCTCGCTCTCCTCCGCGTCGAGCTTGTCGTTGCCGATCAGCGGATCGTAGAGAGAGAAGAAGGCCGGTAGCTTGAAGCCACGACCCCAGCTCCCACGCAGTGTGACGGGGATGCGTGGCACCCGGTAGGAAGCGCCTACGCGCGGCGTCCATTCGGTGTCGGTGTCGTCGCCAAAGTCGGCGCGGATGCCCGCCTGGAGGGTCAGACCGATGTCGTGTTCGAAGACGCCCTCGAGGAAGGGACCGCCCACCACGCGGCTTCGATTGTAGCTCCCCGGTAGGGTCAAGAATCCGAAGTCGAGCTCTCCGATGCTGTTGGCGTTCTCTAAGGTGACGTCACCGCCGGCGGTCAAGGATAGTCCGGGGATCAGCTCGATGGTCCCATTGGTATTGATCCGGGTGCGATAGAGCAGGTCGTTGGCTTCCTGCCTTGGCACTGCGGCGAGGGGGTTGCCGGGCGGGCGCGCGATGGCGGGCGAGCGCCGCTCTTCGCGTCGACGGTAGTAGTTGATCCCGAAGACGTAGTCGACCTTCTCGTTGAGGCGTTGATCGTAGGCGAGGCCCATCGAGAGCTCGTAGGCCCGGCGGCGGTCACGCTGCCGGTTCACGGCGAATTTCTCGCCACCGCTGAACTCGGGATAGGCGCGGCTGCGGGAGTCGGAGAAGCGGAGTGTGCCCCGGAGCTTCGCATCGCCGGGCAGCTCGACGCCGAAGGAAGAGTTCAACGATCCGGCGCGGTAGGTGCTGTCGGATTCGGGCTTGCCGTCCTCGACGATCGAGCCCGAGATCGAGGCATCGAAGATCCCGCGACTGCCCCGTACCACGGCCAGACCGCGAGCGTATCCGAAGCGTCCGCCGGAGCTGTCGACGATCCGCTGGTCGCCGGACTTACCGGTCTTCGTGATCACGTTGATCGCCCCGGCGATCGCGTCGGAGCCGTGGACTGCCGAGAGCGGGCCTCGGACGATTTCGATCCGTTCGACGTTGTCGGTGTCGAGCGTTGAGAGGTCGAAGGAGCCACCGAGGTTGTTGTTGGGATCGTTCAGTCGGATGCCGTCGACGAGGATGACCGTCTGGTTCGGGTCGAGGCCCCGCAGATAGACCGAAGAGCGTCCGCCCCGGGACCCCGGCTGGTCGAGATGGACACCGGGGACGTGGCGAAGCAGCTCGGAGACGTTGTCGTATCGGGAGCGCTCGATCTCTCGCTCGCCGACGACGGTCAGGCTGCTAGTCAGGTCCGATCGTTTGCGGGGGGGGTGCGGACGCGGTGACGACGATCTCCTCGGCGTCGGAGGGGATCGCCGCCTCATCGGGCTCGTCACTGGAATCAGCCGTTTCGGCCGCCGAGACAGACGCGAGGGCTAGAATCGCCCATGCCGCGAGCACGATGCACCCGTGTTGCCAATGGCGACTCATCTCCCCCCCTCCGTATGCTCGCCTGGTCGGCGAAGGGTCGACCTTCGCCCGCGCTACGCGCCGCTCTGTTTCTCGCCGGCCGTGCGCTGGATTCGTTTGGTGCGTCCGAGGCTGGCCTTCAGCGTTCACCGATAGCAAAGGCAGGACAGTGGTGGATCATCGCTTCCCACTTCCCACCTCCACCTCCCACTTCCGGCCTCCCGCATAGGCTCGCCCGCCAGCGGGCCGGCTTGCCCTTTCCCTGGCTCTTCAATAGAATCTCTGTCCGCCAACTCCGGGTTGCGCCATCGGGCCTCCGAGCGCAGGGGGCCGCATGGGGCAATTGGCCCCTCAGGACCCGGTCAACTTGCCACGATCTCTCTGTCCTTATCTGTCGCAGGGGCCTGTGCGGTACCTCAGGCTGGCGCGAATCCTGCGATTGCGATAAATAGCACTCGATCGACCCGCACGGGCGCAGCGAGGGCGGCTCGTACTTTCCCCCGCCCTCGAGTGCTGAAGATCCAGGGGCGACCCGGTCTCCGAACCCTCCCAACGAGGAGTACAGCATGACTTACCGCGTCTACATCCATACCAACCACAAGCAGTGGCTTGGCGCCGTGGTGGGCAAGTACGCCCTGGAAAAGCACTCTTCCAACACCGACAAGTTCGATGTGCAGGTGGTCGAGCTCAAGAACCATGGCTTTTTCCATGAGAAGGAAGGCCAGCTCTACTTGCGTGACGGCGACAAGCGCAAATGGCTGAACAATGACCTGCAGTCCTTCACGCCGCTGCGTTTCATGCCCCCGGAGCTGATGGGCTACGAGGGAAGGGCCGTGGTCATCGACCCGGACGTCTTCGCGGTCGGCGATGTCTGGGAGCTGCTGAGCCGTGACATGGCGGGGATGTCGCTCATGTGTCGCCCGAAGTCGGGCAACAAGGGCAAGCGTGGGGCGCTGGCCAGCAGTGTCATGCTGCTGGACTGCGCGAAGCTCGAGCACTGGAAGGTGGAAGACGACTTCAACGCAATGTTCGAGTTCGAGCGCGACTACATGCAGTGGATCGGTCTGTACCTGGAGGACCGCAGTCGGATCGGCCTGTTCGAGAACGAATGGAACGACTTCGATCACCTCACCGGAGCCACCAAGATGCTGCACACGACCAAGCGGCGGCACCAGCCCTGGAAGACCTGGCTGCCGGTGGACTTCCGCCCGGCCGACACGTTCCAGCTCTTTCCACCCAAGCACTGGATTCGCCGGGCGCGTCGCGCTGCCTTCGGGGATTACTTTCTAGCAGGCCGGTACAAGGCCCACCCGGACCCGGCACAGGAGCGCTTCTTCTTCCAGCTGGTCAGCGAATGCCTGGATACGGGCGTGATCACCGAGACCGATGTTCGCAACGAGATGGCGCACAACCACGTGCGTCACGACGCCATGGATCTCGTGAGGAAATTGGCGGCCTGATTCCACCCGAGCAACATCCAACGAATCCAACGAATCCAACGAGGATTTACGAATGTCCCTCATCGACCTGGACGCACTCGACGCCAGCGAACTGCAGACCGTTCCCTTCGACTACATCGTGGTGCCGGACTTCTTGCCGCCGTCGGCGCTGAAGGAGGTCAACGCGGACTACCCCATCATCGATAGCGCGGCAAACCACGACCTGCGCGACGTGAGCTACGGCCCGTAGTTTGCGAAGCACTACAGCGCCGAAGTGAGACCGCTGGGCGGTAGTCTATTGGCCTTCCGGCGCAGTAACTGGTCCTGGCACGGGCACAAGGAATTCATTGGTGAGCGGCGTATGCTGCAGTACAACTTCCTGTCCAACAGCAAGCTGGCGCAGCTCAACCAGAAGCTCAGCCGGTTGGGCACGCACTTCAGCAAGCGCGTGCTGGGAATGCGCTAGCCGCGCCCTACGCCCAGAGGGGATGAGAACACTCTGGAAATGAGAGGGTCGCCAAGGTCTTTCGAGACCGCTGCCTTCAACCCTCAACCCTCGGCCTCGTCACCCCCCGGCCCAGCCTTGCCGTAGAGCTGCCGCGCGAGTTCTGCGAGCCAGATGGACTTCGGGTCTTCGCCGGCCCGCAGTGCCCTGCCGCGCGCGCCATCGATCAGGCGGAGTACTTCCGAGCACGGCTGCTCGAGCTCCTGCAGGATCCGGAAGAACGTCGCCTCGACCTCCGATGCACCAGTCTCCTCTTGCCACTGTCTCACGAGACCCGAGAAGATCGGATCCGGGGCGTTTGGCTCTTCGAGATCGGGCCGCGGCCCGAGCGCGTTCATGGCCGAGAGCACATGGCGGCCGCGTTCCGCGTAGGGGAGGTCGCGAAGCGTCTCGGAAGGGATCGGGGTGCCGATGCGGTAGTCCTGGGCGCAGTGGCCAATCGGAAACTCGAGCTTCCCGGAGACCGGCTGTACGGGTAGCCCACCCGCAAAGCGCACCGGTACGATCGGAAGCTCGAGCTCGAGTGCGAGGTCGAGGAAGAGCGAGCTGATCTTCGTGACCGGATCGCGGCTGCTCTGGCTGCGTGTGCCCTGTGGGTGCACGAAGAATGCGCGCCTTCCGGATGCTAGGTCCGACCTGAGATTCGCGAGGATCTCGAACATCGAGCCCGGATTCGATTGATCGAAGTAGAGGACCGACTCCGGATCGCGGGCCCCCGGATACGAGGCGAACATTCGCAGAATCCATCCGATCCAGCCCCGCTCGTGTTTCGCGTTGGCCATCGTGACGACCTGTGTGCCGGTCAGGGCCGATAGGATGTTGGTGACGAGCAGCGACTCGATCTGCACCTGATGGTTGCCGACGAAGATCGCGCCCCGCCCGCGCAGTGCTGCGAATGCGTCCGGATCCTCGACTATGAAGCGGCCGACATAGCGCTGGGTCAGGCCCTCCCAGAGGTCCTGCCCCAACCATTGTGAGGAGATCCCCAGGCGCGGTTTCCAGAAGCGGCGCAGACGCTCGAGATCGAGCCGTCGATCGGCTGCGTCGAAGCCGGGTTTGTCTCGCACGACGACGTCCTGCGCGTCGCGACTCAGCTCGACCGCGGTGCTGCTGAGCGGCAGCGCTTCGGGCAGCAGCCCCGGGTGGATTCGGTCGCGGGCAGCCAGGTGCTCCTTGATCGCGATCGTCTCGACCTCTCGAGTGCGATAGATGCCCTCGATCGTGCCGGGCATCCAGTCGCTGGCGTCGACCTCGGCCTGGCACAGCCGCGTCTCTCCGCCGCTGTACCGAGAGAGTGAAATCCCTTCGACGAACTCGCGGTCGCGTAGAAATGTGCGGCGCTCGAGTGGCATTGCGGACCCCAGCGCACCCTTCGGAAAACAGGCCTCGATGAGCACCAGCTGCGCGAAGACTCCCTCGGCGCCGATCAGCTGAATCCGGAATCGAGGCAGGTCCGGCTTCACGAGATAGCCGTCGAAGCGGACCTCGCAACGCACCTCGCCATCACTGGGAATCGCGCCGTGCAGTGTGAGCTCGGAAATCCGAGCCGGATACCCAACCCGGTCCGCAGCGATCTCCGGCGCCCAGCGCTGCAGCTGGTCGTGGGGTATCCCGTGCAGCGCCGCATCGAGGAGTGCGGGATGCAGCGAGCCGATCGGCACACTGCCCGCCCCGGCGTCCAGCACGGTCGAGGCGCCGCGCTGGCTGATCGCTCCGCGCTTCATCAGCTGGAAGGCGGGGCCGTGGAAGAGGTTTCCGGCCGCGTAGGGATCGGGAATCGCCGTGCCCAACTCCACCTCGAGCGCCGCCGGTGCCTCGGCATGACGGCCCGTCTCGACCCGCCCCGATGCGACCTCGACCGCCTCGGCTCGATCCAAAGCGCTACCCGCCGAAGCCCAGAGTCGCACGAGGAACGCGTCGGCCGAGCGAGGCTCGACCTCGGTCCACAGGCGACGCGGGCCCTCGAAGTCCACCCAGCCCCTGACTTGCACGTCCCGCAGCGCGACGACCCGACCGGGGACCGCAGCCGCCAGACGATCTGCGATGCACATCATCGGGAGCGCGGGACGATTCCAGGTCGGGCAGTGATCGGCGAGCCAGACATCAACCGCGGGGTCGAGAACCTCGTCCGAAGTCGACGCCGCGGCCGGCGACGGTTCTTGCAGCGCCGCCGATGCCCGCTCCGGAACCGATTCGGGCAGCGCAGTGCGGGTGGAAGGAGCGCGATCAGCCGGCCGCGCTGCGCCCGCGACGATTCGCATCCCCATCTCCTCGGCGGAGTAGATCCGAATGCCATCGCACCACAGCGATGCGCTGGCGATCGCATAAGGGCCGCGGGCGTCGCGCCCGATCTCGGTCACGTCCAAGGTGATCTGAACAGTCTCGTTCAGGGGAACCACCTGTCCGCGGTACTTCCAGGTCATCGCCCGGCGAAGGGCAATCGGCTCGAATCGAGGCGCGTCGATGCCCGCCCCCATGTCGCTTTCCAGCATGAAGAACTGCAGCGCCTGGATCATCGCCTCGATTCCGAGCGACCCCGGCTGCACGGGATCCTGGAAGAAGTGGGCCTTGAAGTACCAGTCGTCCGCGTCGATGTTTCGCTCTGCCCGGACGCGACCGAGGCTTTCGGCGCCCCCCTCTGGCCAATAGCCCGTCACGCGATCCAGGGTGCGGAGCTTTCCGCCGCCGAGCCGCAGCCCGCCGCCGAAGTAGCGCGCCGGCTCATCGCGCAGATCGGCGTCGAAGTCGCTCGCCTCGCCTAGCAGCGCACGCTGCTCGTCGCTCGTCGGTTGGCCGATTTGATTCTCGAGGGACAACGCTTCCGGCGGAAAGAATCCGAACACGGTATTCATGACGTAGACGCGCCGTTCATCTTGCCCGCCGCCATGACCGCCAGCTCGATTCACGGAGAGGAAACTCTCGACCTCGAAGCTCACGATGATCATGCCGGCGGACTTCGAGATGTTCGTCAGCGTGACCGCGGTCCGCAGGGTTCCCGCATCCTCGAAGAGCTCTGCCTCGAGAGTTGCGGTGCCGTCGAGGTTGCGGAAGCAGACCTCATCCTCGACGCTGAGCGCACTCCCGATGTAGCTCGCGAGCCAACCGCAGGGCTGCAGCGCAGCCTCGAGCAGTACGCAGTAGGGCATGGTCCGCGCACCATTGTCGGCGAAGTACCAGGCGTCGGCCGGAATCTCGTACTCGACCTCGACCGTCGAGCCGACTTCCATGCCTCCGATCTCGCCGCTCGTCTTCGTGACGCGTGTCATGAAGAGGTAGGGGGGGCCGGGGAGCCTCGGTACGCGTCCGGGCGCGTCGAAGCGCGTATACATGGGCCCGAAGGCGTCGGAGGGTCTGCCCCACGCACAGGCGAGGATCGATCCCGGGTCGAAGGCAAAGCGCCCCCCATCCGGGGTCGCGACACTGGCGACCGGATTCGGCTCGACCAGCGCCGCGAGCAGCTGGGGCCGGCTCGAGAGCGGCCAGTCGGGGACGAGACTCAGCCCAGCGCGGCGCGCATGGAATGCCTTTCGGCCGTCGACGGTGCATAGCATGTCCGCGTAGAGGGTTGGCTCCGGGCCGTCGATCACCTCTTCGATGAAGAGCTCGTAGACGATCTGCTTCGACTGGGGCGTCACCTGGCCTCGACAGCGCAGCTCGATGGGCTCGCCCGCCACCGGCTGGAAGCGCCACGCGTCGCGTTCGAGTGTAAAGCCGAGCGCCGCGAGATAGAACGACATCGCCTGCAGGCAGCCTTCGAACATCAGCGTGCCCGGCATGCAGGGATCGTTCTTGAAGTGTCCGGCGAAGAACCAGTCGTCCTCGTGCACCTCGGACTCGGCGCGCAGGTAGCCTCGACCCCAGGGCCCGCCGCTCGGATCGAAGACGCTCACCTCGTCGAGGAAGAGCATCGCACCGGACTGGATTACCGGGCTCTCGGTGTGGGTCCTGCTGTGCTCGAATCCCCGGCCAAAGCACTCCCACGGGCGTCCTTCCGCAAACGCGCGAACCTGATCGCGGTCGAAGCTCGAACGCGTGCAATGCCGCGCCGGCGGATCGAGTCGCGGATTGGCCTTGGGCTCGAACTCATCCGCAGACCAGAGGATGCCCTCGGAGTTCGCGAGCTCCTCGTCACTGAAGAAGCCCGCCTGTCCACTCTTGACGCGGATGCGCGGCCGGCCCGCCACGAGGCATTCGTAGTGGAAGAAGAAGAGCCGCACTTCGTCCTGCTGCGCGTGGCCATCGATGTGGATCTCGTAGCAGAGCGTCTCGCCGGGCTTGGGGAGATCGCCTTCGTAGGTGAGCTCACAACCGAGCAGGCGATAGACCCGCTCCCCCTGGTTGAGAAAATCGGCTCCCATGTACGAAATCAACATCAGGTCGGCTTGTCCCGACTCGATCATGATTCCAGCCGGCATCCGGCCCCTGTCGAGATACCAGGAATCGTGGCTGACGTCGGTCTCGGTCCACATCGTTCCGGCTCCGAGCACGCCGGGCTTGGCGTCGATGCCCGTCACGCGGTCGGCGAGCAGCAACGGGGGCTCGGGCATCCGAATCTGACGCGCATAGCCATCCTGCTTCTCGAAGAGCGGGCCGTAGATCTCGGAGATCCGGCCCGAGGCATGGATTTCGAGCTGCGCCCGGTCGAGGCTAGGACCGATGGGATGCTGTGTGGTCCCGGTCGGCAGGGGATCGAATTCGAGGACTACGCTTGGCTCTGGCTTCGTGGGCGCTGCAACGGCTGCAACGGCTGCGACGGAGGCGACCGCCCGCGATTCGATCGGAGCCGCAGCGACCCGCGTCTCCTGCGCTGCGTCGGGCTGTGCGGAGGGGGTCGGAGGCACTGCTACGAGACCCAGTGCTTCTGCATGGTGCTGCATGCCCTGGCGCAATGCGAGAAAGCGTCGATGGACCTGGGCCTGCGAACCGACGAACTCCTGATGGAGCTGGCTCAGCTGCTGCACCTGTTGCTGCCAGAGGCGGATCGCAGGATCGGGTTCGAAGGGCATCGAAGCGAGGGGAGCGGACGGACTCGCGAAGGCCGCGCCACCCATCGAAGGCGTCGCGGAAGACTCGCAGGGCCTGGTCGCGACCCAGTCCTCGTCCATCACCGATGGAAGGGTCGGCGCAGGCTGCATGATCGAAACTGCATCGAGGTCTGGAATGTGCGTCGACGCTCCGGGAACCGCGGCCGTGGGCGTCGAGGCTGGACGAACGACTTCGGAAGGTCCTTGCTGTGTGCGAGGCGAGGGGAGACGAACGGGCTCGAGATGTGCGGGCAGACGCATCCGCGCAGCCTCCCTTTGCGAGCTCGATTCGTCGTCCGCCAGCTGTTGCGAAGCCGGGCTCAGTCGTTCCAGGAGCTGCGAGGGATCGACCGGTACGCCGGCGGCGACGAGCGCCGCGATCGCCTCGAAGATCGTCTCGATCCCATGGCCCTTGCGGTCGAGGGGGACCACGACCGCCTGGCTCGCCCGCTCGCCCAACACGTCGCGAATCCAGCCCGAGCAGGCGCCCATCGGGCCGTGCTCGACGAAGACACGAACCCCATCCGCCCACGCGCGCTCGATCGTCCTGGAGAAATCCAGGGTCTGGTGGGCCTGGTTCATGATCGTCTGGGTGCAGGCCTCTGTTTCGGGCAGGTAGGCCGCATCGCGACCGCCGGAATAGAAGCGCACCCCGGAGACCGGGGAGACCTCGCGTCGATGGATGCTGAGCCACGCATCCCGGAACGCGTCGACCTCGGGAACGTGTGCGGCCATGTTGTAATCGAGCTTGTGGCAGCGTCCCGGCCCGAAGTCGGCGTGGATCGCCTCGACGACCCGCTGACACGCAGCCGCGTCACCTGCGACGACGCAGTCGTTCGCGGTGTGGATGATTGCGAGGTGGACGCGATCCTGTTGCGCGATCAGCTCGCGCACCCGCGCGATCGGCGCCAGGAGTCCCCAGACCGCCCAGTGGATCTCTTCGGGGCTGGTCGGCTGCTCTCCCCGCGCCCCTTTCTCTCCGGACCCCTCCTGCGGCCCCCGCCCCCACGCCCGCGCGACGGTGTCGAAGCGGCCCGCGAGCTCCGAGGTGTAGAGCCCGCTCTCGTCGATCTCGCGCCGCATGGCGTCCATGTCGGTCCAGGCGCCGAGCGCAAAGAGCGAGTTGCTCTCTCCCGATGAGTAGCCGATCGCCGCATCCGGCCTCAGCCCGAGCAGCCCCCGCGTCAGCTCCGCGTGCATCTGGCTGAGACACGACGCACCCCAGAGACGCTGATCATTCGAGGGCGCGCGGCCTCGATCGTCGAATACCCAGCCCATCGCATCCTCGAGGCCCCCGAAGCGACGCGCGAGTCGATCCCCGAGCTCGGGCAGCGCGGTCAGCAGGTCCGCCCCCATGCCGTGGTAGGCGGAGCCCGCAGAGGTGAAGACGAATGCGAGGTCGCCCTGCACCGGCTCCGCGCGGAAGTGAACGCCCTGGCCAGGCGGCGCGCCATCGCGAATGTGCGCGATGGCCCTCTGGCTGCGGCGCTCGAGCGTCTGCTCGTCCTCCGCGACTACGACCAGCCGCGCAGGGAAGGGTGGCTGCGTCGGCTCGTCCCAGGGCGTCGATGCGCGGCCTTCGTCGAGTGCTTTCAAGACTTCGCTGGCATCGCGGCCTTCGAAGACGTGGAGCCTTGGCGCCGCACGCTCCGGGCGGGGAGCGGTCTCGACGTGCTCGCCCAGCTGCCACGACACTGCCTCGGCATGCAAGCCGTCCATCGCCGCAACGGCTACGCGCGCCGACCTCGCGCCCTTCGACAGCCAGGGCTGGCCGCTCGGGAGCCGGCGGTGATGAATGGACAGCGCGGCGGCGGCCAGATGCAAGAGCCCCGAGGCCGCGTGAGCGTGTCCGAAGCGCTGCGTCAGACACCCGCTGCGGTGGCCCGGGCCCCACTGCAACGCTTCGTCAGCAGCCGGGGCCTCGGCGCGTGCATCCGCGGCATCCGTCTCGTCTCGGATGACCGCGTAGACGCGATCACCGTCGCGTTCGGCATCCCCCAGCCGCTTGAGCAGCAGCGCGACCGCGGCATCCCCTGGAATCTGTGACTCCGATCCCTCGGGCCCGAGACACGCGCGCGCGGCCGTCGCGTGGACGGGCTCGCAGGACAGATCGACCGCCCCGACCAGCGCCGCGTCGAGCTCGTGCTCGCGCAGCGCGCGCACCCCCAGGTCGAGTGCCTGGAGCCCGGAGCGCTCCTCTGCAGAAACCGTGCAGCTGGGTCCGCCGAGATCCAGCTGACGGTTGAGCCGGTTGGCGATGATGTTTGGCATCGTGCCCAGGACACCGGCCGATTCCAGTGCGCCGATGACGCCGTCACGAGCTCGCTCGAGAGTGTCTGCTTCGCCTTCTTCCCGGCCTAGCGCGGCGTCGTTGGCGTCGTCGTCATATCCCAGTGCGGGTGCCCACTGGGCCAGGCGCCAACGAAAACCGTAACGCGCGACCTCCGGGTCGCTCCCCATTCCGATCAGGACGCCCGTCCGTTCTCGCGCGAGCGATGCCACCTCCGCGGCCGCCTGCCGCCCTGCGTCCAGACTCAGCAGCTGCTGCGGAAGCGTCTGGCGCAGATCGTTTGGCGGAATTCCGAGCCCGGCGATGTCGACCTCGAAGGCGTCGATGCGGCCTTCCAGCTGGCCCTTCGCGCCCTCTTTCACACAGCTGGCTCCCGAGAGCAGCGCCTCGATAAACGCTGCCCGATCGGGACAGCCGGCCGCGACGACGCCCACGCCCACGATGGCGATGGGCACGGGCTCGGCACGGATCTCGATAGTCTGGGAATCGGGAGCCGGCCGCTCCGGATCGAACTGCTCGACGATCAGGTGAGCGTTGTTGCCGCCGAATCCGAAGGCTGAAATCCCGGCGCGACGCACAGCGTCCGGCACGTGGTCGGGCACTTGCCAGGGATCCGCCCGATCCAGTAGGCGGAACGAGGAATCAGCCAGCGCGGCGATCGGCTGCTCGGCATGCAGCGTCGGCGGTCGTATGCCTTCGCGCATACCTTCGAGGACCTTGATCAGGCCTGCGACGCCGGCCGCGGTGATCAGGTGTCCCATGTTGGATTTGAGCGAGCCGATGCCAAGCGGCTCCGGCAGCGTTCCGAAGACCTCGCCGAGGCTCTCGATTTCCGTGAGATCGCCGACGGCGGTTCCCGTCGCGTGGCACTCGAGCAGCGAAAGGTCACGCGCCGAGAGGCCGCTCATCTCGTAGGCCGCCCGGATCGCGCGAACCTGGCCTTCACTGGACGGAACCAGCGCGCCCTGGCCACGCCCGTCGTTGGAAAGGCCAATGCCGCGGATGACTCCCAGGATCGCGTCGCCGTCGCGACGCGCGTCTTCGAGGCGCCGCAACGCTACGAACCCCGCGCCCTCCGCCGGCACCAGACCGTCGGCCTCGCGGTTGAAGGGCCGGCTGCGTCCGCTCTTGCTGAGGGCTGAGAGAGCCGAGAAGCCGACGTGAATGAAGAGATCGTCCGCGCAGTTGACCGCGCCCGCCAGAACGATGTCCGCGCGCCCATCGTGGAGCCAGTCACAGGCGTGCTTGATTGCGTAGAGCGAGCTCGCACAGGCCGCGTCGAGAGCGAAGGCACCGGCTTCGAGCGAAAGAGCGCGTTCGAGCAGCAGCGCCGGCAGTCCCGAGCTGAAACGATTTTGGGGATCCGGGCGGGGTCCCAACACGGAGTCGGCTCGCTCTCCCGTCCGTGCGGCGACCTGTGCGGCCATCCAGACGGACTCGGCGTAGCGCGACATCGATGCGGAAGGGAAGGACAGGTTGCCGAAGACGGCGCCGATTCGAGCACTGCTCGTTTCGTGGCCCGCATCGCGAAGCGCCTGCCGCGCGCTGTGGAGCACCCATTGAAAGAGCGGATCGAGCCTCGCGATCTCTTCCTCGGCGATCGCGAATCCGCTCGGGTCGAAGAGCTCTTCGAACCCCTGCACGTAGCCGCCGCGATCCGTCCAGCTGCGATCGGTGCAGGCAGTGCCGCCAGCGAGCGCGTGCTCGGCTGCGAGTCCCCAACGGCCGGCGGGCGCGGAGCCGAGGACGTCCTTGCCCGCCAGAACCAGCTCCCAGAGCTGCTGGGGGCTCAGCGCCCCCGGCAGCACGCATGCGCGACCGACGATCGCGATCGGCTCGAAGGACTGCGACTGACTCAAGCGCTACGCCCGGCCCGGCAGTAGATGTGTCTCGACGCCGACGAACTCGGCGAGCAGGTTGCCACCGGCGTCGTGGAAGACGAGATCGGAGACACTCTTCTGGCCCTGCGCGGTTCGGCCCGTGAGCGTGCAGCGAATCGGACCCGGGACCGGCGCATCGGCCCAGGTTCGGATTTCCTCGATTCCCGTCGGCAGTGACGCACCGCCGAGGACATGCTTGCACCAGAGCAGCGCGAGCTGCAGGCCGCCGTCGAATACCAGCGGGTCCGTGCTCCACAGCTCGTTCCAGGTGGCCGGCTGCTCCCTGCCCGAATCACAGCCGAGAACCCCCGAGAGCTCCGCGACGATGCCGAGCTCGGAGACGCCGTCGATGTCGCGAATCATCTGGAAGGCGGGACCGTGAAACAGCAGCTCCCCGTCGTACACGGCCTCGTCTTCCCACGGCTCGAGTGCGAGGTCGTGCAGGTCCGCTGCGCGCGGCTGCGGATTCTCGTGCTGGCCGGTCAGCTCGGCGGTGCATCGGTAGTAGAGGCCCCCATCGCGATCCGCCAGCTCGAGCGCCAGCGTCGCGCCTCGCCCATTGGTCAGCTGCTTGCAGTGAACGACGAAATGCGCGCGACGATCGACGAAGTCCGGGAGTGAGATGCCGCGCAGCACCTTCAGATCAGACAATCGTGCCAGCACCAGCTCGGGACCAAAGGCCTTCGCGGTTCGGGAGAACCAATCGATCACCATCGCGACGGGGACGACCGGCGTGCCCTGGATCGCATGATCGGCGAGGTAGGGATGCGTCGCCCTGCCGACCGCGACAGCGACCGAGAACGATCGGCCTATCGATTGTGGATCCGATTGCGGATCCGATTGCGCAAGCAGGGCTTGCGGCTTCGGCTCGCCACCGAGCACCAGCTCCACCTGTTCGGGCGCACCGCCCGCCAGCTCATCGACGAGCATCGTGGCACCGACTTCGAGCGGGATCAGCGGCACGCCCATCGATTCGAAGTGCGCCTTCAGCTGGGGACTCACCATGCCGCCGTCCCACGGCCCCCATCCGAGCGACTTCACCAGACACGCGGCGCCTCGGCGCCGCGACTCCGCGACCGCGACCTTGTTCAGGATTTCGTTGGCCATCGCGTAGTCGACTTGTCCCAGGTTTCCGCAGCGGGCCGCGACAGAAGAGAAGAAACACAAGAGCTGAAGTGGATCCGCCGCCGTGGCGGCCAGCAGCGTGCGCAGCCCCTCGACCTTCGTGTCGAAGACGCGATCGAACTGCTCGGTCGTCTTCTCGGAGACCCGCTTGTCCGCGAGGACTCCGGCGCCGTGCACGATCGCCGCGATCGGCCCCCAGTCGGCGCGCACCTTCGTCAGCGCGTCCGAGACCGATTCGAGGCTCGTCACGTCCACAGCCACATAGCGCGCCTGCGAGCCGGCCTGCTCGATTGCCGCCAGGGTGCTTCGCACCTCGCGGCCCGCGAGGATCCCGCTGACCTGCCTGCCCAGCTCGGCGGGTGTCAGCTTCTCCCCGTGCGAGACCGCCCGCGCGAGCAGCTCGCGTTTGAGCGCCGCGTCTCCTTCGATTCCGCTACAACCGCTCGGTTCGACCTCGAGCTGCGTGCGTCCGAGCAGCACGAAGCGCAGCTCGGCCTGGCCCGCCAGTGCGATCAAGGTGGTGGCGGTGACGCCACGTGCGCCGCCCGAGGCCACGACGACCGCTCCGTCCTGTAGCCCCGGGGTCCCGCGAACGACTTCGACCGCGCGGCTTCGCAGCACGACGCGCCGGCCCGACGCGCTGAGCCCAACATCGAGATCGGGCCCACCCGAGACGAGCTCCTCCGCGATCGCGGCGGCGATCGCCTCCGCGCTGCGCCCGGCGCGCTCTAGATCGATCGCCTTGACGGAAACGCCAGGCCACTCCTGTGCGACAGTGCGCGCCAGCCCTGCGCATCCCGCCAGCCAGGCGCGCGACGGCTCGAAGTCGCTGGTTCCGAAGGCGCCGCCGGTGTCCTGCACGGTGACGAACAGCCCCGCGCCGGCTTCCAATTCTTCGAAGTGCGCCGCCACCGCGCGCGCGACCTCGAAGGCTTCGCGGTTGACGCGGGTCGCTGCGACGTCGTCCGAGACCTCTCGCAGGCCGCCGAGGAAGATCACGCCTCGGACCTCGCCGGTCGGGATCTCGCTCACTGCATCGGCCGCTACGCCATGCGTCTCGAGCGCTGCAGCGACGTGCTGCGCGAGGCCTCTTCCATCATCGGTGACGACGATGCGTCCGTCCCCGAAGAGGCCATTCTGCGCCATTCCGATCGCCGGCTGCTCGAGGGCATCGAGCACGAAGCGCCCGAGGTCCGACGTCTGGCTGCTTGGCGGGTGCTCTTCGACGACCTGAATCGGGTCGCTGGCCGAGAGTTCGGTGGTGGCCGGGGTCGCGCTCTCTCGATCGCCCAGCTGCTCGTTCATGTAGTCGACGACCTGGCCCAGGGTCGCCAGCTTGGCCATCACCGCGGTGTCGACCTCCGGCAGCCCCGGCGCCAGGTCGCTCATGGCAGAGAGGATCTCGACGCGCTTGATCGAGTCGATGCCGAGGTCCCCCTCGAGCTCCATCTCCAGCGTGAGCATCTCGGGCGGATAGCCGGTCTTGTCCGAGACCACCTCCAGCAGCAACGCGTGCAGATCGATGCCGGGGTCGGGGCTCGCAGACGCGGCCGGCGCCGGCGTCTCAGTCGTCGGCGCAACCGGTGCGCCCGCCGCTGCCAGCTGCTCGTTCATGTAGTCGACGACCTGGCCCAGGGTTGCGAGCTTCTCCATCACGGCGGTGTCGACCTCCGGTAGCCCCGGCGCCAGATCGCTCATGGCGGAGAGGATCTCGACGCGCTTGATCGAATCGATGCCGAGGTCCCCCTCGAGCTCCATCTCCAGCGTGAGCATCTCGGGCGGATAGCCGGTCTTATCCGAGACGACCTCCAGCAGCAACGCGTGCAGGTCGATCTCGGCAGCGCCGCTTTGCGTCTGGGCAGGGGGCTGTCCGATGCTGGACGTCGGCTCCGGTGGAGCGGTCGGCTGGACTTGCTCGACGATCGAGTGCGGCCCAAGCGCCGGCGCTGCTTGCATCGGCTCAAGAGGAGCCGGGGCCTCGACCGGCGTCACGGGCGGAGACTCTGCGAGCTGCGCGAGTTGTGTGGGTTGCGCGGGTTGCACGGGTTGCGCGACAGGAGCTCCAAGCGGCGCTTGCGGCGATGTGATCGGGGTCGCCGTGGCTGCAGGCTGCAGTCCAGCCTGCGCCGATAGCGACTCGAAGCTTCGCTCTATGGTGTCCAAGTAGGTGGTATGGGTCTGGGCCATCGCCTGCAGGTACGCGACGTGTGCCTCGGCGGTCTGCTGCTGGGCCTCCGCGTACGCCTGCGCCCTAGCCGGATTCACCGCGACGGGTGCTGCGTGTTGAACGAAGGGCGCAGCCTGAGTGGCCGGTGCGACGGGTACGGCCTGAGCGGGTGGCTGTGCAACGGGCGTCGGCGCAACGGGTGTCGGCGCAACGGGTGTCGGCGCAACGGGTGTCGGCGCGGGCGCAGCGGCGGAGTTGGACTCGCTGCGCGGCACGCTGGCCGTTGCAGTCTCCAGCGGTTCGATTCGCGGCGGGTTGGGGGCCGGCAGCTCCGCGGCGCCGCCCAGTGGCGGATAGGGCTTGCCGTAGTTGCCGCCGTTGATCGGGATCGAGAGCTTCGGCTCCACGCGATCGCTCGGGTTCTCGGGCTCGGCAAACTCCGACCACAGACTTGCGAAGTCGAGCGAGTATCCCTCGACGGATAGGCGCGCGAGCGCCTCGAAGAAGCTGCGAACGCCGCTCTTGCCCTTGCGATCGAGGTTCACCGCGAGGTGTGGCCGACCTTCGAGGATGCGTCCCACCAGGCCGGTCAACACCGACCCGGGCCCCACCTCGACGAAGCTGCGAACGCCGGCTTTGTACATCGCCTCGATCATGTCGACGAACTTCACCGGGCTGGCGATCTGCTCGGCGAGCTTCGAGCGCAGCGCGTCGGGGCTCCCGTCATGGGCGATGCCGGTGGTATTCGAGTAGACGGGTCTGGTGGGCGCGGCAAACTCGACCTCGTCCAGGTACTCGCCAAACGCGCCGCTCGCCTTCTCGACGACCGGCGAGTGGAACGCGGTCGCGACCGGGAGCCGGCGTGCGCTGATCTGCTGCTCGGCGAGCTTCGCCTCGACCGCCGCGATCTCGCTCGTCTCGCCGGAAAGCACCACCTGTTCCGGCGCGTTGTGATTGGCGACCACGACCGGGGTGTCCCAGCCCTCGAGCAGGCTGCGGATTCGCTCGATCGGCTGCGCGACTGCGGTCATCGCACCGGGGTTCACCGCAGCCTGGGCCATCAGCTCTCCGCGCCGACGCGCGACTGCGAGGAAGTCCTCTTCGGACAGAACACCGGCGGCGTGCAGCGCCGTGACCTCGCCGAAGCTATGCCCCGCGAAGCAGTCGGCCTGTAGCCCGAGTCCGTCGAGGAGCCGCAGCAGTGAGAGACTCGTGCAACCGATCGCGGGCTGCGCCCACTCGGTCGCGGCCAGAGTGCGCTCTTGATCGGCCTTGCTCTCATCATCGAAGGCGGTGCGCGGGAAGACGACGTCGTGGAGGCGCGTCGTTCCATCCCACTCGAAGTCGGCGGCGCGATTCCACGGCTCGAGTGCGCGGCCGAACTGCATCGCGACGGACGCGCCCATCTGCAGGTACTGGCTCCCCTGGCCGGAGAAGAGATAGGCGAGGCCTCCTTCACAGGGCCCCTGGCCGCTGCCCTGCTCGGCGCCAAAGTGGATTCCAGTCGGCGTAGAGAAGGGCTGGGCGGGATCGCTCTCGATGTTCTTCGCCGCCTGCTCGAGCTTTGCAGCCAGATCGGTCTCATCGCTCGCGACGACCGCGAGCCGCATCGGCGCGGCCGCGTCGAACTCCTCCTGACTGGTCCGCGCCAGCCAGCGAAGACCCCCGGGCGTCGAGCTCTGGGCCGCGCTCGATCTCGCTCGGGAGACGAGCTCGCCTGCGTTCTCGGCCGACAGCGTCACCAGCTCGCATTCGAGTGTGCGCAGCTTCGGCGCGGGTCGCGACGTGCCGGTTTCCCCGGGTACGTACTCGCTCATCGCGATGTGGAAGTTCGAGCCACCGAAGCCGAACGAGCTCACCGATGCGCGTCGCGGGAATCTCGAGTCACGCACCCACGGGCGCGCCGTGGTCGATAGATGGAATGGAGAGCGCTCGATCTCGAGAGCCGGGTTCGGCCGATCGACCTTGATCGTCGGTGGCAGGACCTTGTGGTGCAGCGCCATCACGGCCTTGAACAGGCCGGCGGCGCCGGCCGCCGCCTTCGTGTGGCCGATCTGCGACTTCACCGAGCCGAGCGCGCACCACTGCGTGTCTTCGCGGCCCGATTCGCTGAACGCGGTCGCGAGGCCCTTGAATTCCGCGGCATCACCGGCCTTGGTCCCAGTCCCGTGCGCCTCGACGAGCTCGACCTGCTCGGGACCGAAATCCGTGTGCGCGTAGGCCCGGCGGATCGCATTGGCCTGTCCCTCCGGCCGCGGTGCGTAGACGCTCTTGGCTCGGCCGTCCGACGACGATCCCACCGCGTCGATCACAGCGTAGATCCGATTGCCGTCACGCTCCGCGTCTTCGAGGCGCTTGAGCGCCACCATTCCGAGCCCCTCGCCGAGCATCGTCCCGTCGGCTTGATCCGAGAAGGGTCGGCAGTCACCGGTCGGGGAGAGAGCTGGTGTCTTGCTGAAGCACATGAACATGAAGATGTCGTTCATCGTGTCGACGCCGCCGACGATCACCATCTCCGAATCATTGAGATAGAGCTCCCTGACCCCCATCGAGAGTGCGGAAAACGTCGACGCGCAGGCGGCGTCCGTCACACAATTCGTCCCGCCGAGATCGAGGCGGTTCGCGATGCGTCCAGCGACGACGTTGCCGAGCAGTCCGGGAAACGTACTCTCGCGCCACGGCGTGTAGTGCGCCGAGATGCGATCGCAGACCGTCTGCACCTCGTCCTCCGGCAGTCCACTATCGCGCAGCGCCTTGACCCAGATCGGCCGCTGCAGCCGGCTCACCATCGAGCCCAGCAACTCCTGCCCGGACGTCACGCCCAGGATCACCGAGATCCTCGAGCGATCGAGTGTTTTGAACGCCTCGGCCGACTGACCGCAGGCATCCTCGAGGACCTGCTGCGCGACGATCAGCGCGAGCAGCTGCGAGGTGTCGGTCTCGGGAATCAGGCTCGGTGGCACGCCCCAGCCGAGGGAATCGAAGTCGACGTCCGAAAGGAACGCGCCGCGCTTCGCGTAGGTCTTGTCGGGCACCGAAGGGTCGGGATCGTAGTAGTCCTCGATCAGCCAATGCGTCGGCGGGACGTCCGTGATCAGGTCGTTCCCGTCGAGGATGTCATTCCAGAAGCCCGTGGCATCGAGCGAGCCCGGGAACAGGGCGCTGACTCCGACGACAGCGATTGCGGGACGGGACGATTCAGTCGATCTGCTCATCTGTTGGGTGTTCCTTGCTTTTGTCTGTCGAGGCTCGAAGACACTCCGACTCGGGTCAGCCGAGCGGACGAGGTCTGAAGTCAAAGGCAGCCGCTGGCATGGGAACGCCGAAGCTGCGCAGCTGCTGCGCGCGCGTCACCACCGCCGCCCCTTCGATCAGGTTGCGCGCGACCTGGACGACGCTGCGGTTGCCGGGCTCGGCGAGGAAGCTCCCCGCGGTCCACGCATTGAATGCGCCCATCGCGGGACCACACCAGATCTGGTAGTCCGGGCGGCGATCTCGCACTCCGGAGATCGCCCAACGGCTCGATTGCCCGAGGTAGGAGCGGAACACCAGCGCCATCTTGTGCTTCGGATCGGCCTCGGCCCTTTCGACTTCGCGCGGATCGCGCTCCTGCCAGAACTTGCAGGTCTCGCGCCACGCATCGGCGAGACTCATGCGCAGGATGTCCTTCTCGAGCCGCGCCTTCTCCTGCGCCGGCAGCGCGTCGAGGCTGTCGTGGCTGCGGTAGAGCTGGTAGAGCTTCTTCGCACGCACTGCGAAGAACGTGCCGCGCTGTAGCACCTGCACCTCGACACCGAGCTCGAACATGTCTGCGGCGGGGGCCATCACGACGTCGGCCAGCCCCGCCTGGGCCAGCATCTGTTTGCCATCGGCATCGAGTCCCGACTCGACGCAGGCCTGGTTGACCGAGCCGGTCACGACGTAGGAGGCGCCGAGCGCGAAGGCTGCGGCGACCGCACCCGGTGTCCCGAGCCCTCCGGCAGCACCGATCCGGATTGGACGCCGGTAGCCCCGCGCGCTCGCGATCTGGTTGCGCAGGTCGAGAATCGTGGGCAGCAGCGCGGTCAGGGGTCGGTTGTCCGTGTGGCCTCCCGAGTCGGACTCCACCGTGAAGTCCTCCGCGACTGGCAGCTGACGGGCGAGCTGGCCCTCCTCGGCCGTCAGCTCGCCGGCCGCAACCAGGGCATCCAGCATCTCGGCGGGCGCCGGCTCGAGAAAGTGACGCGCCACCTCGGGGCGCGAGATCTTCGCGAACACGTAGTTGCGGCGCGTGATGCGTCCGTCGGGCGCCGTGCCCAGCCCCGTGTAGGCGTAGCGAACGATGTGCGGCGTGAGTCCCATGTAGGCCGCCGCCGAGACGCGGCGTACGCCGCGCCGGATGTAGAGGTCCGCGACCCGTTTCTCGATCGCTGGCTCGCTGGGCGAGTGGATCAGGTTCGCTCCCCACGCGACCCCTCCAGTGTCCGTGGTCCCGAGCTCGCGCTCGAGCTCGTCGAGGGCCTGCTCGACCGTCGCGGGCCCGAGGCCGGCCGCTCCGAAGAACCCGAGGAAGCCGGCCCGCGCCATCACGATCACCAGGCGGCTGCTCGCGATGCCATTCGCCATGGCGCCGGATACGTAGGGAAAACGAACACCGTGGATCTCGCAGAACGACCGATCGCCCAGCCACTCGGGGTAGATCGCAGGCAGTGTCGCGAGCACGGGCCAGGTCGGCGCTTCGCCCTGGACCTGCATGCCATGCGAGGCGAACTGGCCACCCTGGGCGACTCCGAGCGCGCCACTCGCTGGATCCTGCACCACGTGGGTCGAGCTGCGAAGCCGAGGCAGCACCGAGAGCAGATCCGCCTGCTCGAAGGCCGGGACCGCGCCATTCCCGATCCAGATCCCGATCGTTTCCATGTCCGTCCTTTCCCGAGATTGCCAGGGCAGCACACTGCCCTGGTTGGCGCCGCGCCCGGTCACGAGTCCGAGCGCGGATTCCGCCTCTGGGGGATGGATGGAGGGCGAAGATTCGCGGGCTGGTGCACAATTTGAGCGTACGATTGTTACCAGACGAGGATCGTTGGAGTATCGTCCGCTCGGGCTTTCACGTCAATTCAGTTACTAGTGAGAACCCATCGGGTTTTGTCACGGTTCTGTAAAGTTCGAACTGATTTTTTTTAACATACAGGCGTGCGCTGAATAAAGGCGTGTCAGCTGCGGAGAATGCGGATTGGTCCGGCGGGATGCCCACGGGCCAGCCGAGGAGAGTCGAGAAACCCCGCACAACCGCGCACCAGGGGACGTGCCGAAGCGTCCATCAGAGATCCCAAATGCCCACCCGTGCAGAGCAGAAGCAGGCCACGCGTCGCGCCATCATCGATGCAGCGTTGATGCTGAGCGCAGAGCGTGGCTTCTCGAGCCTGAGCTTGCGTGGCGTCGCGAAAGGGGCGGGAATCGCTCCGACCTCGTTCTACCGTCACTTTGCGGACATGGATGAGCTCGGCCTCGCGCTAGTGGACGAAGTGGGGATGAAGCTGCGCCAGCTCGTCCGCGAGGCGCGCCGCAGGGTCCGCGAGGGCGGCAAGGTCAGCGTGATCCGCGCTTCGATCCAGGCCTTTCTCGAGTCCTTCGAAAGCAACGAGAACCTGTTCCGACTGCTGCTCGGAGAGGGATCGGGCTCGACCCCCCACTTCCGTCGCGCCATCACAAAGGAGATTCAGCGCTTCGCGGACGACCTCGCCGAGGATCTGATTCGTGAAGCCAAAGAGACCGAGCGGCCAATCGCCCATGCCCACCATGCCGCCGAGGCAATGGTCATCGTCGCATTCAACCTCGGCGCCAGCTCGATCGATTTGCCGCATGAAGAGCGGCTCGCCGTCATCGAGCGCATCATCATCGAGGTGCGAATGATCGTGCGCGGAGCCCAGGCCGTCGCCGAGACTCTGCCCTAGACCGATCGCGGCCACTCGTTCATCCCGTCTCGAGATCACCCGCTCTGGCAGTGGTTGGAGTCGGTCTCCGCCCAGCAGCCCGCACTACTCATGTCGCGATCCTTCCGACCGCGAAAATCGTGTCGGGTGACATGGAACTCTGGACTCCGACGTGGCGCCTACCTAGACTACAGCCCTGTCGGTCCCCAGGGGGCGGTCGCGATCGGATCTTCGTCAGGGCCGCAGCGCAGCCCATCGGCCGCAGATCGAAGTTTTGCAGATCGGCACACGCGTCTGACGAACATCGACCCAAGGAATCAGGGACCAGAGAAAGAAAGAAGGAATAGGGATGAGCATGTCCGAAGGTAGTCCTGCAACGCAGATCGACGAGCAGCTGACCCGACTCGGAAGCAGCCTGAAGAGCGAGATCGGCAAGGTGCTCGTCGGACAGGACGAGATGATCGAGGGTTTGCTGGTTGGCCTGCTCTCTGCGGGCCATATCCTGCTCGAAGGGCTACCCGGCCTCGCGAAGACGCTCATGGTCGAATGCCTCACGCAAGCCATCGACACCCGCTTCTCACGAATTCAGTTCACGCCCGATATGTTGCCCGCAGACGTGATCGGCACGCAGATATTCAATCCGCAGGACGGGACATTCAGCGTCAAGCAGGGCCCGATCTTTGCGAACCTCGTACTGGCCGACGAAATCAACCGCGCACCGGCCAAGGTCCAGGCGGCCTTGCTCGAAGTGATGCAGGAACGTCAGGTGACGATCGGTGGCACGACTTTCGCCATCGAGGAGCCTTTCCTGGTGCTGGCTACGCAGAACCCGATCGAGCAAGAGGGCACCTATCCGCTGCCCGAGGCGCAGATCGACCGCTTCATGTTGAAGATCAAGGTCGGCTATCCGAGTCGCGATGACGAGCGAAGGATCCTCGATCGCATGGCGGGGGGGCAGCCGATCCCCGAGATCAGCGCGGTCGCGAGCGCGGACGACATCCTGGCCGCACGCGTCGCCGTCGAGCGCCTCTTTGTCGATGAGAAGGCGCGCAACTACATCGTCGATCTCGTCCAGGCCACCCGCGAGCCGGCCGCAGCCGGGTTGCCCAACCTCGAGGGATTGATCGAACACGGCGCCAGTCCGCGTGCCAGCATCGCGCTGATCCGTTCTTCGAAGGCCTACGCGTTCTTGCAGGGCCGAAACTACATCACGCCCCACGACATTCAGTCCATGGCGATGCCGGTGCTGCGTCATCGCGTGGCGATCAGCTACGAGGCCGAGGCGGAGGGCATGAGCGCCGAGGACATCATCCAGAAGATCATGGATACCCTGCTCGTCCCCTGACTACATCGTGCCGGAAGCCGAGCCGAAAGCCGTGGCGGTTCGGCCTGACGATTCGAGTCGGCCTCTGCGCAAAGGGAATCCATGCTGCCCAAAGAGATCATGCAAAGGGTCCGGGAGATCCAGATCCGTACGGGCCGTCAAGTGGCGGATGTGCTCGCTGGCGAGTACGTCTCGGTCTTCAAGGGCAGTGGCATCGAATTCGACGAAGTCCGTCCCTACACCCCGGGCGACGACATCCGCAGCATCGATTGGAACGTGACCGCGCGCATGGGCGAGCCCTTCGTCAAGCGCTACGTCGAAGAGCGGCAGCTGACGCTGATGCTGATGGCGGATGTGTCGGCCTCGCAGGATTTTGGTTCGTGCGAACGGTCGAAGCGCGAAGCTGCGGCCGAATTCTGTGCCCTGCTCGGCTTTTCAGCGATCCGCAACGACGACAAGGTCGGTCTCTTGCTCTTCCACAGTGGCGTCGAGCAATACATCCCGCCGCGCAAGGGACAGAAGCACGCGCTGCGCGTCGTGCGCGAAGTCTTGACGCACGGCAGTCAAGAAGAGCCACATGCCAAGCGGATCGATCGTCCCCGTTCTTCTGCGCTCGGCCGGTCGGAGGACGCGAAGCCCGCCGCGACGAGCGGCTTCTATGCCGACATCCCCGACATCCCCCGCAGCGAGACCCGCCTGCGCCGCTTTCTCGCACAGCTTCGCCTGCAATGGCAGCAGCGCGGGGGCCGCAGTCTGCGCAGCGCGCGCAATGCGACGGATATCTCACGTGCGCTCGAGTACTTCCTGCAGGTCAACAAGCGCCGCTCTGTGTGTTTCGTCGTCAGCGACTTCATCGACGAGGGCTACGAAGGAGCGCTGCGCGCGGCCAATCGCAAGCACGACGTCGTCGCGGTCTTGATCACCGATCCGCGGGAGGAAGAGATGAGCGATGTTGGATTGATCTCGCTGGTCGACGCCGAAAGCGGCAAGCGACGGGTGGTCGATGCCGGCTCGGCAGCATTCCGCGACGCGGTGCGACGCGATTCAAGGGAGCGCGTCGACACACTGCGCTCACGACTCGGATCTTCCGGCATCGATCTGATCCACGTCGACGCGGCGGGCTCGGTCGTCGAACCCGTTGTGAAGTTCTTCCGTGCGCGAGAGCGGAGGATCCGGCGTTGATTCCCATGGTTACGCCACGACTCGATCTCCGACCGAGCCCACGACACGAGATCGGGCGAGCGTCGCTCGAGCTGTGGCTTGGACTGGTCGCTGCATTACGTCTTCTCTCTGCATTGTGTCTTCTCTCGTTCTTGTGTCTTCTTGGGGCGCCCGCTGGGCAGGCCGCTCTGATGAGTGAATCCGAGCTCGGTCCCGTGCACGCGACCATCTCGCTCGAGCCCGAGGCCCCGGTGATCGGCGACCGCCTGATATTGGTGATCGAAGCGATCGCCGAACCCGAGATCGAGGTCTTGATGCCGGATTTCGGGGATGGGCTGGGGCGATTCCAGATCGTTGATTTCGCGCCGCGCGAGAGCATCGACGAGGAGGGCAGGAGCGTCTTCAGGCAACGCTATTCACTGAAGGCCCCGCGCTCCGGCCAACACATCGTGCCGGCGATCCTGATCGAGTTCGTCGACCGACGTCCGGGCCACGACCCGGCTCCCGAAGATCAGGACGCATACGAGCTGCTGACGGATCCGATTGCATTCGATGTGGACTCGGTCGTGCCCGATATCGCGAGCGCCGAGTTGAGCCCGCCCCTGGGTGAGCTCTCGCCGCTGGGCAGCGCTCCGGGGCCGATTTGGCCATGGCTGCTGGCGATTCTCGCGCTGATCCTCGGCGGCGCACCCTTCGCGGTTCGCGCGTACAGCAGTTGGCGAACCGGCGCCGATCGGCGCTCCGCGTATCAGATCGCGCGCGAAGCGCTCGACGAATTGCTCGCCCGACCGCGTCCCGAGGCCAATGCGATCGACGTCTTCTTTGTATCGCTTTCGCAGATCGTGCGGGGCTATCTCGAGATGCGCTTCGAGCTTCGATCGCCCGAACTCACGACCGAGCGTTTTCTCGAGGTCGTCAGCGGATCGCCCGATCTCACGGACGATCATCGGGGCCTGCTCCGCGAGTTCCTCGTCACCTGCGATCTGGTCAAATTCGCCCATCACATCCCGTCACCCGAGTCCACATCCGAGCTGGTCGAGCTCGCCAGACGCTTCATCGAAGACACCCGAGACATCGGCCTCGAAGATGCGGAGGCCGGCGCGTAACGATGGGCGAGTTCGAATTCCGCGACCCGATCTTCCTCACTTTCGCGCTGCTGGCACCGCTCGTATACGTGCTCGCGTCGCGCTCTGCGTCGGTGGTCAAGTACTCGAGTCTATCGCTGCTGGATGGCGCACCCGCTTCCTGGCGCGTGAAGCTATTGCCGATCCCGGCGCTGATGCTCGCCGTCGCGACCGCCCTGCTGGCATTCGCGCTGGCCGGGCCCCGCACGGCGGATAGGACGACCAAGGTCCATCGCGAGGGCATCGCGATCATGTTGGTCGTCGATCGCTCGGGCTCGATGAACGCGCGGGACTTCGTGAGAGACGACCAGAGTGTCGACCGATTGATGGCTGTCCGATCCGTCCTTTCGCGTTTCCTCGGCGGCGAGAACGGCGGGCCGGGACGTCCAGATGATCTCGTCGGCCTGATCGCCTTCGCGCGCTACGCAGACAGCATTGCGCCGCTGACACTCGATCATGCGAACCTGCTGACTATTCTGGATCAGCTCGAGATCGTTCGCGATCAGAACGAAGACGGCACTGCCGTCGGCGAAGGCCTCGGGCTCGCGGTCGAAAGGCTGCGTCGCCACCCGGCCAAGAGCAAGGTCGTGATCCTGTTGACCGATGGCGTCAGCAATGTGGGTGACATTTCTCCGACCCAAGCCGCTGATCTGGCCGCCGCACACGGCATCAAGGTCTATGCCGTCGGCGCTGGCAAGACCGGCTATGCGCCCTTCCCGGTGCAGATCCGCGGACAGACGATTCTCCGCCAGGCCTTCGTTGAGCTCGACGAGCGCAGCTTGCAGGATATCGCCGCGCGCACAGCCGGGCACTACTTCCACGGCGAAGACGTCGAGGCACTCGAGGACGTCTACCGCGAGATCGACGCCCTCGAGCGCAGTGAAATCATCGAGATACGCTACCTCCGCTACGAGGAACACTACGCAGCATTCGTGTTGGCGGGCCTGGTGCTGATGCTCGGCTCTGCGCTGACCAGCCAGAGCTTCCTGCGGAGGCTGCCGTGAACGAGCTGCGCTTCGCCGAGCCGGAATGGATCCACGCGCTGTGGTTTGTCGGCAGTACCTTGTTGGGGCTGATCTGGCTGGAACGACGCGGCGGCGCTGCCTTCGACCGCTTCGTCGGACCGGCACTCCAAAAGCGCATGGTCTCGACGACCGCGAGCTGGCAGCGTGTGCTGCGACTTGCGTTGTTGGCCGTTGCGGCCTTTTTGCTGGTCATCGGCTTGATGCGACCCCAATGGGGCTTCGAGTTCATATCCGCGCCACGTGTCGGCGCCGAAATCATGATCGCACTGGATGTTTCGAAATCGATGTTGGCCGAGGACGTCGCTCCGAATCGGCTCGAACGCGCAAAGGCCGAGATTCGCGACCTGCTCCCCTACCTCGACGGAGACCAGGTTGGCCTGATCGCATTCGCCGGGCGCGCGAGTGTTCTCTGCCCACTCACACCGGATTTCAGCTTCCTGCGATTGGTGCTCGACAACGTCGCTCCGAGCAGCGTCAGCCGTGGCGGCACTCGCCTCGAGGAGCCCATCCGCAAGGCGGTCGATGGTTTTGGCAGCGAGGGCGATCTCTCGCGAGTCATCCTGTTGATCACCGACGGTGAAGACCACGATTCGTTCCCACTCGACGCGGCCAAGCGCGCGGCGGAACGCGGCGTGCGGATTCTTGCGATCGGCTTCGGCGATGAAGGCGGAAGCGAGATCGTGATGACCGATCCGCAGAGCGGCGCGCGCGTCACGCTGCGCGATGCGGATGACCGCAAGATCATCAGCCGTCTCGATGGCGATCTGCTACGCGAGCTCGCGGTCCTGACCAACGGCGCCTATGTGCCGGCCGGCACCGGCGTGCTCGACCTCGAATCGATTTTCGAGGCCCACATCCGGCCCTTGATGCGCGCGAGTGGCGAAGAGCGTGGCGAGACGATCCAGAAGGACGGCTTCCAATGGCCGATCCTGCTCGCGATCCTCGCCCTGCTCGGCAGTGTTGCGAGCCAGGCGGTCCGCACGAGCTCCATCGTGGTCTTTGCGCTGGCGTTAGGGGGGCTCGCGCCTGACACTGGCCATGCACAAACGATCGCGCAGTCGGCGTCTGACGCGGCCGGACGAGTCGAGGAGCGAGACGAGGGCGAGGCTCCAATCGCGACCGAGGGCATCGATCGACTCGACATCCCAGAAGATCCGCGCTCGTCCTACAACGCCGGACTCGAATCGCTAGCGGCCGGCCAACTCGACGACGCCGAGCGACGCTTCGAAGCCGCCCGCTACACTGCACAGCAGGATGGAGAGACGCGCTTCCGCGCCACCTACAACCAGGCCTGGGTGGAAGTGCGCCGGTCGGACGCGGCGCTTGCGTCCGACCCCGAGCAAGCGCTCACAGCGCTCGACCGCGCAGCGGATTGGTTCCGCGAGGCCATCGCACTGCGTCCCAGGCACGAGGACTCGCGTCACAATCTCGAAGTCGTACTGCAGCGTGCACTCGTGCTCTCCGATTCGATCGCGGCCGAGTCACCGCGCGAACTCGACGCGCAGCTGGCCGCGTTGATCGATGAACAGCGAGCCGGCATCGTGGCGCTGCGCGGCCTGCTCGGCGCACTCCGTGATCGCGACGATCCGAATGCTGCAGACTGGCTGCGACCCCAATTCAAAGCCGCAGCGATCGAAGAGCGCGGGTTGCTATCGCGCGCTCGCGTACTGGTCGATCTCGCGTCAGACGAACTCACCGCGCTCGAGAACAAGGCCGAAGAAGAGCGCAGCCCCGAAGATCAAATGCGCGCTGCACAGCTCGAAGGGCTGCTCCAGCATCTTCATCGCGCGCGCGAACGGATGGGGCAAGCGCGAAGCCAGCTACGCCAACGCCGCGGCGAGCGAGCCTATCGGCGAGCGTCGGGCGCGTTGTCCGCACTCAAGCGTGCGCAAGAACAGCTGCAGGATCCCGTCCGGGTGCTCGACGGATTGCTCGGCGATGCGAATCAGCTGGCCGTGGAGACCGGCGGCCTGGCGGCTTCGCAGATCGGGATCGCCGCCCCGGGCAGCGTCGCTGCGCCACCGGCACCGGCCTGGCTTACGACGCGCTATCTCGGGCAAAGCCAGCAAGACATTCGCGAACGCACGGAAGAATTGAGCGCTCGCCTGGAGGCCGGCCTGGCGCAGGGCGCCGGCGCACAGGATCCAGGCGAGCAGCAGATGCTCGAGCAAGTTGCGTCAGCCGGGCCCTTTGTGCTGGAGGCCATCGGGCACTTCGAGCGCGCAAGCGACCAGCTCGAGGCCGAAGAGATCGGCGAGGCGCACGCCGCGCAGCGCAGCGCGCTGGTCGCACTCGCGAATGCACGCGAACGTTTTCTCGATCTGCGTGGCCTGATCGAACTCGCCCATCGCGACGAAGGCCTAATCCAGGGCATTCTCAGCGCCGAGGAAGGGTCGACCGAGACGCTGAGCGAGTATGCGAGCGCGTTGAGTGGCTTTCAGCGGCGCAACCTCGAGCGCGCAGAGCGGATGGCCCCGCTGATCGTTCGCGAGCGAGAGGGCTTGCAGGCAGAGTTGGCTGCGCTGGAAGATCCGGAGGCCGAAGGCGAGTCACAGCGCCAGGGACTCGAGCGCCTCGACGTCGCAGACACTGTGCTCGCACTGACCGAATCCGCGATGCGCAACGCGGAAGAGAAGCTACGCATGTTGGCCGACGGTGACAGTGACAGCGACGGTGACGCTGACAGCAACAGCGACGCTGTCGAGCCCGTGCTCGCCACGACCCGGCGTCAGGTCGACACCGCCGTGCGCGGACTCGACACTTTGCGGCGGCTCTTCTTCTCGATGATCGAACATCTGCGCGACGCCGCGCGGCGCCAGCAGGGGCTGATCGACGGCACCGAAGAAGCGGCCGGTCTGGCCGAGAGCGCACCCCAGACATCGGCCACTCGCGTCGGACCACTGACCATCCGGCAGAGCGACCTCGCGAAGCTCACGGAGAAACTCGCACTGGAGCTCCACGAGTCGTCCCTTCAGGACCCCGGTGGGATGGGCGGTGCGGCCGACCAGGACCCGGTGGCGGCCGCCGAAGCCGCGGAGAAGCTGACCTTGGCATCGGAGCATGTGCTGGTCGCTTCGCAAGCGATGGCGAAAGCGGCGGAAGGGCTGACTGCAGCGGGGCTGGCAGCCGGGACACCGGAATTCGAGCCCATCCAGAGCGAGCAGCGAGCGGCCCTGGAAGGACTCGCCGAAGCGCTCGTATTGCTGCAACCTCCACAGCAAGAACAGGATCAGGATGGGGAACAGGGACAGGACCCGCAGCAGCAAGACCAGCAGGGCCAGGATTCCGAATCCGGGGATCAGCAATCGGAGCAGCCCGAGCCCAGCGAAGGCGAGGCAGAGCAGACCGGCGATCCGGGACAGATGCTGCAATCGGTGCGGGACCGCGAAGCCGAGCGCCATCGCGAGCGTGGAAAGCGCAACCAACAGGGCTACGAGCCCGTGACCGAGGACTGGTAGCCCGGTGCCGATCGAAATGCAGCCGCAGCTTCATCGGCCCCTTCATCCGCAGGCCAATCATTCGCCAGCGAGTCGCGTTCGGGGGCTCATGCGGCGCGTAGCATTGCTCGCGATCGCGTTGCTGGCGGCAGTTGGGCCGACTGGCATCGCTGCTGCCGAGGCCCGGCTCGAATTTCAGATCGGGAGCAAGCCCTACTACGTCGGGATTCCGGTCGATATCCATCTGCTGGCGAACGAGGTGGATCGCAATCCCCAGCCCATCTGCGATGCGCCCCCACAAGACGGCGGTCGACTGCGTCTGGTCGGAATCCAACCGAACTTCAGCTCGTCGGTGCAGATCATCAACGGCCGCATCACACAGACTTCCAGCGCGACTTTCACCTGCCAATTCCAATACACGCCCGACCGCGAGGGCGCTCATCGCATCGGGCCCTTCCACTTCAAGCAGGCGAGTGACGAACAAACCACCAAGCCACTGTCGATCCACGTGAAGAGCGTGCCGCTCGATCCTCGCACGCGCGTGCGCGTCGCGATCCCCGACGAAGCGGTCTACATCGGGCAGTACCTGCCCGTGCGGATCGAGTGGTGGCTGGCGAGCGATCTTCAAGACCGGGTCAAGAGTTATCAATTGCGAGCGCCGTTCTTCGACGATGCGGACGCGTTCCGATTCATCGACGACGAACCTGCGCGCCGCGGTGAGCAGAGCCTCGAGATCGTGACCAGCGCGGGCACATTGTCCTTGGCGGCCCAGGTCGAGGAACGCCGCAGCGGCGGCCAGGACTATCTCGTGGTCGCGGCCGAGCGCACGATGGTCCCACTGCGCGCAGGAAATTTCAAATTTGCAGCGTCGACGATCCAGGTCGAGGAAGTCACGCGCTGGAGGCGCGATCTCTTTGGCGGCCGTGCGGCGGCGGCCGTGAGCCGAATCCATGCACGCGATCTCGAGCAGAATCTGGTCATCAAGATTCCGCCCCTCGCCGGGCGACCGGAGAGCTTCGCGGGTGCGGTCGGGCGCGGCTTCTCGCTCGAGGTCAGTACAGATCGCAGCGTGGTCCAGCTCGGCGATCCGATCCTGCTGCGCCTCACGGTGCGCGGCGATGGCAGCCTCGCGAGCGTCTCATTGCCCAGGCTCGACGGTCCAGGAGGGCTGCAAGCGGCGCAATTCCGATTGCCGGATGGCGATCAGCCCGGTGAGATCGTCGACGACAGCAAGGCCTTCCGAGTGGCGGTGCGGGTGCTCGATGACTCGGTGCGTGAGATCCCGGCGATCGCCTATTCCTGGTTCGATCCAGAGCTCGAGAGTTACCAGACCACGCATTCGCGACCGATCGCATTGTCGGTTCGCGCCGCACAGGTCATCTCCGCCGCGGATGTCGTCTCGGCGATTCCTCACGATGGAGCGAACACGGCCCTGTCCGTCCCCTCACGGGCCGATGGCACCGAGGCAGCGGCTCCTGATATCGAGCGACGGGGGAGCTTCGCACTGACGGGCGCGGATCTGTCACTCGAAGACGACCCCGCCATACTGCTCGCTCGCACTGCCAATTCGAGCGTGCGATTGGCTGCGGCCTACGGCGGCTCCGTGCTGGCACTGCTGCTGGCAATTGCGCTGCGTCGACACAGCGAGCGCGACCCGGTCGCCCTGGCGCGCCGCGAGACATTCGATGCGCAGCACAGGCGAATCACGCAGGCCCTGTCGCAATCGCGCGCACTGGCCATGACGGAGATCGCCGCGGCGTTGCGCGAAATCATCGCCGCCGCGCCCGACCTGCGCAGCCCGGAAGCCGATGCCTGCATCCAACGCTGTGGTGCGGTGATCTACGCACCCGAGGATTCGACCTCGTCGCACATCGAGCCCGAGGAGAAGCTCGAAATCCAGACTCTGCTCGAGCAGATGAGGACACGCCTCGCATGAGACTTCGCCGGCTTTCAGTCCATCTGTCTCTCGCAAGCCTCTTGCTGGCATTCGCCGCGCCCGCGTCGGCGGCAAGCGATTCGGACGCCATGCTGGAGGAGGCGATCGCGAGCTACGGCCGCGCACTCGAGAGCGCAGACCGCGACGCGCGCCTGGCGGGCTCTCGGCGTGCGCAGCGCATGTTCGGCGCGCTGATCGAAGGCGGTGCGGAGAATGCTGCGCTGCAGACGAACCTCGGCAATGCCGCACTCCAGTCCGAGGATCTCGGACATGCGATTCTCGCCTATCGCCGTGCATTGTTGCTCGATCCAAGCCACTCGCGTGCGCGCCAAAACCTCATCCATGCACGGAGTCTGTTGCCGGATTGGGTCCCGCGACCGGCCGCGGGCGGAGTGCTCGACAGCTTCTTCTTCTGGCATGAGGCCACGTCGCGTGCCACCCGGAGCTGGATTGCCGCCGCCTGTTTTGCACTGGCCTGCCTGGGCTTTGCCGTCGCAATCCTGAGGCGCTCCGCGCTTCCGCGCTTCATCGCGATCCCGGCGTCCTGCGCCTGGCTCGTGCTGATGGCCTCCCTCGCATTCGACCCCGCGCGCGGGGCGCGCGATGAAGGCGTGGTGGTCGCGAGTGAAGCCACGGCGCGCAGCGCCGATTCGATCAACGCCCCGAGTCGCTTTGCGCAGCCGCTGCCGGCCGGGAGCGAGGTCAAGATCCTCGAAGACCGCGGCGGCTGGATACAGATCGAGCTCCACAACGGCCGCAACGCATGGCTCGTCGCGTCCGATGTGAGACGTGTCGGGCGCAACGCAGCCGAGAATCCCACGGACGACTAGTCACCCACGGAACCTCCCCTTTGACCCCGCAATCCCATGGGGCTTCCCGGCCGATCCACCGCGCGGAGAGCAGCCTACGTCAGTCTGTCCCCAGCCCGAGTGGCTGCTGCCCAGGGGCTCGTTTCTCAGCCAGTCCATGCACGGCCGCTCGGTCTGCGTTTGCCACGCCAACAGGATTCAAATCCACCTGCTGCTCGGGGTCGGATACTCGTTTGGAATCCGCTTCACTGGCGGCGAAGGCAACCTCACGTTTTCGATAGGCAACCATATGCTGGGCGCCAAAGTCCAGCTCGGCTGCGTGCTGATTGTGAGCGCGGCAGCGCAGTCCAATATTCGACTCGCGATGTTCCCGACAGCGGGCCCAAGGCAGCTGGTGGTGAAACTCCAGAAAGTCACGCGTTCCACACTGCCGCCCCTCCCGCGACACGTAGCCGCACCGCCCCTGATCCCTCTCCCACACGACACGCCGAATTGCCGTCGGGATCTTCCGACAAGGCCGCTTCGAAGGCGCGTCGGCCGGATCGGTGGCCGGAGTGGTGAGTTCGGCCCCAGCTTTGACAGCAGAGTTGCGGGACGAGCCCGGACTCAGCGCTGATGGCTCATGGGACTCCTCTGGCAGCCTCAATCTTATCCTCCGAGGTGTCCGCCGTTCCGGGGGAAGTCCAGGGATGCTCTCCCTCAAAGAGTCCACATGGCACGAGCGAAGCGACGAAAGTCTACGACTGAGTTCAACGATGAGACGGTGAAGCTGATTCGCGAGAGCGATCGGTCGCTCGGAGCGATCTGCAGAGAGCTTGATCTGACGGAGACGATAGTCCGCCGTTCGCTGAAGCAAGCCGACGTTGATGACGGCAAGGGCCCGTCACAGAACAAGACTTCTATATCCCGCGACCCGGGCCGCTCGCTCGAGCGGCCTCCCCCGAAGGGTGCCCCGCTGGATCGAGTCTGATCCTGGGAAGGGATCTCAGATTCGTCAGGATCTTCGCCTGGGATCTTCCAGTCCAGGGGGCACCGGGCGAGCTGAGGATTCGGCATCGCAGCCGCCGAGTTGGATTCGGGTGTTGGTGGGCGATTCCTGGACTTACCTGAAACCGAGGCGTTTGTGTGGCATTCTGCCACGCAGACTTTTTTTGGGGAGTTCAGAATGCGCAAGACCTTGCTTCGGATCGCAGTGACCGCGACGCGGCTTTGATTTCTCATCATCCTGGCTGTCGCTGTCGCTGTCGCTGTCGGTGCGGGGCCCGGCCGGGTCGGCGCTCAGGTGGAAGATCAGGGTTTTTCGGTCGAGGGCTGCATCGGCTGTCATGCCGAGGGAGAGGTGGTCCCGGTCGGCAACGTCGACGACCTGAGCGACGCACACTACATCGATCTCGATCCGCATGGCCCCGAGACGGCATCCGGCTACCGTCAGCTGATCGTGTCGCTGACCTCGGTCGACGTGACCGGCTCGAGCGTGATCCTGGATTTCAGGGCGACGGACGAGGACGGCCTCGGCGTCACCAACCTCTTCGATTCGGACGGTCGCTTCAACCTCGCGAGGCTGGTGGACGGCGTCATCCCGGGTGACGACGACACCGCGGGCGAACCGATCGATTGGCAGCGGCTGCTCTCCTCCGAGCGCTTCACCACGACGGGCGGCAACTTCCAGAACCTCGGCGGAGGAGACTATCGCTATAGCTCCGTCTTCGATCCGACGACGATCCCGGTCGCGACAGACGACACGCTTCGGGTCGCCGTGCAGATCTCCGCGAGCGATCTCCCCGCCGGCAACGGTTGGTGCGACTTCGAAGCCGATCTGGCGCTCGCCAACGGCTGCGACACGCCCCCGAGTCTCACCCGGGACATCGTCCAGACGGCGACCTGCAACGGCTGCCACGGCGTTACGAGCGACACGAAGCTCTCCTTCCATGGTGGCGGTCGGACCGAGGTCGAGTACTGCGTCACGTGCCACAACCCCGATATCGGGGAGACCGACATGACGAATCTGACCCACAAGATCCACTACGGCGCGGAGCTCACGCAGGACTTCAAAGGGGGCGCGTACTCGCACGTGGAGTTCACCCGAGACATCGACAACTGCACCTCCTGCCACATTGGAGGCGGTGCCGACGAGGACAACTGGAAGACCGAACCCAATCGAACCAGCTGTGGCTCCTGCCACGACGACGTCAACTTCGACACGGGCGAGAACCACGGCTCCGGCGGCCCGCAGCCGAACAACCGGTTCTGTGCGAACTGTCATCCGGCGTCCGGGCCGTGGACGGGCAGCCAGTTGCCCGTCTCGACGGTGCACCAGGGCGTGGCCCGCGCGGAGGAAGCCGGCCTCTACCGAAACGGCGGCAACGGCTACTCCCTCGACGCCGTCAGCTACGACAGAACGACCGACTAGATCAGCGCGGATTTCTCGGTTACGAGGGACGGGGCGAAGATGACGCTCCAATCCGATCCGAGGTGGTCGAATGGAGCCCGGCTCGCCATCCAGGTTGCGTGGAGCACGGAAGAGTACACCAACGAGGGAAGCGGCAGCACGCCGGCCCCCGCGCAGCCCGTGAGCGTCGACGCACTCGACGTGGGCGGAGCGGTGAGCGACCAGGGAGCGGGCAGCTATCGGGCCGTCATCGACACCCCGTCCGGCGCGTCCGGCAACCTGACGGTGGCGATCGAAGGGCACCCCCAGGCGGATCTGCAGGGAAACGGGAACTACGAGTCGATTCAGGTCCGGAGCGTCTTCGCCGACGTCAATATCGAGCTGCGAGAAAGCGTCCGTGCACGTCGTCGAGTCATCGATATCGACAAGTGCAACGCATGCCACGATACGGTCGGCGCCGGCCTCTCCCTCCACGGCGACAACCGCGCGGGCGAGATGCAGGTCTGCGTGCTGTGCCACAACAACGACGCGACGGACATCCGACAGCGGCCCGCCGATCCCTCGATGGCTCTGGATGGGAAGCGGGAGGAGAGCGTCGACATCAAGCGGATGATCCATCAGATCCACGCGGGCAAGGATCTGGAAGAGGGACTCGTGATCTACGGATTCGGTGGATTTCCGCACGACTATTCGTTCGTGGGCTTCGTGGGCAACAACCGCAACTGCTTGACCTGCCACCTGCCCGGTACCTACAGCGCGGATGCGGCCTGGACATCGTCGTCATCGACGGTCGACACCGGCGCCGAGGTGACCGACCCCTCCGATGACCTGAACATCTCGCCGGTCACGGCAGTGTGTTCTTCGTGCCACGATACCGGAAGGGCCAAACAGCACATGGTCCAGAACGGAGGAACCTTCGGCTCGCTCGACGAGAACATCGCGATCGCCGCGGCCCCGGAGCCCGGAGGGCTGGAGCTTTCTCTGGTGGCCCTGGGCTCGCTGGGCGCGCTTGCACGCCGAAGGTTTCGCCAGCTCAATCGAGTCGAGGTCGATTCCGGACCACGGGATGCACGGGACGAGGGCAGACGAGTCCTCCGGTCGGGGTGAGCTGTTAGATGCCGTAATGATCGCGGATCAATTTCAGGCTCAGGCGGTCGCTGAGCAGGCGCTTGCCCAATCCGACCAGTCCGGCTTCGCGGCCGACGGCGTAACGGACTCGGGGTCGCCGCGTGGTGAGCGCCTTCTCGACCGCGTCGGCCACGAGTTCGGGTCCGGGTGCCTTCGGCAGCGACTCCCGAATCGTCTTCTCGCAGCGGGCCGATGTTTCGGCGTAGGGCGAGCCGGGATCGGATTCGCCCCAATCCATCACGTCATTGAAGGCAGTCCGGATGTCGCCGGGCTCGATCAGGGAGACCTGGATGTCGAATGGGTCGAGCTCGTTGATGAGCGTGAAGCAAAGAGATTCGATGGCGGCCTTGCTGGCTGAGTAGTGCGCCTGGAAGGGAATGGGCGCTCGACCGGAGAGGGAGCCGACCAGCGCGATTCGTCCGGCGTTGCGCTCGCGCATGTGGGTCACGACCGGTGTCAGGACCCGCAGCACGCCAAAGAAATTCGTCTCGAATTGGCGGCGCACACGCGCGAGCGGTGTTTCCTCGATCGAGCCATAGATCCCGTAGCCGGCGTTGCAGACGAGTCCGTCCAGTCGCGGCGTCCGATCGAAGACCTTGGCCAGGGCCTTGTCGACCGAGGCGTCGTCGCAGACGTCCATCTCGATCCACTCGATCGATTCCCTCGCCGGCTGCATCCGCCGACTCGTACCGAAGACGCGCCAGCCGAGTGCGGCCATGCGCTCGGCCATCGCCGAGCCGAGTCCGGAGGAGGCCCCTGTGATGAGTACACTGCTCGTGTTCGACACGTTGAACCGTTTCCGGGTTAGAGGGCGATGATGATCCCACCTTCGTGGGGTACGACATGTCCGGTCATCAGATCCGGGCCGGTGAGGATGGAGAGGATCCCCGCGGCCACCGATTCTGGGGTGGCGACCTGTCCCAGTGGCGTTCGCTCGACCATGTCTTGCTTGACTTGATCGTAGGCGGCACCGAAGCCCTGCTGCATCCAGTCTCCGTCGATGAAACCCGGCGCGATCGCGTTGACCCGGATCTTGGGAGCCAGCGCGCGGGCCAGCGTCATCGTCAGGCTGTTGAGCCCGGCCTTCGAGGCGCAGTAGGCAATCGAGCTGCCCATGCCGATCAGTCCCGCCACGCTCGATGTCATCACGATCTCGCCCCCCCCCTCGGCTGCGGCCAGCAGCCCCCGGGCGGCGCGGGTCACCAGGTAGGGGCCGATCAGGTTGACACCCAGGATCTGCTGCCAATCCGAGGTGTCGAGTCCGTCGAGGTCGTCGTGGGCGCAGAACTTTGTCTGGGCCGCATTGTTCACGAGCACTTCGAGGTGTCCAAAGGCCCGCTCCGCGCTGGAGACCATGGCACGGCAATCGTCGTCCTTGGAGACGTCAGCCCGAAACGCGAGCGCCTCGACCCCTCGCTTCTCACAATCGGCGGCGGTTTGTTCCGCCTGCTCGCGGGAGCGGCTGTAGTTGACGAGGACCGAACAGCCTTGCTCTGCCAGCAGCAGCGATGTGGCGTGACCGACACCCGTGCCGCCGCCCGTGACGATGGCGGCCTTGCCTGCGAGATTCATTGCGGTTCTCCTCAATCTCGGGTGTCCAGAGCGCGAGGGTTTCGCGTGGCCTCTTCAGCGCAGGTTTTTCTTGAACAGCAGCGGGATGATGATGGGCCATCCGAACAAGAACGGATGTTTGCGCTGGCGCTCCGTGGCCTCGATTCGTCGACCCGTATGTCGCTCGAGCTTCCAGAGTGCGTAGGGTACCCAATCGCCAAAGGTCCAGGCTGTCTTGAAGAGCCGGATCAGCCCGAGGGTCCGCGCGTAGGGGCGCATCAGGCGCCAACGAAGCTGTTGTCGGGCTCGCTTCGGGGACGACAGGCAGATGTCGACGGCGCGGGGATGTTGGGTCGCGCTGTCGAAATGATCTCGTTCGGAGAGGATCTGGATGGCGAGGCTGGCGACGTCGTTGTAACGCTCTTCGTTCGCGAGGTAGATCTCACGGATCGACTCGTCCGTTTCCGGGCGCCGCTCACTGCCGTAGGTGTGGCGAAAGGCGTGCTTCCAGAAGGCGGCCATCGAGAAGCGGAAATGCCCCGCGCTTTCCGGCATGCAGCAGACCAGTCGCCCGACCATCGTCACGATCGCTGCGCTGATGGCGCCTACCAGGAAGCTCCGCGCCTCGTCGTCTCGGCAGGCGAGCAGCCGCGTCGGCTGGGCAAATCGAGCCCAGATATAGGGATGGCCCGCGGCGAGTGAGGTCCCGTGTTCGAAGCCCTTGCGATCGATCACACCAAATTTGGTGCGCAGCGTTTCGCCCTCGAAGTCGCGTTCGAGATAGAAGACGTTGGGCGGGGCGAGTCGGTTGAGGACGGCACGGCAGCGGCTCCTCAGGTCGCTGCCCGTGTAGGCGCTCGTGTAGTCATCGACGACGATCCAGAAGTCGAGCACGCCCTCGTCGCCTCCGCTTCGAAGACAGGAACCGTAGAAGAGCACGCCCAGCACGGAGTCGCCGTAGTCGGCGCAGATCTGATCCGCGAGCCAGACGACGCTCGGGCGAACTCCGACGTGCAGCTCCGCCGAGATCCGGGCGCGCAGCTCGGCAAGCGGATCGCTCCGGGTTGCAGAAGATTCAGGCGCGGACGAAATGGACGACGCTTTCCGCGGAGAGCGCGACGCTGCGGTCGGGATCCGGCTGCCAGAGCTCGCCGTCGACCGTGAATCCGCAACTCATGCGGAGCTCGGCTCGGTCGACGTTGCGACTCGTGTAGCCGTTCTCCGGTCCGACCCAATCGGCGGGTTTGCCGCGCAGCAGGCCCGGGGCGGCGAGGGCGAAGCTGTCGCAGGGCGCAGCGATCGAAGTGAATCGCACGCCACCGGGTCCCTGCCCCCAGAAGGGGCGCATCCGAGCGAAGAGGCGAGACAGGGTCGAGGCGATCACCAGGTGAAACTCACCCTGGTCCACGCCTTCGCCATCGAGAAGAATCTCGACCTTGTCCGGGGTCAGGATGCCGGAGTTGTCGCCCGCAATCCGGCGTCCGATCAGGCTCGCCGTCACCAGCGTTGCGCCCGGCACCCCCTCGACGAAACCCTTGTCGTCGTCGTTTTCGAAGAGGCGATGATTGAGCTCGATTGCGCGCTTGATGATGCCGGCGCCGAAGAACATGCCGTACTGCGCGGCGCGGTAGCGACCGTAGCCGTATGAGACGCGCAGCACACGACGCGGTTCGACTCGTTCGGCGATTCGCCCGTCTTCGGCGCAGGCGATCAGTTCGCTCAAGCCCCGCAGAGGATTCTTCCGAGCGCCCAGGTCCAGCGCGCTCATGTTCGTACGCCCCGCGCGCAGCGGAGCGATCATCGGAATGCGATTGCCGAAGGCGCTGTTTCCCAGAATCTCCGTGAGCACGAATTGGAGCGTGCCGTCTCCGCCATTGACGACGAGGAGATCGACTTCCTGTCGAGCCAGCTCGGCCAGCGCGTCGGGCATCACGCCGGCGTGCTCGGTTTCGACGTGCAGCACATCGGGGTGGCTGCGCAGAAAGCCGAGCATGCGGCCTACCTGCTCCTGGCTCTTGCCCGCGCGCAGATTGTTGACGACACCGATTCGCAAAAAGGACTCCCAGCTGCTCTGGACTGAATCCAGGAGAGGCCTCATGGGCCACCCTGGGGTAGTTAGTCAACGTCGATCGGTTGGTTCATGAATGTGATGGATGCCACACCCGCCACGCTGCCTACTGCAGATTCGCCTTCGGTCTCCCATTCAGAGTCAGAGCTCGATTTGATCGTACTCTCATCTGCGCCGGGTCTAATGGGGAGGGACGGGGCAGTTGGCGCACCGAGAAGCGTAACGTCGATTCGAGTCTCCGCCCAGACCTGTCTGGGTCGGGTGTTTCTTCGGATGAACCAGCGGAATGGATTAGGAATCACTGCGAGTGGGTCGAAGCGGAGCCATTGAGATCGAGGGTAATTAGACCCGATTTGTGTCTGGTAATTCTGAAATCAACCGGCAGAGGGTGGGATCGTTATCTGGGGCGGTTTGCCTCGCGAGAGGATTCGCGCTCTGCCGACCAGCTGTGGACCACCACCTTGCCGCCCCACGGCTTTGATCTGTGCCGCCCCATCCAGCGCGCGTCAATGCGCCCTGTGTGGCTGCAGCCACTGCGAGCGGCGTCGCTCGAGGAGGGTCGGGATCAGCAGGTCGGGCGTCCTCGTTCCCTCGTGCAGGGGGCTGGTTTCGATCGAGGGCGATCGAAGCTATCACACGGGCTTCCGGCTGTTGCGGAGAGAGTCGCGGCTCGGGTGCGACCCGGGTAGCGGGCCCTTCGCCCCGGTGGGCTTCCACTGAGGTTCCAGAGATGGACGATCGAGTGCTCAGGGGCGGTGCGGGGTGATATGGGGAAAGCGCAATGAGCGTCGAAATTCGCATTGCCCATCTCTCCGACTGGCATGCGACGAGTCTCGCCGGGGGCGGTGATGGGCTGCTCGGGCCCAAGTGCCTCTCCGGCTGGGCCTCCTGGTGGCTTCGTCGCCGCCACTGGCATAGCTCCGAGGTTCTCGCGGCGGCCATCGAGGATGTGCGAAGGCAATCGGTCGACCGCATCCTGGTGAGCGGTGATCTCACCCACGTCTCCCTCGAGAGCGAGTTTCGTGCGGCGGCGCTTCAACTCGAAGCGCTCGGAACGCCCGAGCACGTCTTTCTGATTCCCGGCAATCACGATTGTTATGTCTCGGTTCCGCCCGAGCGCTCCTGGGACCATTGGGCCCCCTACCTGCGCGGCACCCCGCACTCCGAGCTCGAACCGGCGCTCGTGCGGTGCCTCGCCCCGGCCGGACCCCGATCTCGAGCACCGCGATTCGAGGAGTACCCGACGCTTCGTCTTCACGATCGGCTCGCCGTGGTCGGTCTCTGCTCGGCGATCCCCACTCCGATCTTCCGCGCCGGTGGGCGACTGGGGACTGCGCAGCTCCATCGCCTGGAGCGATTGTTGGCCGAACTTCGGGCTCGGGGATTCGCCCGGGTGGTGATGGTTCACCATCCAATAGTCGCCGCTGGCGAAGCGCGACGCCGATCGCTGTGGGATCGCAAGGCGTTGCGGGAGGTCTTGGCGCGGGAAGGGGCTGAACTCGTCCTGCATGGCCATAAGCATCGTCGGCGCGTCAATTCCATCCCGGGGCCCCATGACGAGATTACCGTCATCGGTGTGCCGTCGTCTTCGGAAGTCGGAAGCCGTCCGGACAAGCGCGCGCAATACCATCTCTACACGTTGCAAAGCGACGATGCGCGTCCCGGCTTTCGCATCGAGGCCGAGATCCGGGGCTACGATCCCGTCTCGGGCGCCTTCGTACACGTCGAGGAAGCACTCTTCTAGCAGCCCGTTGAAGAACCCCCGCGGAGCCAGGTGGGTGGATTTTGTACGAGATCAAGGCGCGAAAGCGCAGCCCTAGCTGGCTAGGGCAAGTTTTCGCAACGCTGAGATCGTGCGAAAGACGCGTGCCTGGCGACAGCGGGGGTTCTTCAACGGGCTGCTAGCCCGGCTCCAGCCCGGTCATCAGTGCGGACAGCGGCCGTCAGATGTTTCGACGTGCCGCCAGGATCTCGCGCACGAGTTCCAGATCCTCGATCTTGTCGACGTCGACCGCCGCCTCGGCCATGGGCAATGCGATCGCTTCGAGCTTTGCTCCGATGACCCTCGACGCGCGCGCCATCGCCGCTTCGAGGGTCAGTCGCCGGGTTGCGAAGAGCAGCAGGCTCGCGAGTCCGAAAGCCTTCGCGATGCGCCAGGGCTGCTTGCGCTCGTTCTCGACGCGCCGCCAGAATTGCGCAGCGCGAAGGGCATCGGGGCTGCGGAACAGGAACAGATTCGCGCCGGAATAGGCGTCGTCGCGAAAGCGCAGGTAGGTTCGCTTCGCGGCGGGGAAGCGCGCTTCGATGGCCCTGCGTGAGACCAGTCCGACGCAGAGGTCCGCATCGCCCGCGAAGCTCGGCGTGAAGAAAGCCTCGAGCATCTGATCGTCGAGCAACGCGTGGTCGGCGGTCGTGACGAGGACCGGCCCGTCGCCCAGGCCCGCCGCATCGAGACTCTCGAGGACGCTGTGGCTCGGTGAGGTCCTGCTCTTCAGGATGCGGATGCGGCCGTCGCGACGCGCCTCGGCCAGCGGCGGGATCGACTCGAGGAGCTCGGGCGTGTCGATGTTGATGAGGAGCTGTTCCACGCTGGGCCAGGCGAGCAGCCGGCGGGTCACGCGCACGAGCATCGGCTCGCCCTCGATCTCGAGCAGCGCGCGATGCGTCACATGCGCCGCTTCGGCCAGAGGGTCCGCTGCGCTGCGTCGGCCCGCCAGCACCACGACGCTGCGCGGCCCGACGCAGCCCTTCGCGGCTTGGGCAGTGGGCTCCGGGGGATTCTTGAGCATGTCTGGACGGAGAGGGGGCGGTTTAGAGGGCGCGTGACCTAACACACGCCCTGCCTCTCAGGGCTGCGCGGCGCGCACTGCATCGTCGATCGCGCGCACCTCGGCGAGCAGCTGATCGAGCTGCTCGAAGCTGATCTGGCTCGGGCCATCGCAGGGCGCGTTCTCGACATCCGGATGGGTTTCGACGAAGAGCGCATCGATGCCGGCACCGGCGGCGGCACGCGCCAGTGGAGCGACGTAGCGACTGTCCCCTCCCGAGGAGCCTCCATTGGCGCCCGGGTACTGTACGGCGTGGGTCGCGTCGAAACAGATCGGCGCGAACTCGCGCATCTGCACGAGGCCCTGCATGTCCGTCACGAGATTGTTATAGCCGAAGCACGTTCCGCGATCCGTGACGAGGATATCCTCACAGCCGAAGTGGTGAAGCTTCTCGACGGCGTGTCGCATGTCGAGGGGCGCGATGAACTGGCCCTTCTTGAGATTCACCGCCGCGCCGCTCGCCGCGCAGGCCGCGATCAGATCCGTCTGCCGCATCAGGAAGGCCGGAACCTGGATGATGTCCGCCACCTGGGCTGCGAGCTTTGGCTGGCCGGGATCATGGATGTCCGTCAGGATCGGCAGATCGGTTTCGCGCTTCACCGCCGCGAGTGTGCGCAGGCCTTCGTCGATGCCGGGTCCGCGAAAGGAATCGTGTCGGGAGCGATTTGCCTTGTCGAAGGATGCCTTGAACACCAGCGGAAAATCATGCTTCTCCGCGAGCTGCTGAAGTATCCGCGCGACCTCGATCGTGTCCGCTTCGTTCTCGATCACGTTGAGACCACTGATCAACACCAGCGGTGCTCCGTCGCCGACCGGAATCTTGCCAATCCGCATTCGTATCCTCTCTCTACGCGTGCTCCGAGTTCGTTTCGATACTCGGCCTTGCCAGTCCCACGGCGCTGATCGGCCAGTGGAAAGTATCCCTTAAATGGGACGGCTTGTGAGCAGCATGAAAACGCCGACTTCGGCCTGCGAAGGGCCGTCGACCGCCTCGCGGCCGAGGCGAATCCCAGAACCTCCCGGCTCCCCCCCGATTCCGAACCCACCAGGTTCGGGGCTTGACTGCCCAGCCCCGGCACCCTCGTCGAGCGCTACCCCGGCCCCAGCAACGCTCGATCCTCCGAAGGTCTCGCGTGTTGCAGCGGTTCGGGTTCGCAACGGAGCCCACCGCCGATTCGCCACACCCCCGTGAACGCGGCCTGGGCCTTGGCACGCGGCGTAAGTATGCCCGGAACGAGCCAGGAGTCGAGCGTTCAGATCGCTGCGTTGCGATTCTATCCGCGTGAAAGATCAGAAACATGGTCAAAAAGACTCAAAATTTGTCGCATTTCAGGGTTCATTGGACCGATACCGGGAATTCGAGGCGTTATCGTAGACTCCGGCGCCCCCGAATTCGCGGTGACCCCGTGATGGCGGGGTCTGACGCCGATGAGGCCATCGTATGACCGAGTCGACGGCCAGTCCGTCCAGAACCGAGCACGACGGCGGCGAGCGACGCGCTGCCGTGTCGCAGCTGCGAGCGATTCGTGAAGGCATGGAATGTGTCGTTCTGCCGCCGCGTCCGGAGGCGCCGACAGCGGATCGAGCGCCGGTCGAAATCTATCTCGGGACGGAAGCGGCGCAGCACCGGGCCAATCGGGTCTTCGTCTGGTCGATCGAAAAGGTGCGGGATCCGGGACGTGAGGTCCGCATCCACCTGATGAGCGAAATGTCTGGATTCGAGCGTCGCCTTTGGACGACCGGATTCACGAATTTCCGATTCGCAATTCCCGCCCTGGCCGGCGGCCAGGGTCGCGCGATCTACAACGATCGAGGTCAGATCTACCTGACGGATCCCGGCCTCCTCTTCGACCAGAAGATGGAGAACGCGGCCCTTCTATCGATCTCGGATAGCGAGTCGTCAGTGATGCTCATCGACTGCGAAAGGATGGACTCGGTCTGGACGCTCGAAGACGCCCAACATGCCTTTAGGCGGGCGATGCTCGACAAATTCTCGATGCAGGCGGGGTTGCGCGGTGACCTCGATCCCGGTTGGAACGCGAGGGACGAGGAGTTCGAGCCCGGCGAGAGCCATCTGCTCCACTATTCGACCTTGCATGCCCAACCCTGGCGTCCCTTCCCCGAACGCTTCGTATATCGTGATGGGTTCTACACCGAATTGTGGCACGGGCTCGAGCGCGAAGCGATCGCGCGGGGTTTCGAGCTCTTTCATCGCGACGCGCCCAGCCTGGCCTTCGAAGCCCGGCTCGAGCGATTGCGCGCTCTACCCCGCAGCGAGATGGGTAGCGGGATCGGCGTCTCGGGCGAGCTGGCCGGCGCCATCGAAGAGCAGGTCAGACGAACCAAGGCGAGTTCACTTCTCGAGCTCGCGCCGGATCTGCGCGGAGACACCGAGCAGCGTCCCGGTCGATACGGACTCGATGTCGAGTGCCGGATCGGTCTGCTGGAATGGCTGGGGGAGACCCCCGGCGAGCCTGACTTCGATGGCGTCGTGTGCGTCGAGGGTCTCGAAGCGCTGCCGATCTGGGACATCCCGTGGATCATCGAATCGCTCTTCGAGCGAGCGAGTCGCTTCGTCTTCGTCGCGGTCCGTTGCCCCGAAAGCGTGCCGCGAAGGCGCTTTCTGCTCGCGTCGGCCGGAACCTGCTACACGCCCGAATGGTGGCGAAGCCATTTCGAGGCGGCTGCCGTGCGACACCCGGAGATCAGCTGGCTTCTGATGACGGCTCGCGGCTTCGAGTTCGAGCCCGAACGCGTTCATGTTCGTCGTGGGGGGCCACGGCCAGACTCGACGCTGCCGATCGTCTGGACCTTGACCGACGGCGAGCCCGGAAATGATACGCAGGTGGGCGCCCTCGCGAGCGCTCTACAGTGGCCGACCGAATCGCGTCGCCCGGCGCTCAGTGCCCTGGCCGGCTTGCCCTTTCTGGGACAGGGATCGCATCTGCATGCCCTGCAGCGCGATAGCCGAGACCGCGCAGCGCTCGAGCCCCCCTGGCCAGACCTGCTGATCGTCGCCGGGCGTCGAGTGGCCGCCGTCGCGCGCTGGGTGCGCGAGCGCTCCCGCGGTCGGACGCTGGTCGTAGCGCTCGGTGCGAAGGCGGCAACGCCCGCCACGCAGGTCGATCTGGCGGTGACGCCGCAGGGCAGCATGCTCTTTCCGCATTCGAATCGTTTCGAAGTCGATCGTCCCCTGGTGCCCGGTTCGCCGCGTGGGGTCGCAGGCAATCGCTGGCGCGAAACGATCCAGGCGATTCCAGGTCCGCGCCTCGTCTTCCTGATCGGCAGTGGCAGCCGTCGCCTCGGCCTCGATCGTCTCGCCGCGGAAGCGCTCGGCCGACTCGTGGCCGAGAGTGCCGCCTCGCTTGGCGCCTCGGTCCTACTCTCTGCCAGTCGCAATGCCGAAGCCGAGGTTTTCGAGGGCTGCCTTCGCGGCGTGGGCGGCCGGGCGGCCTTCGTGCATCAGGCGACCCGAGATCAGCGGGAGGATGAGCGTGCCTGGCCCGCTCTGGTCGAGGCGGCCGATCTCTTCGTGATGGCCGGCCTGGGCGAGGTCACGCTTGCTGAGATCAGTGTCACGGGACGCCCCGTCTTCCTGTCGCCGCAGCTCCGCTCCGGGGCAGATCTGCTGACGCGTTGGCGCGACGGGCTCGTCCGGGTGATCGCGAACCGGGCGCGGCCGGCAAATGACCGCGCTACCACTCGACCGCAGCAAGGTCTCGAGCTGATCTGTGCCAGGCTCATCGCTGATGGCTGGATTCGTCCGCGACGAGACGTGGAAGCGCTGCGGGGTCGATTGGTGCGGAGCGGGCGAGCGCGCCTGCTGCGGGCTCCGATTCGCGCGAAGGACCTCGAGGGCTTTGCAGAGCCCGTGGCGTCCGAGGTATTACAGATCGCTGACAGGCTGCGAGAGATGTTGGGTGTTGGGACCGAAGGGGGGATTCGAGAGCGATGAGGCGAGAAATTTTCAGCGACGAACACGAGCTCTTCCGACGCGAGTTCCGGCGTTTTGCCGAAGCGGAGATCGTGCCGCATCTCGAGGAGTGGAACGAGAAGGGCATCTCGGACCGCGGAGCCTGGCGCAAGATGGGCGAAGGTGGATTTCTCGGCGCGAACCAGGCCGAGGAATACGGCGGGGCAGGGGGAGATTTCCTCTTCGATGCGATCATCATCGAGGAGCTCGCGGACCTGCGTGCGCATGCGCTCCAGGCCTCGCTGCATACCGACATCTGCCTTCCCTACCTGTCGACCTACGGCACCGAAGAACAGAAACAGAAATGGTTGGTGCCGGCCATCACGGGCGAGTGTCTCGTGGCGATCGCGATGACCGAGCCCGGGGTCGGTAGCGATCTCGCCGCTGTCAGGGCGCGCGCAATCCGCGACGGCGATGAGTACGTTTTGAACGGATCGAAGACCTTCATCTCGAACGGGCAGAACTGCGATCTCGTGATCGTCGTCGTGAAGACCGATCCCCAAGCCAGTCCGCCACATGACGGGATGAGCCTGATCCTGGTGGAGGCGGGCACACCGGGCTTCGAGAAGGGACGAAACCTCAAGAAGCTCGGTCTCAAGGGACAGGATACGAGCGAGCTCTCCTTCTCGGATTGCCGGGTGCCGGAATCGAATCGACTCGGCGAGGAAGGTCGCGGCTTCATCATGTTGATGGAGAAGCTCCAGCAGGAGCGGCTCATAATCGCGGTGGGTTCGATCGCCAGC